>Ga0114958_10000783_pt1 | contig 26555 bp, 18 predicted proteins | sample C_130208_EF_Meta_FD_89577 | JGI IMG/M metagenome (GOLD analysis project Ga0114958, IMG submission 89577) | Freshwater microbial communities from Lake Croche, Canada to study carbon cycling - C_130208_EF_MetaG | ecosystem: Environmental > Aquatic > Freshwater > Lake | place: Lake Croche, Canada... | reverse complement strand
TATATAAAATAATGCTATTTTCGTTATCCAATTCTAAAATATTAATAATTTTATCTATTAATTCATTTTGTTCTTTTTTATATAAAATACTTTTAAGTTTCATAATATTATATGATTATATTATGAAATTTTTATATAACTTAATCCTTATAATTTTTAAGTTTTCTTTTTAATGTAGAATCTTTTTTAACATAATCTTTATATGCATCTTTATTATAGGCATTTTCAAAGTAATTCTTATAATTTTCTTTCTTGACTTGTTTTATAGCATTTCTTATTTCAACAACTAATTCATCATATTTCAATACTTTTTTATTTAATCTTAAATAATGTTTTATTTGATTAAAGTACTGCTCTATTGGTGCATTTGTTTTGGGAGTATACGGTAATGAAAATAAATATTTATTGCCACTATTTATAATTGCTTGTTTTACATATTCATTATTATGATATTATTAAAAAATAAAATTTTTTTAATAATCTTATTTTATATTTTTTTTTAGAAAAATATAAAATAACTACCCGCATTATCTAAAATAATTAAGTGATTTTTAATTTATCCAGATTTTATATTTTTTGTAAAAAAATATAAAATATCATTCCGCCTTCTTTATAAAAAGTTGCACCAACACATTTTGAATTAGAAATAGCACATAATAAAGTAAATTTTCTAAATACATAATTATCATCTGTTTTAACAACACATCTTTTTCCTAGAGAACATTTTGAAAATATAGGTAATAATGCAGGTTGTATAGATGTTTCATCTAAGCATATTATTTTATCTAATGAATATTTACTTATTTCTTTATAAAATGTTTTTAATTCTTTTTTAATGTCTGTTGGTTTACCATATCTTTCTTTTGGATAATGTTCATTTAATAAAATAAAACTTTGTTTTATTTTATTAAAAGTAGGATGAATAAAAAATCTTAGATTTTTTATCCATCGTTCATGTCGTGTTCGTTTTCTTGTTATATTATTATCTCTTATAATTTGTCCTAAATGTTGAGGTGTAATATCAAAATCCTTATATTTCTTTTTTATTATTTTATGTAATTCTTATGCAAAGCATAGGGTTGAGGTTTTACCTCAACACGCTCCATTGTAATCTGTTCATTTTCTTTTAATTTTTGTATAGCATATTTAACTTGTTCTTTAGTTATTTTGTAAGATTTAGGTTTTCTACTTAATCTTTTAATTTCTTCTAACTCTTCATATCTTTTAACCCATCTATATAAAGATTGTTTTGGACAATCAAAAATTACGCATACATCATCTAAACTAACATCATTATTAAGATAATATTTAACTGCTGATATTTTGTAATCGTCGCTTTTGTGTTTAGACATTTAATATATAATTATTTATATATTAAAATTTTGTCTCATTTTAAATCTTCAAGGGTGTAAATATATCTTTATCGTTATAATTAAAATCATTATATTGTGAATATATTGAACGGTCAAACTAATTTAGCTTGCTAAATTAGTTTAATCTTATCAAACTTTGTTTGATAAGGTCTAAATTAATATTTAATTTTTTACTATTTTTAATATAATTGACTAATTTGGTCATCACTATCATAATAGATTAATAATGCTTTAAATTAAGATTTATTTAAAATTTTTTTTTCTATGTTTAATACCATATTTTTTTATTAATTTATCACACATTTCACAGGGCCCGCATTCTTTAATTTCACCACTAGTCATTATTTTTACAATTATTATTTTACATTTTGGTAATAATGATTTATTTTTAACATTCATTATTGCATCTCTTTCTGCATGAACACTGTATTTGTTAGGTACATAAAAGACACCGATTATTTAATGATGAAATTTTTGTAACACGGTTATAACCCGTTGCGATTACTTTATTTCTATACATAATTGTAGCAGAAAATTGACTAATAAGCGGGCTTTTTGAAGCAGTTTCAACACATTCATCCAAAGTCAAATTTAACATTAAAATATATGTAGTTATAAAATTTAAATATATTAGATAATCAATTTTTTTGTAATAAATTGTAAATTAAATTATCAATATTTATAGGATACGAACTATTTGTTATCTTACTAATAGATAATTTATCAAAATGTGCACCAATAAAACTAGCAAAAAATATTAAACTAGTTTTAATACCTAAACATATTGTACATTTTTGGGTATTATCAATAATATCACAGTACTTTATAAACTTTTTTAATTCTTTTATTAATATAATTTCATTATTAATAGATATATCAAAATAGTTTTTTTTATCTAACTTAGTGTAATCTATTTCATTAATAAAATTATTATATAAAATCATCTTATCAGAAACACCATCATATAATTTATTGATTTGATTTTTAAGTTCATCATCATTAATAATATCTGAATATAAAATTTCTAATAATTCTCTAAATTTATTTATAAAAATATATTTATTTAATATGTTAGCATTAAATACATTATTAATTATGTGTGCAAAGCAAGTCTGATTTATATTAAAGTATGTTCTGAATGTATTGTCTATTGATTTCATTAAACTTTCTACTTCATCTTCAATATCAACACTGTAATCATTTTCTTTAATAATACGTGTAAATTGTATCATATTACATATAATTTTGTTTTTATAAATAATATCATTTGATATAGCTTTTATATATTTAGTTGCATTATATGTTTCTATTATATTATCAAATGATTCTTTCATTGATTCAATATTTATAAGATTATTATTATATTTTATCTGTTTTTTTAAATTAATATATTTCATTGTAATACATATTTTATATGCATTTTCATTAAAAACACAATTATGCTTTTCATTATTATTAGCTATTATTTTATCAATACGTTTGACTAGTTCGTTGTTTTCATTCTTTATTTCATTTATTAATACAGGTATGAAATATTTGTTTGTTAATAATTGGTGTAATTTAGGAATTATATTAGATGAATTCTGTAAAAACAATGTATTAAATGGTATTTTATTTTCTTGATTAATTGTGATTTCACCGTTATGCAATAAAAAATAATTAGTTACAATAGTTTCATTAATTTTATCATTTTTTTTATATTCAAAACATGATTTTAAATTATATATTGGATTATCTTCTTTTATTAAATTGTATTGTGCACCGCCTTTTAATGCTAAATATTTGGTTTTATATTTAATATATTTCAAATAATAATCCATATAATATAAACTATAAATAAAAATTGAATTTAGAATATAATGTAAAAAATAATTATATCTTTTAACATCAATTATGTGGGGAACAAAAAATAAATCAACATCTATTAGCGATTTTTATCAAGGAGATAATATTTTTTCACAGCTGAAAAATTCTCTTTTTGGTAAAATTAAACAGATATTTGAACAAGTTTTTACAGATAATACAGAAAAAGATTATCAATTACCTAAAGTTATTGTAATTGGTACGGAATCTTCTGGTAAATCATCTTTATTAGAAAGAATTACAAAATGTCAGTTATTTCCAAGAGATGGAAAACTATGTACTAAATGTCCAATTAAAGTAAAATTACAAAATGGTAAATCATCATATAGTGTCCAATTACCAGATAACCAAGTTCAAAAACTAGAAAATAAAAAAGATATTTATCCAATTGTTCAAAAGTATATGAATTCATTACCAAATGACTTTATTTCTGAAAATGAAATTATTATTAATATTGTTGATAATGATATGTCTAATTTTGAATTTTATGATTTACCTGGAATAAGAACATATCCAGAAGAAATAGCTGAACTATCAGTTAATATTTGTAAAAAATATTTATCTGATAAAAATTCAATTGTTTTGTGTGTTGTTCCTTGTACAACAACTAGACTAACATCATGTCAATCTATTGCATTAATTAAAGAAACAAAAATGGAACATAATACAATTTTAGCATTAACAATGACTGATAGACTACAACCAGAAAATATCGAAGAATTATTAATTAATAGAATTATTAACAAAACAGATGAATTAAATGGTATTAAATTTGCAAATTGTATTGCAGTTGTTAATCGTTCGCATTCTGATAAACATTCACTTGGTGATAGTGATAAAACTGAAAAATTGTGGTTTGAAGAAAATATTTATTCGTGTATTCCTGAAGAATATGAAATATATAAAGAGCAAATAATTCAAAAAACATCAATAACATATTTATTGAAAAACATGGATAACTTATATAATGATTTTATTCATGATGATTGGATTCCAAGAATGTTAGTTGAAATGCATACAAGACAAGATAATATAATTAATGATATTGGTGCATTAGGTTCAATTATTACAGAAGATAATTTTGAAACACATATTGATAATCGTAGTTTTAATCATTTTATAAAAACAACAGAATTATTAACATTTGTAAACGAACATGCTATTAGGTTTGATATATCTGAATCTGCTATTATATTAAAAAATAGAAATGAAATTGTAAAACTTTTTAATATTGATATGAAAACTATTAGAGATTTTATATCTAAAGACATCGAATTAATTTTTAAAAATATTATGATAAATTATGAATTAGAATCTTCAATATTTGACGGTCCATCTAAACGTTTTGCAAATTTATCAAAAAAATGCGATAAAATATTCAGTGATTATTCTGAAAAAATATTTGCAAAAGAAATAGTTGAACTATTTAAGAATCATTATATAAATTACTCAATAGGTTGTATTAGTAATGCATCACTTAAAAAAGATCTTTTACCATATCTTGAATCACTTTTTTATATGATGTTTCATGATATGTCTAATAATATTACTGATCTAGATGAATTAACTTTTGAAGATTTTGCTGAATCAGACGAATGGACACAAAAAAGATTAAAATTAGAAACTGAAAGAAATGATATTAAAACTAATATAGAAAGAATTACAATTTTGTCTCAAAAATTGAATCTAGATAATAAATTAGTTATTAAATCTTATTCTGAAAAGGTTCAACAATTAAAACATACTAACAATTTATCATTAATTGATAAATCATCTGATTCAGATTCTGATTCTGAATCTGATTCTAATTATGAATCTGAATCTGAATCTAATTATGAATCTGATTCTGATGATAATTCTGAAATTGAATAACATTATTTATTTTATTTTAAATTAGTTATATATTTATTAGACGCTACCCGTCTAATAAATTAACTTATAATTAATATATCAAAAACTTTAATTCATTTAACTATTTGTATGTGAGATTAGACACATTATACATGTCTAAACAATAGGGTATTTATAATTTAAAAAATTAATTTATGAATTAATAATTGAATTTATTTAAAATATTTTTTATTATTAATTAATAGGAATAATGTCAATAGAAAAATTAGATAATTCAACAACTGATATTGATTTTTATGAAGATAATAACGCATCGCACTTAAATAATTCATCATTTGGTCAAATTAAAAAGATATTAGAACAAGTTTTAACAGATAAATATTATCAATTACCAAAAATTATAGTAATTGGAACTGAATCTTCAGGTAAATCATCATTAATAGAAAGAATAACTAAATGTAAAATATTTCCAAGAGATGATAAACAATGTACATGTATTAAATGTCCAATAAAAATAAATTTAGAAAATAGTAATAGTAAAAGTAATAGTAAAAAACCTTTTGAAGATTTATCTATATTACCCCCTAACAATTGTAAAGCATATAGTATTCTGTTACCTGGTAATCAAGTTCAAATACTAGAAAATAAAAAAGACATTTATCCAATTGTTGAAAAGTATATGAATTCATTACCTAATAATATTATTTCTGAAAATGAAATTATAATTAATATAACCGATTATAATGTTCCAGATTTTGTATTATATGTTCTACCCAATATACAAAGATTTTTACAAACTATACCAGACGTATCAGTTAAAATATGTAAAAAATATTTATCCAATAAAAATTCAATTGTATTGTGTGTTGTTCCATGTACATCAACAAGACTAGCATTTTATCAGTCTATTGCATTAATAAAAGAATCAAAAATGGAACACAATACAATAATTGCATTAACAATGTCTGATAGATTAGAACCGGAAAATATTGATAAATTTTTAATTAATAGAATTATTGATAAAACAGATGAAATAAATGGAATTAAATTTGGCGATTGTAATGCTATTGTTAATTGTTTAGATTCTAATAATTTTTCATTAGATGAAAGTGATGAAATAGAGAAGAAATGGTTTAACAAAAATATTTTAAAATATATCCCAAATGAATATGAAGAATTTAGAAATCGAATAATTCAAAATACCACAATATCTAATTTATTAAAAAATATAGATAACTTATATAATGAATTTATTCAAATTCATTGGATCCCAAGAATGATAGAAGAAATGAGTTCAAAAGAAGAAATAATAAAAAAAGAAATAAAAACATTTAAACCTATTGTTACAAAAGATAGTTATCATGAATTATTATCACTTTGTCTAAATTATGAACAATCAGAAATGTATAAAAATTATAATAGGGGTCGTCGGATACCTGTTGCACCACCAAATAAATATTTTATTGGGGCAATCCCTATCCAACCATGTGATTTTTTTGAGGTTATTCGATTACATATATTAATTAATGACAATGATTCTAATAAATTTATATTTAATATACCATCTATGCATAGTGAAGTAAAATATTTACAAACTGATATTCCACAGGTGATTGGCACTAGAGGAAATAATATGTTATGTGATACAATAGAATGGTATAATACATTATTTTCTAATTTTTATGATAGAATTACAATTGTTTATCGTTTAAAAGATACTATATTTAATATACCTGTTAAACGTTTTATAAATATGAGAAAGAAATTTGACGAACTATTCTTACAATATATAAAAAAAATTTATAATGATGATGTATTAAAAATATTAAAAAGAAATGTTATTGATAATCTTATCAATACTGTCTATAGCGACACTTATCAACCACAAGTATATGACCCATGTAATTTTTTTATAAAAATGTTTTCAAAATTTGGATATCGTGATAAATCAAAATATTTTAATAATTTTATTTTACAAAATCTAACTATTGATTATTTTGTTGAATCTGATGAAAAAATATTAAAATTAGAAAGTGAATTAAAAGAGATTCAATCTAATATATCTACATTAAAATATTATGCGATTTAATTAATAGTTTATTGAATTTATTACACCTTTTTCTAATACCCATTACCATTAGTTAGATAACAAAAGTATAATAAAGTATAATAAAATATACAAAAATATTTTTTACTAATACCATAATATTTTTTTATAAAATTGAATATTCGTATAATTAGACTTATAGTTTATTTATATTAATATTATGACTAAATTACGTTTATTAGTTAAACCAACCCAATCGGGAAAATCATTTATTATGTTAGATAAAATATCAAAAATTTTAAAAAAAAATAAAGATACAGTACATATTATTTTTTGTGACAATCAATTAATACAGACTGAACAAATAAACAATAGGATAAATAATGATGATAAATTAAAAGATATAAATTTAATATTTTCATCTAAATCAAAAATCAAATATTCAGAGTTATCACATTTTATAATAGATAAAAAAATAAAAATAATTATTACATGTTCAAATAAAAAAAGAGTTGATGATATTAATAATTTATTAAATGTTGATTCACTAATAAATAAAAAAATTTTTATATGGATTGATGAAATTGATAAAAATATTAAATTATTTGAAAATAATATAAATTTAGAATGGAATAATATCACTATTGTAAAAAAAATATATTTAATCACTGCGACGCCATCAGATATAGAAAATAAATTTAAATTTAAAAATGTTAACTTAGACAAAACATATAATGAAGAATATTATCATTCATTAAATGATTCTAAATTTATAATAGTAGATAATTATGAAAATGAAATTGAGACATATATTGAAAATATAATGGAACAACATTCAAATTTAATTGATGAAGGTCAAGTATGGTTTATTCCCGGTGAATTAAATATATCTTCTCATGAAAAGATAAAAGATATTTTAATTTTATTAGGATTTACAGTAATTATAATTAATAGTAATGGTAAGCAAATATATACAGATGATAAAGATGATAAAGAATATGAATTACTAGATGATGATGATGATGAACTTGCTAATTCGTTAGGTAATTATTATAAAAAATATAAGTTACATGAAAAAAAAGTAGCAATTACAGGAAATATATGTATTAGCAGAGGGATAACAATAAATAGTGAAAATATGTTAATTTCACATGCTATATTTTTAACAAAAATAAATAATGAATCAACAAGTTATCAATTAGCTGGTAGAATTTGTGGTAATATTAAAAAATTTAAAAATTATAAAAAACCTACTATTTTCTGTAGTAGTCATTTTATGGATACTATTCTTAAAATGGAAAATATAGCAAAAAAATTTGCTAAGAATACAACCAATAATACAACTGACTATACAACTGATGAATATATAACAGATGAAGATTCAACAGATGAAGATTCAACAGATGAAGAAACAACTAAAAATACTACTGATGAAACTGTTAAAAATACAGCCAAGAAAACAGCCAATAAAACAGCCAAGAAAACAACTAATAATACAGCCAAGAAAACAACTAATAATACAGCCAAGAAAACAACTAATAATACAGCCAAGAAAACAGCTAATAAAACAGCCAAGAAAACAACTAATAATACAGCCAAGAAAACAGCCAAGAAAACAACTAAAAATACATCTAATGAAACAGCTAATGAAACAGCTAATGAAACAGCTAATGAAACAATTGAAGATACAGCTAAAAATACATCTAATGAAACAATTAAAGATACAGCTAATAAAACAGCTAATGAAACAGCAAAAAATACATCTAATGAAACAATTAAAGATACAGCTAATAAAACAGCTAATGAAACAACTGATGAAACAAGTAATAAAACAACTGATGAAACAACTGAAGATATATCTGATAAAACAACTGAAGATACATCTGATAAAACAACTGAAGATATACCTGAAAATTCAACAAATATTAATAAATGTATACCTATCTTACTTAATCTAAATAATAAAGATCTTTCTATTATTACAGACATAAAAAAAATAAACAAAAAAAGTAGAACTCAAATAGAAGATATACTTAAAAATTATAAATTAAAAAATGAAAATATTGATTTTGATATAAATAAATATAAATTAAAAAATAAATATTTTATTACTAAAAACGACGTTGATGATAAAGGAAACTCTAAATATAAATATCAAAAATTTATAAGATATCATACACAAAAAATTAAGTACACCACTAAAAAATGCAGTCCTAATGAATATATTATTTATATTATAACTGATGATATAAACATGTGGAATGCAAAAGCCGGTGATTCTATTATAATTTATAAAAATGATGAAATTTAATTATTATTTTATTTCATATTATTTTATGTGCCTTGATATTGTTGATAAAAATAATTGTTTTATCTATATCTAAATAAATTAATGGAACATTATTAAATTAGTACTGGAATATTTATTTAGGTGTACCTAGTATAATAGGTATACCTAAGACATGTTTATAATAAACTCTTTTAATTAGTGTTTATTTTAACCTCATTTAAATTAGTTTATTAATAAAATATATGTTTATAATATTTTTATAGGAAAAAGAAAATAATTTTGGTAATTATGGTTTTATTTTAATTATAAAGTTAATTGATATTTTATATCCAAGTATTTTTAATGACAATTGATAGAGTAGACATAAATATATAACTTATAAAATTTTTACTATAACAATTGTATCTTAATTGTATTAGATAGCTTTGCTTTACATACCTAACTAATAGGGTATTTTTTTACAACTATTACAATCTTTTTCAATTTTAATACATTTTAATATTTTTTTTATAATTATATCTAAACTACAATTATTAAATTCTTTATTACTTTTATAAATATATTTATTTAACATTGATTTTAAACATATTTCTATTTCTTTTCCACATTTTGTTTTTTTAAATCACAAGTATATCCTATTTTATATTTATTATCATCTTCAATTATATAGACATGAATTCCTCTTGGATGTTTATGTTTAGTCATATTAGTTTTTAATATTTTATTATTTTTTTCTAATATTTTAAATTTTTTATTCAATTCATATTTTCTTAAATTAGGATTAAGAAAATAATAAAATTAAGTATTGAAGGAAAAATAAATAAATTAGTGATAGCATATAAATATATATTAACAAGATTTGGATTTGTCTTAATATAAGATTTAATAAAAGAATATTCAAATGGTTCAATTATTATAGAAAATGAAAAGGAAGAAAAATAACCAAAAGAAGAATTAGTTGATGATGTTTTACAAATATTAAATGTATATATTGCAAAAATAAATGGATTAAAAAATATTATAATATATTATTATACATATTTACATCTACGAGTAGTCTTCCCACACCTGATAGTATAATAGTTGTATATAGAAAATACTTTTTAATCCTATCCCCAAAAAGTATTTTCTAAATATAGTATATACTATGTTATTATTACAAGAATATTTAAAAAAATATTCAACAATAAGTTCAAAATTCATAGATGATTTTTTTTCATTATATGATAGAAATACAGATCAATCCGATTTTGTTATCAATTTATTGATATTAGCGAAATGGTTAATGACAACAAAAGGAGAATTAAAAAAAACATTATTGAATAGTTATACAAAAAAAATAGATTATACGATTAAAAAAGGTGTGTCAACTGGAGGACGACCAGGAGAAATAATAATGATGACACCAGATTGTTTCAAAAGATTGACTATGTTGTCAAGAACAAAAAAAGCAGAAGAAGTCAGATCGTATTTTATTCAATTAGAAAAACATATAGATAAATATAAAGATTACATAATAGAAGGATTAGATCAACAAGTAAAGACACTGAAAAATAATCAAAAACCAAAAATAAATCCCAAGAGTGGTGTGATATACATTATTCGTTCTAATAAAGATATAGAAGGGATATATCGGATTGGTAAGAGTAAAAAATTTAAAACAAGAAAAATACAACATGATAGTTCTCATCCGGATGATATGGAGATTGAATATATTTTTGAAACAACTGATATAGATAGTGTCGAAAAATGTATTCATTTGGCGTTAAAAGAGAGACAATATAGAAGACGTAAAGAATTTTTTGAAGCGGATATTGATTTGATAAAGGAGTTATTAGATGATTGTGATAATTTGATATTAAAAGGGAAATATAAGATTAAAAAATTTAAACAATCTGGTGGTTATTTTTTGATGATCGATAAATAAGGATGTGTGATTTATATTAGGTGTACTTGGACAATAGTAATTTTTTATAAGACGATTCACAAAAATAATGGTATGAACATCCATATAAATATGATCATGATGATTTTTAATTTGTAAAAGAATAAGTGTTCGTTTGAAAATGTATTAACTATTTTTTAGTACCACCGTTCATTAAAAAAGCTTTGCTTTTTCAATGAATGTTTATTGTGAAGAAAGCTATGCTTTCTTAGTACCGCCATCATAATTATATCCTAATTTATTTTCTATTATTATTTCAGAAAATGATTTATCTTTTTCAGTATCATCTTCTTTTTTATAGACGCTTGCAAGTATTCGTCCATATTTATCTAATCCAAATGTTTTTAATTTTACTATTATAATATTGTTTTCCAAATAATGATTCATTCTTTTACTATCATCTAAATCTTCATCTATATTTGTTATCAACTTATATAATAATAACTTTGCCTTAATTGCCGTATCTTTTAATTTTTCATCTTTGGTTTTCATTTCACATGTATCTAATTGGTACAAACGTACAGACCATTTATAATAATTATTATCTATTTTAACTAATACTGTTATTGTATCGCCGTCATAGATACTAATAACACGACCATAAATAATTTTATTTTCTAAAAATTGTGGAAATTCTTTACATTTTTTATTTAATGTATCACTGAAATCACATATATTATTTTTTTGATCCATAATTGTATTATTATAATTAATATATTAAATTATAATAACACTAAAATTCAATTTTTAGGATATTAATCAGACTTTATCAAAAACTTTTAGTTTGACATGATTTACCTGTCTAATTAATAGATTATTATGATGCTGATAATTTAGGAATAAAGTTAAATTTACAGCTTATAATACGTGTTAAGTATAAAATGTCACAATTTAACCAAATTAATAAAAATTGAATTAAAAATAATATCTAAAAAAAGAATATATATATTAATAATGACATCACAAATTCAAAAAGAAATTGATAAGTTAATTGAACTTCATTTTAATCAACCAAAGGTTCTATATGAACATTTATTTGCATCATATCATCAGTTTGTAAGTGAGATAATTCCATATTCGTTAATTCAAGAAAATAATTATTTTTATGAAAATGTTGATAAAGAATTTATTTACTTGCATGGGTTTAAATGTTCAAATATTAGAATTAAACCGTCAACATTTGAAAATGATAATGAAATCAAGTTTCCATCTGATGCTAGAAGAAATCATTTAAATTATTTTGCAACAATTGTTGCGGATGTTCAACAAATTGTTGAAAAAGTGGATTCTATTAGTGGAAATAAAACTATTAAAAATATTGGTGATTTAGAAAAAGAAACACCAGTTGCAAATATACCAATTATGACTAAATCAAAATATTGTTCAACAAATATTAAACAAGATAGTAGAAAAGAATGTAAAATTGATCCAGGAGGATATTTTATTGTTAATGGTGCTGAAAAAATAGTTATGACAATGGAGAAAATGGTAGACAATAAAATTCTAGTTTTTACAAAAAAAGATCCATCATTTGAGGGTGGTCTAATATATACAACACAAATTAATTCACGTAGAAATGATTGGTCTGATAACTTACAGATTCTTACTATTAAAAATAGAAAAGATGGTGTATTTACTATTAGTACTTCTTCACAATTAGTTGATATTCCATTATTTATTCTAATGAGAGCCTTGGGAATTGAAGAAGATCAACGTATTATAAGTTATATTACATATGATTTATCAGATACTAAAATGCTTAATCTTATTAGACCAAGTGTTATTTTTTCAGTTGATGAAGAAGGTAATCAAATTAGGACTAAAGAAGAAGCTACAGAATATTTAATTGGTAAACTTAAGAGAAATAAACGAATTTCGCAAACTGACGAAGTACTAGCTAAAATTCAAAAGAAAATGTATTTAGAAAAAATATTAAGACAAGATTTATTACCTCATTTAGGTGAAGATTTAACAAAGAAAATAGTATTTTTGGGATTAATGACGAATAGATTAGTAAATGTTATGTTAGGTAATCAAGAAGTTGATGATAGGGATGCTTTACAAAATAAACGGCTTGAACCGCCTGGTATTCTTCTTGGTCAATTATTCAGACAAAATTGGAAGAAAATGTTAAATGAAATTGGAAAGCATTTTAAAAAAAAGAATCAATCTGACGAATCACCAATTAATGTTATAGGACAAATTAAACCATCAACAATTGAACAGGGATTAAAAACAGCTTTAGCAACTGGTATTTGGGGAATGAATAAAACCAAAAAAGGGGTAGCACAAGCATTAATACGTCAAAGTTGGGTACAGGGTATTAGTTATTTGAGACGTATTTTAGCACCTTCAATGGATGAATCTACTGCAAAAGTTACATCAATACGTCAAGTAAATAATAATCAAAGTCAAATGTTATGTTGTTTAACTGGTGATACAGAAGTATTATTATCAAATGGAATTGATATGAAAAAAATTAAAGATATTGTTGATGGTGATTCGGTTATGACTATAAACCAAACCACATTAAAAGAAGAACCATCAAAAATTTATAATAAATTTAATCGTATGTCTGATTCATTATTAGAAATAGTTACTAACAGTGGACGTACAATTAAAGCAACATCGGATCATCCATTTTTAATATATGAAAATAATAGATATATAATGAAATATGCAGGTGATCTTACATTGAATGATAAACTAATTATAAGACATATGGAGAAAATGATTGATTCAGAGTTTGATACACAAGTTATTATTAAAGAAACAGATGTAAATTTAAATTATTCTATAAATTTATTAGAATTGGGATATATTAATCAACCAATTACACAAGAAAGACTTTATATTATTGCAAGGTTAATTGGTGCTATTAATACAATTGGATATTTAAATATCAAACAAGAAACTTATTATGCGTCATTTTATGTTGATGATGAATGTGATGCACATGCAATTATAGATGATATTACAAAATTGGGTTTTGAATTGCATCAAATTGAATATCAGAATATAGATAATCGATCATCAAATATTGATAATCGAACAAATCATATTGAATATCAATCGTCAACTATTGAATATAATAAAAAATCAAACTGGAAAGTTACTGCAAATGGAGATATTGCATATTTATTAAGTTTGCTTGGTGGATTTATTGGAGATAAAATAGATATTTCAAAAAAAATTCCAGAATGGATTATGACAGGTAATAAATTAATTAAAAGAGAATTTTTATCAGCATTTCAAGGTGGTTGTAAAACAACAATTAAATACAATGAAACAAATATATTAATAAGTTGTAGTTCACAAATAACAACGCCAAAGTTTTTAGCTGATACAATAAACTATATGAATCAAATTGTTACAATGTTTAAAGATTTTGATATTAATTGCAAAGTTATATCATTAGCTAAACCTGTTATTTCTTCAGAAATAAAACAAGTTGGAAATAAATTTGTTGAATTGGTATTTATTAATACTGTTGAAAATATTATTAAATATGTTGATAATATTAATTATAGATATTCTGAAAATATTAGAAAAAAGTCTGTGCCAGCAATTGAATATTTAAAAATTATCCAAAATAAAAATGATGGATTAAAACATAAATTATCTGAAAAACAAATTAATAAAAATAAAATGTTGTATGATATTGATAATGTGTCTGAATGGCAATGTCAACAATGGGATACAACATGTAAAACAAATGACATTGAACAATGTCAATCATCTTGTAAAGTAAAAAATAATGATAATAATCAAAGATTGATAACTCATTTGAAAGAAAAACTTACAAAGAACATTGGAAAAATAGATAATATAGAACTTAATAATGCATTAGAATATCAACGGCGTTCTAAGAATAATAGAAAAACAGATAAATTTGAAATTAATAATGAAACTATAAATGATCATCAATGGTTTTCAAAGAATCAATTTAATAAAGAATATATATTACCATCTGGGGATGTAATGATTGGTATTAAATCAGTTACTCAAATTCCGAATGAAATGATTTATGACTTTACAACAGTTTCTATTAATCATTCATTTGTTGCGAATTCATTTGTAGTTTCAAATTGTGTAGAAACACCAGAAGGAGGTAAGATTGGTATTGTAAAAAGTTTAGCAATGATGGCATCAATTACAAGTCAAAATTCAACACAAATAGATATTATTAAAAGTATTCTTAAAACATTTGAAGGTATTAAACATCCATATGATATTGATCCATTAACTATGCATTCGTGGGTTAAAATTATGTTAAATGGTGATTGGGTAGGTATTATTAAGATTTCAAAAGCACAAGATATTTATGAACAGTTAAAGAAAAAGCGAAGAGAAAATGTTATTGATAAAACAACATCAATAGTATTTGATTATAGAAATAAAGAAATTAAATGTTATTTTGATGGCGGACGTCTTATTAGACCGGTATTAATTGTTAATAATAATTCATTAAATATCACACCTGAAGTTGTTACAGAATTAAATAATGAAATGAAATTAGCAGATAAATCAAAATCTTGGAAAAGACTATTATCTAAATTTCCAAATCTTATTGAATATGAAGATATTGAGTCATTAAATTTTCTATTAGTTGCAGAAGGTGAACATAGATTAACAGAATCTAAAGATTCGTCAAAACATGTTGTTGAATATACTGATACAACTAAAATTAATAGATATGGTGATTATAGATGGCTTAAATATACACACTGTGATTTTCATGCATGGGTTATGATGGGAACAGTTGTTGCAAATGTACCATTTTCAAATCATAACTATGCAAACAGAAATATTATTCACTTTTCACAAGCAAAACAGTCAATAGGTGTTTATTTGACATCATATAAAGATCGTATGGATATTTCACAAGTATTATATCATCCACAAATTCCAATTGTTACAACACAAGCAATGAAATATAATGGTTGTTTGGATTTGCCATATGGTGAAAATGCTATTGTTGCTGTATGTTCATATAATGGATATAATCAAGAAGACTCAATTATATTTAATGAAACATCAATTCAACGTGGTATTTTTAGGGCAGATACATTAAAAAAATTCCATAGTGAAATTCTTAAAAATCCATCTACATCTCAAGATGATATATTTACTAAACCAGATCGAAATAAAGTAACAGGAATGAAACAAGGTAATTACGATAAACTTAATGATAAAGGGTTTGCACCAGAAGAAACTATTCTTGAAAACCAAGATGCTATTATTGGTAAAATTTCACCAATTCAACCAACCGGTAATAACAATAAAGTATACAAAGATAATTCTGAAATTTTTAAAACTAATGTACAGGGTGTTATTGATAGAGTTCATACAGGTATTTATAATGCTGAAGGATATGAAATGTATAATGTTCGTGTTAGAATGGAACGAAAGCCAATTGCAGGTGATAAAATGACAACAAGACACGGACAAAAAGGAACTATTGGAATTACTTATCAACAAAAAGATATGCCTTTTACTGAATCGGGTATAATTCCTGATTTAATTCTTAATCCACATGGATATCCATCACGTATGAGTTTAGGACATTTTATTGAATGTGTTGCATCTAAAGAAGCAGCAGAAACTGGTCATTTTGTTGATGGTACGCCATTTAATAATTATGATATTTCACAATTACCAGAAGCATTACAAAAATTAGGATATTCACCATATGGCACTGAAAAAATGTATTGTGGATTAACGGGTAGACAAATGGATGTTGAAATATTTATTGGTCCTGTATATAATATCCGTTTAAAACACATGGTATTAGATAAAGTTCATGGACGTGCACGAGGACCAAAACAAGCATTAACAAGACAACCACTTGAAGGAAGATCACGTGATGGTGGTTTAAAAATAGGTGAGATGGAAAAAGATGCAATGGTTGCACACGGAATATCTCAATTTTTAAAGGAACGTTTAATGGAAACATCTGATATTTCAAAAGTATATGTATGTGATGAATGTGGTATGTTTGCATCTAAAGTAATTGATAAGGATTATTATAGATGCAAAGGATGTCATAATTCAACTAGAATATCTGCAGTAGTTATACCACATGCATGTAAACTATTATTTCAAGAATTAACATCAGTAAATATTCTTCCAAGAATTAGAACAGAACGTTCAATTCATGGAGATGAATCATAGTATTATTAAATTTAATTTATTATTATACTTTTGTATTTATTTATAATATATAATATATATATTATATTACAAATAAACTCACGGAAACTATTATTTATCAGTTCTATTTTTTGTACGTTTTAATGTAACTCGTTCAACAACAGGTCTTGATTTAATAATTTGATCAGTTATTGTTGTTGCTTTAATTGAACAACCTAAAATCTCAGTTAATTTTGTTTGAATTGTTTCTTTTTTTAATGGTGCTTGTGTTTTAGAAATATTACGACGTAATTTTCCATCATGAACATCAATTGTTTTTTCATCAACCGTTTGTAAATAATTTAAAATAAATTCTTCTTTATTTTTTTTTTCTGTAGTTAATTTTTTCGTTTCTTCTTTTAGTTGTCTAAGTTTATCATCAACTAATAAATATTTTTTAACATTATCAACAAACTCAGGAGATACCTTTTTTTTTTCTACAGTTTCATCGTTATTTGATTCTGACATATATTATATTATAATAGATTTTTCTTTATTTATATATTTTTATTTTTATGTATAATAATAAGTTTTGGTATTGGTGTAAAAATTATAATATGGTGCGATCTTTATAAATAAAATATATTATAATTAATATGTATAAATATAAAATAGTTATTAAACAAATTATTATTACACCTGAATTATTTAAAATAATTAGTACTGACGGTATTAATTTTGTATCAAAAATAAATAAGGGTTCAATAGAATTCAAAATTTATAATGAGGATTATCAACAAGTTAATTTATGTAATATAAATGAAGGTGATATAGTAAATATATATACAACACAATTATATAAAAGTATAGATTTAATTAATCAAAATATAATAATTAAAAAGATTTTAATTAAAAATAAATATATATTTCATTCCGAAAGTTCAGATGATTCAATAGATTTTGAATAATAAGAATTTGTTCTTATGTATATGTTTATAAAATTATTACAATGTGTATTATTTATTTATAAATAAAATTATAATTTAGTTTCAAAATAAATATTATAAAATATATAATTTTTTTCTATTATTAGATATATCAAAATGCCAGGCGATAATCAACTTTCTACAGTTTTATTATTAGTAGCTTTAGGTTTATTAATTTATTGTTTAACAAAACCAGATAATAATCTAAAAGAACAAGACTACGAACAAAACGACGAACAAGACAATGAACAAGACGATGAACAAGACGTTGAACAAGAAGTTCAAGATTCAAAATATAATAAATGCGAATCTTTTGAGAGCGTGTCAGATAAAATAAAACAATTTTCACAAAATCAAATCGGCAATTTACAAGAAAAAATACCACAGGTATTGCAACCACCACAACAAACACCGCCTGTAACAGTAACACCACCAGTAACAGTAACACCACCACAACCAGTAACAAAATCACCTGATGCATATATTGATAGTTCCAATAAAGATAATACATCAGTTTCAGATTTTGATACAACATATAATAGTACTGGTGCAGATCTCGATAATGCTTTTGTACGACCAATACCACAACAACCCAATTCATCAGAAGTACCACTAAATAAAAATAATCTTAAAAAATATGATTCGAACGATTATTTACCAAAAGAACTCAATGATACATGGTTTGATACTGATTTTTCACAAGCGAAATATAATGTCAATGATGATAAATTAATTAATACCGAACGTTATGTTATAGGTATAAATACTGTTGGACAGTCTCTAAAGAATGCATCATATGATATGCGTGGAACAATTGCAAATCCTAAATTTACTGTTAGTCCATGGAATAATAGTACATACGAACCTGATTATAACATCAAAACTTGTTTATAAATAGATAATTATATATAGTACATTTTATGAAAATTAATAAAATTTCATAAAATATTGTTAAGTTTATATTTTCTCAGTTATATATTCGCCACACTTATTTATAGCAACTTCTAAATCTTCTTTTTCTAGGTTTAAACTGTTTGTTACAAAAATCTTACACCTATTTTTTTTTTCATTCACGTCTATATTTTCGTGTTCTTTATTTATACCATCATATATTTTTTTATAAAAATTTTCTTGATCACGCATATAGTGTTATGTGTGTCTTATCTTATCTTCATTTATTTTTTCTTCTGATTTTACTACTCATGCTGGTGGATTTGGTGGATTTGGTGGATTTGGTGGATTTGGTGGATTTGGTGGATTTGGTGGATTTGGTGGATTTGGTGGATTTGGTGGTTCGGTTGCTGATGGATTTGGTGGATCTGTTACTGATTGTTTTACTGCTATTGATGCGTTGTCTTCTTGTATTGCTTGTTCTAGTTGTTGTTTAATATTTATAATATTTTCTAATTTTAATAATACGCTATCTGATTTATCATCGCAAATAAAATATGTTTCCTCAGGATCCCTTATTTTTGTAAATTTTTCAAAGTCAACCGTGCCTATTAATGTTGTTGCATTAATACTATCAATAAAATCAATTACTTCATTTTTAAATTTTTTTACATCTTTAATTATTTCTGTATATCCGTTTTTTAATACATTATAAATGTATGATGAATGATTATCAATATATTGTCTATAAAAATTATACAATTTCAATTTTTGTAAATATTTATTACAAATAATTGTTATATTATCATGTATACTATCAAAATCTTTACCGCTTTGATTTATAAAACTTTTACCTAATCCACTAATACTAATTATTTTATAAATTAACTTTAATTTGTTTATATTAATAAATGGTGGATTGGGTGGATTATTTATTTGCTGTTCTGGGTGTGGTGTTATATTAATTACAGTAAAAAGAACAATTGTAGATATTGACATATTTAATTCAAATCCATTTACATTATTCTTATCATCATTATATTTTGTCATAATATTAAATAAAATTTCTGATTCTCTAGGTTTATTAGTAGTATTGGTATAAAATTTTTCATACTCATTATCATGCTTATTTATATTTTTAACGCATTCATTAATGCTCGGTGGAAAATATAATAATGGTGAAGGAAAATTTTTTGTATCACCTATTGTTGATGATATAAAATCATTAAATTTCTTTTTATTTTTAATTATATCTGTTTTAAATACATCCCATAAATTAGATAAATCTAATACAATATTTTTATAATTTTCATTAGTATATTGTATTTTAGTTTCTACAATTATATTATCTATACTTTTACAAGTATTATCTTGGTTATAATTAAATAATTTTTTAAATATATAATTAATATAATTTAACTTATCAATTATTTGTTTTTTTGAAATATAATTCTTATATAATGATAAAATGTTTATTTTATTGCTACTTGAATCGTTAATATTAAATAAACTTTCTACTAATCTATCTGTGTCAGATGGTGATTGTTTACTGTTAGTTTCATTGTAAAAATTTTCAAATGATTTTTTATATTCTGGCAAATCATCAATATGCATAAGAGCATTATAAATATAACGAAAATCTATTTGATCATTTATAAATATAATTATAATTATATCTATCAAATAAATATAAATTAACAATCCATTAAAATCATTATATTTAAAATCAGTATATTTTTCTTTATAAACATAATATGTACTTGATATATACATAAAATACTGTAATACTTCAATCTTTACAATATTGATATCTTTAAAAATATTTGTTATTATAGTATCTTTATATATCATATCGTTATTATTTAATAAGTTCATATTTTTTATAATTTTATCCATAATTTCTATAATTTTATCATTATATTTTATATAGTCGTTATATATATACATTTGTTTATCATCCATTTTTAACAAGTTATTTTTAATTAACACTTTATTAAAACGTTCTTTAGCTGAATTAAATAATATTGATCCTATAAATTTTTGCATTTCTTTTAAAGAAGTATTAATCATAAATCCTTCTTTTTTTCTTATATTACAATTAAATTCTAATTGTGATAATCTAATATAATGTTGGATATGTTTTTTAATATTTTCAATTCTTTTTTTTTCTTCTTCTAAATATTTTTTATAGCTTTTACTAATGTTCTTATTTTTTTCTTCTTTTAACTTATTATAATAAATTGTTTTTTCTCTATTAATAATTTGTTTTACCTTTCCTACTGTATCATCATTGTTCTTATCAATAGTCTCATTAATATTATCTATTATATTATTTTTATTAATTATTAATAAATCAATTTGTTGATTAATTAATTCTATTTTATTTAATATATCATTATCATTATCATTATCATCTTTTTTTAGGGTATTTTTGTTTAATTCTGCATTATTTTTTAGTTCTTCATTTGCTAATTTGCATATTTCTTTATTTTTTGTTAAACTAGTTATTTCTTTTTGTAAGAGGGTATCTTTTTCTTTTTTTATCTTTTGTTTTTGATCCGTTAAATTACTATCTAAAGTTATTTTAGTTTTGCCATGATCTTCTAATTTTATATTTAAGTCACTTCTTTTATTTGTTAATTCAACTATTAATTTTTGTTTGTTTATATTATATGTTTCTAATATACTATCCTTTTTTGTTTTGATTAAATTGGTTATATTTTGTTTTTGGTCTGTGAATAATGAAGGTGAGAATTTTGCATCTTTTTTTTCGCTATCGTTAAATCCATATTTTATTATTATATTTGTAGCTGTAACACCTTTAGCACCTTGATTACCTGTATCACCTTTAGCACCTTGATTACCTGTATCACCTTTAGCACCTTGATTACCTGTATCACCTTTAGCACCAGTATCTAGTGTTTCGATATTTTGAATTATACCTGTATTATTTTTACTTGCAAAAAAATCTTTAAAAATATTATTATATTTTTCTATATATGTAGGATATTTTTCTAAAAAAGTAATTGACTGCATATCTCTGGTTGGATTGGTTGAAACAACGGCGAATATAGCGTCTTTTAATATATGGTTGTATACTTTATTATTAAAATTATATTCATTAATTAAATCCATAAGTTTTTTTTTTATATCAACATCATATAAATTTGTTTTATCATCATCAGTCATTCTTATTTGTTCGTATATTATTATATCTTTATCAATTCCTATTATTTGTTTTTTTATATTTTCTATTTCATTATTATTCTCAGTTATTTCACTCTTTAAATTAGTTATTATAGTTTTATTACTTTTTTTTTTATCAGATAGAACTTTTTTAATTTTTGTATTTTCTGCTTCCTCAAAATTATTTAATTTTTCGATATCTTTTGTCAGATTTTTATTTATATCATCTATTTTTTTTATTATCGCATTATTTAATAATGCAATATTACTATTAATAATATTATAGATTTCGCCATTATTATTTAATTCTTTACTTTCAATTATATCGGTATCTCTTATAATTTGTTTGTTAAGTACTATAATTTCTTGATTAATTTTCTTAATATCACTTGTATTAATTCGTTCATACTTAAAATTTGTTTTAATCTTTGTTTTTTTACTATTTAATTTATTATATTCAGTATCATAATTTTTAAGTATATCAGTAATATCATTATTAAATTCAAATTCAAAATTTAATTCATTAATTGATGGTTTTTCAGCTATTAAAATATCTAAATTTTTTAATATATCGGTTTTTAATATATTAATATCTTCGTTTTTGAATTTTTTAATAAATTCTTTATCAAATTTAAATTCTTTCATTTCATTACTTATTGAATCTATGTTTTCACATTGATTGTAATTTATATTGAACACATCAAATATAAAATCTTCTTCTGATGATTTATTATTAGATTTATCATTTAAACTGGTTATAATATCAGTAATAATTGGATGATTATAATTTTCAGCAATTTTATTTTTAAATTTATCAGTATCAATACGATTATACTCAATAGTAGTTGTTTCATCAATAGTAAATAATTTTTTTATATACTGTTTATAATTATCATTTGTTTTTATAATATTTAATTTATTTATATAATTAGAAATTTTATTAATATCATTATTTTTTAGTTTAAATAATTCTGTTAGTTTAGGTGTTGTATCACAAAAGTAATCATCATAATTAATTAATTTTTTTTTATTTGTTATATTATATTTTTGACTTTTTATTTCATAGTTATCATTTAATATTAATAATTCATCTAATTTACATGTAAATTTATCTTCAACACCTGCTAAATCACATACTACTATTCGTGCTTTTTTAAGTTCATTATTATCATTAGGGATAATAGATATTCCTTCGAATGTTACACAAGCAACAATATGACTTCTTGAACTATCAGGGTTATTTTTTGTTGGTTCAGTTTCTCTAATTTTAAATGCTTCATTAATTATATTATCTAATGTTTTATCTTTTTTACTACAGTTTGTGTTACACTTCCACTCACCATTATTAATTTCAAAAGTATATTCTATTACTTCATATTTACTATTATTATATGTAACCTTATTTGTTGTGTCATTTTCATATAACTGTATATTAGAAACTTTATATTTTGTGCGGTTAAAATCATTAATATCATCCGTATCGTCTAGGTTTAAATATAAATTAATAAATTTAACTGTTGCAGAATTAAAATATTGAGTTGTTTTTGATTCGTCACTAGGACTTGGATCTATTAATTGTTTAGATAATTCAGGTAATAATCCCGGTTGATTTATATTATATATATCATCAAAGCCCAATAATGCAGCAGTTTTACCAGAACCCGATTGACCATTACCAACTATAATAATATTTTCAAACTTTCTTAATTTATTCAATAATATTAATCCACATTCTGGATCCTTAGCTATTTGTTCTGATTTTATAGTATTAGAATAATATCTATTTATTTTACCCAAGTTATATGTTTCAAAATAATGTTCATTTTCTTTATCATTTACTATTTCTGTCGCTTTTTTATGATTATATGGGTTTTTACTACCTATAGTATAACCTAATTCAGTTGGATAGTTAAAATATTTTATTTTAAAATCATAATAATTTATTTCTTCTACATTTTTATCTTCTATACTTTTTGAGGTTAAAAAATCTGTATCATTTAAAAATATCGTATACCTTGGATTTGTAGTTGTTAATGATAATTGATTACCATTATCATCATTTGTAAATATTGATCCAGCATCATTTCTTTCTTTAACATAAGTTAATACTAGTGCAGATGATTTCATCAACCTATTATAATTATCATTTATATAATTTTCATGTTCATTTAACATACTATTTATTTTATTTATATTTTTTAATGATTGTTTTATCTGGTCATAATAGTAATATGCCTCTATATAATATTCATAATTATTATCAGTTTTATTAAAAGTTTTATAAGAACATGACATAATTTTATCATTATTATTATGTAAATATGTTGTATAATTATTTAATAATGTATAATTAAATATATATTTATTTTCATCATTTTTTATATCATTAATTTTTTTATTTAAAATTTTTGTTATAATTTTATTATTAAAATTTAAGTTTTTATCATCTACATTTTGTTCTTTAAAATAACTATTTCTATATAATATTATATTTTGTATTAATAAAGATTTACATATATGTGTATCTCTAATAATTGTTGATTTATATATTTTATTAAATTGTTGTAATTCATTTCCTATATTTTTATATGATAGTATAAATATAGCATCTAATATATCAATAACATAATTATATGATGTTTGTTTATCATTTAAATTAGTATCTGGCCTATTATAAAATATACCACAAAAAATCTCAGGATCTAACATTATCGACATTAGTTTTGGTAATAAACCAAAATTTAAAATACTATAGTTATCAAAGATTGTACTATTTATATTAATGTTTGGTTTAATTTTACATGTTTCCATTTGCATTTTTTTAATACTATCAATATTTGATATATCATAATTTATTGTATTTATATTAATATTATTATTATATTTAATAGTATTTAGCAATTTTATTTCATTAGTAATTTTTTCTACTATTTCAATCCGTTCTTTTTGTTTTTTAATTTCTTGGATCATTGACTTCTTCAATTTTGGGTCACGAATACTAGTATTAATTTCAGTATTTAATATATCTAATTCTGCTTTTGTTATATTTGGATTAAATATTTTATTAAAATATGAACCAGATACATTGGTTAATCTTGACGTATTTATTTCTTTATGTATCATCGATGTCTGTGGCTGTGGCTGTTGTTTTGGTATTGAGGGTGATTCTATCACATGTGGTATTTTCGGTGGTATTGACTGATTATGTTGTGATTCTATTTTTTGGTAAAATACATTTTTAAATAGTACTAATATTATTGCAAAGATTCGTTTATGAATTTTAGAATCATCACTATTTTCTATATTTTTAATTAAAATCTCAATAATTGATATTATTCGTCTACTCATTTTACTAATTTCACTATACTTATCACCATTTTCAATAATATCATCATTTATTAATTTAAGATTATCAATTGAATACTCATAATCATCAATACTAAAGGTTTGTTTTTGTTTGAATATTTTAAGTTGATTATCTAATATTGACATTATTATAAAATAGATATTATAATAAAATTTAATATGTTTTTAAATTATTTTTAAAATTTATATTTTAATGGTACAAAAAATATTAATGTACAAATAGTTAATATGATAAAATAATATATATATTTTGTACATTTTCTTAAAAGTTAATTTACACACAATAATATAAAAATATTCAATTGGTAAATTTATAGATAATAATATAATTATTCTTAAAACATGAATATCTTATAGATATAGTTTTTTAGAAATATATACATAAGAACTTAGACAAAATAAAAACTTTGTTTTTGTTTATCTCGATCTTATTATATGCCATTCGAGCTATACATATATAATATTTATTTGTAGACATATTTTTCATAAAAGACACGTCTTTAAATAAAACCATAACTACCAAAATTACGTATTTTTTTAAATAAGTGCGTTTGATAAAAACTTATTTTCTTTTTCCTATAAAAATATAGCTATAATTTATTTATATTTTTATTATTTTATTTTT
>Ga0114958_10000782_pt1 | contig 26570 bp, 28 predicted proteins | sample C_130208_EF_Meta_FD_89577 | JGI IMG/M metagenome (GOLD analysis project Ga0114958, IMG submission 89577) | Freshwater microbial communities from Lake Croche, Canada to study carbon cycling - C_130208_EF_MetaG | ecosystem: Environmental > Aquatic > Freshwater > Lake | place: Lake Croche, Canada... | reverse complement strand
TATATAGAGAGTTAAGAGTCATAGATACTTGTGAGTATGGGGAGTTTCATGTCATTGATGTGCAGCTTAGGGCATTTTCGGATAGCCGTTTTTCAATCGATTTTTTAGCTTACTTTAAAAATTTCTACCTTATAGAATGGTATCTCTTAATGATATGCAACAAATGGCTCAATCAGCCTATACAGGAAAAACACTTCTTCATGTAGGGACTTTTACACTTTTCAAAGCTACTCCGACATTAAAATTTTATTATGACGGCAATATCATCATAGTATCTATACGAGGCACTTCAGATTCTAAAGATTTCGCTGCATGGCCTAATATTGCTTTTGGAACACTTGATCATACTGAGAGATTCAAAGAAGATTTACATACCCTCTTAGAAATTCAAAAAACATATCCGCCATCTCACTTCCATTATATTGGAGTAGCTCATTCTCTTGGTGGTGCTATTTTAGACAGATTCTTACGAATGGGATTAATAAAAAATGGTCTATCTTATAATGCCGCCGTAGAACCACAAGAACTAAGAGGCAATCCAATGCACAGGCGCATCTATAACAGAGCAGACCCCCTCTACCAAATTGCAGGGCATCTTATACCAGGAGTTGAAGTAAGACCTATTAGTCTTGCTACTGGTGTAAGAAGTCTTTTTTCTACTCTGTATGCTTCTTATAAAAGTCACATGATATCAAATTTTGTTGGAGGTGCTAAACATGACCAAGATCTCAGGAATTTCTAGGGAATGGCAGCAACAGCTGTGCTATAAGTCGCAAAGACGTTAGTGTTCTCGGATTTGTGAAGAAAAGTAATCTGTTGACCTGACGGATCTGTGGTAGCGAACTGACGCATTCTAATATGTGTCATGACACGAAATCCACTAGCCCAGAGAGTCGCTAAATCTATATTGATTTTTAAGACAAAAAAATAAATTTGATTAGGAACTTGACTCCTATTAATCGAAAAAGCATTCTGCAATGATACTGCTGGATAAGCGACATTATTAATAGAGTCGTAAATAGTATATGTTGTTGACCCCATATTTAAAGCAAATGCTGCTAAGAAAAAACTAAGACTTACATTTATAGTAAATGTCCCAGAAGAATAAGGTGTCTGAGTAGCAATGCTTGTTGCCCATATTGATCCCGGAATCTGACTAATCGGAATATCTCCATTAGTTAATCCATTAATAGGATTAGGATTCATTACAGAATTCACTAAAGTGCCTATAAGAGAAATAGAAGGGTGCACAGTTGATAATTTAACATTTGGAAACCCTGTAACTATTACAGAACCACTTATATCTATTACCCCATTATTTGCAATATTAGGTGTTTGGGCTGTGCTACTATTTATTAGACCTGTTGATGCTGTCAGAGAAAGTAGTCCTGTATTATTAACGAGGGGCAAGAGACCCGCACCTACTGTTACACCTGAATTAGGAGGAGAAGTCAGTGATAAGAGACCAGAGCAAGATATTAAGAGATCTGAGTTACCAGTAACTGCAATCCCAGATGATGGCAATGCGTTCACATGAATAACACCTGTATTACTCACTGTATTACCCACAACAGAAATACCCGGGTTTGGAAGTAAAGATATAATACCAAGATCTTCTAAAATGGGGTCTTGTTGCGTCCCAAGATTGTTTAAATTCTGACCAATAGCTAATTCACAGACACCATTGTTTGATATCTGTGGAGTAGACGTAGGGCCTACTGTTATGTATTCTGACCCCTGAATCTCTTGAACACCTGCAGCGCCCTGTCCAAAAATAGCCCAAGCTGTCATATTTATTGAAGGATCACCACCATCTAAAATAGTGGTTGAAGGACTGATATTTACATACGACCCACTTGTAATCGGAGAGACTGCAATATCATTTCGATAATACACTTCTGTTGGACTCCACCCCCCACGCCAATTGACAGCCGTAGGAAGAGTATTTAGACGGTTTAGAGGTGTTGAAAGATCTAAGGCAGATTGTGCTGCCATTCTATTATAACTGTGAATTTTTTATTGTAAACCAGACGGCCAATAAGTGGCAAGAAATGTTGGCACTGCACTCTGAAGAACTAAACTTCCATTTGTATTATTATATATCCTTATCTGATTTACTTCTCTCATTCCTGTAGCTCTGGCATCGGCTACATTGAAATAGACCATACCCACAGCAGTTGTAATAGGATAGCCCTGACCAACAGTCAAATAGTTATTATTTAATATAGTCGCTGAGACATACTCGTGATTTAGGACTCCATCAAAAAATGCTACATAGAAAACATTCTGAACCACTGCCCCTGCACCAGCCGCAACAAAATTAAGAATTACTTCTGACATATCTATCATAAATATACCCGTCGCATCTGGTGCGCCATTGGCAAGATAATCTCTAAAAATATTAGGGCTTATTGGAGTGCCTCCACCTATACTTAGAGCTGTATTGGGTGCAGCTGGTGGAAATGCAACAAAAGTAAATACAAAGGCTCTTACTAACACCGGGGCTGCAGTTCTCAGAGTAACATTTTGCGCTGTACCACCGACAATAATAGAAGTATCAGCAGGAGCTACAGACAACACACCAGTATTTGCAATTGTTGGATTCGTACCACCAGTAGTTGAAAGACCAGCGCCAAGGTCTAGGCTAATCACACCAGCATTAGCAATCTTAGGATTTTGTGGATCAGTATTATCTACTGATATGCCTAGACCTTGTGTCAGCGAAACAAGTCCATTAGATGAAATTGAAACAATCCCAGTAGGATTTGAAACATTTACAGAACCATCTGCAGGTAAAATTTGACGAACTCCAGTGTTACCAATGACAGGTATCTGAGGATTAGTATTATCTACTGAGATACCTTGACCCTGTTGAATAATAGTAATAGAGTTGGATGTTATGATAGGGTTATTAGGATCTGTATTATCTACAACAATACTAGTTCCATCACCATTCACAGTCCTAACACCGTTATTAGTAATAGTAGGATTATTAGCAGGCCCTGAGATGCCAATTGCAGTACCTGGTGTGATGCCTAATATACCTGTAGAAAGGGGGGAGAGTTCAGAATATGATGCACTTGCAGAAGGATCTGCACCACCAGTAAGAGCAATTTGATTTGTTAAAATATAAGAGGCTCCATTCACTGGGCTGATTACAACATCATTCTTAAAATAGGTCTGAGTCACTAACCACGTCCCGCGCCAATTCATTGTCGTGGGAAGTACCTGTAAACGTTCGTATGGGTTTTGTAGTCCTTGAACACTCATCTATTAAGGTAATATTATTTAAGAAAGGCGAGCAAATGATGCAGTCACACCACCAGTGAAAGTGAGAACTGTAGCTGTAGCACTCTGAACGCCTGACACAGTCAGAGTAGTTCCATCAGCCGGAAGAGTCACAACAACAGACATCGGGGAACCAGCACTAGAGACACTAGCACCAAAGGAATGAGTGCATAAACGAGACACAGGAGCAGTGCCGTTAGGTGCTACTGTCCATATTGCATGTTCTGCTGCCACAAAAGGAGGCGTTGCAACAGTAGCAGTGTAGTCTAACTTCACAAGCCAATTAGACACCACAGCAAGAGGTGCTGCAAGAGTCAGTGTCAACCCAGCAGTTGCAGCCAAAGCACCAGCTGCAGTACCACCAGTCACAGCGGCGGTAGTCTGTCGAAAAGTCTGAAGCCCTTCACCCTGAGCAGGAGCCCAGCCAGCAGCCCTACCACCTGCACTACCAGGATCAACAGCGGAAAGAATGCAAGAAGCCAAGTTTGCAGACCCGCTCCATGCCTCATACACATATAAGCCACCATCAGTAGGAGATCGCACCATGTCATTAATGAAGTACTGGGTCGTCGCAGACCATGTCGCATTGTTAGTTGTTGCATCCTGAGAACGCAGATTCATCACGTAGGGCTGTGCACCAAGAGCCTGAAGTGGGTTAGCGAGGGACTCTAAAGCCATTATACTAAGGTTTTATAAAATAATTCTACCGGAGTAACAATAGAATTATTTTATTTTATTTTTTTACAATAAGAATTTCTTTTTACATTAAGCGGGAGGCAAGGCTAGGCTTTGCCATTCTGGAACGATCGGGAGCCTCGGCAGATTCCCTTCTTTCACTGTTACGGGGTGCATACATCATGCGGTTAGCCATGCGGAGCATCTTGCCACCTACCATGCGAGCCAGGCCGGCCAGAGTGCCAGCAGGAGCCAGAGGTGCTGCAATGATGTCCTGCTCAGACAGCACACCCTTGATGATGCGAGAAGAGCCACGAATGCTCTCAAAGAACCCAGAGTTAGCAGTGATGATGAAAATCTGGGGGCGCACAGAGAAGGCATAGGTGTTACGCACCCTCAAGTTAAACTGCAGAGTGAAGTTACCCACCAAACTAGGTGCTTGACCCTCCTGAAGAGTCAGATCAACACCAGGCTTTAGCACCAGGAATCCACCAGTAGTGCTGACAGAGCGACCACCTGCTCCAGAAGCCACACGACCACGTCCAGACCAAGTGTTCCAGTCCATCTCCAGACCGTTACGCACACTCATTGCATAGAGTTGCTCGGAGGTGTGAGAAGACAGCAGACCAGAGAAGTTGTCAAAGTTCACACTCAAAGGTGCAATAGAGCGAGAGCCATTATAAGAGGTCTCAACAGGCAGGTATGCTGAGCCAAATTGAGGAAGAGTAGGGTCACGAGAGCGATCAACTGCCGTCTCTGCCGGGTCTGCAATAGCCTTCACGTAGATAATCAGCAGGTCAGGAATCTGAGGCAGAGTAATAGTCTGAGACACCAGCTGTGTTGCATCATTAGCCGCAAGAGGGTTAGCCACCTGGGTAATGTAACGAGGGAATTCCAGGTAAGGCACACAACTCTTGGGGGGCAAAGGGATAGAAAGAGAAGGAGTCAGGAACTGCACATGAAGTTGGGAGTCACTAAAGGGGCCGTTAGGGGCGGTACCATTGTAAGTCACAGGGGGAGAATACTGAGTAGGAACGACAGATGTTCCGTAGTATAACTTGGTCGTTGTGCCGACATACTTGTCACGCAGACGCAAAGCCCTGTTAGGGTCGCGCATGTTCATTACCAGCTGAATGTTGTTAATGCCAAAGAGACCAGTGTCCTCAGCATGCTCATTAGCAAAGATAAAAGGACTCAGAGACAGCTTCTCAGTAGTCCTGAACTGCAGGTAGACACTGTAAATTGCGTTCACCACACCAGCACCCTGATCGGTAGATACGGGAATACCATCTACCACATCTACAGTGTTGCCGTAAGCATCAACGTAGGTCACAAGAGGCACACTTGGCAGAAGAGCAGCACCAGTAGGAGTAGTGAACACAAGATTATTCCAAGAGCCGTTGGTAGGCTCGGCATAGTCGTGGGATGCATTGGTATAGCCAGAAATAGGGTCATTCTGAGCATTCAGAGCATCGGCGTTGTCCTGGTACTTGTCCAACATAGTAGGGCAGGTGCGCTGCAGCCTGTTACCACGGTAATCAGTCAGACGCATGATCTCAGTCAGCACATCCTGAGAGTTAATCGTGGTGGTAGTGTCGTTAATGGTTGCCGTAATGGTGGCGCACAGGGAGTTTAAGGGGAAGGCAGCCAGGGAGCCGTCTACACCCAACTCCAGCAGAGGCTGACCTACAGGATACTGGCCACCAGCACTGTCACCAAGCTGCACATCTACACGCAGATTGACAGTGGAACTCCAATCCATGTCACGGGCTACATACACGTTCTCGGAAGGGACGTAAATGTTGTAACTGTGTTGACTCTGGCTCTGAGAGATAGCCGTGAAAGGGCTGTTGGTGATAGAAAGAGCGCCCTTCTCCACTGCATAACTTGGCTGCTGCTGCACAATACGACTGTCATAGACGGCTAACTTAGCTATGTCGGAACTCATAACTGCTTATACTAATGGAAAACAAAATAAAATAGAAAATAAATTTAAAATAACGAACTTTAACAAATAGAATTTAAAGACAGCGGATCTGCCAGATTAATATATGCTCTTTCTTCCAATCGAAGGGCTTCGTTGGTAGTAAAAGCAAATGTTTTTATCACTTCTATCGTGCAAAGATGCCATCCACCTAATGCAGCAATTGCCTTATAGACTTTTCTGCCGGGATATAGAGTAGACTTTTTATAGTGCGTTAGCAATCTGGCTGATAAAGAACCCCTTGTAGATCCTATATAATACTTTGAACCAATGTTTATCTTGTAAAGAAGAGCTGTAGCCGGGACGTTTGGAATTCTGCCTAGAGCTATAGGTGTAGGTGTGACAATTTCCATTTATTAACTTATTAACTTATTAGATTAAAATCTAACCGTTAATATCTCTAAGATCTGAAGTCTACTTTCCTAAACATCATCTTAATAGACACATCTGAAGAGTTAGCCATTGTCAAAGGGATCAATTCGCCGGTGAGTCTGTATCTCCACCATACCTGAATATCTATGTTTCTGATCTCCTCATGGGAAGCCTGCATACTGAGCAGTCTATATTCTGCAGTAGGCTCATAGAGAGCGAAAGATCTCCATCCTTGGGCTGACTCAAGTTGTTGATCTATAACAAAGTCACAGATGATAGGCTCGAAAGAACTCTGAGCCGGGACAGACTTGCCACTTACGTTAGTCTGATTGAGTTCCACAGGCGCTGCATTAAACTCCTTCTTAAGGGGAATCAATGCTGATGTAAAGACTATATTCGCCACAGGACTCCACATAGTGTCTGTAGAGCGATAGTCTTGCCTTGAAATCCAATAGAGATTTTGCTTTGAAGCCGGGAGGAAGAATAAGGGATTGTAAATTGGTGGTGGCACTGCATTCAGATTCTGGAGCGAAGGATTATTATTCAGAATGTTTCTGTATTGCTGGTTGGTAAAGAGAATCTCATTTGTATACAGGAAAGGAAGAACAGATGCAGTAGGTAATAAAGTCAATGTGTTCTGTGTTAGAGGCATGACAATAGATGAACCAGATACAGCACCAAGATAGGTGTTGTTAAAGTTAGATAGCAGATCAAAGAGCAAGTCATTAAAGAACAGACGAAGATAGCAAGAGGATTGAGGAGCTGCTGGGTCACCTGGATTATAAACTGGTTGGACAAAGGCAGGGAGACCATCCTGCACACCCTGGACGGTTGCGCTTAATGGAATCTGACCAGAGACATTGAAGCATCTAGTATCACCGTAAATTTCAAAGAGTCCTGTTACCTCATCAAAGTAAAGTACCGGAACATCTTGGTCAAGGAGAAAGGAATCAAATGTAGGGTAAGGGTCTACTGTTGGTGAGCCAGTAGATGCCACCTGATCAATCCAAGCCTGCTGCCAAGCTAACCATAGAAGATTCATTGACTCGAGCATTGCATTGTTAACCAACTGAACAAAATGCTTATAGGTGTAGATCCAATAGTAGCGAGTACTCAAATCTTGCTTTACAATCCCAGTGGCGGGGGAAGTAGGAACAGGGGCCACTGCAGCATTTTGAGTCTCAGGAATATATATGATAGGCGAAGAAGGAGGTGTCAATGTAATCATTGCAGAAGCAACAGCACCACCGCCAGTTGTATAAAACCAATTACGCTGGTAGGCAATAGTAGTATAATACACAGTAAGAGTCGGATTAGTCTGAGTAGTAAATATATTTCCATTTGTTTGTATGAGAGGAATAAAAAGAGGTAGATTTTTACCGGGGCCGTTCATAGCAAAGCGGATGATAGAGAAATAGTATTGAGAGGCATCTCTGATGATTGGTGCATCACGAGATTCATTGAAACGGATAGGGCTCTGATAAGAACTAGAAGTCAGATCAGATGTCTTCGTTGCCGTTAGCGTTGCGTTATAATAAATCATGTCACTGTCAGCCCCGCCATCGACTATACTCCTAAAACTATATGCCATTTCTATTATACTAAAGGGTTTTTTATTTTCCTAATACTTCCATTGTCTCACGAGTTACAAATTCATCAGGAGTTAAACCAGTGCTTTTTATCATTGACCTATATCTGCCGATAGGGTATTTAGAGTAAAGAAGACGGCAGACAACGTGCCGACCACAAGTCTGAACATCGTCTTTTGTTTTCTGAAGAGCCACCTTATTGTAAATTACTCTACAACCGGAGTCTTCTAATAATTTTGTTAACAATGGTTGATCCATGTGAAGGACTCTTTGTGTATCCTTGTCAGGCTTCTGCTTATCAGGATAGTGACCGTAAGAATCAAAAAATTCTATTTGCCTTGCATCTTTTATTAGACCAACCCAATGACCTATATTTGCTGATTCTTGTGGGAAGAAAATAACGGCTCTGCCCTTCCTATCAAAGAGTTGATTGATGTCATGGATATCCTTTAGATGAGGGTATGATGTTATCTTGCACTCAGATCCTAATAGCCGTTTAATATCATCATCACCGAGAGAATAGGCTTCTGCCCTTTTTTCAGCGCCTCCATCCATTTCTAATATTCCATACATTTAAACATAAGTCAGATTATGGGACAACTTGAATAATAGAAAAGAATGTATTTTCTGCTGTAGCAGTTCCAACAGAAGAAATGTATATCCAAGGAGAATAATACCATGTGCCTATTCCAGGCGTATCTACTACCGTCACATGAAATGAAGCAAATCCAGATACTGAACCATTCTGATACATTCTATAGCCATTACCAGTATTTAGAGGTAATGTCATAGATGACGCATTTGCTAAATTAGTTACAGCACCTAGGGCAGTAGCAGCACGACCAATTGTAGCAAAATAGGTATAACTACCAGCGATTCCTATTGATACCTGTCCGATGATTAGAATTTTTGTAGTAGCAGATGTTATAGTAACAGATTGAACAGTAATCTGAGTATTTGTAGCAGTTGGAACAGTTACAGACAAAAGAGAATAGCCAGACCCTCCTGCGGGAATACCAGCAAGCCATGAAAGAGTAGATCCAGTTGCTCCAGTTGCTCCAGTTGCTCCAATTGCTCCTGTTACCCCCTGCAGACCAGTATCACCAGTAGGCCCAGTAAACCCAGTAGGCCCAGTAACTCCAATTGATCCAGTTGCTCCAGTAGGCCCAGTAAACCCAGTTGCTCCAGTTGCCCCCTGCAGACCAGTAGGCCCAGTAAACCCAGTAGGCCCAGTAAACCCAGTTGCTCCAGTAGGCCCAGTAAACCCAGTAGGCCCAGTAAACCCAGTAGGCCCAGTAAACCCAGTAGGCCCAGTAACTCCAATTGATCCAGTTGCTCCAGTAGGCCCAGTAAACCCAGTTGCTCCAGTAGGCCCAACACCACCACCTCCTGTACTTGGGAAAGGAGCCCATGATGCAGAAGGAGCCGGGACCGGATTCTCATTTAGTGATGTAGTAACCCCACATGCATAAGATACATTTGTAGATGCTAGAACAATATCGCCATAATGATATAATGTTGTAGGACTCCAGTCGCCTGTCCATCTTAAGATCCCACTTGGAAAAGGTGCAGCCATTCTATTAACTGATATATATTAAACTTATACTAGGATTAGACAGCTAGGATTGGAAAATTTGTCTGAATATAGCCTGTGCTTGAAACGACTGTCCATGGAAGTATAGGGCCTCCTACAGTATTGCAAGTCCCTTGTAACTGTATAATCATTGATGATGGAGATGTCGGAAAATATCTTGAAAAAGAGCCATTATATCCGTTATGTGTGGCAATTACTCCAGCAGGTCTTAAAAAGTTTATAGTTCCTAACGAGTTAAATGAAGTGCCTCCATTATTACTATAAAATAATTCTAATAATAAACTTGGTGCTGAGTCACTAGTGCTTTGACAGACAACATTAAAATTTAAAACTCCTGCGCCTGTTACAGTTGGAGTAAACACTACATTCCAAAGAGGTTGCTCAGTTGCATTAACACCTGTTGAGGCCTGATCGATTTCAAATGTCTGTATTGGAGCAGCAGACGTTGCTAGAATGACATTTATATTATCTCCTGTGTTGGTTAACCCAGTTCCTGCTGTTACACTAAGAATGGGATAGGCAACCTCAAGAAGTATATTTCCACCACTGGTGCTATAAATTCCATTTTGGCAAGATTGTGTAATAACTCCTTGCACACCAGACAGACTTGTAACCCCAGCAACACCCCCTCCTTGATTAGGAAATGGAAACCAATCGGAAGAAGGTTGAGTGGCCGGATCGACATTAAGAGATGTAGAGACTCCACAAGCATACGATACATTTGTAGACGCAAGTGCAATGTCACCATAGCGATAAATTGTATTAACAACCCATGAGCCAGTCCAACGCAAAACTCCTGATGGAAATGACATACTATATATATAGAGTATAATATATTCTATGTATAGTGTAGAATGGACAAGAAAGCCAAAGCAAAAGCCAAGGAAGAATTAGAGAAGTTTAAGAAGCCAATCTATAAAATCTCATCAGGGACGACTAAGAAGATCTTAGATGTAAAAGGAGCATCAGAATCAGATAGAATCTGGCTCAATAATTATATGGAAAATAAGGTGTCGGGTGAATGTCTACCACCGTCTCTACTCACTAATGAGTGTTTTAATATCATACAAAGACTATATGGGACAAATGCCGGGGTATTCTTAGAAAAGATTCGCACTGATTGGAAGCAGCAGAATGGCTTAGCCTAGTCTTTAATTAACATCCGTGCATAGTGAGCAGATACAATGTACTGTGGGAAGGTTTTCTTGACGCAAATCCATCTCCCTAACTTTCTCAAATCCCGGACATCATTCTTATCCATCCCAATGTAATTTTTAAGAAGATAGTTCAAGGCATGTGCGCTTGTACTCATAGGATACAGAACAAAATGAGTGGCTTCTAATAACATTAGACGACTCTTCTTGTAGTTATTCAAATAGTGTGACAATATTAAGATGCTAGTGTTGCTATGACGACCCATAATAGCGATATCTTCGATAAGTTTCAATACTGCCTTTTCCTCAGCTCCACCAAATGTGTCCCAGTCATCTGCAATAAGCATGCAGTCTTTGAATTCATCTAGATCGGGGTATGAGTCCACAAGACTCTGAACATTTATTCGTTTACAAGGTTTCTTCATTTTGTCTAATGTCCCCGGATCGGCATTTAGTTTTGAAATAAGATAAACATGCCTGTCGGGAAAGAGTTTCTGATAATATTCTGCAATTCCTTTTGCAATAAAGGATTTACCAGAACCAGAAGCACCTGCAATGTAAAACACGTCTCTTTTTTTGGGATCTGCAGATGGTAACAATTCAAACTGACCTGACTCAAGCGAGACATCTTTAGAGAGTTTTGCATCAGCAAGAATGCGTTCATATAATTGTTTGCCTATTGAGGATTCTCCAATAAGTTGATCTGGTTCTAGACCCTTGTCACGCGCTTCAGAAAGCCGGACAATTAATTTTGTGCGTTCTGCAGGTTTTAGTGTTCGCAGTTCACTTGCATACTTGTTAGCATCTATGCATTCCCCTTTCTTGGAAGATCCAATAGTTCCTTCATGAAGATATAGGATTTTGCTATTATTTTCACCACCTCTAACAATCGCTATTGGTGTCGAATCTTTCTGTGGTTCGTAACCTATCGATGCCATACTATCTTCTAATATATTTGATTTTTTTAATTGTTGACTCATTCAAAATTCCCTGTAATTCGGTATGAAGAGAAAAGATAGCAGGTTTCAGAGTCTTGATAGGCATTTTCTGCATTGATTCAATTCTCCCTATAATTTCGTGTTCAGCATCAAGAAATTCCTTTAATGAATAAATTGATCCCATACGAGCCTTCATCTCATCTAGATTATATTTGATTTCTGTGACTGGTGGGTTTCTTTGCTCTAGGAGAATATATAAAGATTCTAAATCACCAACAATCTGATATAGGCGACCAAGATCCGAATTAAGGATTGGAAGTAGTAATTCAATTTCAGAATATTTTTTTGTCATTTTGGCCAATGAAAATGCTCGTTTGAGTGCTTTGAATGGGCTTCGATGGTTATAATAAATAATATCTTCTTTCAATGCTTCTTGAACCTCGGCCGGAGATTTATTTGGTGTTACACGTTTATTGCCTAAGAATAGATTATAAATCATACTAAATTCTGAAAATTGATTGTCAACAGATGCAATTAGATCTAATTTTACCATTCCTCCTGATGCCAATGCATCTTCTAATAAAATCTTGTAGCCTCGGACTTCTTTAACCCCCTCCAAGACTTCACTAGGTTTCCAACGAAGAATATGAAATCTAATTCCCTTACTAGCTTCTATAAATGAAAGAGGAGAATCTACATTGCGTAAAAGGCGTTCTGCACCCTTATACTCTGCATCTGAAATAATTTTATCTGCCTTTAGCTTATCCAAAACAGCAAGAGATTCTAAGAGTTTAAAATCTAATACTTGTGACTCTTCCTTCTTTTCCATTCCTCTTCCATAAAGAGATTGAACTGCTTCTCTAAGTCTAGCGAGTTCGACTGTTGATTTCAAAGGTGCACTATCCTTGCGTTTAGCCAGTTCAGCAGCGATAGCAGCTTTAGCCTTTTTAGCTGCAGCAGCAGCAAGAGCGGCCTGTGTCTCTTTAGAATGTTTTGCTTTATACATTCCACCATGTAAAGAACCTTTTACCACATTCCATTCCGGCACCTCACCTATTTTAAAATCAGTTATATAACAATCTTCCCTAATTCTCTTTATAACATTCTGAATATCATTAGCACAATCTGCAAATGATTTAATATGAACATCATCGTTCGCATCATAATCTCCTGAGTATTGTTGACTTCTGATAGATGCCGATCCCAATATTTTAACTCCTTTTAGACCAGATATAGACGCTCTTTCTAAAATGTCTAATACAGAGTCATTGTAATTTGCTGGAAATGCTTTTTCTTTTACTAACATTACACCTTCAGCAAGCATTACTACCTAAATGATATAATAAATTTTCCTTCTTCTCTTCTAATCCCTAGACCACTTAATTCATTTCTTCCGGGTTTTTTAGTCTTAGTCTTAGTCTTAGTCTTTTCTTTCTTCCCTGTCTTTGCTGTGCTAGTGCTTTGAACAACTACGTTTGAATCTTCAGGAATAACGGTGCCTACGGTGCATTCCATTATAAGATATTCTAATAAGCCGGAACATATTATTGTTACGATTAATTTTTCGTTTATTTATATAGAATGGATCGCATGGTATATTTTAATGAATTAGTTGGAGGAGGTGCGCCTATCAACATCCCTAGACCTGAATTCGTAAAAGAGCATAAAAATCTTTTAAAGGTTCTCCGAACCGGGACTAGTTCACAAAGAAAAAAGGAAGCTGCAAAACAAGAAAGTGAATTAGCAAATATAATGAAATAAAATATATGTACTCAGTATATAATGGCACGAGCAGCAAGAGCAGCATTAGCCGATGCCCGAGCAATGGAAGAGCAGAATCTTAGACAGCAGATGCATGGTGGTGCATTTTATGGTGCAGGAATGCGAGTAGGGGGAAGTGCAACACCTTCTATGGGTCTCAGTCAGTTTCGTGGTGGTAAGCATTGTAACTCTTGTGGATGTTCTCCTTGTGAATGTAGTTCATCGGATGAAGAACATCAAGGTGGTGGTATATATTCTTCTATTGCTTCTGCTGTTGGAAGATTTGGTTCTACTACAGCAAGTCGGGCTGCTGCAGCTGCTGAAGCTGCTAGAGTAGCGGCCGCAGAAGAAAGGGCTGCTGCAGCTGCTGCGGCCGCATTGTCCACTGGTCGTGCAGCTTTGACCAATGCACCTGTAAGCACCCTGGCACTTCGTCCTACTGGTGTTTTAGCCGTCCGCCCAGGTCTTGGTGCATACGATGCAGCGCTTGATCTGAGGGGTCTGTCAGGGTCAAAAGGTGCAGCAAATAGCACAATAGCCTCTCGCCTTGCTGCTATGGGAGTTACTCCTGCAAGACTTGCTGCTGCTTTAGCCGCAGGTGTTGGTCTTACTTCCCTAGAAGCTTATTTCGCAAGTGCTGGAACTCAGTTCCCCGGTGGTAACTATGATATGTTTCCACCACCAGGCCCTGGTTCTGGTGGCCCTGGTACTGGTGGCCCTGGTTCTGGTGGCCCTGGCACTGGTGGCCCTGGTTCTGGTGGCCCTGGCACTGGTGGCCCTGGCACTGGTGGCCCTGGTTCTGGTGGCCCTGGCACTGTTGATGTTCCTGCTGCTCTTAAACCTAATACTCCAAAGAGGGTTGTAGCAGCATATCTGCGCTCAGGAAATGCTCCTTCTCGTTATTTGGTCGGTAATCAGGCACAAAAGGAGGCTCTTGCAAGGTCTGAAGGTGCACTCACTGGTGGTGGTCGTAGCGCACGTGGACAAGCAGTCAAAGCAATTATGTCTAAACATGGTCTCAGTCTTCCGGAAGCATCAAGGTATCTGAAACAACACGGTAGTGCATAAAAATATATATATATACTATAGAATGGCTCGTAAAAGTAAACAAGAAAAACAAGGTGGTTTTCTTGGATCTTTATTTGGTCTAGCCGGCAGAGCTGCAGTTTCTGCTGGAACTAAAGCAGCAGCATCAGCCGCAGCAGCCGCAGCAGCGAGAACAGCCGCAGCCGCCGCAGTAAGAAACGCAGCGTCTACGGCAATCGTTCCATATTCAGCAGCAGCAGCAAGAGCCGCTCTTATTAATTCGGCTAATACAGCAGCACAATCAGCAGCAGCCGCAGCAAAGTCACAAGCATCTCTGGTAGGTCGTCTTACTGCTGCTGCACAAAGTGCACCTGCAAAATATCTGTATGCCGCACTTGGAGCCGTAGGTACTGGATTATCTATTGGGTTACCAATTCAAGATAACGCAATTAATAAGGCAGCAGCTGCAAGAACAGACGCAGCCGCTGCCGCTTCTCTTGCTGAAACTGAAGCAGCAAATGCTGCTCATGAAGCAGATAAGAAGTTCTATGAGGATGAAGCAGCGAAAGCCAAATTGGCCATAGAACAAGCAGCCCTAGATATTAAAAATGCTAATGCAGCTCAAGATGAGTATAATAAGCAAATGAAAAACAACCAAGATGCGTTTGATAAATTCATTAAAGAACAAACAGATGCTCAAGAACAAGCAATAAAGGATCTTTTGTCTCTTGGTTCTTTGGTAGCACCACCGACAACGGTGCCACCTCCTCCTGTATACGTTCCACCACCGACGACAGTAATACCAGCTCCTCCCGTATTCGTACCACCACCACCTCCACCTCCACCTGTATATGTTCCTACAACACCACCTACGGTGAATCCTACTCCTGTTCTGCCTTCTCCCGTATTCGTACCACCACCCGCCTCCGTTGCTCCACCTAAGCCTGTTGTTTTACCTCCTAAGCCTGTTGTTGTACCTAGCAAGGGTTATAGAAAGGGTGGTTCAAAAAAGAGTAACGCTAAACAATTAGCACTACTTTTAGACCTTCACGAGATGCAATAAGATTGTTGGTCACAGATATTTATACTAAACCCTTAATAGAAAATGCCTTATGAACTTGTTAAAGTCGGTAAACGTTACCAAGTTATTACAACAACTACGGGTAAACCCCATTCTAAAAAACCAATGTCAAAGAAAAACGCAGAGGCGCAACTTAGGATATTAAATGCTCACACAAGTGTTGTAGATTTTCTTGGTGGTGCGATTGGCTATGTCAAAAACAGTGCAGCCAATAGGACTGCAGCAGACCTAGCAAAGGAACAGGCATACGGAGAAAATATATCGGGCGTAATTTCTGGTACGCCAGGTCTCCTAGTATCCGCAGCCTCTGTGATATCAAGTTTGCCAGAAGTTGAAAATTTTGCTAGAAGTTTAGGTATCCAGACTGCAGCATCAAGAGCAGAAGCCCGTGACGAAGCCGATACAAAAAGAATTGAAGATTATTTTAATCAAGCTGGGGTTCAACATTACATAGAAATGAATACCAGGGCGCAGGAAGCCAATTTAAATCTCATTCGTCTAAGAAATGAGCGTGCTGGTAATAATAAAGTGTATACTGAAGAAGAAATACAAGCTGCAATAGACGCACAACAAGAAAATGCCTTTAAAGAAGCAAGTTCTAGGGAACTATATGATCTTCAGCGAAAAGCTCTTGTAGATAAACAAAATGCAGAACGTTTAGCACATCAACGCGCTATCGCTCAAGAACAGAATCAACAATATCAATCCGGCCTAAATCAGAAATCCCTTGCTGTTCAAAGTCAAGTAACAAACGTCCAAGAATCTTTAAGAAAGGCTAGACTCCTACAGCAACAGCGAGTACAAGATCAACAATTATTTTTAACAAAGGCAGAAGATATTAGACGTAAAGATTTCTTTGATCAAGAGCGTGTAGCAGCAGAAGCAAGGCAGACAATGATTGCAGCAGAGCAGCGTCGACAGGCAATCAAAGCCGCTGCCCTGGCCGCAGCACCCCCTAATCCTGTAACATCTCCACAAATGATCCCGACTCTTGGCCGTCGTTTACCTCCATCTGTTTTATGGCATCCTTAATTCTGTTGCGGGATTTTTTTTTAAATATATTACCTTAATATAAATGGCGGCTGTTGCAACAATGAAGCCAGGTGGACAGCATGCAGTCCAACAGACTTTCCCTTATGTTTTTCAGCAAGATTTTCAGGCTGGCACCGGCTATTTTCCGTCAGGTGTAATGCCTCCTATGAATTTAATGACAGGAGAGACTTTTCAAAGTGAATATCATAGGCAGAAGCGCAAAGATGCAGTTCAGAGCGTCTACAATGGTATTCAGAATGATCGCTCAAAAGAAAGAAAACTTTTAACAGGAACTGCTAATTATCATCTCCCTAGACCTGTGCTAGGTCAGCGTGTCTTTGCAAATCCTTCACTTGGTGCAGGCTCAGACTCTTCTGCTCGTCGTGATGGCTTTACGGCTCCTTGGGTTATTGTTCAGAATCAAATCCCAACTATCCAGACTGTTGCTGATACTACTCGCTCTCTTCATGGTGGTGTAATGAAGACAAGAGAAGGCTTTGATTACTATACTAACAATCTCAAAGCGCGCATAGATCAATTGGACGCAATGAATTCCCTCGCCACTGGCATGCCTGTACCACAGGGATCCCTTACAAGGCCTGTTTCAGATTCTAGGAACCAAGGGTCTATCGATAAGATCGAGTTCTTCCTGCTTCTCCAGACATTGGAAGATTCTATCACATCAGGTGATCTTACTCGGTTTACTTTTGATAATCTCAAAAAATTAATGGCTGCTATGTTTCGCTTTGGGCCTACTGCAGAAAAAGAGGATTTTCAAGATATGATTAAGTCTATTTCTAATATCCGTCTTGACTTGGAACAGGGTATTAGTGAGACGGCTGGTGAACAGAATGCTTTTGAAGACATGGCTTATGCAGAGACACTTACACTCTACATGGAAGGTCTCAATGAGTACGTTGCTGAGATGTACAAGAATATAAATCTGTCAGAAAGGGATCGTAACACATTATCTAAGAGCCTTGTTAAGTCACTTGGATTCGCACGTCTACAGAAGAAGAGAACTTCAACTGAAGTGATAGAGGCAGTCAGAGATACTAATCCTAGGGTCAATCAAGTTGCAGAAGATGGAGATGATTATTTTGATGATGATGATGGTGGTGATGGACATTTTAATCACCCTGCAGAAGCTCGTGAAGATGAGGATCAAGATAACGCACCAAGAGCGCCTTTTGCTGGTGAAGGTGGTGATCCTAACAGAGAAGCATGGGGTGCTGAAAGAGCGCCAGGCACACGAGACCAACAATTTGCCTATTTTGGTTCACAGGCGGCCGATATGCCCTCAATGGTTCAGCCTCTTGGATCATCGGGTATCGAGTTAGCAAGTGTAGGCGTTAGTAACCAAGCCGCGGTGTCGGCTGTTAATGATGCAATTGATACACTTTTACCCAATGGGGCTATTGATCCAGAAAATAGAATGAAAGAACTTCAACAACAAATATCAATGGGTTTTTTAAGAAATTATAGGACATTTGCCGACGATGTTGTTACTTTAGCCTCCAGTAATGGTGGTTTATCTAAAGATGATATTGTTAGTGCTATGCGCACCTTTATGGATGAGTTTCCAGGTGTATTTGATTCATTTATTGCAGCAAATTCTTCATTTCCGTCTTATTTGCAATCTCCACCAACTCTAAGACCTTTACAACAACCTACTGATATATTTGCTCTACCACCCCCACCTACTCTAAGACCACCACCACCACCACCACCTCAGCCCGAGGCTCCTAAGCCCACTAAGGCCGCTAAGGCTCCTAAGGCTCCTAAGGCTCCTAAGGCTCCTAAGGCTCCTAAGGCTCCCAGGGCTCCTAATGCAACCACGCCTACTCTTCCAGGTGGAATTAAGACTCGTGCAGATTTAAAAGAGTTAAGTGAAGCAAAACTAAGAGAATTTTCTCGTTCACTTGGTGAAGCTTTTGGTGGGCCTTACAATGCAAGGGAGGGAACAAAGATAAAGGCGCAAAGAATCGCCCTTTATAGAAAGATTGGTTTAGTTATACCAAACTTCATTTAAAAATAATGAGTTGTCATGTTAAGAGTCATATAATCGCAATTCTTAAAACGTTCTACGTCATAAGAATTGAGACAGAGATACCCCATCGTTAAGATTCTAAATATTTAAGAGTTCTGATAATTACTTCTACTTTCTGAGATATTAATTCTACATGTGCAAGATGTTCAAAGTTTTTTATTTCACGCCACAATATAGACAATTCATCTCGAATTTTGCCTAGATTCTCTATTAAAACAGGTACTTTCAGCGTCCCGGGCATTATAAATAGGGCTTAGAAATAAATATAGAATACAACTAGATGCTAACTTGGCAACGCACTTTCTCAATTAGAAAAGAAGTTAGTAAAGGATCCGTGATTTTAAGAATACCATTTGTGTCTTTAGTTGTCTCAGATTTGTCTGTTGATAGTTGGTCAATTAATAAACCAGGTAATGAAATGGTCATCATGTTACAGAAAATAGAGAGGGAGTGCCTTGCTGAGAAGATGTTAGAAGAGAAAAGAAATAATTTTGAAAAGTTTGCAGTTTATCCAGGGGAGCGTCTGCAATAAATGCTCTAATCCTATATTCGGCTGATATTAAACAACTGGCTTTTCATAATAAGAAATATTATCTTGATGAGTATTCAGCACTGAACCATCTCTTACATGTAATTGCATATTTCTACCGAACCAGGCTGCATTCGTGGCGGATGGAAAAGAATTATCTGTGCAGAATTCAATAAAGGCATTATATAACTCAGAAGCAGATAACTTCTTGCCGTCCCAATTCCTGACGAACTTCTGCTCAGAAGTCATCTCAGAAACTACTACAGACTCCTGATAGTCATTCACGGGTAGTAGTTGCACTTGAAAATTTGAGATGTCTACATTTAGAAGATATTCTGCAATATCCCTACCACCTTCAGGGGTAAATAAGACATTTCTGACCTCATTCCAGAACATAAATTCACCCTTTCTTTTCTTAGAGCAATTCATAAGAACAAATCGTCCTTCACCATCAGACAAATCAACTGGGTTTGACTTGTTGGTTGTAAAGATGAATCTGGCAAAGTTATCTGCAGTTACTTCTTTTACTCCTTTGGGGTTGGCTGTGATTTGTCTGGCAGTGATGGAAGTCTTCAATTCAGATGCATTTTCAAAACACTCTTTCTTACTTGTCTCTTCAAGTTTGATAAGAAACTTATTTATCTTTCCCATGTCATGATTGCCAAAGAACTGAGAATTCTTAGTGTAATTTGTCGACAAAGGATCTCCTACTACGTATTTTTGTAAGAAGTCGCCGAGAGTATCCTTTCCTATTCTCTTCTCACCCGTAAGAACAATTCCAACGCATGGCAATTCACATGGCTTCTGCAACATGTGTGCAAAGTATTTGATCATATAATCTCTTAATATAGGATTGAAATTAGTATTCAAATCGACCAACTCTAAGAATAGTTCTAGAGGTCGTGTGCTACCAGATGCTTTAGCAGTTAAATATGTCCATCTAATTGGAACAGTGAACACATCATTACCTCTTTCTGCAAAAGACATTGAAGCACACATCATCCTTGTATTATCCTTTCTCCAGATATCTAAGAATCCTATAGTGTCACCCATTTTTTCAGATTGTTTGAAGCACCATTTAGTATTGAGATATTCGTGTGCATGTGTCAAATCCATGATTAGTATAGAACCATTATCTCTAATTTCTACATATTTATCTGCATCAGAATGATAGAAATGATTCACTTCGAATTCCCTTTTCATTTCCTTGTATGCTTCTAAACTAACTCCCTTGACTACTTCTTCAGCAATAGAAGGCATATCAAATGATGAGAATTCCTTAGTTACAAGACTGATTGTATATCCAGTTTTATCCAGGATTGCTGATTCAATTTTTTTCAAATCACAGACAATTCCCTCCCGCTTCCTAATCATAACACCATCATAACAAAGCACATCTACTGACCATCCTTCTTTTTCCAAATGTTCCTTCATAGCTAACATGCAATGACGCTCCTCTGTTTGTAAAATAAAGGCTAAGAATGAGCCATACATATTTTTTTCAGATTTACATGCCTTTGCCAGTTCAGAATATTCAACACGTTGGAATAGTTTCTTAGAAAAGCCACGCACTTCTTCCGATAATTCCCATAAAAAAGATTTTTGATTGCATGACCCACCATATAAGATAGAAATAATAGCAGCCTTAGCCTCATCACGTATGCAGTCATTCTCGGTCATTACATTTTTAAGATACAAATCCCTATTTGAGACATATTTATCAACTTCAGGGAGGTCAATGCTATATTCTTTTCTGGCAAATTGCAGTAAAAGAACAGGATGACAATTGACGATATCTATGTCATGATAGTATTCTTTGCATATAGTTCCCCTACATTCCTTCTCAAGTGTTTCAAATGATCCCTTAGTGCCGTAGAGTCTGCCGTAGCCCAGTTTACCAGCCGTCTTGTTAGATAGTTTATATGTGACAGTTTGTTCTGCAATTACAGAACCCTTTTTCTTGTTGTTGTAGATACTATTAATGATAGACACTTGACCGGGGTCTAGTTCTGCCTTTCTATCCCACAGGTAACCAATACTACGACGATTGAAGATTTGAACGGCGGTGAAAACCAAATTGGAGACTACTTGCATCCTTATACTTAGACATGCCAAAAAAACTTTAGGCCGGAGGTAAGTTTTTTTCCAATCCGGGGGAATAAAATCTGCCGGGAGTTTAAAGTCTGGCTTCTAAATTACGGAAACTCCCGAGCAGGGTAGATGGATGAACCGTTGCTCACTTCCAACCCTAATCGCTATATTCTTTTTCCCATAGAGCATCTTGATATGTTTAAGATGTATAAGGATATGGTTGCAGTTAGGTGGATAGTCGAAGAAGTAGACACGTCTAAGGATATGAAAGACTATGAAAAACTCCCAGAAGGTGAGAAGCATTTTATTAAACGGATATTAGGATTCTTTGCAGGGTCTGATGGAATAGTATGTGAGAATCTTGTAGCAAATTTTTATGATGAAGTGCAAGTGCCAGAGGCTAAGGCTTTCTATGCTGAGCAGATAAGCAATGAGCAAGTGCATTCTGAAACCTATTGCAGATTAATAGAAACATATATTGAAGATAAGAAAGAGAGATTGGAAATTCTAAGATCTATTAATACCCAACCCTTTGTAGCAAAGAAGGCTAAATGGGCTGAGAAGTATATGGACAGAAACAAAGCGTCTTTTGCTCAACGCCTGATGGCTTTTGCAGTAGTAGAAGGGGTATTCTTTAGTGGTGCTTTCTGTTGTATTTTTTATTTCAAGAGTCGAGGTATCCTTCCAGGCTTGACCTTGAGTAATGAATTTATCTCCAGAGATGAGGGGCTACATTGTGCATTTGCTGCTCTGCTGTACAGCAAACTGCAAAACAAGTTGACACAAGAAGAAGCTCATACTTTGATGCAAGAAGCGGTAGATATTGAATCAGAGTTTATTACAGATGCGTTGCCATGTAGTATCATTGGGATGAATGCTAAACTCATGAAGCAATATATAAAGTTTGTTGCGGATCGGTTATTGATTCAGTTGGGCTATAATAAGACCTACAGAAAAAAGAATCCTTTTGCATTTATGGAACGAATTAGTCTGGAGAGTAAAGACAATTTCTTTGAAAAGAAAGTAAGTAACTATGCTTTAGCAAACTCAGGGAAGACAGAAGAGCAGATGTCATTCAAGATGAATGAAACGTTCTAGACTGGGGCTACAGTAGCCTTTATTTCTGAAGCTGGTGGAGTAGTGCGATCAACATCTAGAGATACTTCTAATTTGCGCCCAAAACAATTTGATCTTATTTTAGTATGGTTAATAATTGCAAGTAATGCCCCCCCTACAGATGTAACAATTGCAACTATTGATACAATACCGGAGGTATCCATCTATATGTTAAATCTTTTTTTAAATCTGTGTATATTTATCACTCTATCGGTAGAATCTCCCCAAAGGATAAATCGACTTAAAGCTCCTGCTGTCATTGGGTTATTCCATGTCTCATTATTGGCATGACGGGTTAAGTATCTAGAACGCTGTTCTATATCATGGGTTAGTGTATAGTCATCCATTGGTATACCATTTCTTTTAGCACCAAAATGAATAGTCCGTGTTCTTCCATTGTCTTGCAAGAATACAGCCTTTAATTTTTTATCAGCCCTATCCGATTCCGAAATAGAAATTAGTAACACCATACTATTTATATTTTAGATTTTTTTTCTTGCATCATATAAGAAATGGAAGACCGCAAGTATTTCTTTGATGAACTTCATGACATACAACATTTAAACAAAATAACAGGTGGTTCCAGGGCTTCGGGATATATTAAAAAACTGTTAGCAATGCATAAGGAAGGTCTGGAAGTATTTGATATTAAAAAAATGAAATATGCTTCCGATCATTTAAAACAGTTCGGAATTTTAATTGATGAGGAGGAAGATCTTAATCAAGCAGGTACACGTGTAAGATACAATTTTGGTTCAACCGTACAAGAACAAGTAGACAACATAAAGGAAACTTTGTATGGTCTGCATGAACCTTTTGATAAACAGAAACAAGCAGTAGAAAAAGCATTAGAAATTTTAAAATATAAAGAAAATCATATCATACAGGAAGCCCGCAAACCACTACAAAGGGAGTTAATAATAGCATTAAATGATATTAAAAACAGACCTACATTTAGACAAAACTACCTTCCTTCACCCACTGGAAGTAATACAGGACATAGGATTATTGATCGTACAGATCTGGCTGCAGAAATTCCTGTATTTGAAAAGTCGGTTGTTGAAATAGTAGAGGAAGAGGTTAAGAAACAAAAAAGACAAGAAAAGAAGGAGTCAAAACAACGTATGGAAAAGAGTGACGAGGAAACAAGAGAAAGACTGAAAAAAGAAAAAGAAGAAGAATCTTTGGTCAATAAAGAAGCAATAATGCAAAAATACGGAAAAAATCCAGAAACTGATTTATTCTATAAAATGGCTTTTGTAGGAATAAAAGATCCTATAGATTATGATAGCAAAGATAAAGGAATTAAAGAAATTGGTTACAGTGGAAAAGAATTAGCATACACTTACCCAGGTTTTTGGACTAATTTTGAATCTTATTTAAATGATGAGTATGATAGTGTTTTTCTAAGAAGAAATGGAATAACTAAAGAAGAGTATGATCAAATTTTATTGGGAAAAGAAAAGAAAAATGAAAATATTCCAGTTAATAAAATTGTAAAACCAGTAGACGAAAGCGTTCGTGACGAGCATGGAAGACTGCTTTACATGAAGTCTGCATTAGAAAAGTTAGATAGTGAAATTAAAGAAGCAGAAAAGAAAGCAAATGATTATCTGAAAGAGAAACAAGAAATTGAAAGCACCAAATCCACTAAAGCATTAAGCAAATGGCAGGGTGCATTCACCAAAAAAGAAGCACAAGAGGCTGATGAAATTAACAAATTAATAGCTGGAAAAAAACTTCTTGCATCTGATCCTTTAGCAAAAGAGTATATCAAAAAAATGAAAGCATTAGAAGCAAGAGCATTAAAAGGAGTACATGAACGTTCTGCAAAACTTAGACAATTAAGGCAGGATTTAGATGATTTAGTAAGAAATAAACTAATAATGACTGGCGTAATTAAGCCTGAAGAAGAGGATACAGAAAATGATATATCAAATAGCAATATTTTATCACATGATGCTACTATGAATTTTTTCAAAATATATGAAAACAGAACCAAGCCAGCACCACCTGCAAAGGTCGCGGAGGTAAAAACAGATGAAAATCCAGATGAGGATTTTAGAGCCAAGTTAGGATATAAGGATACACAATATCAAAGCGGCACTAGTATTGTTTTAGATGAATTTAATAGAAATAGCCAAGTCCCTAAAGGTTACACAAAAGAGCAGGGATTCGCATGGCTGAAATCAAAATGGGGCGATCTATATCAAGAGGCCCTTAATAAATTAAAGGAAGTCGCACGCAAGAGTCGGCCTAGTTGGAACAGTAAGGATTATAAGGAATTCATAAGATTACCTTTTAAAGACGGTAAACAAATGATTGAGTTTTGGAAAGATGTTCTTGTAGCCGATCCTGCAATATATCACAATCTACATATCAACGCACACAGCACGAAAGCCCCTTCGCTAACCTCGGCTTTTTCAGAGTTTAAAAAATGGGCTGATAAGCGTTAAGATTTGTTAGATTTTAATTATTAAAGAAACAGATTGTATAATTTCATTAATCACAACATTTACTTCTGATTTTGAAAGACTACGAGGGCCTACTGTATTGCTTGGAAATATATGATTATTTATTTTTTCAATAATCATATCAATATAAGCTACTATATTATCGTTAAATCGTATAAAGTAGTGGGATTGAATGCTAAACTTTGACCCATCATTATTATAACATTTCCCTGCAAGACCACCTATTCGTCTGAACGCTATGTGGTATTTTTCATTTGGTTTTACATATTCAAACCCATCTGGATTAATTTTGTTTTCAATCTTTCTATCAGTATCATTTTTTTTCCATATTTGAAATACACAAGGAACATTATATTTAGAACCGTTTAATATAAATGAGTCTTTGTCAAGTTCTGTTGAATGAATAAGATGAAATTTCAAATCAAATGCATTATACATACTTGGTTTCGTGAATGATTTAGGAAGAATGAAAGCTATTATTTTTGCAAACTCGCAACTTTTTGAAATGAACGCCCTTGCTAATGATGATTGCCTTCCAAACGGAGGATTTCCAAATACTATTATATCTTTATCTAATGGTGGAATCCATTTCAAAAAATCTTGTTTGAGTATATCATTTGCTTTCGGTTCTAAGTCAAGTCCAATCTTTTTAAATGAAATTGGTATACTGTGTAAGAAAGACCCGTTACCTGCAGATGGTTCCACCCATACATATTTACTTGTAAAGGGTAATAAATTGATAATACTCTTGATGCTATTTTTTGCGACAATTTCATTTGTATAAAACTGTTCTTTCATATTTGTTCTCAATATTCCTGAATCTTGTTTTTTTCGAAATATAACAATCATAGATGGTCTGGGAGATGGCTGTTTCTTAGTAGGATTATTAGGGTCAATAAATGAAATACGCCCCTTAACAAATCTAATTTCAGCTTTGTTATAGACTAATTCATGAAACCATTTCGTATCTGTGCAAGTATTAATAAGTAAAACAATAGTCTTTTCCTTCATGGCTTCTTCAGATGATTTCTTAACAAACTCAGCTACTCGAGAATAAGGTGGATTGCAGAAGGTTGATGTACCCCACTCTGTTACAAGAGCATCGGGGTCTCCTTCTTTCCATGTTATAGGACAAGGGTCGTAGTTAAATTTAAACTCTAAATTCAGGGGGTCGTAGATGCTCTTAGGAGTTTGCCATTTATCTGAGTATCCTTTTTTTGATGCATTAATCATTTTAATTTAACCTTATATTTTAATATAAGATTAAAAAAAAATCAATTTTTGAGAACTGTTATTTTTTGAATACTAAGATTCACTGGCTGCCTTCTTAGCCAAATATTCTTGATAGATGGGATTTTCATCACCGAGTTTATTGTAAAAGTCTTTGTAATAGCCTTTATTGCGCCTATTGTTATTATACCCACTAAGGGCATAGAAGATAGATGTCATTGCAGTTTTTTGATAAGAAGCACTGAGAGTTTTAACAAATTCTAAGACTTTCTTTTTTTCCTTGATTAGAATTTTTGGACTACTAAAACCAGCCTTTGCCAATTTGTTTAGATATGATTTATACAGTTTAAGAGTAGACGGAGAATGTTCTGAACCAGTCTTAGCCTTATAGAGTTCTTCTAGGTTAGTCGGAAGATCAAATTGGTTCATCTAATGAGATGCAAACTAAAAAAAAAGGCCACTCAATTTTTAAAGTAAGCTAAAAAATCGATTGAAAAACGGCTATCCGAAAATGCCCTAAGCTGCACATCAATGACATGAAACTCCCCATACTCACAAGTATCTATGACTCTTAACTCTCTATATA
>Ga0114958_10000781_pt1 | contig 26580 bp, 26 predicted proteins | sample C_130208_EF_Meta_FD_89577 | JGI IMG/M metagenome (GOLD analysis project Ga0114958, IMG submission 89577) | Freshwater microbial communities from Lake Croche, Canada to study carbon cycling - C_130208_EF_MetaG | ecosystem: Environmental > Aquatic > Freshwater > Lake | place: Lake Croche, Canada... | reverse complement strand
GTTGACTCTTAATCAATTGGTTGCGAGTTCGAGTCTCGCCCGGTCCACTCCTATAAACAAAGGCTCTGCAGCCATTGTCAAAAGGTTTTTAAAAAAGGCGATTTATACCAATCACCATCAGAAACGACACTCTATGGCTGGTTTTTTGGGTTTGTAGCAATATCGTCATCGATCTGGTTACCTGAAGGCAGCCATCACTCTTCCTCCGCGCTACGCACCTAAAAACATAGGTCCTCTTCTTAAATCAGCTCGTTGACGATATTTTCGATAAGCTCCTGACGGCCACTGCCGTGCTGGATCGGATCAGGATGACCGAGAGCATACTTCTCGAGGCTACCGAAGCTGGACTTGCCCGCCTCGACCTCGGCGCCGATACCGCTGTCCCAGGAAGCGTAGCGGCTCTTAACGATCTCGGCGATGCGTCCATCCTTGCGGATGGATGCCGCGATTTTGAGGCCTCGCGCGAAGGCATCCATGCCGCCGATATGGGCGTAGAAGAGGTCGATTGGTTCGAAGCTCTCACGGCGCACCTTGGCGTCAAAGTTCATTCCACCGGTGGTAAGGCCGCCCATTTTCATCACGCCCAGCATGATCTGGGTGGTGAGGTATAGGTTGGTGGGGAACTGATCGGTATCCCAGCCGATGAGCTCATTGCCGGTATTGGCATCGATGGAGCCGAGGGCATTCGCTCCTAGGCAGACCTCGATCTCGTGGGCCATGGTGTGGCCGGCGAGGGTGGCGTGATTGGTTTCAAGATTCATCTTGAAGTGATCCTGGAGGCCATACTCGCGAAGGAAGTTCAGGCAGGCCGCCGAGTCGCTGTCGTACTGGTGGGTAGTAGGCTCCTTCGGCTTCGGCTCGATGTAGAACTGACCGGTGAATCCGATCTCTTTTTTGTAGTCGACGGCCATGTGGAGGAAGCGGGCGAGGTGATCGAGTTCGCGCTTCATGTCGGTATTCCACAGGGTTGAGTAACCCTCGCGACCGCCCCAGAAAGTATAACCTTCACCACCTAGTGCGTGTGTGACTTCAATCGCCTTCTTCACCTGGGCGGCGGCATAGGCATAGACATCGGCGTTGGGACTGGTGGAGGCACCGTGGGTAAAGCGAGGATTGGCGAAGAGGCATGCCGTTCCCCAGAGGAGCTTGATGCCGGTGCGCTGCTGTTCTTCCTTCAGGACTGCGACGACGGCATCGAGGTTCTTGTTGCTCTCAGAAAGGGTCTTGCCCTCGGGAGCCACATCGCGGTCATGGAAGGCGTAGAATGGAGCGCCGAGTTTCTGAATGAATTCGAAGGCATAGCGGACACGGTTCTTTGCGTTCTCGACGGAATCGGTGCCGTCATCCCAGGGGCGGATGGCTGTGCCTGCGCCGAAGGGGTCGGAAAGGGAGTTGCGGAAGGTGTGCCAGTAGACGACCGAGAATCGCATCCAATCCCTCATCGACTTTCCCTCGATGAGTTCGGAGGGGTTATAGTGTTTGAATGCGAGGGGATTTTTGGAGGAAGAACCCTCGAAAGGGATCGAGGTGATGTCGGGGAAGGCTTGATTACTCATAGGTATCAAAAGTTAAAGGGGAACCTGCTGGTCAAGTGAAGGGGAAAAAGAGCCCAAGCGGTCTTTTTTCTCGTTCAGGATGTTCGTTGCAGGCAATGATTACTGCTTATGGCAATTCGCGCCCTTCTCTTTGATCTTGATGACACGCTGGCCGTCGATGAGGCAGTATCTCACGAAACCTTTGCCCATGTCGCTGCGGTGGCCTCCGCTCGTTTCGAAGCCGAACCCGACCGTTTTGCTGCCGATGCCATGACGATTGCGCGATCTCTCTGGGCAGAGGGGGAGAGTCGCCCTTTCTGTCGCTCGATTGGGATCAGCGCCTTCGAGTGTCTCTGGGGAGGATTCACTGGGGATTCCCCGGAGCTAACGGCACTCCGCAACTGGGCGATGGCCTATCGTGTCGAGGTCTTTGCCAAGTCACTTGCAGTCCAAGAAAGGAATATCTCAAAGGATGCCGCCGTGATGCTTTCCTTGGAATTTGCATCCACCCGCCGTGCCCGTCAGCGATTGCTGCCGGGTGCACGGGAACTGATGACTGAGCTCGCCCCTTCCTACAAACTAGCCCTTCTGACCAATGGTGCGCCCGATCTGCAGCGTGAGAAGATCGCATCCTCAGGGCTAGAATCCTTTTTTCAGGCCATCGCGGTATCCGGTGAGCATGGCGTCGGAAAGCCCAAGCCCGAGATTTTCGATTGCCTTCTTACCGAACTCGGGGTTTCAGGCAATGAGGCTGTGATGGTCGGCAATAGCCTGGAGCGCGATATTGCCGGAGCCAGGAATGCCGGCATCCGTTCGATCTGGATCCGGGTTCCCGGTTCCGAGGAGCAGGCGGAGGTCACTCCGGACCATACCATCACGAATCTCGCGGAAATTCCGGCAATTTTAAAAGAACTCGTCTAGCCATTCCCTAACCATTCCTTAGACATTGGAGAAATAGCGACTTGACCACAGCATCTCCCTCCCTCATCTAATTGCGGGCTCTTATAATCACCAAGGCGTGTATCTTTTTCTCATTTTCCATAATTTATACCCAATCGATCACTAACGATCCATGAATTCCCTTCGTCTTTTCTGGTTTGCACGATTTGCAGTCGCGGCGGTTTTGGTGTTTTTGCCCGGAGCGCGATTGGATGCCCAAGTTCCCGGTCAGGCTCCGCTGATCCAGGAGATCAATGTTCAGTTCGTGGGGCCTACCACGCTGAGTAAGCAACGTGTCTTGGACAATCTGGCGACCAAGCCGGGGGCGCTTTATAACGATCGTCTTGTCGAGGAGGATATCAAGTCTCTCTACGCCACGGGTCAGGTCTCCAACGCCCGTATTTTCGCAGAACCGATCAGCGGGGGACTGAAGGTGACCGTCCTGCTCCAGGGGCGGGCTACCGTAGGGGAGGTGATTATCGAGGGGGCGGAGGCCATTCCCAACACGAAGATCCGCAAGGAAATCGCGACCAAGCCGGGCGAGCCCCTCAGCGACGAGCGGCTCAACGATGACCGCCAGAAGATTCTCAAGCTTTACGAGGACAAGAATTACACCGACGTGAAGGTCGATACGAAGTCCACGGAGCTTCCCGACAAGAAGATGAAAGTTGCCTTCCTTATCAACGAAGGGCCGAAGCTAGTCATTCGCGGCATCTCCTTTACCGGGAATGATTCCGTTCTTCCGAAGGATCTGATGAAAGTCATGAAGACCAAGACGGCCAACCTGCTTTCCTTTCTGACCAAGGCGGGTCGCTTTACCCCATCTCAGATAGACGAGGACAAGGAGGCGATTCGCACTCTCTATCAGAACAAGGGATTTGCAGACATGCGTATTTCTGATGTCCAGACCACGCCGCTGCCGAACGGCAAGGGTGTCGATTTGGTGATTTCCATATCCGAGGGAACGCAGTACCGGGTCAACAAGCTCGCCATCGACGGTGCCACCATCGTGGCTCCAGCTGATCTGGTTCGCTACCTCAAGATGAGGACCGGATCCCTCTACACGCCGGATGGTATGGGTGCTGATCTGAAGAAAATCCGCGATTACTATGGTTCCCGAGGCTATGTCGATATGGTCGCCCAGCCGCAGATCACACCCGCTGGCCAGGGAGGGATCGATCTTTCCTATCGCATCGACGAGGGAGTCCAGTCGTATGTGAACCTGATTAATGTTCAGGGCAATACGAAGACCAAGGACAAAGTCATCCGCCGCGAATTAGCCGTCCAACCCGGAGGAATCTTCGACACCACGCTGGTCGACGTCAGCAAGACTCGGTTGATGAATCTCAATTACTTTTCGAAGGTCGACACAGTCCCTGTCGACACCTTGGTTCCGGGCCGCAAGGATCTCGATGTCATCGTCGATGAGAAAAAGACCGGATCTTTCAATTTCGGAGCCGGTTTCAGCTCCATCGATAGTTTGGTTGGATTTGCCGAAATGCAGCAGTCCAACTTCGACCTCTTCAACTGGCCCAACTTCACCGGTGCCGGGCAGCGTTTCCGTATCCGCGGCCAGTACGGTCTGCAGCGTCAGGATTTCACCCTGTCACTCACCGAGCCATGGTTCATGGGGTACAAGGTCTCCGTGGGCGGCGAGTTTTACTACCATGCCGCTACCTTCCTGAGTCCTGTCTACAGCCAGTCGAACCTCGGCGGCGCCCTTCAGGCACGCAAAGCACTGAATCCCTTTACCGCGCTACGAGGAGAGTATCGGTTGGAGAACATCAAGGTCTACAATCTGACCGGAAATTATGGTAATGGTCAGTTGCCTGATCCTCAGGCTGGAGCCATCCAGAATGCTGGAAATAACTCACCCTACACCAAGAGCGCAATCTTGCTTGGACTCGATTATGACAATCGCGACAGCCTCTTCCTGACTCATAAAGGACAGTCCGTCAGCCTGAGCGGCGTGGTGGCTGGAGGAGGACTGGGTGGCAATGTGCAGGACTACGGTCTCAACCTCGAGGCCAAGAAATATTTTCCCCTCCCTTGGGACATGATCCTGCTGACCAAGGGTTCCGTCGGACTCATGAATCCCTGGGGTAGTGGCACCAAGGGCACGATCAATAAAGCTCCGCCGATCTTCGACGAACTCTACCTTGGAGGTGCCAACGACATGCGAGGATTCTCCTTCCGCGAAGTAGGACCGAAGGACTTCTATGGCAATCCTGTCGGTGGCAATACCTCGGTCTATGGAACCGGTGAAATCACCTTCCCGATCATTCCCAGACTTCGGGGAGCCTTTTTCTCGGACTGGGGTTTTGTGAACGCCGGTTCCTGGGACTTCAACCCCACCAAGGTCACAAGCTCTGCCAATGGCCTGAGCTACACCTCAGGCGGCCTCAACGGAGATGTTGGCATCGGCGCCCGCATCGACTTACCGATCGGACCGATCCGCGTCGATTGGGGTTATCCCGTCATGTCCGATTCCTGGAACCACAGCAGCGGGCAGTTCAACTTTAATGTTGGTTACACGTTCTAGGAAGATCTATAATTATCCTCAAGTATGACATCGAGCACACGTTTAGCCCTTCTCACAGCTTTTTTCCTTTTGGGTGGGGCAGCTTTCGCCAATGCGCAGGTTAAGTTCGGCACCGTCGATATGAATCGCGTTTTCAGCGAGTACTACAAGACCAAGGATGCCCAGGCCAAGTACGCGGATGCAGAGAAAACTGCTAATGACGATCTGAACGGACGTGTCGATACCCTCAAGGCCAGCATGAAGGAGATCAGCGAGCTGAATATCAACATCCAGAAGCCCGAATTGTCGAAGGATGCAATCGATGCCAAGAAGAAAGATCTCCAGATGAAGGTTGCGTCCGCCCGCTCCCTCGACCGTGAGATTGCCGATTATCGCAGTTCCAAGCAGAAAGTCCTTCAAGACCAGTTCCTTCGCATGCGTAAGGACATCGTTGATGACATCATGAAGACTGTGAACGATTTTGTGAAGATCAAGGGCTACGACATCGTCTTCGATAAGTCGGGCCTGAGTGCCGGCGCCATTCCGATTGTTCTCTACTCCCGTGATGATCTCGACTTCAGTCAGGATGTGATCACCGCCTTGAACAAGACCGCTCCGGCCAAATCGGCCAAGTAGTCCGGCAACTCCTTCGCCTCGCCATCCCTTCCCATGAGACTGCTGGAATTGGCAGAGCTTGCGGGGTCGAAGACTCCGAACGGATCGGGTGAGTTGGATATCACAGGTGTTGCTTCCCTGCAGGAGGCCCGCCCCGGGGACATAACGTTTTTTGGAAATCCCCGCTATCTGTCCCAACTCCGTTCCTGTAAGGCCTCCGCAGTCTTTGTTCCCCTAGAGTTCATTGAAGAGATCGGACCGGTGCTCTTAAAGGTAGAGAATCCCTCCGCGGCCTTTGCCTCCGTGGTGGGAGCCTTCGCACCACCCGAAGTTTTAGTTGAACCTGGCATTCATCCTTCGGCCATCGTCCCTTCTTCTGCAAAGCTGGGTGAGCAGGTTTCTGTGGGTCCCTTGGCTGTGATTGGTGAGGATGCGGTAATCGGTTCCGGATCCGTGATCGGAGCAGGATGCCTGATTGGCAGCAAAGCGCATCTTGGCGAGAGATGTCATCTCCATTCCGGAGCGATCATCCGTGAGCGTTGCATCCTGGGTAACCGCGTCATTCTTCAACCGGGTGCAGTCATCGGATCGTGTGGATTCGGCTACGAGTTCAAGGAGGGACGCCATGTCAAGATTCCTCAGACCGGCATTGTTGAGATCGGTGATGACGTCGAGATCGGGGCCAATACCACTGTCGACCGCGCTCGCTTCGGACGCACCGTCATCGGCGAGGGGAGCAAGATCGATAATCTGGTACAGATCGCCCACAATGTGCAGATCGGTTCTCACACCATCATTTGCTCCCAAGTCGGGATCTCTGGTAGCACGCGGATCGGGTCCTATGTCACTCTCGCCGGGCAAGTCGGCCTCGCCGGGCATATCGAAATCGGTGATAAGGCCGTGCTGGGAGCCAAAGCCGGTGTCTCCAAGAGCGTCCCAGCGGGCTCGATGTTGATCGGCGCCCCTGCCAAGCCGATAAAGGAGTTCAAGCAGACGAATTTCTACATCTCCCAGCTCCACAAGCTTTACGACAGGGTTAAGGAGTTGGAGAGGAAGCTATCCGAGAGTTGTGAAACCTGAAAACTGAGACCTGAGTAAGTAAACTTTCAGATACCGAGTTTAGTTTAAGGAATTGATTTTCATCAAAAAAAACGGGTTTTTATTTTGAGCGGATTCACTTTCACAATCTGACGCGCTTTTTTCTTTCAGGTTTCAGGTCTCAAGTTTCATCCTTCTCCCTTGCAGGTATTCCTGTCGTCCCGCTATATTGTGGGGACTCAATCTCAAACTACCCCTTAGGCCCAATACCTTGTATAACCAGAACGAAAAAGTCGAACCGATCGATGTCGCCGAAGAGATTTCCCGATCCTTCCTCGACTACTCCATGTCGGTCATCATTTCCCGGGCGCTTCCCGATGCTCGCGACGGTCTAAAGCCCTCGCAGCGCCGCATCCTGTTTGCCATGAGCGAGCTTGGAGTCATGCCGACCCGCAAGCATCTCAAGTGCGCCAAGATCGTCGGCGAGACCATGGGTAACTATCACCCCCATGGTGACCAGGCGATCTATCCCACTCTCGTCCACATGGCCCAGACCTGGGCAATGCGCGAGACACTCATCGAGGGTCAGGGCAACTTCGGTTCCGTCGAAGGTGATCCTCCGGCCTCCATGCGTTATACCGAGGCACGCCTGCGGCCCCTCGGCGCCGTCCTCATGGAGGACATGGATCACGACACGGTTGATTTCGTTCCGAACTACGATGACACCCGCGAGGAGCCGACGGTTTTCCCAGCCTCGATCCCGAACCTTCTCGTCAATGGCGGCACTGGCATCGCGGTAGGCATGGCGACCAATATCCCTCCGCATAACCTTGGTGAGACCATCGACGCCGTCTGTGCCCAGGTTGATAATCCCGACATCACGCTCGACGAGTTGATGAAGCACATCAAGGGTCCTGACTTCCCGACGGGATGTCAGCTCTGCGGCGTCGGCGGTATCAGGCAATACTTCGAAACAGGGCGTGGCTCCGTGAAGGTGCGAGGACGTGCCGGCGTGGAGGAGATCAAGGGCGGTCGCGAGCAGATCGTCATCACCGAGATTCCCTACAACGTCAACCGGGCCACCCTTGTCGAGCGTATCGCTGGTCTCGTGAACGAGAAGATAATCACCGATATCAGCGCTATCCGCGACGAGTCCGATGAGAACACGCGTGTTGTCATCGAGCTCAAACGGGATGCTATTCCGAAGGTCGTCATCAATAACCTCTACAAGCACACCGCGCTTGAGTCCTCCTTCTCCATCTCGATGCTGGCCATCGACCGAGGTCGCCCGAAGCTCCTTTCGCTCAAGGAAGCCATCGCCTGCTTCATCGAGCACCGCCGCGAGGTTATCCTGCGTCGCACCCGCTTTCTCCTCCGCGAGGCCGAGACCCGCGCAGAGAAGCTCGAGGGCTACCTGATCGCCCTAGCAAATCTCGACAATTTCATCAAGATCATTCGTGATTCCCAGAACCGCGACGAGGCCCGCACCCGCCTGTTGGCCATCGAATTCTCGAAGAAAGAGATCGAGAAATTCGGCATCCTACATCGTCAGGAATCCCGGCTGAATGACAAGGGACAGTACTGCTTCAGCGAGCCTCAGGCCGATGCCATCCTCGAGCTGCGCCTCTACCAGCTCACTGGCCTCGAGCGAGACAAGCTCAACGCCGAGTATCAGCAGCTTCTCTCCACGATCGCTGACCTGGTCGACATCCTTGCCCGCGAGGAGCGCGTCTTCACGATTATCAAGACCGAACTGAAGGCGATCCGTGACAAGCACGCCGGCCCTCGCCTCACCGAGCTTGTTCCTGAGGAGGGAGAGATCTCCATCGAGGATTTGATCGCCAACGAAGGCTGCATTATCACCGTGACCCACAAGGGATTCATCAAGCGCACGGCCGTCAGCGCCTACCGCTCGCAGAAGCGCGGTGGTAAGGGTGTAATCGGAATGACCACCCGGGAGGCTCAGACCGATGCCGAGGAGGGCGATTTCGTCGAGCATCTCTTTACCGCCAGCACGCATGACTACCTTGTCTTCTTTACGAAGACTGGCCGCTGTTATGTCGAGAGGGTGCACGAGATTCCCGAGATGAGCCGCACGGCCAAAGGCCGTTCCATCGCCAATATCCTCAACTTCCAGTCCGGAGAGCAGATCGCCGCCACACTCCGCATCGAGTCGACGACCAGCGGTGGTGCCGGAGGTGTCGAGACCACCTGGAATCCCGAGAAACACATCTTCTTCGCCACCCGCAGCGGCATCGTGAAGAAGTCGAACCTCGGAGACTTCTCCAACATCCGCAAGGGAGGCATCATCGCCATTGAGATCGAGGAGGGGGATGTCCTTATCTCCGCCTCCCTCACGGACGGCCACGACGAGGTCGTCCTGGTCACCAAGGATGGTATGAGCATCCGTTTCAGCGAAGAGGAGCTCCGCGATCAAGGGCGCAAGACCGTCGGTGTCTGGGGCATCCGTCCCAACAAGGGCGATGAGGTCGTCTCCGTCAGCCTTGTCCGCAACGACTGCATGTTGCTTGTGGCCGGCGAGAATGGCATCGGCAAACGCACCTCCTTCGAAGAGTACCGCAAGCAATCGCGCGGTGGCAAAGGCATCATCACCATGAAGACCGGCGACAAAGTCGGTTGTGTGGTCGGAGCGCTCTCGGTCACTGATTCGGACGAGATCATGCTGATCACTTCCAGTGGTCAGATGGTCCGTACCCCTGTTGACAAAATCCGTGAGACCGGACGAAATGCCATGGGTGTGCGTCTGATCAATCTGCCCGTGGGGGAAAAGTTACAGGGGATTGCGCCCGTAGTTTCCCAAAAAGAAGATAACGTGGTGGAGGGATAGGTCTTTTGATTTCTAGCTTCGTTGCCCTGCGATTGCAGTATGTATCATACAGCAGCGCTTGGGCGTCTAGCTATCTCCTCAAAATACCATCGCATTAAGAAGAGGGAGCACATCCTCTTGACTGAACGTGGTGCTGAGAAGGTAAAGTTACTTCTTTGATAGAGGAACCTCTCCTTGGGCGCAGTGCCAGAAGGGCAGGATTTCGACTTGATATTCAGTCTCAGAAATCTGGCAAACAATTCTGTAACCCTTATGGAGCCAGTATTGGTAGATCCCTTCGGGATATTCTGGGCAGACAGGACCTGCCAATGGGTGGTTCCCAAGCATCCGTTCCGCCGCCTCAATCAATGAGTCGCCCAATCTAGCGGCTGCATTCGGGTCGAATCGGGAAATGTAAGAAACCGAATCGGCAAGATCGCGGATGGATGTTGGCGCGAAGACTACGCGCCGATCCAATCCCTTAATTTCTTTTTAGCAGCATGCGAATCCATACCTTCACCCTCGCTAATTTCACGGGAGGCCTCCTCAATTCCTGCCAAGAATGAAAGCTCTCGGATGATCGAGAGCAAATCGGCATTTGCAGGAAGCTCGCTGATCGCCGTAAGGGCCTGTTCCTTGGTGGTCATTGAAATGGAGATATACTCCTGAAAGTTCCCTTTCGCAAGTGATTGTAATCACAGGATGCATTCTCACAGGGATGAAGAGGATGAATGGGATATTGTGAAGATCCCGAAATCTTCCTTTCCCTTTGATCTGATGATCGTCCCCGATCAAGCATCCTCACGTTTGGTGAGGACTACCTTCGGTATGATTAAGCTGCGTTCCCAGGAACCTTTTTATCCCCTTGATCCCCGTGAATTTTTACACACACCTCGTCACCTCCGCGTGAGATTCTCTTTGATGGTAATTCCAGTCAAAGCACAAAAAAACCGCTTCAACCATCGGTGGGAGCGGCTTTTCTTTTGGAAGGAAATCTTTTCGTTATTTCATCAGGAGAGCGGCGCGTGAGCGCTTGATCTCGCGGGTAATCTTGCGGTGCAGGTGAGCGGCGAGGCCGGTCATCCGACGGGGAAGGATCTTGCCAGCCTCGGTCGTGAACTTGCGAAGGAGGTCGGGGTTCTTGAAGTCGATCGCGTCTGTTGAGACGTCGAGGCGACGGCGGGGCATGCATCGGTTGGCGCGGCGGAAGTTGCGGCTGCGCTGTTCTGTCTTTGGTGTGCTCATGATGGAGAGAGGATTGAAAGGGCGGCGTTTACTTGGTCTCGCGATGGAGTGTGTGGCGTTTGAGATTAGGATTGTACTTCTTCTTCTCAAGTCGGCCCGGAGTATTCAGGCTCTTCTTGTTGCGGGTCGTGATGTAGCGGGAGACGGGCTTGCCTTCGGCAACCGATTCGGTGCACTCAAGGATGATGATGTCGCGTGGCATATTAAAATAGAGGTTGTGGATGGATCGTGTTAACTGATTTCAGTGGTGTCTTCCTCTTCGTTCTCAGACTCTTCTTCAGTCAGTCCGAACAATGAGGTGATCTGGGGACGAGCACTGTTGTGGTGCTGGTTTTTCTCCAAACCTGCTTGGCAATCCACCGTGTAGCGGGTGAAAGGCAGCGCCTCGAGCCGCTCGTGTTTGATTGGCTTTTGGCAGAGATCGCAGACTCCGTAACTGCCATCCTCGACCCTTTTGAGGGCCTCGTCAATCTCGTAAAGAGACCCCTGCTCTTTAGAGAGCATACTGAGAGCGAAGTCGCGGTCGTAGGCGTCGCTGCCGGCATCGGCTTGATGCATACCGAAAGCGGAGGTCTCGGTGCCGGCGTGCAGGTTGTCGCGGGCAACACCCCTCATGGCGTCAAGGAGGGTATCCTTGAGTTCGAGGAGACGCTGGCGCTGCTTGATCAGGAAGGGGGTGAGCTTGAGGTTCTTGTTGACCTTGGGCTTGATAACAAATTGCTGGGCCAGAACGCGCTCATTCGAAGAGGCGGGCGCCTTGGACTTGGAGGGCTTCGCTTTCCCCTTAATTTTGGAGATTGGGGAAGTCTTGGAAAGTGTGATCGCCGTTTTCGCAAGACCCTTGGAGGCCGTTTTCGCAACTTTTTTGGAAGCTGTTTTTTTGACGGTTGGTTTGGAAATCTTGGAAACCTTTTTCGGCGCGACTTTCTTGGCAATCGGCTTCTTGGCTAAAGCCTTTCCGACTGCCTGAATGACCTTCTTTGCTGGTTTCGGTGCAGGAGTCTTTTTTGCCAGGGCAGGCTTCTTGGCGACTGTTTTAGCAGAAGCTTTCTTAAGCACTTTATTGGCGCTTTCCGAGGGTTTTGCAACCTTCACGGAAGCTTTCTTCGGGGCCGCGGCTTTCTTGGCCGGGGCCTTTTTAGCAGGTTTTTTGGATGCCATAACGGAGTCGGATAAGTCTGTCTGTTGATTGTTAGGGGAAACAGGGGGAGAGGCTTGTTATAGCTCACCACGACATCTCGCAAGAGAAATCTTTCAGAAAACTCCTTTGTGAAAAACTTGATCATTCCCATTTCAGAGGATGATCCGCTCGGCAGCCAGCAAGGCCAGAAGTCCCAGTCGGATGCTCCAGAGAATGGTGCGGATCCAGTTTGTCGAGACCAGAAGTTCCATAGCCTTGGCGTCGGGACGTTGCTCCAAGAGATTGTGCAGGGGTGCCTGAATCAGGAAAGTGCTTGCCCAGATCAGCACAAGACAGCCAAAAGACCAGAGATAGAGGGGAGTGAGTCCTATCGCTATCGGCAGTTTTCCTCCTGAAGCAATGGAGAGAAGCAGGAGAGCAATCGCGGTTCCCAACTCCACCAGCATCAAGGGTGCCGCCACCAAACCTGTCCTGATGGTGTGAGACTGCTCGTACGCAACGAACCCCGCAGCGGGGACCTTCAGAAAAAGGGGATAATGGACGATCTGCACGAACCAGATGATCCCTGTCATCAGGGCCGTCATCAGAATCTGGGTCAGGAGGAGATTCCTTGCTGAGAGGATATCAAAGGTCATGTAACAAGAATAAGCCAAGTGATCGAGGATTGTAGAGAGGAGATGTCTATTCTAGAATGTTCGGCTTGCTCTCGGCTCGCATTTAACGAACTGCATTACCATTCCTATGAAACCTCTCCCCGGCTTCCGAGACCTCTTTCCTGAGGATTTTGCGCGTCGTAACTATATGGTAGGCAAATGGCGTGAGGCGGCCCGCCGGTACGGATTCGTCGAGTTCGATGGTCCGACACTGGAATCGGCCGAGCTCTATCGGAAGAAAAACAGCGGCGGCGAGATCCTGGGACAACTCTATGAGTTCATTGACAAAGGGGAGCGCGCCGTGGCCCTTCGCCCCGAGGTGACTCCGACACTGGCCCGAATGATCACGGCGCGTCATCGTGATTTTCCAAAGCCGATGCGTTGGTTCAATGTCGGCACCTGTTTCCGCTACGAGCGTCAGCAGCGGGGGCGCTTGCGCGAGTTCCTTCAGTTCAACTGCGACCTTATCGGAGACGCCTCGCCAGCCGCCGACGCCGAAGTGATTTCCTTGCTTATCGATTTGCTCCGTTCCTTCGGTTTGGGACCTGAGGATTTTGCCATCCGTCTGAGCGACCGCGCTGCATGGCATGATTTCATGACCCTGCATGGAGTGGAGAAGGAAAAGGCCGGTGAGTTCCTAACGATCGTTGACCGGATGGAAAAGATGCCTCCCGAGAAGACCGAGGAACTGCTTGCTCCCTTCGGTATCGCGTCGGCCACTCTGCAGGAGTTCATTGCCCACGCAGAGATCCCTGCCCTGGCTCCCCTGCTGGCCGATCTGGAAGCCCGCGGTCTGCGAGAATATGTGCGCCCTGACCTAGGGGTGGTGCGCGGGCTGGCCTACTACACGGGAGTCGTCTTTGAGGCCTTCGCACTACGGGCCGGGCTGCGGGCCATTGCCGGCGGGGGCCGCTACGACCGTCTGCTTGCCGATCTGAGCGATGGCTCGGCCGATCTGCCGGCCGTGGGCTTCGGTATCGGTGATGCCGTCCTGCTAGAGCTTCTCAACGAATGTCCCACAGCCAAGGCTCAGGAAGTAGCCGCTCTCAAGGCCGATGCGCCGGTCCAAATCTATCTCGTGATTGCCGACCAGACCCATCGCTCCAACGCTCTGTTCCTGGCCCAGCAACTCCGTGGAGAGGGTTGGCGTGTCGGCTTCCCTCTGGCCCAAGAAAAAGTCGGCAAGCAGTTTGGCTCGGCCGAGAGCCTCGGGGCCTCCCATGCCATCGTGGTTGGTGCCGAATGGCCGGAAGTCAAGGTGAAGCGCCTCTCCGACCGCATGGAGCAGGAGCTGGATCATGCCACCCTGGCCGTCTGGCTAAGCGAAGAGGAAGGACGAAACCTGAAACTTGAAACCTGAAGGTCGCACAATCGAAGGGTTCTGCAGCCAGATAGAAGATCGTTCAAAAACACAAAATGATAAAAATTTGATTCCCGAGCATTGAATCCTTTTTCAGGTTTCAGGTTTCAGCTTTCATCCCTCTCTTTACTTTTCCCATGCACTACCGTGACTGCCTCTGTGGCGCCCTGCGCCCTTCCGATATTGGACGTGATCTCACCCTGAGCGGTTGGGTAGCTTCACGCCGCGACCATGGTGGCGTGATCTTCATCGACCTGCGCGACCGCGACGGCATCACTCAGGTGGTCTTCCGCCCAGAGGTCCACGCTGAGGCTGCCGCAGCCGCACACAGCCTTCGCTCCGAAGATGTGATCACGGTCACAGGCCAGGTTTCTGCACGTCTGGTTGGCACTGAGAATTCAAAGCTCCCGACCGGCGCCGTGGAACTTGTCGCAATCACACTCGCTGTGCTGAACCGCTCCGAGGTCCCTCCCTTTCCGATGGATGAGCGCATCGCCAACGAGGATCTGCGCCTGACCCATCGTTTCCTCGACCTGCGCCGTCCCGCGATGGCTGCGAATCTCCGCCTCCGTCACCGTATCACCAAGTCGATCCGCGATGTCCTCGATACGGAGGGCTTCTGGGAGATCGAGACGCCGATTCTCTCCAAGAGCACCCCGGAAGGTGCCCGCGACTTTCTTGTTCCCTCCCGGCTAACGCCCGGAGCCTTCTATGCGCTACCGCAGGCTCCCCAGCAGTACAAGCAGCTCCTGATGGTGGGTGGTGTCGACAAGTACTTCCAGATCGCACGCTGCTTCCGCGACGAGGATCTCCGTGCCGATCGTCAGCCCGAGTTCACACAGGTCGATATCGAGGCTTCTTTCATCAAGGCGCAGGATCTTCAGGATCTCATCGAGAAAATGTTCCAGCGGATCTTCCGTGAGTCGCGAGGCGTGGAGATTCCCGTGCCATTCCCCCGCATGACCTATGCCGACGCGATGAACCGCTACGGCAGTGACAAGCCCGACACCCGCTTCGGCATGGAGATCGTGGATGCGGGAGACATATTCGCCCAGAGCCAGTTCAAGGTCTTCCGGGGCGCCCTTGATTCAGGCGGCGTCGTGAAGGCGATGAATGCCAAAGGATTTGCCTGCATCACCACCGGCCAGATCGAGGAGCTTACCGAGCTTGCCAAGTCAGCCGGAGCTAAGGGTCTCGCCTTCATCAAAGTCGAGAATGGCGAATGGAAGTCCCCGATCGTAAAATTCTTCAGCGAGGAGGAGAAAGCGGCCCTCTCAGCCCGCCTCGACATGCAGGAAGGGGATCTTATTCTCTTCGGAGCCGACGCCTGGGAAGGTGCCTGCACGGTGCTTGGGCGTGTCCGCCTGCGTGTTGCCGAAGTCCAGAAGCTTACAGTCGATCCCAATCAGCTCAACTTCCTCTGGGTTGTCGACTTCCCGATGCTCGCCTTCAATGCCGAGGAGAACAAGTGGAACGCCGTCCACCATCCCTTCACTCGCCCCAAGGCCGAGGATCGCGACCTGCTCAAGGATCCGTCGAAGCTCGGAGAGATCCGTGCCGAGGCATATGATATCGTGCTCAATGGGGTTGAGATCGGCGGAGGCAGCATCCGTATCCATGAGGGGGATCTCCAAGCCGAGACCTTCTCCGTGCTCGGTATCAATGACGTGGAGCAGGAGGAGCTCTTCGGCCATCTCTTGCGTGCCTTCCGCCATGGAGCGCCCCCGCATGGTGGCATCGCGCTCGGTCTGGATCGCCTTGTGGCACTCATCGCGGGTGAAGAATCGATCCGCGAAGTCATCGCCTTCCCGAAGAACAACCGCGGCGCCGAACTCCTCACCGGATCGCCGGCTCCCGCCGAGATAAAGCAGCTCCGCGAGCTCCATATCTCTTCGACAGTGAAGCCAAAGCAAACCGTGGTACCCGGAGCTCCTGCGTCAGGAGTCGTTGCCCCCTAATCATCGATCTGCTGATGCAGCCTCAACTCCTCCTAGGTTTCGAGGCGACGATCGATCGGGTCATTCATGCTCCCGAGCTTCCGGCCCCTCCGGATCAACCGCATCCCTTTGTCTACTACATCACAATTCACAACCGAAGCGACCAAACCATCACGGTGAAGGGGCGCAAGTGGGTTGTCCAAAGCGAGGATGGTCATGTCACGGCCGTCGAGGGAGACGGTGTGGTCGGTTGTTTTCCCCGACTCGAGCCGGGCGAGTATTTTTCTTATAATAGCTATCATACCACGGCGGGTCGCGCCCTGGCCGAGGGATCCTATCTGGCAATGACCGAAGCTGGTGAGGCTGTGGTGGCAAGGATTCCTACCTTCCAGCTGATTCCCCCAGAGAGTTAAAAATGGAACTCAGGAACTCAGAAAAAAAGCAAAGTCAATTTTAGGTGGGAGTGCCGCAATAGTGGAATTTCATTCCTCTATTTTTCATTCCTGAGTTCCTGAGTTCCATATTCATCCCACTGCATTATAAGTAGAACTGATGCGCGCTGCCTTTCATCATACTCATGAGTACGGAGGATTTCGGCTGCGTTACGGCCATGCCCTTCCTTACGGGGCGAGTCATGTGCCTGGCGGGGTAAATTTTTCGATCTACTCCTCCCACGCTACCTCCTGCACTCTTGTGCTCTTCCGCCAAGGGGAGTCCGCTCCCTATGCGGAGATCCCTTTCCCTCCGGAGTGTAAGATCGGCGATGTGTACACCATGATCGTCTACGATCTGGACTACGAAGAGACAGAATACGGCTTCCGAATGGAGGGACCCTATGATCCGAAAGCCGGAAACCTCTTCGATCCAAAGCGAATTCTGCTCGATCCCTATGCTCGTGAAATCGGTGGACGCGATGTCTGGCTCTCCCAACCTCGCGAGGAAGAGGTCTATCCGCACCGGGCACGGATGCCCTATGAGGATTTCGATTGGGGGCATGACCGCCCGATCAATCTACCCGTTCAGGATCTGGTGATCTATGAGATGCATGTGCGCGGGTTCACCCGGCATCCTTCCTCTGGTGTCAGGCATCCGGGAACCTACGAAGGGATCATCGAGAAGATCCCCTACCTTCAGTCGATCGGCGTGAACTGCATCGAGTTGATGCCTGTTTTCGAATTCGACGAGTACGAGAACAAACGGATCAATCCTGAGACCGGCAACCGTCTCTGCAACTACTGGGGATACAGCACTGTCGGGTTTTATGCGCCGAAGAGCGGATATGCGGCGACCGGTCACCACGGTAACCAGGTCTCCGAGTTCAAGGGCATGATCAAGGCGCTTCATGCCGCTGGCATCTCCGTGATCCTCGACGTTGTCTTCAATCACACGGCCGAGGGAGATCTGCGCGGGCCTACGATCTCCTTCCGGGGTATCGACAATCAGACCTATTACATGCTCAACCCGGACGGTAGCTATGCGAACTACACCGGCTGCGGCAACACGCTGAACTGCAACCATCCTGTGGTCCGCTCCTTCGTGCTCGATTGCCTGCACTACTGGGTCTCCGAGTTTCATATCGACGGGTTCCGCTTCGATCTTGCCTCTGTGCTGGGCCGAGATCGTAACGGCCATCCTCTGGCCAACCCCCCCCTGCTCGAGGCCCTAGCCCTTGACCCTATCCTTGCAGGCTGCGATCTCATTGCTGAGGCATGGGATGCAGGCGGACTCTACCAGGTCGGGAACTTCCCTTCGTATGGACGATGGATGGAATGGAACGGCCATTTCCGCGACGCGGCGCGACGTTTCCTGAAAGGGGATTCCGGCGTTGCCGGCGAGATGGTGCAGTGCATCCTGGGTTCCCCCGGCCTCTATGCCCCATCCGGCAGGAAGCCCACTGCTTCCGTGAATTTCCTGACCTGCCATGACGGCTTCACCTTGCGCGATCTCTTCACATACAATGACAAGCACAACCTGGCCAACGGCGAGGAGAACCGCGATGGAGCGAATGATAACAACTCCTGGAATTGCGGCGGCGAGGGGGAAACTGACGATCCCGAGGTAAACGCCCTGCGTTTACGCCTCCAACGCAATGCCATGGCCTTGCTCTTCCTGAGTCAGGGGGTGCCGATGCTCTCCATGGGCGATGAACTTGGCCGCACCCAAAACGGTAACAATAACGCCTACTGCCACGACGATGAGTGGAACTGGCTCGACTGGACTCAGGAGCAAGAGGGAGGGGAAGCCTTGGGACTGAAGCGTTTTGTCGGCCTGATAGCCGATTTTCGTCGTCGGCATAGCCAATTACACAGGACGGAATTTTTTACAGGCATGGATGTTCAGGGATGTGGCTATCCCGACATCGGTTGGCATGGGGTGAAGCCTCGCCAGTCTGATTGGGGTTTTGAAAGCCGATCGATCGCCTTCATGATCGCCGGCAAGATGGATGAATCCTTTGGACCGGAGAGTGACTTCATCTATGCCGCCTTTAACATGTGGCACGAACCCATTTCCTTTGGGCTGCCGAAACTTCCGTCCGGAATGAGGTGGAGACTAGTGGTCGATACCGCTTGTCCTTCACCCGACGATTTTCACGAGCCAGGTTCCGAGCAACTCATCGCTGATCAGTCCACCGTTACTCTTACTGATCGCTCCGTGATCGTCCTGATCGGTAACCGATCAGGACGGTTAGGCTAAGAATGACAGTGACTCCGTCACGACTTTGCTTGAAATAATGCCCGATTAAGGCATTTTCTTCCTTTCCCACCATGACACCCTATCGTCCAGTGGCCTAGGACACTCCCCTTTCACGGGAGTAACACGGGTTCGAATCCCGTTAGGGTGGCCACTCTCCCGAGTGGCTCTTCCGCCTCTTAAAGCCCTTAAATAAAGGCTCTACAGGCGACCGACATCTCTCAACCAAAAACGACAGGAAGCGTCACTTTGGCCAGATCTTTGTTACCTTTTGTTACCTTTTTTAACGGGTGACGCTGCATGGCGCTTTAAGGCGCACCCTAGTTTGATGAGTCGATCATTTCTGCGGGCTGATTTGCATTCTTTCAGGGGGGTGCTGAATCATGAGTTGCCTTTGATTTTGACGAGATTTTTGATTCTGATCCGGTCTTATGAACAGACCTCATCAGATTCGGAAACAGGACCTGCCCATCAAGTTTCGGCCCATGGCCGAGACTCTCGATGAGATTCTACCACTCATAACCCTTTGCGCCTCTGGAAAGCTCTATGAGGTGGAGGAGTGGATCGCCGAGGGTAAGCCGATTCAATGCAAACCATCGGATGATCCAAGATGGCGTAAGCTTTCCACTCCCCTCGAAATAGCAGCAGATCGCGGATTCCACAGTCTGGCAGCACTGCTCCTAGTCAATGGATACGATCCCAACGGTGATGACTACTCCCCTCTGAGCGCTCCCGTCCGCTCCCGCAATCATTCTGTGGTGAGCCTCCTGCTAGAATACAGCATTGATCCATGTGGCTTCGATTTCTGTGAAGCTCTGGAAACCTATGACCGGGAGTTGATGGATCTGCTGATCGTAGCAGGTTCTGACCCCTGCCTGGAGAATGCCGTGGCACGAGCACTCAGGCATAAAGCCAGACCATTGCTAGGATTCGTGAAGAGCTACCGGGAACAATTTCCCTGCATGCAGCGGCAGATCGATATCGCCCTTAACTGCGCCGTGAACCGAGGGGACGAAAGAGGAGTCGCGCTCATGCTTTGGTTAGGGGGCAATCCCCATGCTCAGGTTCCGGGCTCCCCATATCCTGAAGATGAAGCACACGAGATGGACTGCCTTGAGTCCCCATTCGAGCGATCGCTCTGGATGAGTCGGGAGGCAACCTTGGAAATGTTTCTGAAAAAACCTATCCCGGCGGATCGGGCTGATTACCTCCTTCGCAAAGTTTCCCACAGAGGGCTTCCTGCAGTGGTAAGCAGACTCCTCAAAGAAGGAGCGAACCCCATCCAGGTTGATGAGGAAGGCTGGAACATCCTCGACGGCTTTATCAGCGCACTCTCCTATCGATGGAGATTCTCTGAAAATGATACCGACGAACGAGGCCTTGAGGCGCTGAAGATCATCTTGGAAGCAGGAGCCAAATGGCTAGACCCCCAGCCTGATATTCCACGACTCCGGCGGAATCTCCTTCACTGCACCTCAGGAACGCTCAAGAGAATCGTTGAACTCTTTAAAGAAAACCAAGTGCTGTCAGATGAACAATTCCACGACCTGACTCGAACTGCCGGGATGAAGCTCCTTCTTAAAACTTAAATCTCCTCGTTTTTGAAATGTTGCTCCCAACCGGGAGCACCAAGTTCGTTTTTTTCGTGCAGGGTGCTGCGGATGAACACACCCCAACCACCCGAAAACGACATCCATAACGCCGATACTCGGCACCCCGTTGACCACATCGAACCCCTGCCCGAGGCAGGAGACGATAGCATCGAGCGCATCTGCGAAGTGCTCGGCAGAACCTTTGAATGGGTCGCCGAGGCGGACGATGCGTCCGAGAAAGGACTCCGTGCCGCCGTGGTGCTCTACTGCGTCCGTTCCGACTTGGTCGGAAAGGAAAACCTAGAGGATCTCGCATTCTCCCTCCATTACACCGAGAGCGAGGTTGAGGAACTCGTCCTCAACTTCAGCCACGCCATCAACTGGAGGTAACTGTGGAGGAATCCCTCCCCAACTTCATCCACGGAGCGATTTATCGCGCCAAGGGAGGGATTCCACACTCCTCGGCATCCAACTCTCGTTTCAACTGCTTCACCCCAGCCTCTAAGACGACCCCTCCAGAGGCCTACGTCGCCGACTGCTGGGTTTGCGATGCCTTCGGAAGGGTAGACCCAGGTCTGAGCATCTCGCCCGTTCCTGTGCGCAGGGAGGACCTCGGAAAGATCATCAACACCCTGGGCCATAGCCAAGGGATCTAAACCATGCTCCATCTGGAACCCCAAGAATTCTACCCCCTGATTCTGGAGGATTACTTCTTCAGCCAGGTGGATCGTGGAACTCCCCCCGAGGAGACGGCGCTCTTTACCGGCAACTTTGAGGGAGAAGACCTTCCGTCAGCTGTGGGGCGCCGCTTCGGTCTCTCCGAACATGAAGCGATCATCCGCCTGGTGCATGCACGCGAGGAAGTGATCCTGTGAGCAAGGACATCTACCAGATTATCACCGAGCGGTTCATCGAACAGCTCAAGAAAGGAACCGTCCCATGGCAGAAGCCCTGGGCGGGAGTCCAGAACATCGTCTCCAAGAAACCCTACCGAGGGATCAATTCCCTCATCTTGGGTGGGAGCGAGTTCCAGTCTGCCTACTGGCTGACCTTCAAGCAGGCCCACGACCTTGGTGGAAATATCAAGAAGGGTGAAAAGGCCACACCCGTCATCTACTACAAGCTCTTCGAGAAACGGGATGACCACGGAAACATGATCCTGGGGAGCAATGGACGCCCCACTCGGATCCCCTTCATCCGCTGGAGCAATGCCTTCAATCTCGACCAGACCGAGGGGATCGAAGCCCCGGCTCAGACAATCGTCCAGAACCCCCTCCAACCTCTCGAAAAGGCAGCTAAAATCGTTGAGGGGGCCAAAATCTGTCCGATCTATCACACCGGATTCGTGGCTGCCTATTCCCCGGCAGAGGACTCGATCCGAATGCCGGCTCAAAAGACCTTCCGCAGCAGCGAGGCCTACTATCAGACCCTCTTCCATGAGATGACGCACTCCACGGGTCATTCCTCCCGGCTCGACCGGGAGGGAATCACCATGCCGGTGAAGTTCGGATCGGAGCGATACTCCAAGGAGGAGTTGATCGCAGAGCTGGGGGCCTCCTTCCTCTCGAACGAGGCGGGGATCCTGAACCAAGTTCAGTTCGATAATTCAGCTGCCTACTTGGGCTCCTGGATAGAAAAGTTCCAGAATGATCCAAAGATGATCTTCACAGCTTCTTCACAGGCTCAGAGGAGTACAGATTTCATCCTCGGGATCGAGCAGAAGGAGTCCCTTGGGGAATCGCAGTCTCCGGCAGGTCTGGCAGCCCCCAAACCCGAAGAAGTCCTAGCCCAAAAAACCCTGGGCCAGATGCCCCTGCGGAAAGGCCTCCATCTATGACAACCAACCCCATGTATCCACATCCCCATCACGCTCATTGGCCGGAGTCAGCCGCTGCGCTTTTGGCACTGGGTTCCGCTGAAGCTTTCACCCGCTGCCAGCCTCCTCCGTCCAATCAGCTCACCATGCAAAAAGACCTGCTTTCCACCCGCCCTTTACCGTCAGTCGTAGGCTTCACCCTCCTTCTTCCGGCAATCGGCTCCTTACCCCATGCCAACCCATTCGATTTGGCACCTTGGAGCAACCGGATTTTGACCCGCTCCTTGGGCACTTTTCCCGGTTCAAATGTAACAGAGCAAAGTGATTTTTCCGGGAAAAACCACAGCTCCGCTTTTGCTGCGCAAAAAACTTGTTCCTGCGCGTGTCGGGCACGCTTTGGAATCCACCCGGCAATTCACCAAAACTGACCATGCCTGCCATCACCGTTCCCGGCACACGCCGTGTTGAAATGACCCTCTCTCCCGATGGGATCAGGAGACTCAAAGCACTCCAAAAAATGCTCGGGTTTGCGAAGCGAAGCGAGGTTATGGAGGCCCTGCTTTTCAAGGCGGCAGTGGAGCAAAAGATCGATCCGGATTTGAGTGCCCGGCTTGAGCAAAAGATCGACTATCTCATCGAACGAATCGATCTGGTCACATGAAGGATGGGATGATCTTTCCGTTCAAAAAGACGTGGAGATCGCGTCTGGATTTGGAGTATCTCGACGAGACTTCTGGTCGCAAAATCGAGGCCAGAATGGGTCAATCCCAGTCTGAAGATCAGGCGGATCACACTGCAGTTGGCAAGAAGCTCAAGCAGTTCACCGACTACGCCTCCAAGGAGACTTTGGGCCAGGTACATGCGGGTGGATTCCTCCATCACAGGATTGTTTTGAACCCCGACGGCAGTCAGACCTCACCCTTTGCCTTGAGTAATGCCGAGAGAAAAAAGCGGATCTGTGATGCCTGGATGGAGCACTTGCAGAAGTTCAAAACCTCCTCTTCCAACCCCGTGATCCAGCATCGGTTGGTCTTCACGATGTCAGAGGCTTTTCATGACAAGTTGGTGGAGGCAGGTATCAATCCCGACATCGTTCTCCGTAGCTCCCTCAAGACGGTTTTGAACCGTTTTCAACAGCGGTTTCATCCGAAGGACTCGATTGGATACGCCTACGGCCTTCATCACGATACGGACAACCTCCATGCCCATGTGGCCATCTGTCCCCGGACAGCAAGGGGGATCTATGTCGGCGTCAGCATGTCGCGCTCCCGTGAGTCGGGAAACAAGAACCAGATGACCTATCTGATGCGCTCTTTTGCGCGCGAAAACCGTCGCTGGGACAAGCTCCTTGCCGATCCCGAGAAGCTCAAAGCAATCCTCGAGAAGCGTCTCGATGCCGACAAGATTTCCAGCTTTCCGAAGATCTCTCCGAAGCAGATGGAGGCCTTGGATCTGGACCAATCCCTCTACGCAACGCGTCTCCGCCATACGTACCGGAGCATTCAGGAAGTGGAGGCCTCGCTGATGAAAAAGCGGCAGGCCCATCGAACCGTTCGGATCCTCCGCCGTCTCCCTCGCCTCCTTGGGAGGAGGAAACCGATGCCGGTTCGAACCATCGAGAAGGTCGCAGGAGCTGTTGAGAAATACTCCCTGCGCGAGATGCAAACCCTCCTCTACCGGATGAAGCAATCCTACCGGGAGGATCATCAGATCTACTGCCAGCACTACGGATTCCCAACCAACAACCAAACCCAAAACCAGACCCATGGCCATCACAGGACCCAATCGCAAAGAATCTGATCATGTCATCTATTCTGAACACGTCATCTGTGAAGGATTCGTATTCAAACCCTCGCACGTCGATGCGTTCTACCACCAAGCGCTCAACGAAGCTGCCGGAGTCACGACCGTAAAGTTCAAGTCCTACTCCCAGGATGTGAAGGATTCGGAAATGAAGCTTTTCAACTATCTGGTGAACCGCTTTTCCCCAACGCTCCCGGATGAACCTTGCTGACCTGATCATCTTTTCCCTCAGCATCGTCGGGGCTATCGCAGGACACTTCCTGCTCATTGCTCCCTACTCGTGGCTGCTCGTCTCCCTCTGCGCTCTCTTCGGAGCATGGAGCCTCTTTGGGGAATCCCATGCTGGGAATGTGGTGGTCCGGTTGGGTGGACTCTCCTGGTCGATGGAGGATTTTGTCCGGGGATGGCTCATCACAGGAAGAACCGGATCGGGAAAAACCCAGTCCGGAATCAACACCATCACCTTCCAGATCTTCCAGAACGTGAAGAACTGGGGCGGCATCTGCCTCGATCAGAAAGGGCTCTACTGGGAGATCCTTGTCCGGATGGCCGCCCACTTCGGGAGGAGTGAGGATCTGATCCTTCTGCAAACTCGTCCTGATGGTGAAAGCGTCCTTTGGAGGTCTCCCTACAGCATCAATCTCACGGGTAATCCCGATGTCCCGGCTTCCACCTATGCCAAGGTCATCGTCGATACGGCTCTTTCTTTAAGCGGGGGACGTGGAGGCAACCCTTTCTTCCCGATTCGTGCTCAGTTGGCCATCCAGACCGCCTTCGAGATCCTCAGACATTTAGAGAGTTATGTGACCATCCCGAACATCCACCGACTCCTGCTCAATGCCACCGATGCCAACAAGACTTTGGCTATACTGGAGAAGCGGAGTGATCAGCGATCCCGGGAATTGATGGCCTCCTTAAAGAGCTACCTTGATCAGCCTCCTGAGCAATTGGGAGGAGTTCAGGGAACACTCAGCACCTATTTGGAGTTCTTCCTCAACCCCGAGATCGCCGAAGTCTTCTGTGCGGAGGAGCCGACCTTTTCAGTCTCGGAGATCGACCGGGGCAAGATCGTCTGCCTGGCAATGCCTCAGAAGTTCCAGACCGAGCGCCTCTACATCAATACGATCCTGAAGCTCTCCTACTACTTCCATGCGCTCAGCCGTTTCGACAAACCGGCCGAGGCACGGGAGAAAGATAACCTTCTGATTCTCTTTGCTGACGAGGGACAGGAGATCATCACCGGGGCCGAGTCGGCCTTTGCCGATCACCGAGCGGCAGGTGTCATCCGTGAGGCTAGGGCCACTATTGTCTTGGCTACCCAAGCCTACACCTCGCTACTTGGATCGCTCGATAAGCGCTATGCCGATGTCCTGATGCTGAATCTCAGCAATGAGCTGATCTTCACCGTGGCCAATCATGACTCAGCCCAGATTGCCTCGAAGAGTATCGGTGAGCGGGAGGTCACCGAGAAATCGTGGGGATGGTCCGCAGGGAAGCGGTCCTACAACTATCAGACTCGGATCAAGCCATGGTTCGAGGCCTTCCGGTTGAGAAAGCTTCCGCGCTTTACGGCGATTGTTTGCCACTGCGAGAAGCCTTACAGGAAGCGGCTCCTGCCTCCCATCACTCCTGAGGGCAGCTACCCCACTTGGTTCACCCAGTTGCGGCCAGACTATGCCCTGCGCCAGTGGTTCCAGCGTCTGACTTCTTGATACCCCGATACCTTTGATGACCGATCCAACCCTCATTCAGAAACTCTCCGGCTTGGAGGGATACCTTTCCTCTAAAATCAAGGGACAGAGCCATGTCATCCCCAGAGTTTGCTCCGTCTTGGAGAGGGGAGAGCTTGGACTCCAGCCTCCTGAGAAGCCTTTGGGATCGTTCTTATTCCTGGGGCCTACCGGCGTGGGAAAGACCGAACTGACCTTGGAGTTCTCAAGATACCTTTTCGGTGAGGGAGAGATCCATCGCTTCGACATGTCGGAGTTTCAGCACCTCGATAGCGTGAAACTCTTCCTAGGCGACGAGAGCGGAAACCCTGGGCGGTTGGGGAAGGTTCTTACCGAGCACAGCAAGGGAGTCCTCCTTTTTGATGAGATTGAGAAGGCGCATCGGCTGATCTGGGATCTCTTCCTCCAGATGCTTGATGCTGCTCGGATTACCCTAGCAGATCATCAGACCCATGATCTGAGCGGATTCTTTATTGTCTGCACCAGCAACATTGGCTCCCAGCAGTTGCTCCGACCGACCCGATTGCCCTTTGCGACCTTGGAGCGGGCTGTCTTATCGGAACTTCACCGCCATTTCCGGCCAGAGCTGATCGGGAGGTTTGATGAGAAGATCGTCTTTAGACCCCTATCTTCGGAGACCCAGCGCGAGATTGCCCGTTTGGTCATCAACGAGGAGTTGGCGAGGTTCCGCGAGAAGGGCTTTGATCTGAGCATTTCAGGGGAGGCTTTGGAGTTTCTTGTCCGGAAGGGGATTCATCGCACTTTGGGTGCTCGACCGATGAAACGGACTGCTCAGAAATATATTGGCGATGCGATCCGGATGGCTCTGAGGAGTGGAGAAGGGGTGAGTGGAGTGGTTGGGGTTGGTGCTGAAGGGGATTTACTGAGTGTCGACAGTCTGCCTGTTAAGTAATTCAGATGTTTTTATTGTCAAAGCAGTTAAATGACTTACCTTGCGGGTATGCCTAAAAAACGCGATGGAATTATGACGGTGAGGATCGCGACGGATGAGAAGGATGTCCTTCAGAAAATAGCGGATATTGCCGATGTGACCCTCAGCGACGTGGTGGTCCGAGCGGTCAGGGATTTCATCGAAGCCCATCCGATTCCTCCGAAGAAAAAGCCGAAAGGGTAAAT
>Ga0114958_10000780_pt1 | contig 26585 bp, 17 predicted proteins | sample C_130208_EF_Meta_FD_89577 | JGI IMG/M metagenome (GOLD analysis project Ga0114958, IMG submission 89577) | Freshwater microbial communities from Lake Croche, Canada to study carbon cycling - C_130208_EF_MetaG | ecosystem: Environmental > Aquatic > Freshwater > Lake | place: Lake Croche, Canada... | reverse complement strand
TGGGCCAACAGGCCCTACGGGTCCAATTGGCACTACTGGAGCCACAGGTTCCACTGGGGCAACTGGTCTAACAGGTGTCACTGGGGCTACTGGGGCTACTGGTCCAACAGGTCCTGGTTCTAACATTATAAGTGATAATTTCACAGTTGCAATTGATCTTACGGGAAATCTAGCATATTCATATGACGGAACAAGTTGGACTGCCTCAACTAGTACACCTTTAAATTCTATAGGTTGTGGAGTAGCATGGAATGGTAGTTATTGGATTGCAGTAGGAGATAATAGTGCCAGTACTCGTACTATGGCAACTAGTTCAGATGGTATTAATTGGACACCAATTATAAGTAATCCTTTTGATGATGGTGGTGGTAATCCACAGGCAAATGGGATTGCATGGAATGGAACATATTGGATTGTTGTAGGGACAAATTCAAATTCGACTCCTCGTATTGCTAAAAGTTTTGATGGAATTAATTGGGTACCTTCAACCAATCATTTATTTTCTGGAATTGGAGGTTCTGGTCGAGGAATTGCATGGAATGGAACTTATTGGGTTGCTGTTGGAAATGGACCAACACAAGAATCATCAATAATAACAAGTAATGATGGTATGAACTGGACTATATCAAATGATAGCCCTTTCGAAGTTACTTTTGGAATAGCGTGGAATGGTTCATATTGGATTGCAGTTGGTTCTAATAGTACTGTCGCTTGTTCAATTGCTAAAAGTTATAATGGAGTTAATTGGACAGCTGCAAATAGTGTCCCTTTTGGTGGTGGTAATGGTTTAGGAGTTGCATGGAATGGTTATTTATGGGTTGCTGTTGGCGATGGTGGTATTGTTACTAGTATAGATGGTGCGACATGGACAAGTTCAAATAATAATCCATTTAGTGGTGGAGCTGGATGTACTATTTGTTGGAATGGATCTTTTTGGATTGCGGGTGGATATAATGAAGCTGTTACTGTAACTATTGCTAAAAGTGTAAATGGAATGAATTGGACCAACATAACTAATCCTATGAGCGGTGGTTCTGTATTTGGTGTAGCATCAAGAAGAGTCCTTCCATATGTAGGCACCTCAAACAATTCATTGGTCCCAGATAAGGTAATCCAAACCTACACAACTCCAGCAAATTATTCATACACCATACCTGCTGGGATGACACAAATAACTGCATATGTATTTGGAGCAGGAGGTGGTGCAATGGATGGAGCAGGAGGAGGTGGTGCTTATTTAGCAGGAATAATATCGGTAACACCAGGTGATGTTTTAACAGTAATAGTAGGTGAAGGAGGTCGTGACGATGGAGCTGTTACACATGGTGGAGGTGGGGCAGGAGCAGGTTCTGGAATAGTCAGTGGAGGTGGTAGATCAGCCATAAGAAAAAATGGTATTGAAATTTTAACAGCTGGTGGAGGCGGTGGTGGAACTAATGGTTACGGTGGAGATGCTTACTCAAACGGTGTATCTGGTTCAGGTTCAGAATCAGATGGTGGGGGTGGAAGTGATATAGCTGGAGGTGCTGCAGGAGGTGGCTCAGCAACAGCAGGTACACAATTTCAAGGCGGACAAGGTGATTCGGGTGGTTATGGTGCTGGTGGAGGAGGTGGATACTATGGTGGAGGTGGAGGTCACTCGAGCTCTGGAACTGGAAACGGTGGAGGTGGAGGTTCTTATTATAATTCAGTAATTGTAACATTAATTGAATCAGGTAATGGTAATAATGGCATATCAGGTGGTATAAACTCACCATTCTATCAAACAAATGTTGGAAAAAGTGGTGTTGGAGATAGTAGTGGTCCAGTAGCAGGATTCCCTGGTCTTGTCGTTCTAATGACACCTCAAACACAAAATGTTAATGGACTTGTCAAATCTAAATATGCCATAATAGATAATATTATTACAAATTCTATAAGTTCGTCAAAACCAATAATTATAAATATTGGATATAATAACTATTCTGCAATAGGTTATTCCACTGGCACTTCTAAATGGAAAATAGCGCCTAGCTCAAGTTTATATCAAAGTCAAATTTATAAAATCGCCTCAAAGGATTCAGTTTTTATAGCAGTAGATGGAGGTTCATCTAATTTCATGTTATTATCAAATGATGGTATAAATTGGGTTCAGCCTGTAAGTAGTACTGCTTCTATTAACACAAGTACTAATGGTGTTGGTTTTTCACAAGGTTGTACAAATGCAATAGCTGTTGCATCACTTACTGGAGGTTCTAATATTTGGATGATTGTAGGAAATCAAATTTCTAGTGGAACTAGCAGAGGTATGATAGCAACTTCAAATAATGGTTATGATTGGACACCCTTTTCACTTGTCTCAATAATTTCTGCTAGTGGATATTCAAATCTAATCTACACAGTTACAACAAATAATACATATTGGTTTATAGGAGGAAAAAATGGATTTGTAGCAAGAGCTTCTGTCGGTTCAGAAACATCTTGGACAGTTAACGCCGCGGCAGCTACTCAGCTCAGTGGAGCTATATGCACTGTACTTACTTACAATCAAGCAGGAACAATTATAATAGGAGGTACTGATTCGGGTAAATTTATTTATTCTAATAACAATGGTACATCTTGGACCACAATATCAGACCCTACAACTATTTTCTCAGGAGGTCAAGTAAATGCAATTACTAATAATGGTTCAATATGGGTAGCAGGTGGATATGTAGGTGATTCTGGAGTCATAGCTTATTCGACCAATAATGGTACAAATTGGACACAATCCACATCAGGGTCAGCATTGTTCTCCAAACGTTCTGGAGGGAATGGTATTATTTATAGTCTTATATGGAATCCCTATGATTCCAGATTTTACGCAGGAGGTAATGATAAAAGAGCAAGTGTATTAGCTTATTCTAAAGATGGTATAAATTGGGATGAAGATAAAATGGGTGGGGCTCTTTATGGTGCAGGAAACATAAGTGCATTAGCAGTAGGTATGTCTAATGAATAAAAATTACTTACAAATATAATATAATAATTTTATAGTCTAAAATTATTATCTTATTATTTATTTATTTTTTTTCGTAGCAAGATGAGCAAGGTAATACGTTATTTGCCTTACCGCTTAAAGGTAAACATTTGCCATTTACAGCGCAAGTATTATTTTTAACTAATGCTTGTCTTTCTTTATTTAATATTTGATCACCATTGTTTTGTAAGAAATGGCGGTAGTCATGATTATTAGATATTTCATTTACATTTCTAACCATTTGATCAAAAACGTTGTATCTAACGTAATTTGTAATGAATCTTCCGTCAGACATTAAAGCTGGACAGTTATTAGACCAATATCTGTTATCTCCCATAGTATATAATATTAATTAGATATTTTTTTTTCCAAAATCTCTTCGGCTAATTCCTGTTTGGTCTTCTTTTTAGAAACACCCTTAACTTTTTTTTCTAAAGTAATATTTTCTTTCAAAGCTAAATTATGAAGTTCTTGAACTTTCATTTTTAGTAATGTTTGTAAATTTAATTTAGGAGAGCTTGTATTTATCATATCATTGGTTATTTCTATTTTTAAATCTTTTAATATCTCATTTAATTCTTCTTGTGATGTTTTAGATGTTTTAGATGTTTTAGATGTTTTAGATGTTTTTTTATTTTCCTTTTTATTACTATTTGATTTTTCCGAATTAATATCTTTATCTGAATTTTCTTTTTTAGCAATTTCTTTACTGTCTTCAGAAATATCTATATTATTATCAACATTTTCTGATGTTTTATCTTCTGTATCTTTAATATTTTTAGTATCTTCTATATCTTCAGTATCTTCAGTATATTTTACTGATTTATTTTTAGATTCTTCTTCTGAATTATTTATAGATTTTTCTTCTAAACCATCGTCATCTTTTAAATTATATTCAAAATTATTATTTGATTCACTTGTTTCACTCGTTTCATTACTAGTTTTCTTTAATAATATATTTTTAGTATTTATTAAACTATCAGAAATTGATGTTTCCATACAATTTTCATTATCATTAGAATAGATTTCAATATGTTTATTTTCTGTTTCAATTAATTTTTCATCTGTTTCTACCTCTGTTGTTTCAGTTGAAACTACCTTCTTTTCTACAGGAATTACTTTATTAATCATATTTTTTGGTAGATTTAATACTAAATTTTTATCTTGTATAGGTGATGATACTTGTTTTTGAACTGGCTTTTGTTCTACTGGTTTTTGTTCTACTGGCTTTTGTTCTACTGGTTTTTGTTCTACTGGCTTTTGTTCTACTGGTTTTTGTTCTACTGGTTTTTGTTTTACTTCATTAGGGTGTTGCAATTTTGGTCGAATTTTTTGAATATTTTCTTCTTTGTTTTCTATTTCATGAAATTGATTAGGATTGGTTTCTAATAAAAGTTTAATTTGATTTTCAACTTGAGAAATTCTTTCTCTTTGATAATCAATCTCCTTATACATAAAATATACCACTAACGTTAAACCAAGTAAAATAAGAAATTTAAAATCAAATAATTTTAACATTAATTAAATTTATATATTAATATATATTGAACCCATTTTTCTAAATAGCTTAATTATCTTTTTTTAATAGCTTAAAATATCTTTTATAAATAGCTTAAAATATCTTTTTTTAATAGCTTAAAATATCTTTTATAAATAGCTTAATTATCTTTTTTTAATAGCTTAATTATCTTTTTTTAATAGCTTAATTATCTTTTATATAAATTAATTTATTTTTAATAAAAAATTATATCTAATTCGTTATAATAATATGATATCATCTGTAAAATTAGAAAATATAAAAAATAATTTATTTTTTGTAACAAATTTAATGATTTTTTCAAATTTAATTAATTATTATTTAATTGGCGGAGATTTATTTAGTACTAAATGGTTATATTCGTCTTTTGCAATTGGATTTTCATATTTTATTTATTCATTAGTAGGAGAAAATTATGTAAATATTAAAGATAATGATTATAGAATTAAAAGATCAAAAGAAGATATAATTAGATATATTAGTATTTATACAATATATCAAGCAATTGAAACAGGTATATTAGAATTATCATTATCTTGGGCTTCAAGAACATTCATTACAATTATTGGTTATGTCGGATTTGATTATTTATTTTCAGATATTTTATTAAATTTGAATACCCATAATATATTAGCGTTAGATTTAGTAAAAATTATTTCAGCAGAAGTATTAGGTTTATTTATAATTTATGAAGATTTTAGTTTTATAAAAGGAGCTGAATTAATTTCATATTTATTTAGTTATATAATATGGTCATTGTTTACAAAAAAAATAATTCCATATTCTCCATTATAAAATACTAAACTCACTTAAAAAAATCAATATAGTAATTTAAAACCTACATATTATTAAAATATAAATGACTGGAGGTTTAATACAATTAGTATCATCAGGTAAACAAGATGGATATTTAACATTTAACCCGCAAATAACTTTCTTTAGAAAGATTTACAGAAGACACACTATTTTTGGTATAGAATTAATAACTAATTTACCAGAACAACAACCAGAATATGATAATAGAGTTTCTTTCATTTTAAATAATATTTCAGATTTAATATCAAAATGTTATATTGAAATTCAAATTCCATCATTATCATTCATTGAAAGTCAAGCTGTAACTAACTTAAAACAAAATGACCTAACTAATATTCAAAAAAATATTACAAAATGGAAATCATTATATGATAATTTAAAAAGTTATTGTTCTATTGAAATTTTATTATATCAACTTTTAAATAATTTATTACAATCAATTAATATTACAAATCAAATATTAAAACAAAATGTAATAAAATTTAATTCTAAATATAAAAAACAGAAAGATGCTATAACAAATTTAATTTTAACAGAAGTATTTAAAGATATTGATTTAACAGGATATATGTTACAACTAGACTTAATGATTGTATCTGATGATTATGATAATTATAATCCAGATATTGAAATCAAAGTAAGTGATTTATTGACTAATATAAATAATTTTTATTTAGCTATGATAAAATATTTAAAATACTATTATTCTAATTATATTTATTATACTAATAATTTTAATTCATTAAATAGTAAAAACGTTTCATTTGCTTGGATTCCAAATTTAGCACATTTTTATTTTACAGATATTGAAGTTGAAATAGGGGGACAAGTTGTTGAATCATATAGTGCAGAAGAAGCATTTATTTATCAAAAGCATCATGTTAAAGAAGAATTAACTGAAACTTATAATACTATGATTGGACAAATAGAAACATTAATTACATTTGATAATAGTACAAAGCCTAGTACAACATTAATATTACCATTAAGTTTTTGGTTTTGTAAAGATATTGGTTCTTCCTTACCAACAGTTGCTTTAACCAATTCTAGTGTAGCAGTTAATTTAAAATTAAATAAATTAAAAAATTTATTATATTTCATTGATTATGAACAAGAATATTATGATTTTTTAAAAGTAACAACATATGTAGATATTAATATTAAAGATAATTTAAATATTAAATCATATAGTTATGATGTAGATAGTACTTTAATAACATATACTTGTGATAATATTAATTATCAATTAATGGCTTTAAAATATCCTTCATTAAGTGCTGTGGATAAAAATGATGATTTAACAACAATATTAACAACTTATGGAAAATACGTTAATAACGAATATATAATGGAATTACCTCAATGGATTCAATTTAAAACATATAATACATTAGATGTAAATATATTTAGTCCATATCTAAATAATAATTTTAATCAATATTATAGTGCTGTATCAAAACCATCAATTCAATTAATTACAGAGTCAATTTATTTAGATGACTTGGAAAGAAATAAATTTGCTTCTTCTAAATTAGAATATGTAGTAGAAATATTTCAAGAAAATATATTTAATATAAATAAACAAATTATATTTTCTGCAGAATTAAGTATAGACCGTCCAATTAAGGATTTACTTTGGATAACACAACCTCTTATTTTATTACAGGGATTATGTGAATATGGAAAAGTATATAATAGTGATTTTGTATTTAATCAATTCTTTAAAAATCAATATTACGATAAACAACAAATTTCATTAAATCAATTAGAAATTGTTAAACCAAAGTTTGAATATAACTTTTTTAATCCATTACAATCTTTTAAATACTATAATAATTCTTTACCTGATGGAGTTTATGCATATAATTTTGGTTTATATCCTGAAGAAATACAACCATCTGGTACCTGTAATTTTTCAATGTTAAAAGGTAAAATAATATATTTTAATTTAAATAAAGCATTTTTAACTGAATATTTTGATACGCGATTTAATCCAAGTCAATTAGGATTACAATTAAAATTTATGGCGAGAGGCTATAACTTTTTTGTTGTTGAAAAAGGAATGGGTAAGATGATATTTGCTACTAATTAGTTAATTTTGATTCAATAAATAACTTATATCTTCAATATCATCATCTAATATAGTATCTTCTTCAATATTAACAAAGAAAGGATTTAATAAATTATCTAATTTTAAACAAATCATATTATAATTTTCAAATAAATCAATGGTCATAGTAATTGTTTCAACTGTTTTAAAATATACTATATTAGTATATTTTATTATTTCTTCTGGTTCTAATTCAAAAAAATCTAATGAACAAAAAATAGGTAAATTTATTTTTTTAAAATATTCACTACCTATTATTTCTAATACATTTTTTAATCTTTCCGCAGCTGATTCTATAGTAATTTGTTTAGCTGCAGAATTAACATTACTATTTTTTATAATTCCCATCATTTTAAAACCAAAAGGAACCCCTCCTTTTGAAGTATCGAAATTAGCCTTTATTAAATCTCTCATTAAATATAAATCAACAAGTTGTTCATTTAATTCTTTATTCCAAAAATTTTTATTTTTATATGCTTCAAACCATTTTCTTATTTTTTCAAGAAGTTTCATTTGTTGTTTTATTAATTCATAAAACATTTTTAATGTGTCAATTGTTTCTGGATATTTATCTTTTGGAATATCTTTAATTATAACATAAAATGGAATATTTGTAAAAATTATAAAATTATTCTTAATAATATATCTTAAAATAATACTCGCATATTTATCTTCAATTGTTTCTATAGATAAAAAAAACTTTTGAATTAATACATATGGATATTTGGTATTTTTAATACTATTATTGAAATCTTCCCAATTTATTTGCATTTTAATTAGTTTAGATTAAAAAATATATTAAACTGATAAAATAATTATAAATTTTTATCTAGAAAATGGAGATTTTCTACCACAAGAACAAATACGTACACTAGTATCTACTCTATTTTTACACTGTGGACACATATAAAAACTAGTTGAACTAGATTGTATATTAGTTGGTGACGGATTTAAACTAGAAGGAGTTCCTTGTGTTGAACGAACTCTTTTATTTTTATTAATTTTTTTTAATTCTTCTGCAGAAATAATTGGTTTAGGGGAACCAAATAAATCATGATCAAAACAGTTTGAACAAATATTTCCTTCTGGACTCCACCCACCTTCATTTTTAAATTGTATATTGCATTGTTTGCATTTTACTAAATTAGTAGAAACTGAAGTAGCATTTTGAATAAGTGTTAAAATTGGACTCAATAGTCCTAAATCACAAATATCATCTCCACTAATATCAATTGTAGATAAATTACATTTTTTTGAAATCAGTGTTTTAATTATATCTAAATTTCTTCCAAAACAACTATACATAAATGCAGTATAACCTTTCTTAGTACATTTATCATCTATATTAATATTCAATTCACAAAGAATTGATACGAATTCAAACGAACCTGTAATACAGGCTACCATTAATGGCGTAATACCATCTTTATCTTTTTGATTTATTGTTTCTGGAGATACTAAATTTGTAAATGATTCTATATTACCTGCTTTAATAGCTTTATGTATTTCAGGTATTACCAGAGTACTATCTTCTAACTCAATTGATGAAAATAAGTTAACTTGTTGCATAAATTATATTTAATATTGAGAAAATATTAATATTTCAATTTTTTTAAGAAATTATTAATTTTTCTTGTTTACAAGAAAAATTGAAACAAATTAAAGTTATATTATTATTATACTTATAAATGGGAGTTCCAGGTTTCTTTTTATGGTTATGGAAAAATTATAAAAAAAGTTCTTTTGTATTTACCAAAAGTAAATTAGAAAAAGAAAAGAAAGATAATGATGTTAAACATACATTAGAAGAATTAGAAAATATAGATTATTTTTTAATTGATACTAATTGTTTAATTCATCCAATGTGTTTTAAAATATTGGCGGAGAATAATGATAATTCACAAGAAAAGTTAGAAGGTAAAATGATTAATAAAGTAATAGAATATATTGAGGAGTTAATTGATTTCGTTAAACCTAAGAAAGGGGTCTATATTGCAATTGATGGTGTTGCACCTGTTGCAAAAATTAAACAACAAAGAAGTAGAAGATTTAAATCTGTTCATGATAAAGAATTATGGGATAAAATAAAAAATAAACATAATAAACCTTTATCAAATAATTGGAATAATAGTGCTATCACACCAGGTACACAATTTATGGAAAAATTACATAATAAAATAATGAGTTGGTCAAAAGAACAAAAATTACAAATCATTTATTCTTCTTGTAATACACCTTCTGAAGGGGAACATAAATTATTACAATTCATTAGAAATAATCAAAAAGAAGATTTAACCTATAAATATGTATTATATGGTTTAGATGCTGATTTAATTTTCTTAGCCCTCAGTGCTAATTCTAATGAAATATATTTGCTAAGAGAAGCAAATCAAATGAATAAAAATGAAGCAGAAGGTGTTTTAAATTATGTCAGTATTAAAGTAATGAAAGAATGTATATATCAAACAATGGAAAGTTATTATAAGAAAACATTAGAAAGTTTTAGTCAAGAAAAAGAAATAAATAAAATGAAATTAAATAAAGATAAATTAACACAAGACTTTATATTTTTATGTTATTTTCTAGGTAATGATTTTTTACCTCATTTACCTTCTTTAGATATTCATAAAGATGGTATAGAATATTTAATAGAATCATATATAAATATTTTATCAGATAAAAGAAAATATTTATTAGATATTCTAAAATCAAAAATAAAAATAAATCAAGAATTTTTAGCTAGTTTATTGAATAAATTAGCTGAAAAAGAGGAAGATATTCTCAAAAGTAATTTTGGTAAACATAAAAGATTTCAAAAGTGTGAATCTTCTGATCCTTATGACATAGAAATATTTAAAATAGAAAATTTGCAATTTAAGATAGATGATCCTATTAAATTGGGCTCTGACAACCATAAAGATTGGAGACGCAGATATTATAAACATCATTTTGGTTGTGAAACTGATGAAAGTATTGAATCTTTTTCTAAGAAATTAGTGAAGAATTATTTGGTAGGAATAAAATGGGTAACAGAATATTACTTTGACAAGTGTCCCTCTTGGGATTGGTATTTTCCCTATGAACATCCACCTTTCTTATCAGATATAAATATGTATTTGAAAGAAAATGAAATGAATAAAATAACTTTTATTGAAGGAAAAGCTCTAAAGCCTTTCGTTCAACTATTGTGTGTTCTCCCTCAACAATCCAATTATTTACTGCCAATTAAATTAAAAAATCTAATGAGTAATCCAAAATCTTCATTATCTCATTTATATCCAATAGATTTTCAACAAGATTATATAAATAAAAATAAATATTGGATGGGAATACCAATTTTACCTTCTTTAGAAATAGATTTAGTAAAGTATATTTTTACTAAATATCAAGATGAATTAAGTAAAGAAGACAAATTTAAGAATAGATTATGTGATAATTATATTTTTAATTAAGTAATCTTTTTGGACGAATAAAAAAATTTTCTACATATAAAAAAATATATAACTATATAATTATATGGATAAAGATAAAAAGAAAAACTATAATTTAATTCCTGAAAGAATTGAAGAAATTAATAAAATGTTAACAGGGAAGAATATTGATTCAATTATTGATTTTAAATCAAGTAGTGCGGACGATTCTAATGAAAAATCTGATGACATCCGCGAATTAATGCCGAAAAGATATATAGATTTTGGAAAAGCTGTTTCAGATTTGGGTGGAAAATTACTTTATATCAAAAGTGGTTCAACTGGACATACTTTTAAAGGAGTATATCCATTATTAGAAAATGGCCAACCAGATCCAAGAAAATCATACGCTGTAAAAATAGTAGCATATCCCAAAAAAGAAAATTATGGAGATATGTATAACATAAAAAGACCAGAAAATGCTGAATTAATGATGATTAAATTATTATCACAATTTGTAATTAATTCAGAAAGTCCTCATGTTGTCCTTCCAATAACAACATTTAATACATCAATAAAACCATTTTTATCACTAACAAAAAATAATATTGTTGAAAGTAAAAAGTTTGAACAATTTGTAGAAAAATATGATAAAGGAGAATATTATCAAAACGTTTCAGTATTAATATCTGAATGGGCTAATGGTGGCGATTTATTAGATTATATTCGTAAAAATTACAAAACATTTAAAATCAGACACTGGAGAACAATATTTTTTCAAATATTATCAGTATTAGCAATTATTCAAGCTAAATATCCAAGTTTTAGACATAATGATTTAAAAGCAAATAATTTATTAGTAAATTTAATAGATATGTCAAAAAAGAAATATAAATATGTAATTAATGGACAAATTTATATAGTTCCAAATATTGGATTCCAATTAAAATTATGGGATTTTGATTTTGCATGTATACCAGGAATTGTAGATAATTCAAAAGTTGATTCAGAATGGACCAATAAAATAAATATTACACCTCAACAAAATAGATATTACGATGTACATTACTTTTTTAATACATTTACAAGAAAAGGTTTCTTTCCTGAATTTTGGACTGAAAAAGAAATTCCAGATAAAGTAAAAGAATTTGTTAGAAGAGTTGTTCCTGAAAAATATATATCTGGAAAATGTGTTAGTGAAAAAGGCAGAATACTTATTAACGATGAATATTTAACTGCTGATGAAATATTGAAAAATGATATATTTTTTAAGATAGTACGAGAAAATCTTAAAGACACTGATTAAACTGATATTTCTCCAATTAATGAATCATATATTGATTCAATAAATGTTTTTATTTTTTCTCTATTATTAAGTAAATTTATATTAAGAATACAATAGCTACAATTTTTAAATACAACTTTAATATTTTCAAATCTTTCAATATAATTATTATTAATTAAAATATTTACCATTTTATCAGTATCATATGTACCAATAATTTTATAACCATCTGATGTTACAATCCACTCTGATAGAGTTAATTTATATTTAGGATAAATATTATCCTTTGAATAGGTTGTAGTATCTAAAACAGTTATATCAAAATCAAGTGATCTAATTAAAGAACATATATCTATTTTATTTGATATAATTGTTAATAAATTCAAATTGATTAAGCATTTATTTAAACTTATATAATCTTGAAGTAAAACTCTTATTAAAGATTCTAATGCAGTTCCATCGTTTATAAAATTTATTGGATCTTCTAAATCAATAACCTTTAATTTTTTTGTCCCTTTATCATTATAAGATATAATATTTCTACAATTATTCTCTAAATCACCATGAGTATATCCAGATGAATTAAATATTTTAAAGTCTTTGATAATTGCTATCATTTCATCTTTTAAAGTTGGTCCAAAATTATATAAACTATCAACACCGTCTAAATATTCAAAACTAGGTACTACTAATGGTGTTTCTACATTATAATTTCTATTTACACCAATATTATTATAAATAATAATACCCTTAAATTTTAAAAAAGTTGGTAACATATTAATTATTTTAGATGAATCAATGTAATTTTTAATCACCTCAAAGTTTATATTAACATTCGTTGATTCAAATTTACGTAAATAACTAGTTATTGAGTCATCTGATGTTAAAATAGTAGTTTTCTCTTCAAAAGAATTAGGAATATTTACGAAAGATATTCTGCTATCTTTGTAACTATTTTTTCTAATTTTTATAATTACTCTTAAATTTGAATCAAAATAAACAATATTAGGTACTCCTGCACCAATATATGATAAAATAGAAGAATCAGAGTTAGATTCTATAATTGAAATTTGTGTTTCTCCTCCAATTTGTTTTTTAAGATTATTATATTTACTTTTATACTTTAAATATTTATTATAATTTATAGTATTCATTATAATTATATATTTTTTAATTATCATAAGTTGTAATCAATTCTGATGTAGTTTCTATATCAGGAATAGTTATAGATGATTCTGTATTTTCAAAATTTTCTTTATGATATCTATCCTTTTCCAAATCAGTGGAAAAATGAACTGAGTCGGGAATTAAGCTGTTATCAGTACTACTATCATATTTAGTTTTATCAAAATCTTGTGGTGCTGGAGGTATATTTAATCCTCTATGAGTTAATTTAATTCTAGTTATTGTTGGAAATCCAGATTTAATAGGACCATAAAATAAATCGTCCATTCTAATAAACATTTCTAAATAAATTGTTAATTTACCAATTGGTATATTTTCTAAATAAGCATCGGCTGTAAATCTAAAGGGTTTCATTTCTTTACCTCTTGGATTAGTGAAATAAACTAATTTATCAATAAATTCTAAATTATTAAATTTAAAATCTTTACAATTTAATGATTTAAGTAAATCTTTTCTTAAACTATCTTTTTCTGCCTGAGATAAATTAATTTCATTAGAATTAGAGGGTGTTAATTCATAATTATTTTTATTTACAGTAACTAAACTTTGAAGAAAATGATATAATTTTTTCATTTCAGGTTCTTCAACTTGTGATTGTTTTTTACCTTTTACATGTTCATTGTAAACATATTTAAATTCATTATCATGCATAATTTCTGGTGTAGAATATTTACATTGTTTTATTCCTTCAAAAGTTGGTTCATTCGGACCAAAAATTCCTGTAAATTGTTCTTTAAAATTAAATATTTTTCTAATTCCTTCAGTTTTATCAAAAATAAAATCTATTAATAATTGATAATATTTTTTTAATATATTAATTATTGATCCATTTGATAAATAATTAGCTAATAATAATAAGATTAAAATTAAAATTGTATTGTTTATAAAATTTTTATCTAAATTCATTTCAAATTATTGTAACATAGAAAAATAATTTAAATAATTTATTATTTATATTATTAAATTCGTTTTTTATTCTCCACTATTATCTAATGCTTCCATTGATTCATCAACATCATCATTAATTTCATAATCATCGATGTCAATTGATTCAAATGCTTGTTGAGCATCATAATTTACATCTTTCTCTTTTTCTTTTTTATCATCTATTTCTTTATTATTTAATAATTCTTGATAAAATCCAAATACTTTTAGATTTTCATCAATATAAGGAGTTTCATTAATTAATATATGGTCAAATTTTCTTATTTGTGTATTTGAATATGGTTTAAAATATTGATTGAAAGAAAACATAATTAATTGAATAATTAAATTACAAATTTCTGACTGTATCGCTACTTGAGGATTATAATCTAATAATTTATCAAAATTATTTATTAAAAAGAATATAATCTTATTATCACTATTATTCATTTGTGGTAAACTACCTGTATCAAAATAATTTTTAACTATATTAATTTGTATATTTTCAGGTATAGGATTAATTCCAATATTATTACTAATTACTTTCCAATCTTCAAAAAGACTATTTTTATCATCTTTATCTGTTTTGAAATGTTTTATTTTTTTAGTGAACTCATCAATTAATGCTTTCTCTTCAGAACCATATAAACTAATGAATCTTCCATTATTTTTAATATTATTTATTATTGATAATGATCTAGATACAATTTGTTTTAAATTAGAAACTCTAGTTCTTATATAATTATTTATTATAAAATTTGAATTTTCTAAAATTTCCTTAGTTTTCATCTTTTGATATGATGAATTCAAATGATATAAATTCATATATTTATTTTCTAATCCTAATAACATTATAGAATCCCTTATTGATAATTTTATATCAATTGACGCATTTGATTTTGTTTTCTTAAAATCTTTATTATTTTCAGAATAACCCAAGTATTGTAATGTAATTAAATCATAATATACGAAAACATTATTAGCTTTATCTTTATAGTATATAACATCTATTTTATAAAATGGATGATTTTTATATGTTTCTATTTTTTGTTCACTAGATAAAATATAAACTGTTTCTTTTCTTTTATTACCCAAGTAATCATGATCTAAAATATATAGTGTCTCTTTTAAATAAATTAAACTATTCTTCATTTTTATTTTTACACCTAATATTTTTATCATTCTATCAATAAAATCAGATACAAATGAATATAATTTATTATTTGTGTTTTCAATATAATTTTTATTAAATATATCCATAATTGATTTTACTTTATTCTTTTCTTCTTCTTTATCATTTAAATATTGTTTCATCAATTTAAATGATTCTAAATTACTTTCATAAGTTTTTTCTTCTATATTTTTATCCATCTTATCTAATTCTTTTTCAGTAAATTTTGCAGTAACTGGATTTTTACCACATTTGCTACAAATACCTTCATCATTCAATTCATGAAAATCACCACTTATACAATATTTTTTTGACAATTTATTTAAATTAATAAGTCTTAATTTTTGTAAATAAATCTTATTTTCATCTTCAGCCGAAGAAGTAACACTATAAAGTTTAATTAATTCACTATAAGATTGATTACACAAAGAACAAGTCATATCTACTTTATCAAATTTCCATTTATGAAATTTACCATCTGGACAATTTGTTAATAAATCAAAATAATTATTATTAACTAAATTTTCTAAATGATCAAATTCAGAAATTGTAACATCGCATCTATCATTATTTTCTTGTATTAAATCTTCCATTGTTTCATTATTTGAAATATCTATTAATTGTTTTTTCTTAACTATAAATGAAATTTTTTTTGTTTTATCATCTATATTTATTTTTTTTAATGAATTTCCTTCTATTCTTTTTAATAAATCTATATCATTAAATGTTGTGCTTAATTTTTGACTTAATCTAGTATTAATGAAATCATATAAATAATTTTTTTCTACTTTCTTACCAAAATTTACATCACCTTCTTTTACTTCTTTTATAAAGTTAGCTTCAACTATAGAATTCATCAAATCAACAATAGTATTAACAATAGTTTTTTGAACATTAATTATAGCTATTTGTTTATTTTTTGCATCAGTTTCTTTATCTTGCCATAACCAAATACGATTGTTTGTAAATACACAAGCAAAATAATAAATTGCATAACATAATAAAGGTTTTTGACTAAATGGTATTTTTTCTTTCTCATTTTTTCTTAAATATAATTTTTCAAATAAAGGTTTACCAAATCTATCAAAGAAAAAATAATTACATCTTTTATCATCTTTTAAATTTAAAAGTTGTCCTGGATTTAATTCTAATATAAGTATAAATAATAAATATGATATAACGTTATTGTATTTAATTAATTTATAATAATCGGTATCGGTGGAACTTGTTAAGAAAATTTCATCTTTTAATTCAAAGAAAAATAAATTTGTAAATTCTTTTGATATATTATATTTTGCAACCATATCTTCAATTCTTGTTTTTGGTTGTTTTCTTAAATATTCTGTATGTAATAAAATTAAATCTAATACATCTTTAATTACTAATTTTCTTTTTAATCTGATTGTTGGACTGGTTCCTAAATATACATTCAAATCAGTTGAATAAGCTATTTTTTCTATATTTTTTTCCAAATTTCTAATAGTTCTCATAAATTTAGAATATTTTGGCATTTCTTCTAATTTTTGATTTATTGCAATGTTTGTAGTCATGAATGTATCTAACTCTTCAACATATGTACCTTCATAAATAAATTTTTGTAAATATAACATTTCATTACAACTTTTACACATATAATCACCCGTTTTATTTACTTTAACGTATTGTTTAGCAAAATCAACTACTGTTTGTGAAAATTCATCAGAACTAGTTTTTGATAATTTATTTATATTTCTCCATTTTACATAATGTAAACATAATGGTTCATTTATTGATTTTTCCAAGTCAATTTCTTCTTCTTCTTCAAAATTAATTTTAATAATATTTTTTAATTCTTTTTCACGTTTTATTTTAGGTAATTCAATTATTGTATCTCTTTTACCTGGCATCATTTCATCAACATCATCAACAGTAATACTTATTTCTTTTAATTTATATAATGTTTTTTCAATTAATGAATTTTTAATTTCTGGATTTAAATTAAAATCAAAATATTTTTTAGCATATCCTTTCAAGATATTATCTAAATTCCATATAGTTATTTCATCTAATGTTTTAATATAATTTTCATATTTATTTCTAACCATATTGATATAATTATGATAAATTTCACTAATCATTAATTTAATATTTTTTGTTGGATCACTTGTATTATATTCATTATAAGAAGTTAATTTAGGAATATCTTTTTTTGCATCAAATAACCAATAATATAACTTTTTATTATCTTTATCAAAAGTATTTTTCATAACTTTAGTAAATGAATTAAATCCATTATCACCCTTTGTTAATTTATTTACATCTATCATATCATTAGATTTTAAACAATCTAATGAAGTATTTGATGGATTCCAACCAATACCAACGACAGTTAAATCTAAATTATCATGACCTATTCTAATTTCTAAATTCTCTGTTTTTTTCTTATTAATACTAATTGAACGTATTGCATTAATTGTTTTTAAAGTTCTCAACTTAAAACTATCTTTAGATGCATTCTTAAAATTAACAAAAGTGTACTTTCTCATATTTTCTAATTCTATTAATAAATCTTGATCCGCTGCATTCTCAGAATTTTGTAATTTTTGTACTATTCTTAATTCTTCATTTTCATTATATAAAACTACTTTTCTAACTTCTTGAGCTTTATGAAACATTTTTTCGGTTTCTAGTTTTAATTTAGGATTTTTTTCTAGTAAAGGAGAATAAAAATTACGAATATTATTTAATTTTGATACAATATATTTTATTTTAGTCGCATCTCTATCTTTATGTGCTTCTCCACTAGAAGAGCCAGTTTCGTATTTTTCATTATTATCATGATATCTTAAAAATTCTTCAGTAATCGGAACTAATATACCTTTTGAAAATAAGAAATTTATAAATTCTTTGTTTTCCCTTATAACAAATTCCTTTGTGTCTCTCATTTCTTCTAAATATTCGTATATTTCGTTTGCTAATCCAACTTTTAATTCTTGTAATGTTAAAAATTTTTGAATTAAACTAAAATCTACTTGCTTTTGTTCATTTGATTTAATAATTTCAATATACATATACTCACCTTCTTGTTTTTCTTCTTGACTTAAAAATTGCATAATATTCTGTTGTTCTTCTTTCAAATAAATTTGTTTAAAAATTAAGGTTTTTAAAATAGCGTGAAAATTATCTTTAATTAAAAAATGTTCAGTAATATAATCTTCACCCAAATCACTAAATAAATTTATTGTTGAATCAAATTTAATTTTATCATTATCTAAAACAATTTTAATTCTTTCCATTGTTTTACCAACTTGAATTAATGTTTGAATATTTTTTATATCATTAAAAAAATTAATTAATTTAGAATTGTTTTCTGAATTATAAAAATTTGCTATTTGAAATGTTGAATCTTTTTGATTTTTTGATGATTCTATTATATTTGTTATAAATAAATCTCTACCACCAGTGTAATAATAAGAAATCCCTAAATATATATAAAAAGCACAATAACGTTTCATTGTTTCTAAAATATATTGATAATATACTTCATTCTTGATAATATCTATTATTTCTTTTTTTGATATAGCTTTATTAGTAAAATCTTTTAATATATCCATTATTTGATTTTGATATTTAACAAAGTTTGTATCCTTCGTAATTTTATCAAATGTTTTATTTTTTGTTAAATATTCATATAGTTTATCTAATAAATTATCAAATAAATCATCTATCTTTGTAATATACATATCTATTATAATATTATTGATAAAAAATATTATAAAATCTTTTTTTGATATAAACTATTTTAATTTCTAAATTATAATATATATATGTCTAATTTTGGTAAACATCTGTTAAAAGATTTATTTAGTGATTCTGCAAATGAATCTGCTTTAAATTTACCTAAATATGTAACAATTATTGATAAAAAGTTAAATAAAAATATCTCCTCAACATTTTCTCCTGCTCAAAGAGGTGGTTCTAGAAATTTAAATAATTCTTCAAAAGAAAATACAGAAGCTGATGTAAATCAATTAATTTCTATGTTAACAAGTGAATCTTCTGACTCAAATAATTCTACTGATACTGCAGTCTTAGAAAATAGATTAAAAAATATGCTTCAAAATGGTGGTTCATCTAAAAAATCTCAACGTGGTGGTGGTGAAGATAAAGTAGCAGCTGCATGTGCTTTATTAAAAGAAGCAGGTGTTGAATTTACTATTAAAGGCAAAGATTGCACTGCTTATGTTGCTTCTGAAACTTCATTATTAGGAAACATTTTTGTAACACCAAAACCAAATTCTTCGAGTCCTACAAATTCAGAGTCTTCTTCTATTCTTGGTGGTTTATTAACAAAAAAGAAGGGAGCTGATGAAACATCATCGGTACTTGGTACTATTTTAAGTCCTAGCAAATTATCAGCCACATCTGCAAGTGGAAACGGGGCATCAGAAACATCTTCTGTAAGTGGTCAACTCAATGTAAATGGATTATCTGCTACATCTGCTTCTGGTACATCTTCTGCAATACCTGAAGATCACACTACTTCTCCTACTTCCACCTCTGGTACATCTTCTGAATCAGTTAATTTAAATACTAGTGCAGTAAGTACTACATCTGCAGATAATAAAAGTTTATTAGATGTTGCTTCTAATGCAGTAACACAAGGTGTAAGAACTGTACAAAAAGCAGTACAATCAGTTATTAAAGGAGGTGCAAAGAAAGGCTATAAGAAAGGCTCTAAGAAAGGCTCTAAGAAAGGCTCTAAGAAAGGCTCTAAGAAAGGCTCCAAGAAGGATTCTAAAAAAGGTTCCATAAAAGGTTCAAAGAAACGCTCTAAATACTAGTTTAATTTTATAAATTCTTCAAAAATATTTGAATAAATATTTAAATATTTTAATTATAAATTTTTTTATCATTCTTTTTAATGGCAAGTAAAAAGTCTTCTAAAAAAGTCAGTAAATCTGTCTCTAAAAAAGCATCCTCTAAAAAAATCTCTAAGAAGGCCTATAAAAAAGGTTCCAAGAAAATGTCTGGTGGTTCTATTAAATTAATCGGTGGCGCTAAAAAGGCATCCAAGAAAGCATCCAAGAAGGCATCCAAGAAGGCATCCAAGAAGGCATCCAAGAAGGCATCCAAGAAAGGCTCTAAAAAGATGAGCGGCGGTGCAAAGAAAAAGGGCTCCAAGAAAGCATCCAAGAAATCATCCAAGAAATCATCCAAGAAAGGTTCTAAAAAGATGAGCGGTGGTGCCAAGAAAAAGGGCTCCAAAAAGGGCTCCAAGAAAGCATCTAAGAAATCATCCAAGAAAGGTTCTAAAAAGATGAGCGGTGGTGCCAAGAAAAAGGGCTCCAAGAAAGCATCTAAGAAATCATCCAAGAAAGGTTCTAAAAAGATGAGCGGTGGCGCCAAGAAAAAGGGCTCCAAGAAAGCATCCAAAAAAGGTTCTAAAAAAGGTGGTGCTGGCACTAACCCTGGTTTTGCCGCATTTTTAGATTTAAAAAAGAAGATTGCTGCAAAATTAGGCATTCCCAACAGCCCTAAAGCAGGCAAAGTAGCTGGTGCAGTTCAAAGAGAAATCAAAGAAAAAAATGAAGGTTTAGATGCAGTATCAGTATCTAAGAAAGCATTTGAATTATTTGAATCTAACATGGATAAATATAAAAAATTAGCCGAATAAGCTAAAGCTTATTTCGCTCCGCTCAACTTCGTCAAGTTAAAAATCTTATTTTTAACTTAATAAAATAAAAATAAGATTTTTATTTTGTCTTTAGGAAAACTTCGTTTTTTCGCTTTGCTCAACACCTGCGGTGTGCTTCGCTGGATTAAAATAAAATAAATGAATTTATTTTATTTTAATATATTTTAATTTAATATATTTTAATTTAATATATTTTAATTTAACTTAATTTAAACCAGCGAAGCACACCGCAGGTGTTGAGCAAAGCGAAAAAACGCAGTTTTCCTAAAGACAAAATAAAAATCTTATTTTTATTTTATTAAGTTAAAAATAAGATTTTTAACTTGACGAAGTTGAGCGAAGCGAAATAAGCTTTAGCTTATTAGGGTAAAATATTAATCTCCTCACCATCCCTTAAAATTTCCAATACATGAGCTTCTCGAACTGTAGCTCTTTGTTCACTTTGTAAAAAAGTACTATCAAATTGATTAAATACTTTAGATGCTCCATAATCAGTTAACCAAATTTTTCCTTGACATGTATTTGTTATACCAGTAGTTACTTGTGGTGTATGACCGACAAAAATTCTATCAACTTTATATACTTCTTTTAATGGATTCATTAAATAATCACATTGTTGTTGGCTTTGCATTTTATTTCCAAATACTCTATTCCATAAAGGAGAATAATCGCCTGAATCTAATAAATCTTTAGTATCAATATTATTATTTAATTTATCCCATAAAAATAAAGACATAATTTGATTCATGTATTCAATACCATTCATTTCATAATTAGATGCTTCTTTCCCATATTTTTTTGCTATTTGTGGAACTACTCCTGCGTGAACAAATAAATTTGAACCTATAATTAATGATAATTGTCTCGTACATCCTAAAAAATTAGCAATAGGATTTCCAGGAGAAAAAGCCCATTTTCTAGCTTCCATACCATCTTTTATTATTTTTCCATCTGGTTTTTCATAATTATCAAAATCTTTAACATTTTCATATGAAACATATCTCATATCTCCTTTTACGTTCATTAATTCATGATTACCTATAATTGAATAAACTGCACCACCTTTTTTTTGTGCTTGATTATGTAATTTAGTAAAATAATTCAATATTTTTAAATCAGATGCTTCGTCGTCTTTAGTTGCTTCAGGTAAACTACAAGATATTCCAGTAAATCTACATCTATCTATTTGATCTCCAACTTGTACAACAATAGTTTCGCCACCTATCCAATTTAATTTGTTATCTATAATTCCTCCAATTTTTAATGATTTTATTGTCATTTCCCAATCACCATGTAAATCGCCAATTACTATAATTCTATCTACTGCCGGTAAAACACTTGGATATTTTTTAATATCATCACATTTTTGTGAATAAATTAATTCCCATTGTTTTCTGTCCATTATATTACTTTATAAAATTATTTTGTTAATAAATTTAATTATTAAATTTAATTTAATAATTATTTTTATATTTTTCGTTTATAGATATAATTGAAATTGTGCAAATTCACCTATAATTGAAATTGTGCGAATTCACCTAAATCAAATCCAGGTACTGCTAAACCAGCATCTACACCACAAGAGCTTGGTAATTCAGGTTCATTTTGAAATTCTTCTCTTTCGTTGTGACCATGATTTACAGATTTTTTATTAGAATCATTATACTTTACATCGTAATGAACTGGACCAGAGAAAGGAAGAATTTCATTGGATTGAGGTACATTTTCAAAACCAGTTACTAAATCTAATAATGAAGGCGCGCTTGTATCTTCTACTACTTCTACTTCTGTTTCTGTCTTTTCTGATTCCATACGAGTGGATTCCATATGGGGTTTGTCAACTTGTGCATTTTTAACTACTTCTGGAACAGTATTTTTAACTACATCAGGAACAGTATTTACAACTGAACCTTTATCATGTTCGCCAGTTATAGAATATGTATCGCCTCCTAAATTTGCTTGGAATACATATTTTTTAGCTTCTAAAGCTCTTTTCTCTTCATTTGCTTGATTTACACCAGATAAATTATTATTTAATAAATTTTGAGAATCAACCATACCTTGAGCACCTAAAAATCCAGAACCCATTTGAATACGTTCATCAGAATTAGATAAACTATAATCTTCTAATTGATCATAATCACTAGTAGAAAGAGCTGGAACTGCAGCAAAGTTTTCAATATTAGCATTTATTTTACTTTCAACTGCCTTTACTACAGTATTTGTTGTTTCGTGAGCAGATAAAGTTAATAATGTAACTAATAAAGCTACAGCAGTAATAATAGCTAAAGAGGTATCTCTAGTTGCCATGTATGCAATTAAAAACATAAATGCTAATCTAAACCAGTTATTTTTAAAAATTACTGTTACCGATGAAGGTAAATTAGGAGCAGCTAAAGAAGCATAAAGTGCTAAGAATAAACCTAAAACTGTACTTGCTATTCTATTATTATTTACAATATCTAAACCTTGGTTTAGTGTTCCGTTTACTTGATTTACAACGTCCATTAATATATATTAGGTTATAAAAAAAATTTAAATATTTTATAAATAAAATTGAAATTTAAAAGGTTAATTTAGATATTTATTATTATATGAAATATAAATTCATTCTTTCAAAAGAAGGTTATTTAGTTAATAAAAAAATGGTTGATATGAATGAGATTAATAAACTCAAAAATGAATTAACTGTTGAACCGTTTAAATTCGGTGTTACTTTTGGAAAAAAAGTAGAAAATGAATTTTTTAAAGTTTATAAAGAAGATGAAAAATATCTTTATCTACCTAAATATTTTGGCTTAAATAAGTATGGTCCACCTTCTAAAAATACAGAAACCGATGGAGAGAAAGTTAATCTTGAATTTAAAGGTGGTTTAAGACAAGCACAACAAGATATTATAGATAAGGTAATACCTACTTTAGAAGAGAAAGATGGGGGGTTAATCTGTTTATCATGCGGTCAAGGTAAAACTGTCCTCGCCTTATTCATTGCTTGTCATTTCAAAGTGAAAACCCTTGTAATAGTTCATAAATCATTTTTATTGAATCAATGGAAAGAAAGAATTGGACAATTTACAAATGCTAATGTAGGTATAATTCAAAGGGATAAAGTTGAAATTGAAGGTAATCAAATAGTAATTGGTATGATTCAATCTATTGCAAAAGAAAAATATGATTTATCTACTTTTAAAGATTTTGGATTAGTTATTTTTGATGAAGCACATCATGCACCATCTAAATATTTTTCAAGAGCTTTACCATTAATTTCTTGTAAGAAAACACTAGCTCTTTCAGCAACACCCAATCGTGGAGATAAATTAGAAAAAGTTTTATTTTGGTATTTTGGTCCAGTTATTTATAAGAATGCACAAGAAGAAAACAATGTAGTATTAGCAAAAATTTATAAATATTCTATTCAACACGAAAAGTTTGTTGAAAAGAAACAAAGATATACAGGACAAGTTTGTAGAGCAAGCACTTTATCAAATATTGTTACTATTGGTAGAAGAAACAAATTTATAATAGATTTAGTTGAAGAAATATTATCTGAAGACCAAAGAAAAATATTAATTTTAAGTGAACGTGTAGAACATCTAGAATTATTAAAGAAAAGATTAGATGAAAGAAATTTAACTACATCTGGATTATACATAGGTGGTATGAAACAAATTAAATTAGATGAATCTTCAACATGTCAAGTTATATTTGGAACATTTCAAATGGCTTCTGAAGCGTTAGATATTAAAGGATTAAATACATTAGTAATGTCAACACCTAGAAGAGAAATAGAACAAACTATAGGAAGAATTACGAGAGACCCTAATCCTATAATAAGACCTTTGGTTATAGATATAACTGATAATTTAGATAGTTTTGTAAAACAAGGATATTATAGAAGAAATTTTTATAGAAAGAATGGATTTCAAATAACGTTTTCTGAAGTAGAAAACAACGAAATTAAATTTGAACAAAATATTACTGGAGATTGTTCAACAGATAATGGTAATAAAATAAATGAAGATGAATTAGAATTTCTTGACTAAATAAAAATATAATTTATTTATTTACTTCTTAGTAAAGGTAACACCAAGAAAGTTCTTGAAACGAGAAATCATTTGACCATTGTAAACAGCTTTACCAGTTTCATAATCTGCTACAACAGATTCAGGAATCATTAGTCCTTGAGCTAGTTGCTTACGATTAAGTTTCTTAGCTAGACGCGCGGCTACAATTTGTTGAGAAAGTTCACGGTCAATATATTTGATTTTTGGTGTATCAGCTTCCAAATCAACTAGTTGTTTTGGCTTGCCTTGAATTTGTGGTTTTATAGTAGCTTTAGCAGCAGCTTTAGAGCGAATAATAACTGGGTCCCAATCTTGTTGCATACTTAATATTATTATAGGTTATATAATAATATTTTCAATTTTTATTTATTTTATTTTTTTTTTCTAAAAATGGTAAATTTTAGCCTTTTGTGTTATGGGAAAATGATACTTTTGAAAAAAAAAATAATAATTTTCATAGTAAAAACTTCGGCAAAAAATTGAACAAATTTTTTTAGTAATTCTCTCTCTCTCATGAAAAAGTTTACTAAACTTAGTTTACTAAACTAAATAAATCATTTAAGAATAAAATATATAATATATTATATAATAAAAAGTATTTATGGAATATAATTGTAAATATTGTAATAAATCATATTCAAGTTTTCAATCTAGATGTAATCACATTAGAAGATATCACAAAGATGAAAACTCACCCAAAATAACCCAAATATCACCCGATAAACCTAAAGATATAACCCAAAATATAACCCAAATATCACCCGAATTATTTTCTTGTAGAAAGTGTGATAAAAAATATAAATATTTTCAAGGCAGATGGAGACATGAACAAAAATGTAAAGAAACCTTAAATAAAAATAAAGATGATGAATTATTAGAAATTAAAAAAGAATTAGAAAATAAAAGTCAAAAAGAATTAAAAATTGAAAAAGAGAATATGGAAATTAAAAAAGAAATGGAGAATTTAAAATTAATGCTACAAAAAGCCCTTAAAATTCATCCAAAAACTCTTAATAAAATAAACAATCAATTAAATAACAACGGCACAATAAACAACATTACTATAATCCAACTTGGTCATGAAAATTTAAGTGATGTATTAAGTGAGAAAACAAAGAAATTTATTTTAGATAGACAAGCTATGAGTATTAACCATTTAGTTGATTTAATACACGTATCTGGAAAATACCAAAAATTTAAAAACGTTTACATAACTAATCTTCAGAGCACCTTTGCTTATAAGTTTGATGAAAAACTCAACAAATTTATTGCGGTTAATAAAAATGAGCTGTTAACTGATATTGTAGATTCTCGAATGTATGATATCCAAAAATTTTACGATGATATCTATCCAGAATTAGAACCCAGAAAAGCCGAACAAATTAAAAAGTTCATAGATAGAATGGGT
>Ga0114958_10000779_pt1 | contig 26589 bp, 21 predicted proteins | sample C_130208_EF_Meta_FD_89577 | JGI IMG/M metagenome (GOLD analysis project Ga0114958, IMG submission 89577) | Freshwater microbial communities from Lake Croche, Canada to study carbon cycling - C_130208_EF_MetaG | ecosystem: Environmental > Aquatic > Freshwater > Lake | place: Lake Croche, Canada... | reverse complement strand
TTCCTATCCATGAGCTACTTACAGAAGAAGACCTCAAATCTTATATGCCTCACAAAAATAACCAGTTGATGCTGTGGGACTTATAACCGGACGCTTGTGGAAAGATATGAAGAAAAACAAAAGGCGCGATTAGAGGCGTGGTACAAAAGTTGGGAAAACAAGTTCTGCACTTCAGATCATGTTAAAGTGTATTGGCTGCTTACATTGTTGATACCGGAACCGTCAGAAATGTCTAGTGAGTATAATTCTGTAGTAGCGCGAAATGAAAAACTTAAAAATAGTATAAAGAACGGAGAAGTCGACTTTGAGGCAGCTGATTTTGCTGATAAAATTAACATAGCAACCCTTACAAGATTAGGGCGAACAAAAGATGCTCAATATATTGAGGGACTTAGGCAAGCTCGGATTAATAAAAGAAACGAACTAATTGAACGCCAAAAGATAGTTAAAGCTGCTGAAGAAAGAGAGGCAGCTTTGAATCAACAAATCAATCTTCTAAATCAACGAGTAGCTCAGGCACAAGCGGAGGCTAGACAGGCACAAATGGATGCGGATGATAATCGAATAAAAGCTAGAAATATAGAAATTCAGAGAATGAATGGATATTAGATGTTCGCAATATTATTCTGATAACATAAACTACTTATAGGTTTATAAACTAGTATCTTTAACAGACTCTTTTCCTGCCTTCCTGAGTTCCAGATTAGTCCCTGTCAGTCATTCTTCTGGAGCCGCTTCCGGGGCGTGTCCCCGAAGCGGTCATGGGCTTCGTGCAGGAAGTTTACCAACGAGGGGTATCCGGCCTTCCTGCCGATCTCTCCGATTGCGGCCTCGTCCAACTCCGCGGCATTGATGCCGGGAAACCAATGCCCTCCGTTCCCAAGCAGGTTGTAGCGAAGCTTTCCGTATGCCTGCATGTCGAATGCCCGGTCCAGCGCCCGGAGCCTTACGATCTCCTGAAGATTGATCCCCCCCGGCACCTCACCGAAGGGTGGGAGATCCCGATCCCAGCGCGCCGGCATGGGAGATGCGTTGGTACGCAGAAACTCCTCCTCAATGCGCTCCGCCGTTTCGCGGACCCGATCCCAAGTGTCCTTGTGCTCCATGAGGGGAAGGATCTTCAGATGCTCGTCGAAATCCGAAGGTCGTGCGGCTCCGATGCTCAGCGTGTGGACCTCGGGATGCATCAGGCAGTAGAGGTCGTTGAAGACCATCGGTGAATAGGGGGAGCAGAGCGCGGAGAGCTTCTCCGTGGGTTGATGCATGCATCCCCCCTTCTCCGTGGGGCTGATGATGAAGACCCCCATGTCATGCCTGGTGGCCGCCTCGACGGCACTCCAGTTGGTCTGGTTCATGAAATACCAGTGGATGTTCACATAGTCGAAGGCATCGCTGGCGATGATCTCCTCGATGAGATCGCAAGGTGCGTGGGTGGAGAATCCAAGGAATCTCGCCTTCCCCTCCCTGATGATCTGCTGTGCAGCCTCAAGAGCGCCGGCCGGTCCCACCGTTTTCTCCCAGCACTCCCTGTCGTTGATGCCGTGAATCGAGAGAAGATCAACATGTCGAAGTTGGAGGTTGGCCATCGACTGGTCAAACGTCTCGCGGAACTCGGCAGCTGAGGATGGCCCTACCTTGGTCTGCACGATCATCTCCTCGCGTGGAAATAGGGGTAGAATCTTTCCGAGCTGAACCTCCGACGTTCCATAGCCTCGGGCTGTCTCTATATGATTGATCCCTGAATCAAGCGATTTACGGATGCAGGCCTCAAGATTGGCCTGCCCATCGGGTGTTATTCCCCCGGCATCCTTGTCGTTCCAACTGTGCTGATAGCGCATCCCTCCGCAGGATAAGACTGGCATCTCAAGACTTGTTCTCCCAAAGCGACGGGTTATCATTTTGTTTAAGAAAGAGTTTGGTTAACTAAAAACCAATTTCCAGAAGAATGGAGGATGTCTTCAAGGCCATCATATCACTGGGCCAGACTACCCAGGCGGGCGGGATTAAGGAGCGATGGTCTCCACATAGGCGAACTTGCCGTTCTTCACCTGAAGCATCACGGCCGACTTGGTGGGATTGCGGTGCTCATCCAGCGTGATCTTGCCCGTTATTCCAGGAAAATCCTTCGTGGCAGCGATCGCTGCATTCACCTTATCTGGATCGGTTGTTCCAGCCCGCTTCATCGCATCAGCAAGGAGTTTCAACGAGTCATAACCGAGGGCCACCATGGCATCGGGATCCTCATGGTATTTCTTGCGGTAGGCATCCACGAAAGCCACAACCTGCGGATCGGTGCTCTGGTTGGAAAAGTGATTGGAAAAATAGCACCCCTCGACCGCGGATCCCCCGACACTGATCAGTTCGGTGGAGTCCCAACCATCCCCACCGATGAAGGGAACTGTGATGCCGAGTTGACGGGCCTGACGAATAATCAGGGGAGCCTCCGTGTAATAGGCTGGAAGGAAGACCACATCGGGGTTAGCTGACTTGATGGCCGTCAACTGGGCGCTGAAATCCTTGTCGCCACCGCTGTAGCTTTGCTCCCCGGTGATGACGCCCCCATTCTTGAGAAATTCGGCCTTGAAGCTCTTGGCCAAGCCGAGACTGTAATCCTTGGAGACGTCGGTGATGATGGCTGCCTTTTTGGCCGCAAGCTTGCCGGCAAACTTCGCGCAGACTGTCCCCTGGAACGGATCGATGAAGCAGACCCGGAAGATGTGATCGCCGGTCTCTGTGACTTTTTCATTCGTCGAGGCGGGCGAGATCATCGGTATCCCACTGCGCTGGGCGATCGGAGCGGCTTCCAGTGAACGACCCGAGGCGACCTCTCCGATCAGGGCAACCACCTTGTCACGAGTGATCAGTTCACGGACAACCGTGGATGTCTCTCCGGGCTTGGACTGGTTGTCCTTGGTGATCATCCGGATCGGTTGACCCAGGACACCACCGGAGCCATTAATCTCCTCAAGGGCAAGCTGAACACCCTTGTCGGTGCTCTGACCGAATGTGGCCTGCCCGCCGGTCAGTGAAGCGAACTGTCCGACGGGAATTCCGGATTCCTGCTTCTTGGAGCATGAGGAGCCGGAAAGGCTCAAAGTTGCTAGGAGGAGAGTGCTGGAGAGTTTAAGGAACTTCATAACTCGGAGTGTAGGCAGACCCACCGGAAAAAAGCAGCCTATTGTTTCCAGTGCACTGTTGAGGCAATTCAGGTAATTCAGGCCATGTGGTCAAGCATCTCTAGGGAGACTCCGTGAAGAAGAGGCTTTCCCGCCAGGTATCGATCGAACTCCTCCAGCATCCATGCTCCCATGCGAGCGACCTCTCCTCCCACACTCCCGGCGATGTGAGGGGTGAGAACGACATTTCCCAACGCATGAAGGGGGGAATCGGTGCTCGGCGGCTCGGGATACGTGACGTCCAGAATAGCGGTCAGATCGGGTCGGTCACGGAGCACGACGCAGATTTCGGCTTCGTTGACAATCGCGCCTCGCGATGTGTTGATGAGGCAGGCACCGGGTTTCATCATAACGACCAGTCCCCCGCCGATCAGATTTTCGGTTTCCGGAAGCCACGGAGTATGCAGGCTCACCACATCGCATCGTTCAAAGAGTTCCTCCAGGGAGACAAGGGAGACTCCGAGTTCCGCGGCCTGCTCCGATTTGACATAGGGATCGTAAACCAACACATCCAGATCAAATCGCGCCAAAAGCGCGGCAACCCGTTTGCCGATGGCACCCAGCGAGACTAGTCCCACCTTGGAACGGTAGGCGCCTGGAATCGGCGAGGAGATGACGTCGAAGGTGCCGGCCTTCATCTGGCGTGATGAGCTCCAGAACCCTTTCAGGCCAAGGAGAATTGTCCCAAGGGTATATTCGGAAACGGGGATGGCATTGGCCTCCCAGGCACTTGAGATGAGAATGCCGCGTTCGTAGGAGTGAGGTGTAGCAAAACATTTCACCGATCCTGCGGCGTAAAAAACAGCGCGTAATCGTGGCGCAGCTTCAAGGAAGGCCTGGTCAAGGACGGGCATTCCCCATGAGGAGAAGATGAGATCGGCCTCGGCAAGCAAGGGTAAGCGTTCTTTCCACTCCTCTCCTTCCAAGGATTCTGGAATCAGGGTGACGCGTTTTTCAATCTCCCGTCGAAGTTCTTCAGGATAAGCACACGGGAGGTTCCCTCTCATCCCTACAAAGATAGCTTTCAGCATTCCGAGTTCTTAACGGACTGCCTGAAGCGAAGCGAGTCTCTCATGATACCTTAATCAAAAAAACATCCTCCTCGGAACAATTTCATTGCCGAAGTAATTCTAGCGGCAGGCCGTAAAAGATCCGGTGTGGCAAAGACAGCCGAGCACTTGGTGCCGCGAGCTTTTTATAAAATGGCGGAAGGGGAGGGATTCGAACCCTCGGTGGGAATAACCCCACGTTCGATTTCGAGTCGAGTGCCTTAAACCGGACTCAGCCACCCTTCCTAAAAACTGGGATCGCAACCATACCCCTATGATCAAGGAGGTCAAGACCTCCCCTTCCCTTGAAGGAAGATTACCTAGACCAATCCAAAGCGCCCTTTTTGATGGCGTAAATATAGCCAACAAACAGAATCACCGAGAAGATTACAAGGGTCCAAAGGATGCCTATGCCATACTGCATCAGATACTCCCGGTAAACCACGGACCAAGGATACAGAAAGACGATTTCGATATCGAACAAGATGAACAACATCGCCACCAGGTAGAATTTGACACTGAAGCGTGGCTGAGGGCCCGGTTCAGGAAGCATTCCACACTCATAGGCAACATCCTTGACTCCTGTGCGTGTGCCGATCCGTCCGAGCAGAGTACTGGCAATCCACATTGTTAGCGCCAGACCGACACAAACCACAATGTGAATGAGGAGGGATCCATAGCCGCTTAAGCTTCCTAGGGTGCCGTCCATGATCGGATGCCGTTACTTGCGCTTAAAACGGGGAGCCTTCTTCACCGGAACTTTCTGAATCGGCTTTTTGACAACCGCGGCTTTCTTAGGCGCTGGCTTAACCGAAGACATCGAGGCCTTCACGGGAGACTTCTTCAAAGGTGACTTGGCTGGAGCCTTCTTGGCAACAGGATTGGAAGCTACCTTCGAGGACAACTTTGAAGTTTTAGCAGCAGGCTTTACAGGAGATTTAGCCGCGGGTGTTGGTGCAAGCTTTTTGAGTGATTGAACAGGAACGGGCGTTATGGAGACGATGCCTGGAACCTGGGGCGCCGGGAGAGGTTCCTCCGGAGCGATGGCATGGGCCAAAGAGACAAGCCCTTTGTACTTTTTGCCGCTTTTCTTCACCATGTTGCGGGAAACAAGGTGCTGAAGCTTCTCGTAAGCTCGGAGACGAAGCATTTCCTCTCCACCGCTAGCGGCATTACGCTTCTTCAGACGGTCATGGACGACATCGAAGAGTTGCTTGAACTCAAAGGAAGCTCCCTTCTTGGAAAGAACTGCTACCAGCTCTTCAGTGACCAGATCGGGGAGTCTGCGGGAGAAGGCACTTTTACGTTGCATCATATTTAAAAAATAAACATATCACTTGATCTCGTGGTCTGTCACTAAAAAAGCATTGCCGTGTATATCGCACCGTTTTGCATGGGCACAATGAGGAAATGTTATTTATCCTAAAATTTCCCATCATGGACGCATTGACTTAGGTTTTTTAGATTCATAACGTGAAGACAATGTTGAGGTTCTTCCCCATCCTTTTCCAACGGACAAAAAGTCTTTTATGAAAACCATTCTCTTCGTATGCACGGGCAATGTCTGCCGAAGCCCTATGGCAGAGGGTCTCATGAAGGATCTTCTCACAGACCGGCTGGATATCATTATCCTCTCCGCGGGCATGAATGCACCACAAGGTGCCCAGGCCAGCCAACCCGCCGTCACTGCTCTCTCGGAACTGGGAATCGATCTGCGCTCCTTCAGGAGTCAAGCGGTTACCGAGGAGTTGCTAGAACGCTGCACCCATGTTTTCACCATGACACGGGATCACTATCGCCTAATCGACCTCCTATTTCCGGAACACTCCGGGAAGGTCCGCCTGCTGGGTGAATTCACCCGGAATGGCGGCGATGTGCCCGATCCCATTGGACAAGGACTCACTACTTACAAGCGCTGCCGTGATGTCATCAAAAGCGCACTGGTACAAATCCGCGATTTTGTGGATCAATCTCCCTTCACCATGTCACAAGCAACTGACTCTCACCTCTCACACAACAACTCCAGTGCCCTCGCGACGATCGATCCCGAGATCGCCGCAGCTATCACGGCCGAACATCATCGCCAGTTCGAACACATCGAACTCATCGCCTCGGAGAACTTCACCAGTCAAGCCGTCATGGAAGCCCAGGGCTCTTGCCTGACCAACAAGTACGCCGAGGGCTATCCCGGACGCCGCTGGTATGGGGGATGCGAGCATGTCGATGTGGTTGAAACCCTCGCCATCGAGCGCTCGAAGAAGCTTTTTGGTGCCGAGCATGCCAACGTTCAGCCCCACAGTGGAAGCCAGGCCAACATGGCCGTCTACTTCAGTGTGCTCCAGCCAGGTGATAAAATCCTCACCATGGACCTGGCCCATGGCGGTCACCTCACCCACGGACACAAGGCCAACTTTTCAGGCAAGCTCTACAACGTGACCCACTACGGGGTCTCTAAGGTTGATGGCCGCATCGATTATGATGCCCTCGCCAAGCAGTCCGAGGAGGTTCGCCCAAAAATGATCACTGCCGGTGCCTCCGCTTACCCTCGCGAGATCAACTTTGCTCGTCTCCGCCAGATCGCTGATGCGGTTGGAGCCTATCTCTTCGTCGACATGGCCCATATTGCTGGACTTGTTGCCGGAGGGGTCCATCCCAATCCGGCCCCCCTGGCCGACTTCGTCACAACGACAACTCACAAGAGCCTCCGAGGCCCCCGCTCCGGCCTTATTCTCTGCAAGGAGCAGTATGCGAAGAAGATCGACGGGCAGGTATTTCCCGGCGTTCAGGGCGGTCCTCTCATGCAGGTCGTCGCGGCCAAGGCCGTCTGCTTCCACGAGGCGCTCCAACCTTCCTTCAAGGAGTATGCAAAGCAGATCGTCCTGAATGCCAAGGCACTCGCAGCACGCCTCTCGGTGCTCGGCTACACGATCAGCTCGGGAGGCACGGATAATCATGTCCTTCTGGTCGATCTCCGATCAAAGGGGATTAACGGACTCGAGGCTCAGCAGGCACTTGATCAAGCGGCCATCACCGTCAACAAGAACGCCATTCCCTTCGATACCGAACCGATCAGTAAGACCGGCGGCATCCGCCTCGGCACTCCGGCCATGACCACTCGTGGACTCAAGGAGGAAGAGATGATGCAGGTTGCAGACTTCATCGATACAGGCCTCAAGGCTCGGAACGATGAATCTGCCCTTGCCAAACTCCGAAAGGAAGTCACGGCTTTCACAGCACGTTTCCCGCTCCCTTAAATAAGTGGAAAGTTGGGAGTTGAAGTTAAAGTAATACCAAAATTCTCCAGCTTCATAGCTCTCCTGCCGTCTGCCCTTCAGCCTTCAGCCTTTTTCAAATGCCTTCTCCAATAGTCAATCCTCTCCGTGAGGGGATCGCCAGCCGCCTCACACCCGAGCCCTGCACGCTTGTCATCTTCGGGGCGACCGGTGACCTCACCCACCGCAAGCTCATCCCGGCGCTCTATAATCTGGCCGCCGAAGGAGCGCTGCCTCCTGCCCTCACGATCATCGGGTTTGCCCGAAGGGAAAAGACCTCCGAGCAGTTCCGCAAGGAGCTGGAGGAATCGACGCGCAAGTTCTCCCGCACCCCTCTCAATGAGGAACTCTGGGCGCAGTTCGCTTCCTCGATCATCTACCATCAGAGCCCCTTTGATCAGGCCGAGGGTTACACGACGCTCGCGTCACAGATGGATGAGGCAGATCGCAACTGCGGCACAGGCGGCAACCGCCTCTACTACCTGGCCGTGGCACCCGACCAGTTCCCAGTCATTTTGAGCCACCTGCGTGAGAGCGGATTCAGCACTGCCACCCAAGGAAGCTGGGCCCGCGTGATCGTGGAGAAGCCCTTCGGCAAGGATCTCAAAAGCGCACAGCTTCTCAACACCCTTGTCAGCGAAGTCTTCCCAGAGTGCGACACCTACCGCATTGACCATTATCTGGGCAAGGAAACCGCCCAGAACATCATGGTGATGCGCTTTGCAAATTCGATCTTCGAATCGATTTGGGATTCCAATCACATCAGCCACGTTCAGATCACTGCGGTCGAACCGCTCGGCGTCGAGGGACGCGCCGGTTACTACGACACCTCGGGGGCCATGCGTGACATGATCCAGAATCATCTGCTCCAGCTCCTCACCCTCACGGCCATGGAGCCTCCTACCAGCCTGAGTGCCGACGCGATCCGTGATGAAAAGGTGAAGGTCTTGCGATCCCTCCGCCCCCTCCGTGGTGATGATGTCTTCAAGCATGTCGTCCGAGCCCAATACACCGCCGGTTTAATCGACGGCCAACCCGTCTCAGGCTATCGCGAGGCCGACGGGGTTCCCAAAGATTCGACGACCGAGACCTTCGTGGCCCTTCAGGTAAATATCGACAACTGGCGCTGGGCGGGAGTCCCCTTCTTCATCCGTACCGCCAAGCGTATGCCCAAGGGCGGCACGGAGATCGCCATCACTTTCAAGAGCGTCCCGCCCGTCCTCTTCAACCGGAACGGCGAAGGCCTCGACGAGAACGTCCTCGTCATCCGCATCCAGCCCGACGAGGGAATCTCCCTCCGCATGAGCGCGAAGATGCCCGGCTCCAGCCTGCGTATTGAGCCGGTGAAGATGGATTTCCATTACGGAACCTCCTTCGGCAAAGCAACTCCCGAGGCCTACGAGCGCCTTCTACTCGACGCGATGTCGGGCGACGCCACCCTCTTCGCGCGACGGGACGAAGTGGAGGAAGCTTGGGCCTTTGTCGACGGGATCGAAGAAGCCTGGAAGACCCGTTCCGATGATCTTGCCTTCCACACGGCCGGCTCCTGGGGACCAGCAGAGGCGGCCGACCTGGCAGCACGTCACGGTGTCACCTGGAGGAGAATGTGAGCTTTATCCCCGGCATCCCGGTGCCGATCGGTGGCATCGAAAAAAAACTTGGAAAACTCTGGGACGAGAGCGGCGAGAGCAAGACGCGCGCCTCGCTTATCAACCTGGCCATCTATAACGAGAAGCTCGGATCTCTGGAGAGGAATACTGAAATCACTCGAGGGATAGCAGGAGAGCACGCGATGCGGGCCATTCTTATTGAGGCTGATCCCAAGGCGGAAGGAAGTAGCGCCGAAGCGTGGATCACCATGCACTGCTACCTGAGAGGGTCCAAGGGGGGCTCTGTCTGCAGCGAACAGATTTCCTTCCAACTGGCAGGCATGGCGGCGCGTTCCCTTCAAAGCGTCGTTTTCTCGCATCTCGATTCTGACCTGCCGCTGGTACTCTGGTGGCAGGCAGATTTCCATCCGCCGATCGACGGCAAGCTCTGGCGCTGGGTTGATAGACTGCTTTTTGACAGTAGGCACTGGAAGAATCCCAAGGAACAATTCGGTTTGATCAGACAGATTTCCGGACTCGCCGAAGCGCGCACCGTACTCTGCGATCTGAACTGGGCCCGCTCCCTTCCCGTGCGACAGGCTCTGGCGGCTATCTTTGACGTCCCCGGCAACTTGTCCGAGCTTCAGCTCTTGCGGAAGATCGAACTCGATCACACCGCCGGATCACGCACCACAGCCATGCTTCTGGTGGGCTGGCTGGCCGACCGCCTCGGATGGAGCCTCTTCAATCCCTCGGCCAATCCTGAGTTCCGTGATGCCCAGGGCAATATCGTTTCTATAGAACTGAGAGAGAACGAGGGTGCCAGCATCTCCCGCATGAACCTCGCCTCCGAGAATGCGGAATTTCATCTCCTGCGGGAATCGGGTTCCGATCTCTATGTCACCACGGCGCAGGGAGCGAATATCGTAACCACCACCAGAATACTCCGCGCACCCCGTGAAGAAACCCGTGAGATTCTTTTGGCGGAGCTCTCCCGCGGAGGACGCCACCCGCTCTACACCAAGGCCGTGAAAGCCGTGGAAGAACTCTGGGAGTAAACGCTCGTCTTCTAAAACTCCGCCGGTTTCGGGGCTGGGATCGTCATGACCGGCGCGGCGCTCGGCAGATCCATCGGCCGAACGGCTTCCGCTTTCCTGACCTCTTTTTCACCGACTGGCAAAGCAACGGGCACATTCGTGGCAACTGCCGTCCCAGCCCCCCCCTTACCGTCGGTTCCGGGATCCTTACCGTCAGGTGATGTGGCACGCGCCACCTTGATACTCCTGTCATCCACGGCAGCGGTGCTTATGGTGGGATTCACCGCACGGTAGAGATCATTCTGGGCCAGAAGCGTCGGAGCATTCACAGGGACTGGTCGAACGCGCGTCAGATCGACCGCAGCAGCAGCTCTTGGCCACTCGGCCTGGTCAATGTCGCGATTGTAACTCCGTACCCCTCCCCCATGGACATCACAGGACACGGTGGGCATCTCAGCCTCCGTGGCGTACTCAGTGGCAACAACTCCCTGGAGTTTCCGACATCCCTCGGTGGGAAGCAGCCCTGAACTTCTGCAGATCTCGACCTGCTTCAAGCCCATGGGCATGGTCAGAAACTTGGAGGGAAAGGATCCCAACGATGCGTTCATCACCTGAGCCCAGATTGGAAGGGCAAGATCCTTACCGAAGGCTCCGCGGTAGATCTTCTGCGGTTTGTCGAATCCGACCCAGACCCCGCAGGTCACGGCGCTTGAGTAACCAACAAACCAAGTATCAGTGAAGTCGTAAGCAGTCCCGGATTTGCCGGCGAGCGGAGCATTCGTCGCGATACCGGAAGCGGCCGCCTCCTGAGCACAGGCCTTGAAGAGAGCATCCTGGAGCACGGAGTGCACCTGATAGGCTGCCTCTGCAGGCAACACTTGGACCCGGGTCACAGGATTCTCATAGAGGAGGTTACCCTCCTGATCGGTGATCCGAGTGATCGTGAAAAGCTTGGCCGAGCGTGTGCCCCCGCCCGGGAAAGCCGTGTAGGCAAGGGTCATTTCATCAAGGGACATCTCGCTGGATCCGAGATAGGCATTCGCCACATCTCGGAGTGGAGAACGTATGCCAGCGGCTTTACAGAATTCGTTGAGCTGATCGAGACCGGTCTTATAACCGAGACGAACGACGGCTGCATTCTTCCCACGGGCCACAGCCTCACTCGAGGGCATCGGCCCCTCATACTCATTGTCAGGGCGTTCCACGCCCCATTCCCCCAGGATGCCATTGACTCCACCGATCATGACGAAGTGATTGTCGATGCAGTCATCATCGACCGATTCTCCCGGGAAGAATCCGTTCGCATAGGCGGCGGCGGCCACCATCGGAGTGAAGAGTGTTCCGGGAGGACGGCGCCCCTGCAGGGCCCGGTTGTATTCGCTGTGCAGGAAGTCACGTCCACCCGCAACTGCGAGGATGCCACCAGTGGCACTCTCAACCGCCAAGACCGCACCCTGAAGATAGCCGGGAGGAGGCATCGTGACAGGTTCTCCACGCTGTGCAGCTTCTTCTATTGTTGCGTTGATCTGGCGGTACTGCTGATAGGTGATGTGGGCGAAGCCAGGTTGGCTCTCAACCTGTGTAAGGTGACCTTTCACCGCATGTTCCGCCACCATCTGGAGCTTGGCATCGAAGGTGGTTTCGATCTTCACCCCCTCGTTCATCGCCGTGTCATATCCCAGGGCCGCAATAGCCTGCTGGCGGACCAGGTCGATCGCATAGGAAACCCTATTGGGATTCGTTCTCTTGCGGACTGAGAGGTTCAGTTCCACGGCGCTCTCATATTCTTCGCGCGTGATCAGATGCATCTCCCGCATGCGCCCCAGTACAAAATCCCGTACCTTCTTTGCACCCGTCGGATTATTCCAGGGAGAATAATAATTGGGGCTCTTGAGCAGGCCCGCAAGCATGGCGCATTCGCCGACACTCAGATCTTTCGAAGCCTTCCAGAAGTAGCCCCTGGCAGCAGCCTCGACCCCGTAAAACCCGCTCCCGAAGTAAACGCGATTCAGATAGCACTCCATGATCTTCTCCTTGGTCAGATGATCCTCGATGCGTTCGGCCAAGAACATTTCCAGCAGCTTGCGGCGGTAGCTCTTCTCATGGAGGTCGAACGAGTTTCGAGCCAGTTGCTGGGTCACCGTACTGGCTCCCTGCTTCACCTTACCCTGGTGCCAGTTGCTGACGGCCGCACGCAACACGCCGAAGTAATCGACACCGTGATGATCGAAGAATCTGTTGTCCTCCTCAGCGACAACAGCATTCACCATCTCCTTCGGGATCTGATCATAGGGAATGGGCAGTCGATTCTGGATGAAGATCTTGCCCATCTGCTGGCCGTTGCGGTCCAGGATCACGCTCGCGGACTCCATCTTGGGTATCTTCGCCAGATCAAAGGATTCAGCCTTGGTCTTGAACTCGGAAACCAGCCATCCGTAGACGATGAGGCCACACAGCGAAGCAAGGATCAGGAGCGTCACGGGCACGAGAAACCAAAGCCGTAGAAACCATGGTTTCCGACGACGTTCCCTCTTCTCTTCCCAGCTGTAGCGATAGCGTGCGATCCGTCCATCTTTTCCATGAAAGCCCTCACCGGGCAAGCGGCGATGGCAGGAAATCAGGATGCTTTTTACAAACCGGCTTCGGGCTTATCTTTCGCAAGGTATGGAAGCTTCGGGAAGATCGATTTCCAGCCTCTCTCTCCGTGCCAAGGGGAGAGTCTGACACTTACCAACCGGGCAGCAGCGTGATACCTTCCACCATACTGCAGGAATGAATGGCGTATTTTCCCGGCATATTCGGGATGACTGCGGGGGGAGGCGGTCTCCACTGCGGAGCTAGCAGCCGCCTCGCTCTCCTTGAGCACCAGGGCACCGCTGGCTCCCCGGTCACCGCCGCCAAGCATCCTCTCGCCGAGAACACCAGGAATCGTCCTCACGATATCGCACATGGTTTCGAGTTCCTTACCGGAGACCTGATAGTCGTCGCGCAGTCCAAGGCCGTCAGCGCGGAAGATCTCACCGACCATCTCGATATTCCCTTCACTCCAGGCTCGGAGCATCCGTTCGAACCGCCGCTGCGCATGCTAGATGTAATCCAGACGCTTGCAGAGATGAGGGTGACTGGCACCGAATTTTGCGAGGATCGACCGGAAGAGATCCTCGGAGCGGACATCACCCAGCAATCTGATGCCGAAAGGTTCGCGGCAGAGATCCACCATCTCGGCGCACTCGGGATGGCGGATCTTGTCGGTCGGCACATGGCGGATCAAGCGGTCGGCGGGGTTGTAATGCGTCCCCATGCCCGAGGGAAACTCGATGCCGTTCACCTCGGCCAGCGAGATCAAAAGATTGAGCGTTAGCGACGCGGAACGCGACATATCGCCGCCAAGTATATTCCCGTACAGAACCGCGTCCATGCCCGTCTGTAAATTGTAACCTTTTTGCTTGAGGATCCACGCGACACCAAGCGGAAATCGTGACCAGGAATCAGGAGCCGATCCGGGTTCGGGAATCGCATCGAGCGCCACGTCGATCAGCCCATCCTGCTCGAAGTTCCCACTGAAGAGACGGAGACGACCCAGATCATTAGGCTTGAAGGCCATCCAGATGAACCGGTCCGTGCCTACTCCAAAGAGTTCGGTCCCGTTATAATCCCCATGCTCCACACCGAGACAGAAGCGTGAGGAGGAACGCCTGATACTGCATCCTCCCATTGGGATTCCGGCAGAGAGGGCAAGATCCAAAAGGACTTTTACTATTCCCGCATCGTACTCGTCGGCTTTCTTCATATTTCCGAGATCATGCTTCATCATCGTATCAATGATAGAAGAAGGAGAATCGATTTGGAAGTCGTGTCACGGATTGGCTCATGATAAAATTTATAGAAATGACCGGAGAGCTCAATCCCAATGCTTCCAAGGAGCTGAAACAGCGATGGGGATTCGATTTGGGTGGAACCAAGATCGAGGGGGTAATCCTGGATCCGTTTGACCCTACCAAGGCGCTTCACCGACTCCGTTTACCCACCAGATCAGAGGAAGGTTATGAACAAATCCTGAAGCGTATAGAGACCCTTGTCGCGATGCTGGAGAGCGAATCAGGAAGCAAGAGACCTACTGTTATCGGAATCGGAACTCCCGGGGTCACCGACCCGCAGAACGGCCTGCTTAAGAATTCGAACACGGTCTGCCTGAACGGAAAAGCGTTGGACAGCGATCTCTCAAAATTTCTCGGATGCGAGGTCCTCCTCGCCAACGATGCCAACTGCTGCGCTCTGGCAGAGGCCACACTTGGAGCGGCCAAGGGGTACCGCACCGTCTTCGGAATTATTCTCGGGACTGGTGTCGGAGGAGGCATCGCTGTCGATGGCCGGGCATTAACCGGAGCGCACGGCATCTGCGGCGAGTGGGGGCACAATCCGATTCCGGGCGAGGTCACCCCCTGCTACTGCGGTCGCACGGGATGCGTGGAGACGGTTATTGCTGGACCAGCCCTAGAGCGCTTCTACAGGGAACTTACAGGCAACAACCTTAGCCTGCCGGAGATCGTTGAACTGGCCGGCAGAGGAGATCCTCATGCCAAGGCAACCTTGGAGAAACTCCGGGAGAAGTTCTCCAGAGCCTTGGCTGCCGTGATCAACATTTTCGATCCTGACGCCATCGTTATCGGAGGTGGTGTTGGTAATCTCAGCCTGCTCTACGCGCAGGAGACCCGTGACGCCATCCGAGCTCACCTCTTTAACGACCGATTCGACACCCCCCTACTCCGTCCCCTGCTCGGGGATAGCGCTGGTGTCTTCGGAGCAGCAATGCTGACGGGCTGAATCCCGCCTGACGAAGGAGGCCTCTCAAGATTTTTTTCTTAACCGGAAAGAAAGCTTCATAGCCCAGGGCAGGCAAGCAAACGCATCAGTTTGACTGATCCGTGGTGGACTGATCCTGATCCTTTGACTTGTCTCCCTTATCGGACTTTTCTGCCTTATCTTTATCGGTCTGGTCATTAGAGTTATGAGAGTCCGTAGAGGTTGACTTGGATTCCTTCTCTTTATCTTTGTTCTCTTTCGAGCCGTAGACCTCCTGGAGGACTTTACCGATGAGCGGTGCAGCGTGGCTGCCTCCATGGATGTTGTTATCGCCGGGTTCTCCCTCATAGACGGCGGCAAAGGCATACTGGGGATTCTCGGCGGGAACGAATCCCGCAAACCATGCTGCGGTGCGCTGCTTCTCCTTGTTCCCTCCTCCACCCCATTGGGCAGTACCGGTCTTACCTGCGACATGGTAACCCTTGACCTGCGCATAGTGGGCTGTTCCCTGTCCATCTTCGGTCACGGCCACGAGAGCTTTTTTCAGCGTCTTCATATCCTCGGGCGTGATCTGGAGGTCATCCCGGAGACGGTCCGGGTAGGCTGAGACAACTTTGTTATCGATGCCCTGGATCTGCTTCACGAGCCGTGTCTGGTGGAATTGTCCACCCGTCGCGATTGCCCCGTAGGCCTGGACCATCTGGAGGGGGGTGATGACGATGGCTCCCTGGCCGATGCTCATGTTGGCGACATCGCCCTTGAGGATCTTCCGCTTCTGGGTGCGTAGCATGTATTCATCGCTGGGAATGATGCCGCCCGATTCGGCTTTGAGCGGGATGCCGGTCTTCTTCCCGAGTCCTAGGCGTTCGGTCCAAGTGATGATGTTTTGCGCCCCGATCTTGATGCCGGCCTGAATGAACCATGTGTTGCAGGACTGGGTGAGCGCCTCGACAAAATTCAGGCGGCCCGCATTTGTCTTCTTCCAGTTGTGAAAGGTGAAATTGCCGATATCGATCGCTGTGGGACCGCTGTAGATATCGGTGGCCGTGAGCTTGCCTGACTGAAACCCGGAGAGCGCGACAAAAGTCTTGAAGGTGGAGCCGGGGGGGTAAGCGGATCGGTAGGCTCGTGGCAGCAAGGGCGTGGAAGGATCTTCGCTGAGTTGTCTGTAGATCTCGGGATTCAAGATGGGCACGAAATGGTTCGGATTGTATTCCGGCCAGGAGGCCATGGCATGGATTTCACCCGTCCAGGGATCGATCACCACGATGGCGCCTCGCTTACAGTTCTCACTCAGGACCTTCTCGCAGATGCGCTGCAGATTCTGATCAATGGTCGTGATCACGTTATCGCCGGGAACGGGAGGCTGAGCGATCCTCTCCGAGGTCTTCCGCCCCTCCGCGTCGTAGGTAACATGGATGCTGCCGGGGTGGCCTTTCAGCTGGTAGTCGAAGGTTTGCTCGATCCCCTCGCGCCCCTCGCTCTCGGTGAAGATGAGGTCCTTGTTCTCGATCGGGCGGATGGAGAGCGGAGCTTCCTTGCCGGTATAGCCGATAATGTGGGAGGCAAGTTGCCCATTGGGGTAAATGCGCGCGTAGACCTGCTGGAGCACCAGGGCACTGGTGAGACCGCGCCTGGCGGCGGCCAGTTCCTCGGGTTGTAGATCCTCAAGCAGAGTCAGCGGCAGGAGCCCGCGGTTGCGGTAATGATTCAGGATAGCCTGATCGTGCAGTGAGATCTGGCGTCCGAGGAATCCCTTGGCGAAGGTAATTTGTTGGCGTGCGAATGCCAGAACCTTGGCTTCACTCCAGTCGAGAGGGGTGGGAAACTGAAGCGCCAGGTTGTAACTGAGACGACTCTGTGCAAGCGGATAACCGTTCCTGTCGGTGATCTGTCCTCTCGGGGCAGGAATACCCAGATGGAAGGTACGCGCCTGCTTCTGGGTCTCCCATGTCGGCTTGGGATTCTCATCGACAGGTGCATTCGTCCCGTTGTTCATCTGAGCCACTGCCCAGAACGTGAGGAAAAAAGAGCACAGTAGAGTAAGCAGAAGGGTCCGTGCGATCATGATACGATGGCTGTGGCTCTTAGCAGGGTGATGTGGGGAGGCTTCAGGTAGATTGGCACGGGAGTTCTCGAGACAAGGAAAAAGGGATCGTTCTTTTCCGCAAGAATTGCAAGTCGCACGGCACTTGGAGTGGCAATCACCAGGCTCTCGATTTCCGGCAAGCTTGCCGACCCGAGCACGGGCAGATCGATATACGAGCTCAGATGACTCAGCGTCTCGGCGGGAGAAAGCAGCTGGGGTTTCTCGACGAATACCCCTTGTTGAACCCGGGCTATCCAGTAATGGCCTCCCCGTGCATCTCCGACAGCCCAGAAGCCCTCATCCTGCTCATGCAACGCCAAGGGCGATGGGATGGCATGGAGCGGGAGATGCCGCGCCGTGGCGAATCCCCTAGCGGCTGCAATTCCTGTACGCAGGCCATTATACGATCCGGGACCGAGTCCCACGCAAATGGCATCAGGAAGACCGCATCTCTCCACGGCATCACGTAGTCCCTCGAAGAGAACCGCGGAGTCGGATCGCGCATGGGGAGTCTGCTTTTCAAGGAGAACCTCCGGCATACCTCCTGTGAAGGAAACGAAGGCAACCGAGGCGACCGGTGAAGAGGAGTCGAGGGAAAGGATCTTCATCATTATTTCAGAGGACTTCCCAGCGGAACGTGCGGATCTCTTCCGTACCCTCGAGCTGTGGCTCGATCCGGATTCTCAGCGTCCCGGGAGGGAGGATGGAGGCAAACTTGTCTCCCCATTCGATGAACATCAGCCCGTCATGATAGTAATCCTCGAGTCCAAGAGCTAGCGCCTCGGATTTGGATTCCAACCTGTACCAGTCCGAGTGATGCAGGCGGTTGTCTCCGGAACCATAGCTCTGAAGCAGAGTGAAGGTCGGGCTGGTGACATCCTCCACGATGCCCATGGCGAGGGCCGTGGCTTTGACAAAGTAGGTCTTTCCGGCACCAAGCGGCCCCTCCAGACTGACCACACCCGACTTCAGCATCAGGGGCAGGAGTTCTGCGGCAATAGACGCCGTTTCCTGAATGCTCCGGGCAGTATGCTCTCCCAGCTGATGTGTGACGGTATTGTCGGTTGCCATTTTTGAGGCATTCTAGTTGGGTTACGGAGTCTAGCAATCTTACTGGAATAATCCTTCATCATTCATCACTTATTACTCATCCTTTCCCCATGACAAATCCGACCCAACTCCCTGCCTGGAAGGCACTCGAAGCCAATCGCGACCTAATCGCCCAGACCACGCTCAAGGATCTCTTTGCAACCGATCCGACCCGTGGCGAACGCTTTACCGCCGAAGCTTGCGGCCTCTACCTTGACTACTCGAAGAACCGAGTCAACGACGAGACCCTCAAGGACCTGGTGCAACTTGCCAAGGAAGTCGGACTGGAGGAACACCGCGACAAGATGTTCGCCGGTGAGAAAATCAATATTACCGAGGACCGTGCTGTTCTCCACGTTGCCCTCCGGGCGCCGAAGACGGCGGTGATCAAGATAGACGGGGTCGATGTCGTCCCCGAGGTGCACAAGGTCCTCGAGGCGATGGGTTCCTTTGCCAACCGTATCCGCTCCGGTGAGTGGAAGGGCCACACCGGCAAGCGCATCAAGAATGTGATCAATATCGGCATCGGCGGCTCCGACCTGGGACCTGTCATGGCATACGAGGCACTCAAGTCCTACAGCGACCGCGATATGACCTTCCGCTTTGTCTCCAATGTCGACGGTACCGACTTCGTCGAGGCCGTGCGTGATCTCGATCCCGCCGAGACCCTCTTCATTGTCTCCTCGAAGACTTTCACCACGCTCGAGACCATGACGAACGCCAACAGCGCCCGCGAGTGGTCGCTTGCTGGCTTTGGCAATGATGTTACTGCCGTTGCGAAACACTTCGTTGCAGTCTCCACCAACGCCGCAAAGGTCTCCGAGTTCGGCATCGACACTGCGAACATGTTCGGCTTTTGGGATTGGGTCGGCGGCCGCTACTCGATGGATTCCGCGATAGGTCTCTCCACGATGATCGCCATCGGTCCGAAGAACTTCTCCGATCTCCTCGCCGGATTCCACGCGATGGACGAGCACTTCCGTACGGCCCCACTCGACAAGAATCTCCCCGTCCTTCTCGGTCTCCTTATCGTCTGGTACAGCGACTTCTTCGGTGCCCAGAGCATTGCCGTGCTTCCCTACGAGCAATACCTGAAGCGCTTTCCGGCCTACCTCCAGCAGCTTACCATGGAGAGCAATGGCAAATCGGTTCGTCTTGACGGCACTCATATCACCTTCGATACCGGTCCGATCTACTGGGGCGAGCCCGGCACGAACGGCCAACACTCCTTCTACCAGCTCATCCACCAGGGAACGCGCCTCATTCCTTGTGATTTTATCGGGTTCAACAAGGCGATCAACGAGCTGGGTCACCACCACAATTATCTCATCTCGAATATCTTCGCGCAGGCCGAGGCGCTCGCCTTCGGCAAGACGTCCGAGCAGGTGAAGGCTGAGGGGACGCCCGACTGGCTGAATCCCCACCGCGTCTTCAAAGGGAACCGTCCGTCGAATGTCATCATGGCCGACAAGCTCGACCCTCGTACCCTCGGCGTTCTGGTCGCTCTCTACGAGCACAGCGTCTTCACGCAGGGAGCCGTCTGGGGGATCAACTCCTTCGACCAGTGGGGTGTTGAACTCGGCAAGCAGCTTGCCCAGCACATCATTCCCGAACTGGAGTCGCCGGCCGAGCCCGATCTTAAGCACGACAGCTCTACGAACGCTCTCATCCGCCACTACAGGGCAAAAAAGTAGGCCCACAACCAAATTAAGTCATGGCTCTCACGATCGAGGTTCTTGCTGATGATGATGCGGTTGCCAAAGCGGCCGCCGGAGTGATCGCAGTCGCTGCACGTGAGGCGGTGGCTGCTCGTGGCGTCTTCACCCTAGCTGTGAGTGGAGGCAAGACTCCTTGGGCCATGCTGAGGGATCTCGCATCCGAGGAGGTGCCTTGGTCCCAGGTCCATGTCTTCCAGATTGACGAGCGTATCGCTCCCGAGGGGGATCCTGATCGGAATCTGACCCACCTGCATGAATCTCTCCTAGGTAATGCTCCTATCCCGAAGGAAAACATCCATGCCATGCCGGTGAATTCCGTTGATCCCATGGAGGGAGCCAAAGAGTACGAGAAAGTCCTTCAGGAGATTTGCGGCAATCCCCCGATTCTCGACATGGCTCATCTTGGCCTTGGACCTGACGGTCACACCGCCTCGTTGACTCCGAACGATCCTGTCCTTGAGGTCACTGACCGCGATGTGGCGCTGACCGATCCGGCGAATCTCTATCAGAACCGCCGCCGGATGACCCTGACCTACCCGATGATCAATCGCTCACGACGCATCATGTGGCTCGCCACGGGCGCAGCCAAGATCCCGATGATCGTGAAGCTCAAGGCAGCCGACTCCTCAATTCCCGGAGGAAAGATCAGTCAGGCTAACGCACTGCTACTAACGGACACCGCCGCAGCTGGTATTTAATATTTTAAGGCCCGCTGATCCAAAGGCACGACGGTCTTGCCAACAGCAGGACCGACGTACTCGCTTAGCGGCCTGTAGAGACGGTTGTCGACGAGTTGCTCCAGGATGTGCGCCGTCCAACCCGAGGTGCGAGAGATCGCGAAGATCGGGGTGAACATATCGGTCGGAAGACCGAGCGAGTAGTAAACGGTGGCCGAGTAGAAATCGACATTGGCATTCAGTCCCTTGCGTTCCTTCATCAGCTCTGCGATGCGCTCGGACATGCGGATCCACTTCCCCTCGCCGAGTTGTTCGCAGAGCTGGACGGCCATGGATCGTAGGTGCGGGGCGCGCGGGTCGAGGGTCTTGTAGACGCGGTGACCGATGCCCATGACCTTCTTCTTGGTGGCGAGTGCCTCCTCGACCCAGCCGTCGACCTTGGTCTCGTCGCCAATCTCCTGAAGCATGTGAATGACTCCCTCGTTGGCACCGCCGTGGAGAGGTCCTTTGAGGGTTCCGATGGCGGAGGTGACGGCGGAGTAGATATCGCTCAGCGTGGCGATCGTGACGCGGGCGGAGAAGGTCGAGGCGTTCATGCCGTGATCGGCATGGAGGACATAGGCAACGTCTAGGGTCTTGGCGGCCTCGGCGGTGGGCTCAACGCCATTCAGGAGATAGAGGAAGTGGGCGGCCTCGCCGAGATCCTTGCGGACAGGGGGAAGATCCTGATCGAGACGGGCGCGGTGGTAATAGGCTGCAATCACGCCGATCTTGGCGGTGATGGAGACGGCACGGTGGCGATTGTTCGCCGGATCGATGTCACCGCTCGGGACCTTGTCGTAGAGACCCAGCATGGAAACGCCCGTGCGAATCACATCCATGGGGTTCGCATTCTTCGGGGCGGACTTGATGAAGTCGATGACACCCTGCGGGAGCTCGCGCTGCGATCCCAGTTCTTCGTGAAGAGCGTGGAGCTGTGCCTTGTTCGGGAGTTCACCTTGCCAGAGCAAGTAAACAACCTCCTCGTAGCTTACCTTGCCGGCCAGTTCGTCGATGTTGTAACCGGCGTAAATGAGGATGCCCTCTTCACCCCTAACGTCGCTGAGGGCTGTGGAGTTGGCGACGATACCTTCGAGTCCTTTGGCGATGACGGGCATGGGAGTGGGCTTTTGAGAGGGTGGATGATTGAGTTGGAAAGTGACGTTTAGTGCTTCATCCGGCGGATGAGCGCGTCTGCCATATCGGAAGGAGTCTCGGCAATTTCGATGCCGGCCGCCCGGAGTGCGGCGATCTTGCCGGCTGCCGTTCCCTGACCACCGCTGACGATGGCTCCTGCATGACCCATGCGTCTTCCCTCGGGAGCGGTCGCGCCCGCGATGAATCCGGCGATCGGTTTCTTGCAATGCTCGGTAGCCCAGGCGGCGGCTTCTTCTTCAGCGCTTCCACCGATCTCGCCGATCATGATGATCGCCTCGGTCTCGGGGTCTTCGTTGAACATCTTCAGGATGTCGAGATGGGAGGTGCCGTTGATCGGATCTCCGCCGATGCCGACGCAGGTGCTCTGGCCGTAGCCGCGGGTCGTGAGCTGCCAGACGGCCTCGTAAGTGAGGGTGCCTGAGCGGGAGACGACACCGACACTTCCTTTCTTATGGATGTAGCCGGGAGCGATACCGATACGGCAGCCTCCATGGGACTTGTCACCGGTGCCTGGTGTCACGAGACCAGGGCAGTTCGGGCCGATGAGACGGGTCTTGGAGCCCTTCATGGCCTCCTTCACCTTCATCATGTCGATGACGGGAATTCCTTCGGTGATACAGACAACGAGGTCAAGGCCTGCGGCAACACCTTCCAGGATGGCGTCAGCTGCGAACGGAGGCGGCACAAAGATGGCGGAGACGGTCGCTCCTGTCTCACGGACGGCCTGCTCGACGGTATCGAAGATCGGCACCTGGTTCTCAAAAAGCTGCCCCCCCTTGCCTGGGGTGACGCCGGCCACAACTTTCGTGCCGTAGTCGAGACTGAGCTTGGCATGGCGTGCGCCGAAGCTGCCGGTGATACCCTGAATAAGAACCTTAGTGTCGGGAGTGACGAGAATAGACATGGAGTGGGAGTGAAAAGTTAAGGTTTGCAGTTGACCCTGGGATCAGGCGGCTGATTTTACGGCGGCGACGATCCTGTTCGCGGCGTCGAGGATGTTCTCGCCGCTTTCAAGCTTTAGGCCGCTCTCGGCAAGGGTCTTCTTGCCCGCCTCGACGTTGTTTCCCTCGAGTCGCACGACCAGCGGGATCGAGAGGCCGGTTTCCTTGGCTGCTTCGACGATACCGTTGGCGATGACATCGCAGTCCATGATGCCTCCGAAGATATTGACCAGGATTCCCTTCACGCGGGAATCCGCCAGGATGATACGGAAGGCCGAGGCGACCTGCTCACGGGTGGCGCCACCCCCGACATCGAGGAAGTTCGCGGGACTGCCGCCCGCATGCTGGATGATGTCCATGGTGGCCATGGCAAGACCCGCGCCATTGACCAGGCAGGCGATATTTCCATCGAGACCGATGTAGTTGAGGCTGTGCTTCGAGGCTTCGACTTCGCGCGGATCCTCCTCGGTGATATCGCGCATGGCGATGATCGAGGGCTGGCGGTAGAGGGCATTGTCGTCGAAGTTGAATTTCGCATCGAGGGCTATCAGGCGGCCATCGGTGGTGACGACAAGAGGGTTCACCTCGACCATCGAGCAGTCCCGCTCGATGAAGAGGCGGTAGAGATTAGTGAAGAGTTTTGAGGCCTGATTCATCAGCGGGCCGGTGAGTCCCAGTGAGGAGGCGATCAGACGAGTCTGGTAAGGCATGATCCCGAGGAAGGGATTGATGGAAAGACGGAGGATCTTCTCAGGGGTGTTCTCGGCGACCATCTCGATGTCCACACCTCCCTCGGTGCTGGCGATCAAAACAGGAACCGACGTGGCGCGGTCGATAAGGATCGCGAAGTAGAGCTCACGGGCGATGTCTACGGCCTCACCGACAAAGATCTTGCCGACTTCCTTCCCCTCGGGGCCGGTCTGGTGGGTGACGAGAATCTGGCCGAGCATCTTCGAGGCAAAATCCTTGGCTTCCGCAGGGGTGTCGCAGAGATGGACGCCGCCCTTGAATCCGTTTTTGAACGTTCCCTTGCCGCGTCCTCCTGCATGGATCTGCGCCTTGATGACCAGCTTGCCTTGATTGAGTCCCGTCGCCACTGTCTCGGCCTCGTCGGGAGTATGGGCAACACTGCCCGGTTGGGTGGCGACGCCGAATTCGGCGAAGAGTTCTCGGGCTTGGAATTCGTGGATATTCATTTAAGGAAAAAAGATAAGCGTAACTCATACACAGGCATCGAACGGAGGGAAAGAACTCCCTTGTGAATGTGTGTAAAATCATACAGCGGGGTTGATACCCTCTCTCAGAGAGGGTGGAGATTTTGGCGAAGGGCGAAGAGGAAGACCGATGGCTACCTTCAGGCAACCAGAGCGATGACGACAATGCCATGCGCAGAAAGAAGCAGCTAGAGAGTCCGCTTAATGATGAGAGGTGATATGAGTTCCAGATTAACTAGATGATGTTTTAGAGGGCTTAACAGTCGAGAAGACAGTCCAAGATGACCACGCTCGGATTGCGAATGCTAAAGTGAGGCCTGCACTGGTGCAGGGGAGATATCGGCGGCCTTGCGATGTTCGTCGTCATCGTCGGAACCGCCATCCCCTCCCCCGTAGCCCATGATATCAATCGAGAAAACCGAGGGAGTGGCATCATCTTGATTGCCCGAATTGCTCTTATCAGCTGTCTTGTCAGCCGCGCTATTAGCTGCCGCCGCAGCGGCACTAGCTCCAGCTGGGGCCGAAACAGGAGGTGCTGCCGGTGGAGGGGCCGCGGCTGGGGCTGCAGCTGGAGGAGCTCCCACGATGGCACCGGATGCCGCGATATTATCGGCGTTCAGGATCTTAGTGGCCGCCAGATTCAGAGTTCCCGAGGAGCGGATACCCGCATCACCAGCATCAATGACGCCCGATGGCGCAACGAGATCGACATTCCCCACGGCGGCATCTTTGACTGTTGCGAGGACACCGATGCCGCCACCGGTTGCGAGACCGGAGAGATCCGTTTCCACATTGCCGCTGGTGGGATTCACCAGCACGCGGGTCGGAGGTGCTGTGGCCACCGTCTTCGCGGAGGATCCTGCGGCGATGTTCCCCTTGTCTGACCACATCATGATATCTCCACCGCGAAGTGTGAAGATACGGCCGATTCCTATGGAGACATCGTTGCGGGTGTAGACATCGATCGCGCCGCCATGCTGGGTGACGATACCCGGAGGAGTCAGCGTGCTGAGGGTCGGTGGGACAATCGAGGCCAGGGAGACCCCTCCTTCCGGGGCAATCATGAAAATCGAGCCTCCATTCTGGGTACGGATACTTTGAGTCCTGAGATTGATGTCTCCGGCTCGGGGGGTGGATCCGAACATCTCGGCGATGGCATTCTCTCCAGCTGAGTAGGTTCCGTAGCCGGGACTTCCGACCTTATTGTGATCCCTTCCCGCATCACGAAGAACAAGAGAGAACAAGACCAGAGAGAGGCGCGCCTTCTGATCATCCGTGATTAAGGATGACAAAATCCCGGAGAGAGATCCGGCCAAGGCAAGAGCGGTGGCCAGATCATCATCCCCTCCCTGCAGGACCTGTTTCGATAGTTCCTTATAGTAGTTGGATGCGTCGGGAAGCGCCTGCACCTTATGGATCAACCCAGTAAAATTAAGGGAGGAGGCTACATCGAGGGAGGCAGGGAGGTTGACACCTGCCATCGTGACAATGTCGGCTCCGTCGAAACTCAGGGCTGGATTTCGGGAGTTTCCAATGCTTGTGATGCCTACTCCCGTTCCATCGGCATTATTGGGGCCGTTGCCGAGATCGATCCCGCCACCGGAGACCACCTCCAGGGTTCCGGGGCCGCTAATCTGGATATCACCACTGCCGGTGATTCTCGACTTGTAGTCGCTCAGTTGCTGGTCGCTAAATCCCGTCCCTGCAGCTTGTGCAATCCGTTGGCAGGAAGTTTGATCATCATAAGCGATGATCCCGGAAGCAGCTGAGACAACGCTGACATCCGAGGAGGAAAGATTCTGGAGATAGAGACCGACATCTTCAATGAAGCCCCCGGAGGAAATTTGTGCGCGTTTGGGTGAGAAGAGCGTGATGCCAGTCAGATCCCCGGAACGCGCAACGATCTGCAATGGGATAAGGTCGTTTTTGTGAAGGAGAGCTCCATCGTGGAGTTGTTGCTGGAACTGAAGACTAGCCGCTCCACCGGAAAAGGAACCGGTTTCCTGAAATGGAAAGCCATTAAAGGAGGAGACAGGGGTCGATGGCGAAGGCAAGCTGGAGGGACTGGCATCGGAGAGATTGATCGTCGAGGAGATGTAGAGCCCTGAGGTGCCTACTGAAGGGGAACCAGCTCCATCCGTCGATAGACCAATAACACTGCCCGCAGCATTGAGGACAATATTACCTGAAGGTGAAGGTTCCGCAGTATAACTACCCTGCAGGATGATATCCCCACCGAAGGAAACCGCCTGCAAAGAGGCGGGTTGAAGGGCCGTCTGCGAGGCCAATGCGTTGACGCTTCCCGTGTTCAACCGAAGCCATGGCTGATAAAAGGCCGACTTGTAATTGTCACTCGAGAGGATTGGGCTGACATCCCCCTGATACCAGTTCAGTAAGATAGGAGAGACAGGATATCCAGCATTAGCGGCATACTGCCTAAGAGTTACGGAACCGCCAAGGGAAGCCACCGAGACTGAAGAAGAAGCGTCGAGGGTTGAGAAATAAGAGTTGTAGTTAAGTCCGTTGTTGAGTCCCTCGGGCATCAGGAAGACGTTCGCCGCCGGCCCAAGAAGGACATTCCCAGAGGCGGCAACGTCAAACGAGCTCTTGCCGAGGAACAGGGTGGTTGGCAGGGCTGCCCGATCCGTGCTTATTGGGGCACCCACAACGGCGGCCAGCGAGGGAGTCATGAAGGTGTCGCGCGAGGGGTTGGTGATAATGGAACCACCCGCACGGAG
>Ga0114958_10000778_pt1 | contig 26593 bp, 23 predicted proteins | sample C_130208_EF_Meta_FD_89577 | JGI IMG/M metagenome (GOLD analysis project Ga0114958, IMG submission 89577) | Freshwater microbial communities from Lake Croche, Canada to study carbon cycling - C_130208_EF_MetaG | ecosystem: Environmental > Aquatic > Freshwater > Lake | place: Lake Croche, Canada... | reverse complement strand
GTTGCTCCTGCGTCTCCAGTTGCTCCTGTATCTCCGGTTGCTCCTGCGTCTCCGGTTGATCCAGTATCTCCAGTTGCTCCCACGTCTCCAGTTGAGCCCGTAGGGCCTGTATCTCCAGTTGAGCCCGTAGGGCCCGTATCTCCAGTTGCTCCCGTATCTCCAGTTGCTCCCGCATCTCCAGTTGCTCCTGTATCTCCAGTTGCTCCTGCGTCTCCAGTTGAGCCCGTATCTCCAGTTGATCCTGCGTCTCCAGTTGCTCCTGCGTCTCCAGTTGAGCCCGTATCTCCAGTTGAGCCCGTAGGGCCCGTATCTCCAGTTGTTCCACTTCCTCCTCCACCAGTATTTGTAAATGTTAGTGTTTGAATTCCAGACGCAACGCCCCCAACGATTGAAATACCAGCACCAGAAATGAAGTTTACTGTATCAATACCAACTGCTGTCAAGGCCAATGATCCATCAACCTCCCAGTATTTGAATGTGCTATTCATACCAATTGTAACAGTTCCAGTTGGTCCAGATGTTACATCGAAACCCGAATTCAAATCAAATAGAATTGTATTTATATCAGAAAATCCTGTAACACCAGTACCTCCAGTTGTGCCAACTGTTAAATTAAACGAAGGACCTGTAGGTCCTGTATCTCCAGTTGATCCTGTAGACCCAGTATCTCCGGTTGATCCTGTATCTCCCGTAGGGCCTGTATCTCCGGTGGGGCCAGTATCTCCGGTTGAGCCCGTAGCGCCTGTATCACCAGTTGCTCCTGTATCACCAGTTGCTCCTGTATCTCCAGTTGCTCCTGTGTCTCCTGTATCTCCAGTTGACCCCGTAGGGCCTGTGTCACCAGTTGCTCCTGTGTCTCCTGTGTCACCAGTTGCTCCTGTATCTCCGGTTGAGCCCGTAGGTCCTGTCGCACCTGCGGAGCCAGTTGATCCTGCTGCTCCTGTGTCTCCTGTAGGACCTGTATCACCTGCGGAACCTGTTGATCCAGTCGCACCTGCGAAACCAGTTGGTCCTGTATCACCTGCGGAACCTGTTGATCCTGTATCCCCTTTAGGACCCGTATCTCCTTTTTCACCTGTGGAACCAGTTGATCCAGTTGATCCAGTCGCACCCGCAAAACCAGTTGACCCGGTGGATCCCGTAGGACCAGTCATACCTTCGGCACCTGTCGCGCCTGTCATACCAGTGGAGCCAGTTGCTCCCGTGTCTCCCGTAGGACCAGCATCTCCTGTTTCACCAGTGTTTCCCCTTGATCCTGTAGGACCTGTTGGACCGGTGTCTCCTGTCGCTCCAGTACTTGTCGCAGAACCCGCCGGTCCTTGAGGTCCAGTCATACCTTCGGGACCTGTCGCACCCGTGGGGCCAGTCGCACCCGTATTCGCAGCAATTCCATCTATTCCCTGAGGACCGGTTGGTCCCGTATATCCTGTTCCTCCTCCCCCACCTCCCCCACCTCCACAAGGAGGTACATAGCAATCGCAGACGTCAGGGACAAAATCGCAAGATGCCCCACATTCGCATACGTCTGAGTTCGGCTGAGACCCACATTCCTGACAGGCGACGTAATACCCACAAGTATTACATCCGCCCATATATGGTCTCCCATTAATTGTGGTAACATTCAAATTTACAACAGTGATATTCTCACTGTTAATGTTGTTGGCGTTTATGTTACTCATTTATATAAAAAGCAAACATATTTTATATTATTTTAAACTAAATATAAATTAAGATAATATAAATCATTCCACCATTCATTTGTAAAACTATCTAAAGTTTTACTTGGGAACCGGATATGGTCGTTGGTTCTTCTCAACTACTAATGGTTCTGGTATGTAAATGACATCCTTTTTGAATATGTTTGACGTTCCAAGGTTTGCTAATTCTGGTACAAATGTTGGCGCCGGCTTCACTAAATTGGTAGAATTTATTCCAAACAAAAATGATTCAATGTCCGGAGCATTGTATGACATTTTGTTGCCAGGCATTTGACCAGGATTCAAGCCATTCCCTGGCAATTTCGTATCATATGCCGCACCATATTGCGAATTTGGATACAATGTATAGGTTCGCGAGTGAGTGTATTGCTTTTGTTCTAAACAATAATTACCGGGTGTGTTCTTGTTGCGTGTAGAAGCCATTTTATATAATCCCGATATTTTATTTTTTAACTTTTCGCTTTTAGAAATCGCTTTTAAAAATCGCTTTTAAAAAAAGCGAGCAAAAAAAACTTTTAGAAATCGCTTTTAAAAAAAGCGAGCAAAATTTAACTTTTCAACTTTTAGAAAAAGTTGTCAAAATTTTCAAATACAACTGGTTTATGGATTTTGAAGAAATCTCACCAATATTAAGCAACTCGCATACACACTTGTGGGTTAAATACATATAATCAAATGAATATAATATCATAAAGCTTGTATCATTGTCCACACCTAATTGCTCGCCAATTGTTGTCATACATTTTACAATATCTGGGTTGTGTTTGATTTTATTGTATATCTTGTCGATATTCTTGTTGATAACGCTCTCATCGAATATTTCCAATTGAAATAGATTTAACAAATCTTGGCGATAAATACAATTGCGAATAAACTCCTTTTCAGCATCATTTACATTATCCGTTTCTACGAATACATCATCATCCATATACGAACATACATATTCAATATTGTACATCGTTTACATGATAATTTATTCTTAAGTCCTTTTCATCCACTTTTCCCAAAAGTGGAGCAAAAATCGAAACCATTTTTTATAAATCCACTCAACCTTTAGAAAATCCACCTTTAGAAAAGGTGGAGCCAAATCCACTTTTTGAGAAATCTACTCAACCATTGGATTATTGGCTTAACCATGAAGGTAATCCCCTCACCACGGGTTTGGCTTCACACGGGGGCAAAGCCCCCATTTTGCTCCACTTTTTCTAAAAGTGGATTTTCTAAAGGTGGATTTTCTAAAGGTATATGTATATTAGATGACAACACCGTTTTGGATAAATAACCCATCAATCTTATTTAACAATGAACAAATAACGGATTTATGGCCCACAACAAATATGGATTATGAGCAAAAGCTGAATGCTTTAACTCGACTGATCGCATTAATTACTCTTGTTGGATACATTTTTAGCAATTCTACCCGTATCTTGGTGGCAGGTGTTTTAACCATTGGAATGATTATTGTTCTATTTTACGCAAGGAAACCGAAAATGACCAAAAACATGTTGAAGGAAGGATTCGCAGTTCAGGGCAATGAAGTCACTGGTATGTTTGACAAATCGATTGTGAATCCTGTTACTTTAGAGACAATTATTCGCGATGATTTCAAGGAAGGAAACAAGAAAAATCCGTTTGGTAACGTTTTGCTCACAGAAATTATGGATGATCCTGATCGTAAATCAGCTCCTCCATCCTTTAATCCAACTATTGATGAGGACATTACAAAAAATGTGAAGAGGTCGATACAGTCTATGAATCCGGGGATTAAGAACACAAATAAACAACTTTATGGAGATTTGTGGCAAAATTTTGAATTAGATCAGTCGAATCGGGTCTTTTTTAGCACTGCCAATACACGGGTAACTAATGACCAGGGAGCGTTTTCAAAGTTCTTGTATGGAAATATGCCATCTGCCAAGGGTTCGTCGACCGAAGATAATCTGCAGCGCGAGAAGGATAATTATAGATATACTTTATACTAAAGCGCTTTTCAAAAAAGCGCGCAAAACCGTTTTTAGGAAATCCATATTTCATTACTTCATGAAAAATGGATAAGATGTGGATATTTTTCTAACGGTATGTTATATGTCGAGTGTTTCTAATTATTTATTTGATAACATGTCTAGAATTGGACTTGATGATTGTTGTAAATCGCAGACTGATATTCAAAATGTTGAATATGCGAACCACATGCTGCAAAACTATTTTTTAAGTGACTGCTCGATGAAGACTACGAGAGAACTCGCAACAAGTCAACCAGGCGTTTTTTACAATGGTGGATATAACTCCGATGCTTGCGGATCGAATATATCGGAAAGTTCAAAACTACAAATTGGAACCATCCAGACGCACCCTCGTTGTCGAATCGATCTTTTCCAACGACCATTCTGCACTGTGCCCTTTCTTGGGCGTGGCGCAGTTAACCCGATTGTAGAGTCGCAGATACAGCAGGGTGACACAAACATTAACAAAAAATCTGTAAATAATTTGAGTGAAAAAAGTTATCTTCGTTATAATCAGACGCCATTATTGCAGAATGTCAAGGAGAGAATCAGTGGGGCGCAAAATAGCCACGATGACGCTGCTGCGAAGGGATGGGTTCGTGGAGGGGTGGCTTCGCGTGAATTGACGCGGGATTCAACGTATTTCAATTCTTAAACAATTCTTATTTTTATAAAATTATACAAAATCGTATAATTTTATTACATTCAATCCACCTTTAAGAAAGGTGGAGCCAAAGTTTTATTATCTTTTTTAAAAGTGGATTTTCAAAGGTTGATAGTTACTTCTTTCCCTTCTTCTTTTTATTATTGGTCGCCTTAGGAGCAGGAGAAGGAGGAGCTCCTCTAGAACTCCTCTCTGGCTTACCAATTTCTGTAAACATATTAATCAGTTTTTCATCCAACTCTTGTTGGTTCACATTTGAAACAGGTGCTTGCTGTTGCTGTTGTTGAGACGATGCTTCTCTTGCCGCACGATTATCCTGTGCCTTTGCGTTCATTCGTTCCTTCATCTTCGCAATTTTTAAATTTTTAGCCATTTTTTCCTCCATCGCATTCATATTTACTTTTGCGCCACCCATGCCCATCTTTTGGAGCAGTGTCTGAATATCCCCCATACCTGGCATATTTTTCATCTTGTTCATCATTTCGGTTGCCTCACTGATTAACTCACTCTCTTTTAGCTCACCTGACTTAATCTTGTTATCAATCTTGTCACCAACATTCTTAACAAGCCCCATCAACTTGGTCGGGTTCTTGATCAACTTGTTAAACACCCCCTTCATATCAGTCGTGTTGTCCATATCCAGGTTCAAATCATTTGCCGTCTCTTCGGCGATTTCCTTGGCCAACTTGCCAAGTTTTCCATCCAGCATACCGGAAATGTGCTCATGAATATCATTTGGATTAGGAATATTTGGGCCTGGGTTACCATTTGCGTCGGGACTGGGATCACCATTTTCAGCATCTTTCTCAAACAAATCCTGCATCTTCGCCATGGTTTCCTCCAACTTAGACTTGAACTCATCTTCATTGACACTCTCGAATAACTTGGCAGTGTCACCAAAGACCTCCTTATTTTCTACGGACCCCACAATCGAGAACAAAATCAACTGTAAGTATTTCCAAATAATGTCACGAGTCTTCTGCGTGATGTCATATTCCCATAAACTCTTGAAATGGATATGAGGCAAGAACTCCGTGTCTACACTCGAACCTTCCTTGAACATATCATCATTTTGATACAAAATGTCAAAAAAACGCGGAGGTAACTTCTTCTTACAATACTCAGATAAGAACTGAATACTCTTATCTTCAGCCTTTTGGTATTCCTTCTCTCGCTCATCCTCATTCTCAATATGAGCAAAGGAAGACTTATCCTTCCACCATTTATTAATCAGGGGTTCATACTCGGGAAACGTCTGCTTCAAATCCCCAATAAAATCCTTTATCACCTTCTTAAATTCGTCGGTTTTTTCGTCTGCCATATTTTGATATATAAATATTTTTTTATATCAAAAATTGTTCATATTATATTCCTTCCAACCTTTAGAAAAGGTTGGTCCAAATCCGTTGTGGGGTTTGGCTCCACCTTTTTCAAAGGTGGGTACACATAGCAGCAAGCTTCGTTAGATTTTGAATATACTTCATAGTCTTTGCCTGCTCATCAGCTGACATTTGGCGAATTGGTTCGCGTAGTCGGTTAATTGCCTCAATAATGTGACCCGCATTTTGCGCATTTGCTAAATCCTGCGAATAATCCTTATCAAGAAAGAAGCTAATATCCCCACCCTCAATTTTAGCCTTGTATTGTCTAACAATAAAACTATTCCATATCTTTACAATCATCTTGGGGTTTGCCTTACGAATCGCAATCAACGAGTTCTTTGCGACCAGAATATCCTGATCATCCGGAAAAACTTGCTGAATATCATTTACAAATTCAAAAAAATGATCATTAAATGCGGTTAGAATATTTGCGGCCATTGTTTACTTATAGTTTTAATATCTATTTAAACTTATTTCCAATTAATATATTAATCCAACGGGGGCACCGCCCCCGTAAACCCCCTAACCCGAAGGGAACCCCCGTGTGGAATTAGATACCCATTGGTGGCCTTGCCCCTGATATTTTTTTCAATTCACTTTCGCGCTGTTGCTGTAATTGCTCCACAGTGAGCCCCTCAGGCATTTTGTTTGTCTTTTTGTATTCCACCTCATCCGCAACAGTAGTGATTTGGTCACTATAATTCAAGTCCACATAATTGTGCATTTGTCTCATCCCTCCATCGCCCTTTGCCTCCAATGATGCCGAATCCATATCCAAGAAACTGTACTGATCAGAAGCAATAAATCCTCCACCACCACCAAATGAAAAAGCCGATGGTTCTAAATTATTCTGGGTTGCCTGTTTTACCATTGCTTCTTGTTTTGGCTTGAAATATTGTAATATGGCTTCTCCATACAAGACATTGTATCCCTGATTTAACAAGAGAAGAGCAGGAACACGACTGACATTATCCGGCAAAATGATTTTTTGCCCATTTTCCAACACAATATATGTTTTATTATTATCTTTTACTCGTTTATCAATACATATAAAATGAATATCCTTTTGAATATTTGCCCTGGGAAGTATATTTAATAACTTCTTTGAATGTTCGCAAAAATTGCTATAATACAATATTGAACTCATTTGAACTATACTTAGGTATTCAAAACGAATATTTAACTCATTTTTCAGCAATAAATAAAATTGATTTGATTTTAGAATATAGATATAAAATATACAGTATTATTATGGCTCCTCAAGTAAAGTTCACTTCACACAATAAAGATATTCTTGAGTTTACTCTTAGCGGAGTAAATGTCAGCATCGCAAATGCGGTTCGCCGAACTATGTTGGCCGATATTCCCTCGATTGTGTTTCGCACTAGTCCATATGAGGAAAACAAAGCCAATATTATGGTAAACACTACTCGTTTGAACAATGAACTGCTAAAGCAGAGGCTCAGTTGTATTCCCATTCATGTAAATGACATTGAGAATTTCCCATACAAGAATTATATTATGGAGCTAAATATGGAGAACACAACGGACACGACAATCATTGTAACGAGCAAGGATTTTGTCGTCAAGGATAAAATGTCGGGACAACCGGTGAGCGATCAAGTGAATCGGGAAATTTTCCCGGCAAATGAGTATGGATATTACATTGATTTTGTCAGGTTGCGTCCCAAGACATCGGCTGAAATTCCGGGCGATAAAATTCATTTGACATGTGAATTCTCAATTGGTGTCGCAAAAGAGGAAGGTTCGTTCAGCGTTGTTTCCACGTCCGCATATGGTTTCAGTGTAGATGAGGAGGAGCAAAAGAAGGTTCTTAACCAGAAAAAGCTTACTTGGAAGAATGATGGTAAAACTCAGGATCAAATTGATTTTGAATCCAAGAATTGGCTATTGTTGGATGGATTGCGCATTGTGAAGCCCGATAGTTTTGATTTCACAGTTCAGTCTGTTGGAGTATACACCAATAATGAGCTGCTTGATAAGGCATGTGCGATTCTGGTGGATCGTTTGACAGATTTGGATACATTGGTTGTAAATGATAAGTTGAAAGTTGTAACTGCGCAAAATACAATGGATAATTGTTATGATATTATCTTGGAAAATGAGGATTATACGATTGGAAAGACACTGGAGTATTTCCTGTATTCAAAATACTTCAAGGTAGATGAAGAGAAGCGGCTTCTTAACTTTTGTGGATTCAAAAAGATGCACCCTCATGATGATGAGAGTATTATTCGCGTTGCTTACAAGCAGGTTGTTGATAAGGCGATCATTTATGGACACTTACAAGAGTGTATTCGTGATTCGATTGCGATTTTCGAAGATTTGAAGAAGAAGTTTGTTTCGGCACTTATGAAAAATTAATCTCTATCCACTTTTCCCAAAAGTGGAGCAAAATTCCAGTTTATTTGGTTCAACCTTTTTCAAAGGTTGAGTGGAGCAAAAACTCTCTTTTATAAATCCACTTTTGAAAAAGGTTGAGTAGAACAAAAACCTAAGTTAATTTGACTATTGAAAATAATAATATAAATTTTTTATTATTATTTACACTTATTTTTTATAAATCCCAAATATTGTGGGGGGGGGCTTACGGGGGCGAAGCCCCCGTATAATTCAAACTATGCATCAGCAGCGTCGGGTGAACATCATTTACATACTTTATCACAATCATATTTGTAACAAACTGCTTATTCTCCTTCAACTGCGTCGTGTAAATTTGATGGAGGTTGAACATATGCGTCCTGAACTGGGGTGAAAACTCTAGAAGCGGTCGCTCCTTCTTGATGTAACACGCAATATAATTCCTAAACAGCGCATTGGTAAATCCATGAACCTGGTCGCGAAAGCCCGAAAATGCCGCATTATTCTCCGGGTAATACTTCAAAAACTCACCAACCTTTCCCTCCTTCCGTAAACACAAATAGTGATACTGAATCTTTGGCTGATTTCCCCTCAAGTGCCTCACGCGCTCGTAAACTGGATTACGGATCTTCGTCCTCTCCCCAGTTTCCATATTGTAAATAATGACACCTAGTTGACGGAAAGGAGTATTTAGTGACCCAAATTGATGTACTAGCTCGTCATAAGCAGTCCACTCATACTTGCGAGGAACCTTGACAGTCGTTGTCGAAAACTCATAGCAACCATGAATCGCATAAATATCATGAGTCTGGATAGAAATGTTCTCACATGCGTTGTCAATACGGTAAGCCGCAACTAAATACAATTGAGCAGTCTTGAATGGAACCACGATTCGGTTCTCTGGGTGTTGAAGCACAAAACTGTAACACATGCTACGGTCTAATAGACTGATATCCATCTTATTTTCTGCCGCCGCCTCATGAAACATATCGCGGAAGGTCTTGTTCTTGTTCGGCTTATAGAAACTAGATGATGCCCCAATCGTGTTTCGCGTGGTGATTTCCCAGAGCTGTCTAGTATTATCCCAGAACACATTTATCATGGTCCCTTCCACGAACTCTTGGGCAATCAGCGGAGATGAATAATTGTTGGCATACATAGTTGAAAAGACTCCATATGGCATCGATTTAGGTGGAGCAAATGAAATCACCTTGTTATTACCATCTACAATAATAGACCTACATAGTCCATAGGTTCCAATCAGTTCGGGGACCAACATTTGTTTATCATACTTAATCACCCGATACTCGGCACCATCAATTGTAATTTGAGTCGCCTTCAATACACCACACTCATCCGCGACATTATTATTAATCAACGCATCAAACCCTGGGATACGCTGCGATAGATTGTAATTGGGAAGCTTGTATTCTTGCATTGTAGAATACTATCGATTTGTCTTTAACTATGTTTACAAACTTTTATAAAAAGTTATCAAAATTTTGCTCGCCATGGGGGCAAAGCCCCCGTAAACCCCTTTTCCTCCACTTTTTTCAAAAGTGGATTTTTAAAAGCGAATGATTACAACTTAAGCATAAAAATTTCTATAATAAATATAGAAACAAATGTCAAGTGGAATAGAAACAGAAGGCAGCCCATCTCAAGTTCTTGAGCTAGAGTTGGGCGATTTTATAAAGATTGCCGATCGAGCCAATGAAAATTTAAACGATCAGGTTTTTTATATTGATTACATTGATGATACGCAATTGTTTCTAATCAATTCCGACACATTTCAGCCGGTTAAGATTACTATCAACCCTGACGGAACTATGAACAATGGAACAATTAGCAAAATCACAATTTTAAACCGAAGTGATGAGAAGGGGTATGCGAGACAACATGACCTTTTACCCAATACATGGATCGACATCCATTTTGGCGGAGATCTTCCAACCATCATCACTGGTCTCATCACAAATTTGGAACATGATATGATTGAAGTAAAAACCACTTATGGAGACACAATCTACATAAACTTTGATTATAAGGGAATTCCTCTCGATTTGCCTATCAAATTATTTGAGATTCGCGCCGAACCCCAAGTGACTGAGATGCCCGAAGAGAACAAGCCTGATGTTATAGATGCAGAGCCAGCGGACAAAGATTTTGCTCCACACGGGGACCTTGCCCCCGTAAGCCCCAATTTTGCTCCACTTTTTCCAAAAGTGGGCAATGTTCGCGATCAATTGAGAGAATTTATAATTAATGCGGACCAAATTGTGTTTGGTGAAAGAGATCTTGGCACCTTATACCAATACGAAGATGTTTCAACAAAACAACAACGATATAGCATTGATGCCCAAGTGACCGACATGTTGGATGAATTCTTATCCAATGTCCCCGATGCCCAGCGAACCCAAAAGGTTCTAAACAATATACACACCATGATCGAGCGATTCAAACAACTCCGGGAACATTTTTCTCGTTTCGACGAATATGGAAATGTGGAAGGCGCGTTTACGGTCAAACCAATGTACAAACCACTTTTCGAATATTTTGAAAAATTCCAAAACAATTTATATTGGATATTGCCTGTTGTGAAAAATACCAAGAAGGTATACAATACTGGTGAAAAAATCGATGTGTTAAAGAATAGTGACCTAGTCAATGAAGAAATTGCCGAAGATGTTTCACAAATGAAGACTATACTCGATAATTACAAATCCAATGATTTGCCAAACAAATACCAGAATTTGTATGCCGATTTGAATCCGTATTTTACCCCATTTGAGTCTATTAGCGATGAACAAAGGGTGATGATTGAACGCAACGTGAACTGTGATTTGAATGTGATTGTCGATAATCTTGATAAGATGTATTCGTCGATATTCACAAACAATAATATACGAACTCGTCGTTTCGTTACACAAAAATACAATCTGGGATTAAAAAAGCTCGATATTGTGGATGTCAAAGGAAATACCAAGCGCGTTGTTCTCACACCCAATGACACAATGGCGATTCAATCATTCATTACATTGCCGGAACCCACAATTCGATTCTCGAAAATTAATCTTCCAGGAACAAATATTTTGGAGCGGTCCAATTTGAACCAGACATTCCTCAATTTATGGCAATTCTTGAACAAAAAGACTAATCTAAAGGTAGTCGAAGTTGATGAACAACAAGAACTCCAATTCAACGAGGAGAATTTTGTCGATAATATCAAGAATTATGTCTTGACCAATACAGACGGCTTAAACCAAGATCAAGTATATGCGAAATTTATAGAGACAATTGTTCCCAAAACGAAAATTCTCTTCAATTTGATGAAGAAATATATTTCTGGGAAGTTATCCGTTGTTGATGTCGTGAGTTACTTGGAGCCATTCCTCATTTATCCCGATAGTCTCACCTACATGCAATATACAGCAATTGTTGAATTTATTAACCAACAAATTTCAAAATATAACACGAATTTTAGTGATCGCTCCAGAGTGTTCGGTCAACTTCGGCCAACAATCCGGGATACAAGGAGCCGCATCAATCGAAATAGCGCATATTCAATTATCACTATTTTGAAACAAAATGAAGACCAGGTCTTTGAATCGTATGGAATTGATACATGGAACATCAATCTTACAAATGATGAAATGCTTCGCAAAATGACTATCAAGGATTGTTTGCGCCTTTATACTAGTGCGCTATCCTTACAGAGTGTTGGGCTTACTGTTAGTGACGATTTCTCTGGTATTTTTAAACAAGAAAAGGAGGGATTAAAAGGCGATGAGAAAGAGAAAGAAGACGGGGGTGAGTGCGAACAAGTGATAATTGCTAAGAGTTACTCTACCATTACTGCTCTTGAAGGTGACAACGGAAAAGATATTTACTTTGACAAGAAATACGATTCCACAAATTATTCATTAATTGATAATTATGAATCCAAAATGTTTGAATTGCCGCCTGATGAATTTGTCGGGTATTTGACCAACGATTTAAAGAGCAAACTAAAATTAGATGACTTAAGCACAAAATACTTGGTTGAGACATTGATTAACGGATACAAAAAGGTTCGCGATGGGCAGTATGCCATGTTGTTCAAAGAATACAATAAAACATATACAGAACAATATGATTACTACATTCGCAATAATAATGCTTGGGAGAAAACGGACCCTCCGTTAGCCAATGCTCTTGCCGATGATACCGATATTCTTTGTAATTTGAGCAACAAGTGTATGAGTGTACCAAATAACAAAAATCTCAAGGATACAACAGTGATTGACAGCAAGTGTGAACCGATTGATAAAACGGATATCACCATGCGCGCCCAATTACTGAATGAAATCATGAATGAGTTTGACAATAAATACCAGATGTCCAAGGAAGAGCAACAGGCGAAACTTCAATCTCATTTGGATTACCTGTTATCCATCGTGGATAAGCAGGATAGGATTGAACAAGCGGAAATGTTGAAATACAATAACATGAAATATCGCATGGGATACGACATTGAAAATGATACTCCGGCGATAATTTCACCCTATTTCAAAATCAGGGATCTTATCCTTGCCCAACAAGACTTTGTCAAGAAACAAAATGATATTATCAAATTCAAAAACATGTATACGAGAGAAGCCATCGTTGGCACCCTTGGGCCGCTCGGCGAAGAAGAAACCCCGCATTGGTTGTATTGTATTTCCACCGGTGTGAAATTATTGCCGACCTTTAAATATCAACTCGCTTGCGTTTTCATAACAGATCGCGACAATTATTCTACGCAAATTGAATTGATGAAGGCGCAAATTGGAAAACAGAGCGACGATGGTGATCGCTGGGTGGACAAATACAGTGGCTGGCCCATTACCAATATTGATTTAGATACTCAGGAGGGATACGAGGAGGGATTCAAGGTGAGCACTCGGTCTGTTTTGGAGGAGGAAATCGGGGATAAAATCATTGTTAAATCCGCGGTGGCTGTCCAATTTGATAATCCGGAGGCGCGGATGATTTCCAATGTGGTGAATGCTCTCTCTCAAAACATGGGGGTTAATGTTGAGGCGCAAAAGGATTTCATTATCAACACGGCGATGTCATCCATGAATAATGTCGGCGATGAGGCCGACTACAATGTCAGGGTAAAAGAGGCGGCAAATAAAAATCGCACACTTCCGTCGTATGCGGATTATCGCAATTCGTATTTACTCTTTTCTACCTTGGGTCTGTATTTGATTGCGATTCAAACCAGCATCCCATCTATAAGGACTAAACGCGTTTTACCCGGATGTGTAAAGTCGTTCAGCGGATACCCATTTGAGGGCAGTGGCGATATGAGCAGTGTGAATTACTTGACATGCGTGGTTGACCAAGTTCGGCGGGGGCGGACGGACCCATGGAATGTTCTTGCAAGAGTCAAGAAGGAGGCCATTACGGACCGAATTAAGCGGTTCATTGATGATGTTCTCTCGTCGAATCCTGAAGTAAAGAGAAAAATGAATGAAAAGGTGGAGTATTTGTTGGTCAATCCGGAGCCAGAAATACCTGAAATTGTAAATGTCCTCAATTGGACTAACTTCTTGCCTCCGTTGACCCCCTTCAAAATTGTCAATCCGGCAACAGTAACCAGCGAATTTGAACAGCAATTGATGAAAAATATGCGCGCCGGTTCCCGTGACCAAAATGAGAAACTCTTGATTATTGAATCCAAGATTATCCTTTTTTCTCTCGCTGTTCAAGAGAAAATATTGGATGTTGTGAAAAGCAAAGACTTTATTTTGAGCAAGGCGAACAAGGAACCATATTTGGAGAATGCGTGCTGCGACAGTAAATCGGGCCAAACAACAATTGAATACTTTGAGAAGGAAAACCCCAAAATTAAAGAATACAATCAGGTTGTTGGCCATTTGTCGAATATTTTGGAAGACGTTGTTAGCATCACAAAGGCAGGGTTATTATACAGCAAAATCAATACAAAGAATGTATACCCGGCTGTTGCGCAAACCTTTGGCGAACAAACTATTTATATGGCGTTTATTCATTACTGTAATTTCAATTCGTTGGTTCCGGTTCCAGGCGAGCTGCTGCCCATCTGTAAAGAGAAACCGTTGATAAAGAGGGGCGATACAGTGAGCGATATTATACGAAAATTGAAGAGTGAGCAACGTGAATATTCCAATGAAACATTTTTGCGGTTGTTACAAATTGTCGGGCGCAATAACATTATTGATGTAAACATGAATTCTCATTGTATATCATCAATCACAAAATTATTGGGGGTTTTAGAGGCCGTGAAAGCCAGCAAATTTGTGAAGCCGGAGTTTACTCAAAAATTGTATGATGCATTGGATACATTCAGCATCGCAACGGATGAAATGAGTGATGAGACGGAGAAGCTGAACAATTATTTGATTCGACAGAGTGACGAAATGAAGAAACAAATTATGGATTTCATTGTCAAGAATAAGACGGGAGATATGGATCGAAAATCAATTGAGAATGTGGCCGGTTTTGTCAAATCACTTCTCTCGTGGTCATCGAAAGATAAAAAGGATAAAATATCTAGCGACGCAACATATCATACATTGAACTTTTTGAAAACGTTTGTTGATAATTTTGTCAATATATTTCCTAGTATTATTTTGAATAAAGTCAATTACAATGATGTTGCGACTCCCAAATATTGGAATTTATCCAAGTTTCACAACAATGATATCAAAACTTTCATACGCGAATACTATGAAAAACTCAAAATATTCTATGATGTCCCGGCTCTGTTTGCTATTTTGAATAAAGTTAAGGATAGCTGCGCTGATTTTATTTTGTTGGCAAATGCGACCCCGTGCTTTAGCAAAATTAATTACAAGGATAAGGAGTTTGTTCCTGTTATCGACGAACAAACGAGCCAGAATTTGTTTGAATATTATTTTTTGTGTGTCGTTATGAATTACATTGACTTGACAGACCAAACCGACATGATTGTTACAGAGATTCCCAAACCGTATCTTATTGATGATGTGTTTTCGGTTGATTCCGTCCAAGAGAGTGTTACGCGTGTTGATATTAATGTGGATCCGCGTTTGGCCACGGATACACGCATCTTCTCGGGCAATAAGAAACAGCTGAAGCAACAAGTCGCACATTTACTTGTGGTGTTTTTGAATACAATGAATGCCCACAAAACAACTGTTGATGTTTCCTATGAAGACATCCAAGATAGGGTTTTCAAATTGAAGGAACGAGAGAAAAACATCATAACGGATCGTTTGAAGGGGCTTACGCCAGAGGAGCGCGACGCAGACACAATTTTAAAGATTAATAAGCTGGGTGTGTGGAGCAAGGGATTACAGAAGGGGCTCACCTCTTATGTTGCTGAAACATATGATGATGAGCGTGAACTTCGAGAGAACTTTGATCGTCTGGAAAAGAAATTAGTTAGAACAAATGCTGATGTAAATGACCAGAACCGTGATCTATTACTGGCTGATTTGATAGATCAAGAAGATATGGACAATGAGATGGAACAAGAAGCAAATGATATGCGGGGATTAACGGATGATTACGCGGATGGTAATTTTGAGGGGGACGAGGTGGACAACTATGGAGATTATGACTAATTCCACGGGGGCGAAGCCCCCGTAAACCCCTCCCCCCTCATTTATGTATCAACCTTTAGAAATCCACCTTTAGAAAAGGTGGAGCCAAACACTGGTTATTTTGGATTTTGCTTCACTTAAACCATTTTACAAAGTTGTTGAAAAGGGGTTTACGGGGGCATGGCCCCCGTAGTTGAGCAAGATGCCTATTATTTTGGATCAACCTTTAAAAAAGGTTGATATGTAAATAAAAATTTATAATTATAGTATAGATGTATCAAAACATTGTTCGACAAAATATTACATTGGTGTCTGTTGTTTTATTTGTGTATTTGTTTGGTCTTATTCAGTATATGAAACCGGCATTTTTATACAATAGTGATGGCAGCATAAGAGAGTTTGGTGTAGGATACAAAAACAAAACAATATTACCAATTTGGTTGTTGTCTATTATTTTAGGAATATTATCCTATTTAGCAGTATTGTATTTTATAACGGCACCAAAACTTATGTAACACGGGGGTAAACCCCCGTAAGCCCCACCCTGTGAATAACAAAACTTGTGAGGGGCTTCCCGCACTACTAATATCTGTCTTCAAAATCACAATATTGATCTTGAATGGCATCAAGTGACGCATCACCAAACAGCTCCTCTTGTCTCTTCTTCAATGCGAGTTGTTTCTTCTTTTTTTCCCGTAGTTTTTGTTCATTGTCTTCCTTTTTCAAATTCTTCTCCACCCAACCTTTGGAAAAGGTTGCTCCAAATTCACCCTCTCCCGAAGGGAGCAGCAGAGGGAGAGGGTGCCCCTTTATCTGTTTTTGCTCCACTTTTTTAAAAAGTGGATTTTTTAAAAGTGGATGATGTAAAAAAAGGTCTTCAATTAACTCTTCTTCTGCTTTGTCTACTAACTGTTGTATTTCCTTCTTTTTTGTTTCTTCAATATTGGCTTTGAGTTTGGCTTCGATTTCATCGCAATTTTCCCAGTCATCTTCCCAATTATCACAAATTTTCAATTCATCTTTATTATCCATAATAGTATATACAATAAAATAAAATTATTGTATTTACCTCAAACTGGGGAATCAATGTTTAAGGCGCGTTAAAGCCTTCCTTTAAATTGGATGTTTTAAAGTTGGTTCTTTGATACAAGGGCATACCTGCTTTATACTTGAACTGAACATCCCCTTTATTGTGCGAAAAGCATTCTTTCGCTGGTTTCGTGTTTCATTCACATATTGAACTTCTTGTTTTTCTAAAATTACACTATTTACATTTTTCGGCTTTACTGGAGTAAATGCGGAGTTTTCACTGCTATGCCTCAAATCGATATTACAAAAGCTCATTGGAATATCTTCATCCTCATTGACATCTTCTTTATGTGATGTGTCGACCCGTAACTTGTTCATTTTCGGCATTTGTATTATTAGTATTGTATAATATTTTATTTCATTTTTTTATAAATAAAATTGATTCATTCTTTCTTTTAGAAAAAGAGAACAAAATATCTTTTAGAAAAAGATAATAATTACTCTATCAAAGATTTGAAATGGAGCTTGTTGTTGAACCCGATGTATATTCACCAAGTGTTGACAATGATGGCAATTATATTGATAAGATACCCGCATTCAACACAATCAAAAAGGGTCTAATTTGTCCATGTGGGTCAAGAAAAGACAAGTTTTACGATTCTCATTCTAGTTTTTCGGCACATATCAAAACAAAGATTCATCAAAAATGGTTGGATGGTTTGAATACAAATAAAATTAATTATTTTGTGGAAAATGAAAAACTCATGCAAACTATACAAAATCAGCGACTAATCATCGCACAACTGGATAAGGATGTGCAAAATAAGTTGCTTACAATTGATTATTTGACAAAACAGCTACTACATGTGAATACCTCACACCAAACCGTTGGTGATTTGCTTAACTTGGATTGAAATGATACGATAGTTGGTTTAAAATTATATTGGTTTTTGCTCCACTTTTAAAAGTTGATAAAATCACAAATTTTTTCTTTTTCCAAGACTTTTTTGGCAAAACCAATTTTGGACATTTATAAATGTCCATTTTCTGATTTCCCAAAAAGGTCTTGGCAAAAAAAAGTGAAAAAATGGGTTTAGACCATAACCGTCTTATTTTGGATTTTGGGTTAAAATATTTGTTAGCATAACTTTTTTTGAACTGTTTTATTTTTTCAATTTGAATAGTTTAGGCATATTTTTTTGTAGCTATAATATACATATATGGCTACAAATAATGGAAAAAATATGCCCCACAAATTTTATTGTGAAAAATGTGATTATAAATGCTCTAAAAAGTTTTGCTGGGAACAACATTTGGCAACAAGCAAACACAAAAATGCTACACAAAGCTACATCGAAGCTATAGACAATTATGAATGTGTGTGTGGAAAGAAATACAAACATCATCCCAGTTTTTATAGACATAAAAAGAATTGTAAACCTAATCAAACAACACAATTTATTGAACCTGACCAAGTAGATATTAATTCTCTTGATATAAACTTAATCATGCAACTATTAAAACAAAACGACGAATTTAAGAGCTTAATGGTAGAGCAAAATAACAAAATGATGGAAACCTTCCAAGAAACTATGCAAGAGGTTTGTAAAAATAATACAAACATTACAAATAATGGAAATATCAACTCTCACAATAAAACATTCAATCTACAAGTGTTTTTGAACGAACAATGTAAGGATGCTATGAATATTATGGATTTTGTAGATTCTATAAAATTGGATTTGACTGATTTGGAATCGGTCGGCAAGCTTGGATATATCAACGGGATTTCTAACATTATCATCAAGAACTTAAAGGCCCTCGATGTTCACATGCGACCAGTTCACTGTACTGACTTGAAGAGAGAAACAATGTATGTGAAATCCCAAAATGAATGGGAAAAGGAGGACGAAGAGAATAAAAATATCCGCCGGGCTATCAAACACATTGCCTTTAAAAATTACAAAACGCTCGAGTTATTTCAGGAGTTACATCCAGATTGTATGGAGTATGATTCCAAGCATGGGGACCATTTTTTGAGACTCCGGATAGAGGCCCTTGGAGGAGGGTCATCAAACGTAGATTATGACAGTCACACCAAAATCATAAAAAAGATAGCCAAAGAGGTTACCATCGATAAACATACATAGACTAAGCAGTTATTGTATAGGTCGTTTCTGTAGCCCGTTTAATTTCCGCATTTTTCTTTTCTTCTTCATCCAAGTAGGTTTGATAATTCTTCTCCATAGTTGCGGGACTAACGGAACATGTCCGCGTAGCTAATTTCATTTGAACTATTAGTGACAGCAAGACGCCAGTGTAGACATACCACATCGTTTCTCCAATGCTGTCGCGGGTAACCACCAAATCGAATAACTCCTTCTTCAATGGCAACGATGCCACACTATTGTGCTGGTATTTGGGTTTCATCAGCGGGTCAAGAATCTCCCAATAACTGTCAAAATTTGTTGGCACCATTTGGTTGATTAAAATAGACATATTTCCACAGATTTTAACGATCATATCCGCAGCATCTTGAAGTTCTTTCTTATTTCCCACATCACCCTTTTCAATGGCTTGGTCGACATCCTTATCAACTAACAGCTCGGTCAATAGAGTATTCGCGGAACTAGACACATAATAATAGCCAAATACGTCAGCAAAGGCACTTTTGAATCCTGGAAAAACTACAATTGTTATAATAACTATCCCGAATATCAATGTCCACGGAATAACTGTATATAGACCTGCTGCGCCAATATTTTCACTGATGCTTCCGCCACAAGCATTTGCCACGATACCAGCATTCATCGCCCATTGAAAAGCAACAACCATAAGAAAATACAACCCTAAAAATTTATAAGCCGAACTTGCGTAGCTCTCCATTTTTGTTGGATCTGATACATCGTCTAAACTTATTGATGGTTTCTTCAAATAGTAGACTAATGTTATAATTAAAAATACTATCATATTCGCAATCGAATTGTCCATATACTAACATAGGGTTTTTTTTTGGTAAAATAATCCTAATTATTATCATGGACATTGATAAACCAATATTAACCGAACCGGGCATGAAATATTTTCTTAGCCAAACATTGAAGCAATGTCATATAATAAAGAATAATTTTCATAATTTATTGTTTAATATTAGTTTATTTGCTCTATTTCTATTCATTTTAGGAATATTTCTATTTTATAAATACAAGGGTCGATTAACCCCTGCGGAGATCGAATATAAGAACCAAGAAAAACAACAATATGTTTTGGAAAAAATAAAACAATTTCAAATATCAAAAAAGAGAGCTCATCAAGAATTGATAACTGGTCTACCATCATGGGACAGTGAATTTGACGCCATTCACCGAAAGATTACGTAACCTAATCCACCTTTGAAAAACGGGGGTTTACCCCCGTAAGCCCCCATTTTTAAGGAGGGGGTCCGGGGTGGGCTTCAACGCGCCTTCGGCACTTAAACCTTGGTTCCCTGGTTTTGCTCGCTTTCCCTTTTAAAAAGGGAAGAAAATTTTTGGCTCCACCTTTTTCAAAGGTGGTTTTTAAAAGCGACCCCGTCTTATTTTCTCAGTAGTGTATATGTCTTTAGAGAATGACAATATTGATAAATATATTTCCGATTATTACAAGCTTAAGAAAAAATATGACGATGAAAATAACAAGAACAAACGAGAGATTATGAGTAAAAAATTAAGCAAACGAGAGAAAAAGAACAGGTATGACAAACTGGTCCCCAAATGTATTCTTTGTAAACAACCCGGAGGAACCATTTTTTCAAATAAATTCGACGAAACCCTGAATGCGAGGCGACTAACTGCTAGTTGTGGACACACTGCGGATCCGTGTAATTTAGATATTCAAATTATCACAGGCAAATATGTATTATTACCCGATTTATTCAAAAAAACTACGGCCAATATCAGTGAGTTGAAAACAATGGTAATTAACGATAAAAATAAGCTGTTATTTGGTTACAAGACAACCCAAGAGACATTGGACGCATTTGATGAATTAAAGGAACAAATAACTCAAAATATGACGGAGCTCGACACAATTGTTCGCGAATATTCTAACATAACCGATAACACGGAGGAAAATGAAAAGTTGAAAGAGTTAACCGAGAAATCATTTGGCGAAATCAAAAATATCAAGGAATATATGGTAAATTTCAATGAGGATGATGATCCAAAGTTTGTTTATGATGCTGTTGAAATTTATACTAATCAGTTGACCCCAGTATTGAGCGAAATTATGAAACTCAAATATAAAAATAATAATATGGTTTGGTTTAATCCGGATACGCGCGTATATCATTTGATACAAGATAAAACAGGTATAAATAATTTGGAAACGGACTTGATTGATCCAGAAGTGGTTAGTTATAATGTTACGCTGACAGCTAAGAAAAAAAATGTATCTAAAGAGCAGGAGGAAGAAGAGGTCCAATAATAAAATATAATTACAATGTATATGTTTCTTAATTATATTTCTTTGCCCGCATTTTTGATCAGTTTCGCGGTGGGCCTATTTTTTGTATATATTTTAGGACCCGATATGAAAACGGTTTATATTTATCCTAACCTGGATAATGTGGAACAGGTTCTCTTTAAGGATAAAGCAGACAATTGTTTTTCATTTCAACCCACAGAGGTGGAGTGTCCCAAAGATAAAACGTTAATACATAGTGTTCCAATACAGGCCTAATTATCCACATCCCTTTTAGAAATCCACCTTTAAGAAAGGTGGAGCCAAATCCCTTTTCATTACTTCGTGAAAAAAAGGGAACAAAATTTTGATAACTTTTCCAAAAGCGATTTTGCTCGCCTCCCTTTTTACCACGGAGCAAGGAAAAGCGATCTCTAAAAGTTATTAAAAGCGATTTTGCTTCTCTTTTCCTTGCTTCGTGGAAAAAAGAGAGGTGCTAATGATATTTGTATTTGAGTCTTTATACGAAGGTGTAATTGTTTTTTATCCACTTTTTAGAAAAGTGGAGAAACATTTCAACCTTTGGAAAAGGTGGATCAAAAAAATCACTTTTCTTTGGCTCCACCTTTCTTAAAGGTGGATTTTTATTAAAGGCGGATAATATATGGAGCTTGGAAAATTTGTTCACACAAAAACTGGAAAATATATGATGTCAGTTTTATTGGGATTTGGGCTCGCCTCATTATTTAGAATCGTTTGTAAAGATAAAAATTGTATATTGTTTCGCGCTCCTCCCTTGGAGGAAATTAAGGATAAAATTTATGGACAGGACAACAAATGTTACAAATATTCAGTTAATCCTACAAAATGTAACGCACAAAAGAAAACGGTCGAGTTTTAGAATCCACCTTTAGAAAAGGTGGAGCCAAATTACAGTCAATATATGATAAAGCGTTTTTAATCGAAGCAAGAGAATATTTTTGGCTCAACCTTTCTTAAAGGTTGATTTGGCTCCACCTTTTTTAAAGGTGGGAGGATGCGTAATTATTAAAATCAATCATTCTACATACTAGTTATGGGCGATTCAACAAGTATCATGGATTTACCCACCGACCCAACTGGCGGTGGAAACAATATTTCTATTACGGCAACAGAAAAACAAATGGACCAATCGACAATAAGTCAACTTGTAAGCGGACTTCAACAAGCAACAACTACAGGTGCGACTCAGTTGGCTTCTCGAGACATGCCTATGAACCCAACAAATATTACAAATGATATCCAAACACAACCAAATTACATGCCTCAAACAACTCATGTGGATTACATCAAGGAACATGAGGACGCAAATGACATAATCAACCAATATAATCGGGGTGTTGGCCAAAGTGATTCGTTGGACGAGATGTATAATGAAATCCAAACCCCCATTTTACTTGCGGTTTTGTATTTCCTCTTTCAGTTGCCGATCTTCAGGAGGTATTTATTTTCCTATTTTCCAATCTTATTTTCCAAAGATGGTAATTTGAACATCAATGGCTTCTTATTTAACAGTGTTCTGTTTGGATTATTGTTTTATTTATTAAACAAAGTAACTATGAATTTCAATAGATTTTGATTTCGATAGATTTTGATTTCAATATGTTTTAATTAGAACTAGTAAATGTTATCATATACTAGTTCTATGATTCGTGAATACGCAATTAAATTAATTGACAATATGCCGATACATCCCACCAATTTAACAGTGGATGTAATTTTAGACGGAGGAGCATTCAACGGAAGTTATTTGTTAGGAGCATTATATTTCTTGAAGGAACTAGAAAAACGGGGGCATATAAAGGTGGATCGAATATCAGGATGTAGTATTGGATCACTTGTTGGATTTCTATATGTAATTGATTCTCTGGATACAATGACAGAGTTGTACACAACAATCTATCATGAAATTAGACGCACCCATAATTTTACTGTATTGAATCAATTAAAATCATTATTAGGCGACAAAATCCCGACCGATGTATGCGCTAAATTGAATAACATGTTGTATATCACATACAATAATATTCAAAAGGGAACAAAACCCGTAAAATGTGTTTATAAAGATGTCGATGATATCATGAATACTATCGTCAAATCAAGTTTCATACCATTTGTGACAGATGGTTGCGTAACATATAAGGAGAAATATGTGGATGGTGTTAATCCATATATTTTTCAACAAGAACCTGGAAAAAAGAGATTATATTTGAATTTATCCAGTTTTAATAAAATTGCGCATATATGGAATGTAAAAAATGAACCAACCAATTATCATAGGACATTGTCAGGGTTACTTGATATTCATCATTTTTTCATGAAACAATCGAATACAGAAATGTGTAGTTATGTAGAAGATTGGAGCACATTTAGCAAATCGGTTCAACACATAAAGAGTATTGGAGAATTCTGTATACTGAAAATAGTTTGTATTATTGTATACTTGAAAAAACGACACGTAAATGATGACTATCTAATATACAAAATTCTTTCTGTCATTGTTCGTGATATATTTGAAATACTTTTGGATACGTATTGCTTCTAGCCCACTTTTAGAAAAAGTGGAGCAAAACGATTGTTTATTTGGCTGTTGCTTCGCTGAAACCTTTCTCATAGTCGTTTTTTGCGTGTATAACCACCCCAAAACCCCTTGGCCTTCTTAGTTCTCTTTTTCTTCTTTTTGTCCTTTGGTTGCTTTTCCTTTGGTGCCTTTTCCTTTGGTGCCTTTTTTTCAGTCCTTTTAGTTGGTCTATAGTTCAAGAACCACTCATCAAATTCACGCGTTCCTCTCTTGCTCTTCAACTCCTGATACATTTCTGCCTTGTGTGCGCGCATTTCCTCCACCGATTCTTGGTGGCCATAACAGGTGATGCTGAATCTGCGAAGTAACCCCTTTTGCTCAAGACGATTTCTCTGTTGGACCTCGAATAAAAATTTCGACATACAAACAATACGGTCGGAGAAATCATTATAATATGGACGATCGGCATACAAAAATGCTAAAAAGAAACTCAACATGGTGTCAATAGTCGCAATTTTCACTTGTTGCCCGTGAATGTATATTGTGTTGTAGCTGTGGCAAGCAATTGGTTTGTATACAAAGGCAATTGTATCCTTTCCAATCTTGATTTCATAGTGTTCAGGAATAATCTCGCCAACAGGGGCTTGTTTTACTATTTTGACATTTGTGACACCAATGTCTTTTAGGCGCTCCTTCACAATTTCACATGTTGTATCGGGGTCATTGGATAACACTTCAAAATCCGCAATGTGTTCTACACGCTTTTGTAATTTTGCGGGCATGTATTTGGAGTAGAGGGAAATCGCATATCCGCCAAAAAATACGACTCCTTGGTTCACCAAAGTACTGCGAACATTTTCGAAAATCTCATCTTCCTGAGTTGTATCACTCATCCCGCGTTGAAAATCGACGGCATCACAAATGCGCGATGTGAGCGGATAATACTTGTTCAATAGTGTAAGACGTTTGAACACCTTTTCAAATCGATCAATTTGGCCTGCGGGCCTCGAAAGTTCTAAATACATTGACATTTTCAAAAAATTAGGCGGGCAGTATAGGATACCTTTGACACGAACCGCATCGCGCTTAATCGCATTGAACAGTTCTTTGGGAATATACGTCAAATCGGCTACACCAAGGAAATTACAAAATACTTTGAATGTGCCTTGGTGACTGCCAGCCTTTGCCTCAACTTCAGTGTAACCGTTTTTGACATACAACTCGGCCAACTCTTTTGCGTCTTCAAGAGCATTGGGTGTGAAAAAGTCATAATCACTCAGCTCAATATTCTTGTCATATATCTTGTCTTGTTCGGGGAGAAGGGCATCAATCGCAACGCCTCCGTAACAAATGAGGTTCTTCTTTTTGATGAAATCCTCAACGATGCGAATCATATCTTGAACCTCTGGAGTGTTCACAAGTCTGTTGCCCATTTTGGCTTCTGCCATATCAACCGCAGTACGTAAAATGGCTAATTCACATTCTTGAAATGTCAATGATTTGTCACATTTTGTTCCAACCATTTAGAGCAATGCCTATTATATGTGCCGATTTTAAATTATGTTTAAAATAAAAAAGAAGAACAAAAATATTTTTGTTCTTTTTTCTAAAAGAGAAGAAGGAGGGGTTCGGGGAACCTTGGTTCCCTGGTTTCTACACCTTTAGACATTCTAAACGCCGACTCTTGCGGTCGGCGTCTTTGAATGTCTAAAGGTAACCGGTTACTTCGTGACTGATAAACCTCCTTTGTTATATTCAGCATCTCGGCATAGCCGAGATGGCGATATATAAATCGGCGGTTTAATTGTCCGAAGGTGTAAAAGAGATGTGGATTAGATCTCAAAATTGTAGAAATCGGTAGCAATGTTTCTCGTCGCATAAGACAATTCCGGTTTTTGAGGTGTTGGCTCTGCCACAGTAATAACAACATTGCGTAAACGCTGCGGTTTCAAACAAAACGCATATCCACATCGGTTAAAGAATGCCGTATTTTCTTCCAAGAGCGCATCCACATATTGATACCTCATTGCCACCATTTGACACCCCATTTCTCTCGACAACATTCCAGAAGGATTCACAGGATTCACACCATTGTCAGGTAACACGATTGTCATGGCAGTTTTATTGTATGTGGTCAATTCCACAATATCTTGGACATTACTTACTTCGTGATACGGGTATGCTCGCATGAATACCGAACTACTTGTTAAATTAACAAACTCCATAAAATCGGTATTGTCCAAGAATGAATTATTGTTCTTGTCAACAATCAAAATAATTTTGTTTTGAAAATTGAGAAGGGGCATAACGCCTATATTTCTCCCATGATTTTCATAACTGTATGTACCATCCAACATGTATGATTGGTATTGTTTAAAAATTTCGGCTAGTTTCGAATACATTTGCTGATTGTTTGATTTGAAACGCAAATGGATAATAAGTGGATCGCTGGAGTTGGGACATGTTAGACTGGCAGAAGATGTTGTTGTTCCAGGGCTGCCCATAGCGTAATCTTGTATTGTCTTCATGACACTCGCAAAGGGCACACTGTTAAATGTTTCTTTCACATAAAAACTCTCACTTGTGCTAGTGGACACAACCGGACTATTATCAATCGAGTAAATCTCAAAATCGAGGCACCGAACTCCTTGTTTAATAACGGCCTTCAAGTTACATATGTCAACCACATCATTTTTATAAGAGCCGCCACTACATGCGTTGTATGCTGTTTTAACATAGTAGTCATACAAATTGCCACTTAAATCCGCTACACCAGAAGCGATTGGAGATATATTTCCATTAATACTTGGGTATAAAGTATTC
>Ga0114958_10000777_pt1 | contig 26602 bp, 20 predicted proteins | sample C_130208_EF_Meta_FD_89577 | JGI IMG/M metagenome (GOLD analysis project Ga0114958, IMG submission 89577) | Freshwater microbial communities from Lake Croche, Canada to study carbon cycling - C_130208_EF_MetaG | ecosystem: Environmental > Aquatic > Freshwater > Lake | place: Lake Croche, Canada... | reverse complement strand
TTTCCTTTTTAATCCTAAGCCCGATACCTATCCAGGTTTGAGTATGGGAATGAATGCGTCCTTAAGTAATGCAAATCGAAATTTTGGCGGTTTTCAGGGAGGGTTTACAACGTTGAATCCTATCACTGATTTTGTATCCTTTCTGACTGAACTTAAATTTTACTACCGCAATAACGGTGGTTATACAGCCACAGATGTTAACTATAAGATTGTGAATCCTACAGCTGATACAGCTACTCTTTCACACGTGCAAAGCACAATTTATTCCTATCAAAAAGACTCAACTGTAAAAACCTATAATTTCAAAAATTTCTATTCGCTTGAATTGCCATTGATAGCACAATTGAACTACAGGTCGTTTGCACTTTATGGCGGTTTGAATCTCGCTTACAATTTTAGATTGAAGACAACCGAGAAAAGCAGAAATTACGCGGTGTCTTATATTGATACCGTTGCAACGTCAGTTGGCTTTGATTTCCCAATCGACAAGGCATCACAATATATGAAAAGTGATTTTTCAAGTCGATTTGGTTTGGGTTACACTTTAGGTGCAGCGTATAGTTTTAGTCCTCAGTTATATATTGATCTTCGTATTACTCAAAATGTATGGGACAATATGAAGACAAATGCCGCTAGGGAGATTTCAAACGGATTTTTTAAAGTTCCGTCTTTCCAGTTTTCATTGGGTTACCGCTTTAGAAAGTTTACACCAGATAATTAAGGCGTAGGTTTCGATATGTTACATTGAAAGAATAAAGCTGCTTACAAAATGGAGGCAGCTTTTTTCTTTTGGCATGGGACTATGATTTTCTTTAAACTCATTTACCTTTACAATCCTTAAACAAACGTATGGCAACTATTGCAGAAATTATCGCATGTATTGAAGGATTTGCACATCCGATGTATCAAGAAAGTTATGACAACAGCGGCCTAATCGTAGGCAACAGTGAAAAGAAGGTGAAAAAAGTATTGCTTACACTTGATTGCACAGAGGACGTCGTTGAGGAGGCTATATCGAAAGGTTGCCAGTTAATCATCGCCCATCACCCAATTGTGTTTAAAGGACTCAAATCGTTGACCGGGAAGAATTATGTTGAGCGGACCTTACTACAAGCTATCAAGAAGGATATTGCAATCTATGCCTGCCACACGAATCTTGATAATGTGCAAGCGGGTGTCAATCGAAAAATCGCCCAAAAGTTGGGGTTAAAAGATACCTCGGTGCTTTCACCAATGAAAAATACATTGAAGCAACTTTATACATATGTGCCTAATCAAGAAGCCGAAGCTATTCGTCAGGCTCTTTATAAGGCTGGTGCCGGAAAAATAGGTCAATATGAGGATTGTAGTTTTAATGTCTCAGGGGTAGGTACATTCAAGGCGATTGGCAACGCCAAGCCCTTTGTAGGGTCACTCAATGTGGCTCACGAAGAGAACGAGGTGAAAATAGAGGTTGTTTATCCGGTGCATATTGAGCGAAAGGTAATACAGGCGCTGCACGATGCCCATCCGTATGAAGAAATAGCCTATGGTATTATTAACATTGAAATACCGAACAAGGATTTGGGTGCCGGCTTGGTGGGCACCTTGCCTAAACCAATCGATGAGAAGCAATTTTTAAAGTTACTCAAAGCCAATATGAAGGTTTCTTGTATACGGCATACCAAGTTTCTTAATAAAAAAGTAAGCCGGGTGGCGATTTGCGGTGGTTCGGGCAGTTTTTTGCTCAACAATGCCATCCGAGCCGGAGCCGATGTGTTTGTCACGGCCGACTTCAAATACCACGAGTTTTTTGACGCCGAGTCGCACCTGATGATTGCCGATATCGGTCATTATGAAAGCGAGCAGTTCACCTATGAAATATTTTCTGAACTACTATTGAAAAATTTCACTACTTTCGCAGTCCTTAAGACTTCAGTGGACACAAATCCTGTAAATTATTATTCATAAAATATGGCAGCAGTAAAAGAATTTTCAGTACAAGAACGTTTGGTTTCAATATGCAAACTTCAACGGATCGATTCTAAAATTGGTGAAATCAAAAAATTGCGTGGTGAACTTCCTATGGAAGTGAAGGACCTGGAAGATGAGATTGCAGGCTATAACACACGAGCAAATTCGATTGATCATGAGATTAAGTTGATCGATGATACCATTAAGGAAAAACAAAATATTCAAGCAGAATCTCGTGAATTGCTTAAGAAATATGAAAAGCAACAAGATAATGTGAAAAATAGTCGTGAATTCGAGGCGATTAACAAGGAAATCGAGTTGAATGAACTAGAGATCAAAGCTTGTGATAAGAAGATCAAAGACGCGAACGTTGAAAAAGATGAGTATTTGGCTCAAAAAGCTCAGACTCAAAAGCAAATTGATGACAAGCAAGCTGTATTGGCGCAGAAGCAAAATGAACTTCATAAAATTACGGAAGAAACAGAAAAGGAAGAAGAAGAATTGAATAAGAAAAGAGAGAAGTCTGTGACAGCTGTTGAGGCCCGCTTGCTGCTTGCCTATGATCGTATCCGAATGAATTATAAAAACGGATTGGCAGTCGTGCCTGTTGAACGTGATTCATGTGGTGGATGTTTCAATAGCATTCCTCCTCAGCGTCAATCTGATATTCGTCTTCGTAAAAAAATGACCGTGTGCGAACATTGCGGTCGTATTTTGATCGACAGTGAATTGAATGATTCTATCGAAATCTAATTTAATTGCTCGATCTAGTAAATTGTTGAATTAACATCATAACCTGTTTTCAGGTAGAACCCATCTCGTGTAAGCAATTCGTTGCCACATAAGATGGGTTAAATTTTTGCCCTCTATTTTAGTGATGATGTAGTACTTTTGCGGCTCAAAAAAAACACTATGTCAGTATTTACCTCTTATCATTTCGAAGGCAAGAAAGCCCTAGTGCGTGTCGATTTTAATGTACCTCTCAATGATCAGTATGAAATTACTGATGATACTCGTATGAGGGCTTCTTTGCCTACGATCGAGAAAATTCTGAATGATGGAGGCAGCGTAATTTTAATGTCGCATTTGGGTCGACCTAAAGACGGACCTGCCGATAAATACTCGCTGAAACATATCTTATCACATCTAGTCGAGTTGCTAAACGGCCGAACTGTTAAGTTCGCCGCTGATTGTATAGGTCAGGAAGCTATCGATGAAGCTGCTCACTTGAAAGCTGGTGAGGTATTACTGCTTGAGAATCTTCGTTTTTATAAAGAAGAAGAAAAAGGGGATATTGATTTTGCTCAACAACTGGCGTCCTTAGGTGATGTGTATGTCAATGATGCGTTTGGAACTGCACATCGTGCTCATGCATCAACTGCGATTATGGCGCAATACTTTTTGCCAGAAAATAGAATGTTTGGTTCTTTAATGAATGCGGAGGTGAGTAATGCCGAGAAAGTTTTTCATAGCGCCGAAAAACCGTTCACCGCTATTTTGGGTGGCGCAAAAGTGAGTGATAAAATGTTGATTATTGAAATGCTTATGAACAAAGCAGATACCATCATTATTGGCGGTGGTATGGCCTATACCTTCCTCAAGGCTCAAGGTAATGAAATTGGATCTTCTCTTTGTGAAAATGACCGTCTTGATTTGGCGAATGAATTGATTACTAAAGCTGAAGCAAAAGGTGTGAAGTTATTGATACCTGTTGATAGTGTGATAGCTGATAAGTTTGCCGCTGATGCGAACACGCAGGTGGTCGATAATAATCATATCCCTCAAGGATGGATGGGACTGGATATTGCTGAGAAATCAATGATGAAATTTAGCGATGCGATCAACAATTCAAAGACGATCCTTTGGAACGGGCCTATGGGCGTGTTTGAAATGGAGAAGTTTCAACAAGGAACCAAAGCCATAGCGCTGTCTATTGCTGAGGCTACCAACAAAGGGGCTTTTTCATTGATCGGTGGCGGCGATTCGGTGGCGGCCATCAATATGTTTCATTTAGCAGATCAGGTTTCGTATGTAAGTACTGGCGGCGGGGCCTTGCTGGAATATTTTGAAGGAAAAGAATTACCCGGTATCGCTGCTATCAGAGGATACGTAAATTCGTAAGCCAGTATGTCGAACTCCAACACGTCTGTTATTTGTATCACAACCGACATTTCTAAAATTGATATGTTGTTCGTGCACGATTATCTGGCGAATCATAGTTATTGGGCTAGAGGAATTCCATTGGAGACCGTCTGCAAATCGATCGAGCATAGTTTATGCTTCGCCGTGCTAAAGGATGATGCAATGATAGGATTTGCCAGAATGATAACCGACAAGGCGACCTTTTGCTATCTCTGTGATGTTTTTATAATTGAAGATCAACGCGGAAAGGGTTATTCAAAAATGTTGATGCAAACCATCATGGCGTATCCCGAACTGCAGGGGCTCAGACGGTATATGTTGGCGACGTTTGATGCGCATGGTCTTTACAGACAATTCGGCTTTGAAGCCTTATCGACGCCCGAGCGTATCATGGAAATTCAATATCAGGAGGTTTATGCACCCAATGAATGATACTGCAGGTATAAGCCTATTATGAAATAGATTGTATATCAGTATTTGATAAATCTATGATGTCTTTTTTTCAATGGCAAAACCGAAATATTGCTTGAGTGGCCATACTTCTCATTGAAAAGTTGTTACTTTTACGTTTCGAATTATGAACTCAATACCTGAGTTTATTGTCATGTTTACATTTTTATGAAGAATATTACATTATTTCTGTTTTCATTATGTATTTGTTTGCTTACTCAATTAATGGTTTCAACCAATGCTTGCGCCCTGCATGTTACTATTATCGAAAGTCAGTCCTATCTCAACACCGATATGATGGATGTAAAATGGAAAAACGTTGCCATAAGTATGGGCTATACGGCCTCTGTGGTGCCGCAAACGACTCTCGATAATTCAACATTTTTTGCCACCACGGATGTGCTGATTATTTCATCAGGTTCTATTGCCTTGCCGGCGAATAGGGTTGCCACGATTCAACAGTTTTTGCAAACGGGTAAGCCAGTTTTTTTGCAGGGCGAATACCAATGCAGTTTATCTACCAATCAGGCTTTTTCTACCTTGGTAAATACCTTGGGAGGTACTTTTTCATGGGGAGGTACCACTAATGGGATTATGCAAATGAATATCCTAGGCTCGTTTGCCAATGCACAGATTCCAATTCAGAATCCGGTTTTGGATAATTTTAATTTTGGATGTCATGGCACAGGTTGCGGAATCCAATATTTTCTCGAGCGTAACGGCTTGTTTTATGGGTACTTTTTTTGTCCACCTAATCCGAACATTGGTCGACTTATTCAAATTACCGATCAGGATTGGATTAACGGAAATACCAATGATACACTAATGAAGAATGTCATTACACATCTTGTGGATCCTGCTCTTTGCAGCGCTACTAACTTTACCCCTACGAACCTTGGAAACGATACCACCTTGTGCAATGGCTCGTCGATAACGTTGAATGCAACGAATTCAAATGCAACTTATCTATGGCAAAATGGTTCGACAAATCCAACCTTAACAGTCAACTCGGCTGGCACGTATTGGGTTAGTGTTACTAATAATTGTGGTATATTTTCCGATACCATTCATATCAATTATGCGCCATCTCCTGTGGTACATCTAGGCAATGATACGACGTCATGTGCTGGTCATGCCGTAGTGTTAAATGCAACCACATTAGGTGCAAGCTATCTGTGGCAAGATGGATCTACAAATCCGACTTTTACAGCGATGTTTTCAGGAATTTTTATTGTTAAGGTCACCATTGGTGGATGCAGTGCCCGCGATACGATTATCATTAATTTTTTCCCATCGCCCTTACTTGAATTAGGAGACGATACAACGCTTTGTGATGGACAAAGCATTCTCTTAAATGCAGGTAACACGCCCGGAGCAGTCTATCATTGGCAAAATGGCGCTGTTACATCAACCTATCCGGTTACGCAGGCAGGCACGTATAGTGTGGATGTAACCACTGGTTGTGGCACGGCTACAGATAGTATTCATGTTGCGTATAAGCCTATTCCTGAGGTGTTTATTGGAAATGACACGATAGTTTGTGAGGGGAATTCATTTAGTTTGAATGCCTTGACGCCAAACGCTGCCTACGAGTGGGATAATCAATCGGTGTTGCCGATTCGCAATGTAAACAAGGCAGGTTTGTATTGGGTTGATGTGACAGTTGATCATTGCAGTGCAAGAGATTCAATTCAGGTTGATTATCAGCAACGACCAATAATATCACTAGGCGACGATGTAACACTTTGTTTAGGGGACAGCAAACTACTAAATGCGACGACGCCGAATGCGGTGTATCAGTGGCAGGACAATTCAATTGGTTCGACCTTCAAGGTTACAGAAAAAGGGTTGTATTGGGTTATTGTGAATGTCAATAATTGCATCAGTTCAGATTCTGTTTTTGTTGATTATTATGAACAGAGTTGTAATTGCAACATGTGGGTGCCAAATGCATTTTCGCCGAATCGAGATGGGAAGAATGATGAATTTAAATATCTGGTTAATGAAAATAATATCGAACTAAAGGAATTCATTATTTTCGATCGGTGGGGTGGTATTGCGTTTAAATCGCAAAACATCAACGATCGTTGGGATGGTTCGATTAAAGGATCGCCTGCAGACATAGGAGCGTATTATTATCAGATACGATACAAATGTAATTTTACTGGGGAGGAATTTTTCTTGAAAGGAGATGTAACCTTATTGCGATAAGCAACCTTAATAACAACGTTCTTGATTGTCGTATTTGTAATGCTGCCAAGCAGGAATATTTATTGATTTGACAGATAGAATCTTCTTCTTATTCATCTGAATGGATAACTTTAGATTAAATGAATAATAGAAATCATTTTTTTTTGCATTGCCCCGTTTATCACCCACCTGATACGGATTAATTGGATCAATTAAGTTTGATTTATTGTTCACAGATGCTGCAGTGGCGGCTTCGTAAGGGGTAAGATAGGCAGTAAAAAGAGATGGATCAATATAGGTTGTGCTTACATCATCTAGATAATCTGTAAAAAGTTTACGACCGATATATTCAAACGAGATACTTGTTTTAGCACCTGTTTTGTATTGAATTCCCAAACCATACGGAAGATTAAGCTGAGTCAACTTGTAAGGTTTTTGATTAGGGTATTCTTTCATGCCTTGTCCTTCTGTGCTTAGGGGGTGTAAATCAACCCAAGTATCACCTCCTGTAAGAGGATCAACGTAGCTTCCTTGTGGATTAAATTTAAACCGTCCTACGCCTCCTAAAAGATAGGGTTGCATAGACCAACGGGCTGCTTTTTTAGTCTGATGAAGAAATTTCAATGGATAAATTTCAAGCAATAACGACCATTCTGAAATCTTGGATTTGAAATCAAGATTGCGTTTGTATCGTTTATAAGCTGGGTCAGCTTCGCTCGTGTAAAATGCATCGCCATCACTGCCTGCAATACTGCCTGTCGTGTAACCTAAACGAAAACCAACAGCTTCTTTTTTTATTTTGCTAATTGAAAATCCGACAAACGAACTTCGTTTCTTAAAATTTACATCATTTAAAAAGCCTTTCTTGGTTCCGCTATTGCCACCTAAATCGCCGAGATAGTTAGAAACGCCATAGTAAAGAGAAAGAAAGGTAGCTTTCTTCTCGATCGATCGGTTTGTGCTTTGATTGTAACTTATTGAGTCTGCTGTCATTGCAACGCAACGTTGCGCACTAAGTGAAAGAAGGAATATGATCAGATGGTATTTCAACAAGAGACTGAGTTTGAATTAAAACTAACCATTTTCTTCTGAATTGCCTAACATCAGATAGGCTTTGATGAACCCATCTAATTCTCCATCCATCACAGGATTTACATTGCCAACTTCATAATCAGTGCGATGATCTTTTATCATTTTGTAAGGATGAAAAACATAGGAGCGTATTTGTGAGCCCCATTCAATCTTTTTCTTGCTTGAATTTGATTTATTTTTCAGTTCCTCTTGTCGTTGTAATTCACGCTCGTACAATTGCGATTTCAACATCTTGACAGCCTTATCACGGTTATCGCCCTGCGTTCGTGCCTGCTGGCACTCAATAATAATACCACTTGGAATATGTTTCAAACGCACTGCCGTTTCAACCTTATTTACATTTTGCCCACCCTTGCCACCTGCTCTGAAGAAATCCCATTCGAGATCGGCTGGATTTACGTCAATTTCAATCGTGTCATCGACAAGCGGATAAACAAAAACGGAGGCGAAGGAAGTATGACGCCTTGCATTCGAATCGAACGGAGAAATTCGTACGAGACGATGAACGCCATTTTCTGATTTAAGTAAACCGAACGCGAATGGTCCTTCGATTTCAATGGTAGCTTGTTTAATACCGGCACCATCGCCCCATTGGATATCAATTTCACTCACTTTGAACCCATTCTTTTCGGCATACATACGGTACATACGAAGAAGCATTTCGGCCCAATCCTGACTTTCGGTTCCGCCAGCACCTGAGTTGATATTCAGTACTGCAGGCATTTCGTCCTCAGGTTGATTGAGGGTGCTTTTAAATTCTAGTTCGTCGAGTTTAGTAATTGCATACTCATGGCTTTGTTTGGCATCGTCCTCACTCGATTCGGCATCCTTCCAAAAGTCAAACATAACGGCGAAATCGTCCACAGCGTTTTTGGCATTGTCAAACAGGTCAGTCCAGAATGAATTTGTCTTAATCTCTTTAAGAATAGCTGTGGCTCGTACATTATCATCCCAAAAACCTTCAGAAAGACTTAAAATCTTATCGTTCTCGATTTTATTTTTCTTTCCTCTTACATCCAGATAGCCCTCTAGTGCGTTCACACGCTCTCTCATTTCTTTGAGTTGCTCTATTGTCATGGCCGCAAATGTAAGAATAAGAAATTAGATGTCGATCGATGTCATACTGAAACAACAAAGTTTCAAAAGGGATCTAATCGATTATAATGAGTTATTTTCAACCAATCCACGGACCTGTCTGATGCTAATCAGCCCGTCTGAAGTGGCATATTAAAGCCGTTTTGAAAGGATATTAATTAAGTTACCCACAACTGTGCATTTCTATTTTACTGTGTGCTTTTTGAGAACTCTATATTTGAGGAATTAAAAATTGAACACATGACCATAGAGCAAATGATGTTGCAAAGTGAAGCCCTGATATTTGGGTCAGACCGACCTATCACAGTAAACGATATTGAGCAAATTTTAAAAGATTCCATGAATGAGGAAGAGGCCATCGATAAGGAAAAGCTTTCAGGTGCCTTGGATGCTATCGTGGAGAAATATGCTTCTGATTTTTATCCGTTTGAAGTCAGGCAGATTGGTGGAGGTTTTCAATTTTTAAGTAAAAAAGATTATTATCCTACCCTCTCTAAGTTAAACGGCGAAAAGTTTGCGAAGAGACTTTCCAGTGCTTCATTGGAAACCTTGTCTATCATCGCCTACAAACAGCCTGTTACGAAAGGAGAAATTGAGCATATACGTGGTGTTAACTCTGATTATTCAGTTCAAAAGTTATTAGAAAAGGAACTGATTGTGATTTCAGGACGAATGGAGGAAATGGTAGGAAAGCCACTTACATATAATACGTCAAAACTATTCATGAATTATTTGGGATTGAATGGTCTTGACGAATTACCTAAATTGAACGAAATACCTCAACAAGAAACTGTCGAGCCTACGAATGCCGAGGAGGCTTTGCCGAGCACAAATACAGACAATATTCAGCTTGTTGTGAGCGAAGCAGGTGAGTTGGTTGAAGTAGAAAGTAAAAATGGAGATGTAGCGTTATAAAATGTCTTCCTAAGACTTCCTACACGTTTTACAAAACTTGGCCTAACTGCCTAGTCCATTTCATTTTTCAATAATTGTTTGATAAACGTATTTACCTCTTCAAGTCTTGACCTATTAAGACTATAATGAATATTCTTCCCTTCTCTAAAGGTTTTTACAAACTCAGCTCTTCGCAGAATAGCTAGGTGTTGTGAAGCCACAGATTGCTCAACGCGCAATTTGACATAGATTTCTGTTACAGTTAATTTATCCTTTTCTTCTAAAAGTTTAATGATGGATTGTCTCAATTTATGATTGATCGATCGAAGTATCGCGGCTCCTTTTTTAACTTCAACATAATTAATTCTGGATACGTTGCTACTTAAGACTGCTGACGAGGTGATAACGTTCGAAGAAAAATTAGATGTAAATGTCTCCATGAAATTCATTTTAAAGTTTATTTAATCTACAAAATAAAAAGCCCTTTAAAAATGGATATACCAAAATTCAATATATACAATTTTTAATCTTGTAAAAATAGTAATATTATTAAAAAATAAAATGTTTATAACTTGTTTATTTTGTTAATGTACACATTTTTTAGGTAAAAAGGCTCAGAATGCAGCAAATCAGCGACTTTGTGTTCATAAAAATAGGTTCTGCACAGGCTGATTATGTCATTAAAAGAGACATTCACATGGGTAAATTGCTCAAATTCGGCTTGATATGTTTCATCTTCTGCGCACAGAATGGCCTGATGAGTTTCAATTTCCTTTAATAGTTCATCCTTGCTTAGCAATGAATATGGGAGTTTCTGTTGGCCATCTGCTGAGTAAATGGCTGTAAAAAATTCATTTTCTCGGGCTTTAATAATGGCACAAATACTTGAGTCACTTATTTTGGGCACGCTTTGATAAATAAGATCAAGTTTGTTGAGCAAAATCAATGGGATAGTCTGCGCATAACACAATCCTTTGGCTGTTGCTAATGAAATACGGAGGCCGGTATATGATCCAGGTCCGTTCAATACACAAATGGCGTCAATTTGTGGCCACGATAGATTACATTCTATCATCATTTCTTCAATATGAGCATTGATGATTTGCCCATGATTGTTTTGTATATCATTTGATCTTTCTGCGAGTACCTCATCTTCACGAATGATGAGAAGGAGCGATTTTTTATCACTGGTGTCTAAATATAATAGGTGCTTCATTGAACTAGCAAAGATAATGTCAAACATTATCAAGCGTATTGAATACTGAAAAATGATATTACTTTTGTTCAATGAACAAAAAAGTAATTAATAGCGTGAATGCGCCTGCGCCGATAGGTCCTTATAATCAAGCCATAGAAATCAATGGACTTGTATTTATCTCTGGTCAGGTAGCCTTGATTCCAGGCACTAATATCATTATGATGGATTCTATTGAGCAAGAAACTGAACAGGTAATGAAAAATCTTCAGGCTATACTGATCGAAGCCGAACTGAGTTTTGAACACGTGGTAAAAACGTCTATTTTCCTCAGCAATATGGATTACTTCGCTGATGTGAATAGAATTTACGCCAACTATTTTTCAGCCAATTTCCCTGCTAGAGAAACAGTGCAAGTCGCTGGCTTGCCACGTGGTGTGAACGTTGAGATTTCTATGATCGCAGCGAGATAATTGTAATGGCACTCGATTAGGTGGGTAGTTTGTGCAATCATAACCACCGTTTCTTGTTTCTTTTTTAATTGCTCCGGCCGCGTTGACGGTGATACAAGGCAGTGCAAGTTTTACGGCTTTAATGCTTGCAGGGGCCATTATACCATTTGTCAAGATTATTCTATTTGCGACACAACGGAAATATCTTGTCGATTAAGAGGATGCTTTCTTGCTCCCTATGTTACAATAAGGACACTAATTTTTGATTAGCGACTTCCCAGCTGAAATTTTCAATTACTAAGGCCCGTGCGTTCAATGAAAGTGTATGCTGGAGATTCGTGTTATTAAGTAATTCGATGATAGTAGAAACGAATTCATCGTCATTATTCGCGAGCAAGACATGTTCATTTTCAGTGGCCATAAGTGATGCATTTGTCACGGATGTCGTAACGCAAGGGACGCCCATGCTCATCGCTTCCAATAATTTATTTTGAAGTCCGGCACCGGTAAATAATGGCGCGACAAAAATTTTCGCCGAATCATAACTTTCTCGGATATCATCTACCCAGCCACTAATTTGAATGTTGTTAGATTCAAAATGTTTGAATTCTTGTCCTGATGCCCCCACGATTTTTATTTTTATTGTTGGCTTTAAGGGAATAAGCTTCGGGGCTATTTTCTCTAGTAGATAGATGACGGCCTGTCTGTTTGGACGATACGACAGATTCCCTGCGAAAAGAATATCGCAAGTTTTTATGGCATTCAAAGAATGAAAGTATCTCGTGTCGACTCCATTTGAAACAACCATCATTCGATTAGGGCTTATATCAATTTTTGCTTTATCAAATGCTGAGATAATTGTGGCTTCATCAAACCACCTTGCCATGTTCTTTTCAAACACTTTCATTCGTTGCCCTTCCCGTTTGTAAAAATATTTTTTAACGCCGGTATACATTCGTTGAATGCGCTCATAATTCGTAGAGAATGCATCTTGAAAATCAATCACCTTTCTGAAAGGCAAATCCTTGCCATAAAAAGCAGTTCTCGATAGTTGACAATACACGGTATCCGGCTTCACATTGATAATGTCTTGTGTCATTTTTTTGTGGTGGCGTCTCGAATAGAAATAACCAACCTGAACTGGAAGCTGCGTAATAAAACTTCGAAGTATTTGAAACCCAATCTCAATCTTGTTAAGTTTATACAAGCAAATGTCTTTGCAAAAGGGTTCAAGTGCCTTCATAGCTTGAACACTTATGGCTTCTTCGTGTAACGCATATAGATACACATCGTGTAATTGAGCGATATAAGCAATCTGATGAAAAGCACGCAGTTTATCACCTTTGTCTAATGGGTAAGGGAATCTGGATAATATGACAGCGATCTTTTTTCTTTCTGACATCTTATAGAGCTCGTTGTAAATAGTTAGTCAGGTCGCTATATATCTTATCCTTCAGGTAATTTGCCAATACAAATGCTCGTGCGTTTCGTCCTATCTGTTTGGCCTCTCCAATTTCTTCAAAACAAAAATGAAGTGCCGAAATAAACTCCTCAACTGTGTTTGCAATTAATATGTTTGATGGATGAGTCGCACCAATACCTTCAGCACCGATCGTTGTCGTAATGATGGTCTTTCCCAACGCCATAGCTTCCAAAATTTTAATTCTGATACCTGCACCTGATAGGAGAGGGACTATCATAATATTTTTTTCAAGACTAAACACCGTCACATCGTCAACTTCACCTACGATATGAAGGTTTGCTGATGCTTTTGATCTCAGCGCGGGAGGCATATTTTTGCCTGCCAAGTAAAGCGCTACATCGTTGAGCTGAGGCTGCACCACATTCCAAACATGTTGAAGAAACCATTGCACACCCTCAATATTAGGCGCCCAATCCATACTGCCAATATGAAAGCAGCTCTGCGTCTCTTGCACCACTTCAGGTAGCGTTTTCGAACCATCCACACCAAATGGTAAATAATAGCAATGATTCAGTTTGTTCTCCACAAAATAAACTTCTTCTTTTTTTGAAATTGGAAGTAATAAATCAAATTTTCGAAGGACGTCAAGTTCATATGCCTTAAGTCGATTCGTGAGTAATTCAAGATACTTACGTTTCAAGAATGATGTCTCATGATCTGAGAGCCGCTGCCAAATTAAGTATTCGATATTATGCACCCTGCAGAAGCATTTCGCTTCGTTGTATTTTCTTACTGTCTTAAGGTATGGCGATGTATAAATACTTTCAAATTGAATGTAGTCATACTGTTCCGATTGAAGCATTGAAATAAGAACTTTCTCAAATTCTCTATTGATGAAGCGGGCTACATTATACGATTTATCGGTAAACAGATTTAAAAAGGCAGATAGCGGATTGACATTCGTTTTGACATAGACCGTATTGAATTTGGCAAGACGCTGATACATTTCAGGAAGTGTACTTTCTTCTACCCAATGTCGGGAGGTATTCATACTCAACAGGCTCACTTCACATCCCTGTCCTAGATATCCTTCAATCGTTTGATTCATAGCAATTGAGCCGCCGTCTCGCAATGGAAAGGGTATACGGGGAGTCAGAATGAGAATTTTTAACGCCATGAATGAAGGCCGAAAATAGATAAAATTGTTGATTCAATAGATAGCTAACTTGAGTTTTAAATGATTACATGCAGTCTATGTTAGTCAATTCTTTACGCAGCAAATGTCTATTTCGACATTATTAAAGTCTTTGGTGCTATTTTTGCACAATGGAAAAAAAATCCCTTGTTTTCTTAGGGGCAAAACCAATTGGGTTTCATTGTCTCTATTATCTGATTCGTCAAAGAGATCAGTTGGGGATTGATATTGCCGGACTACTAACCAATGACAACCCAAGGTTTTCTGCTCATTTGAGTTTGCGCAAATTGGCAGAGGAGCATGGTATTCCAGTTTTTGATTCGTTGGATGAACTTCCTACTGTTGATTATTTATATAGCGTGCAGTACCATGAATTATTAAAGGACCATCATATTCGTAAGGCAAAAAAAATAGCACTCAATTTGCATATGGCACCTTTGCCCGAATATAGAGGTTGTAATCAGTTTTCCTTTGCGATCGTTGATAAACGAGATGAGTTCGGTGCCACAATTCATCAAATGGATGAGGGTATTGATCATGGTGATATTGTCTTTGAACGTCGATTTAAGATTCCTGAAAATTGCTGGGTTAATGAACTCTACGAATTAACGTTCAATGCGTCACTTGATTTGTTTATTGAAACCATCAGTGGATTGCTGAATGGAGAGTATACCTTGACACCGCAGCAGCAATTAGTGGCCGAACGTGGCACATCGTTACATTATCGAAAGGACATTAATAAACTAAAAGAGATTGATCTTAATTGGAGCAGTGATGATATCGCCCGTCATATTAGGGCAACCTATATGCCAGGCTTTGAGCCGCCCTATGCTATGATTGGAACGCAGAAAATTTACTTCAAGAAGGAATGGGAATGAAACGCATCGTCTGCACTGTCACCAACGATTTGAACTTCGATCAGCGAATGATCAGGATATGTACTTCGCTCACGAATGCAGGATATGACGTGCTTCTAATTGGAAGGCGTAAACGATCCTCACCACGCTTAGAAGAAAAATCATTTTCACAAAAGAGGATTTTTTGTTTTTTTGAAAAAGGAAAATTATTCTATGCGGAATATTCGATTCGATTATTTTTTTATTTGATGTTTACTCGAATGGATCTTATTTGCGCCATCGATCTTGATACGATATTACCTTGTCTTTTTATATCGAAGTTGCGCAATAAGCCGCGTGTGTATGATGCCCATGAACTTTTTTGCGAAATGGAAGAGGTTGTGAGTCGACCTTCCATTTACAAAATGTGGAAGGCGATCGAACGATTTGCAGTGCCTCAATTTAAACACGGCTACACGATTGGCGAATGTTATGCCGAAGAGTTTAAACATATGTACAACGTGTCTTATCAGATTGTTCGTAATGCCACTGTGTTAACGCCATTTGTCGCTTCGCATCCAACAGAGCGATACATACTCTATCAGGGTGCTGTAAATCAAGGCCGGAGTTTTGAAACATTGATTCCCGCTATGAAAAAAGTGAATGCCACATTGATGATCTGCGGTGAAGGAAATTTCTATAAGGAAGCGCAAGAATTGGTAAAGCACTATCAGCTTGCCGATAAGATTATTTTTAAAGGGTATATACCACCCGCCAAGTTGAGTGCGTTTACTCGTGACGCCTACATAGGAATTACATTATTCACTAACAGGGGGAAAAGTAATTATCTGTCCATGGCGAATCGATTCTTCGATTACATGCATGCCTGTGTGCCTCAATTGTGTGTAGCGTATCCCGAGTACAGTAAAGTGAATGAGCAGTTTGAAATAGCCGTATTGCTAAATGAAACCACGGAAGATGCCATTGCAAATGCCTTGAACGATTTACTTGACAATAAGGATTATCATCAACTTCTTACGAAGAACAATCTATTCGCTAGAGAGGTCTACTGTTGGCAGCAACAAGAAATTACATTGCTCAATTTTTATACATCATTACTTGGTTAAAAAACTTCACATCATCAGTTTGGATATTCCATTACCTGCCGATTATGGTGGGGCCATTGATATATTTTATAAACTGAAGTGGCTCCATAACGAGCAGGTTGAAATTACCTTGCATTGTTTCCAATATGGCAACCGCAAGCCGATAGAGGCGTTGAATGCCTATTGCAAGAAGGTTTATTATTATCCTAGAATTACCGGTTTGAAAGGATTGCACGAGTCATTGCCTTATATCATTTCATCTCGTCGAAACAAGAAACTGCTTGCAAACTTGTGTTTGGATGAGGCTCCCATTTTATTTGATGGCATTCATACCACATATTATGCTACTGACGTGGCGCTAAGTGGTCGAACTAAAATATTACGGGCCCATAATATTGAATCGGATTATTACGCCAACCTTGCCGAAAATACAAGTAGTGTGTTCAAGAAGGTCTACTATTCCTTCGAAGCAAACCGCTTACATTTATACGAACGAACGTTAACGATATTCGACCATATACTTAGTATTTCAGAAAAAGACCATAAGCTCAATCAACAACTATATCCGTCGGTTCAACATCATTTGATTCCGGCCTTTCATGCTAATGATCATGTAACGAGCCAAATAGGAAGTGGTACATATTGCTTGTATCACGGCAATTTATCCATTGCTGAAAATATTCGATCGGTTCAATACCTTGCTACGGAAATATTCAGCCAGCTTGATATTTCGTTGGTCATAACAGGAAAAGATCCTGGGCCTGCTATTTTTTCGCTTCAGAATCAATATATAAAGGTAATTGCCAATCCTGATGAGCATGTATTGCAACAATTAATTCAAGAGGCACATATTCATGTGCTTCCAAGTTTTCAGCAAACTGGACTAAAATTAAAATTACTCAATGCGCTTTTCATGGGAAGGCATTGTATTTTGAATGATACAAAAGTTGAAACTCGACTAGCCGAAACGGTGTCAATTGCAAAAGACAGCAACGCGTTTATAGCACGCATCAACGAGCTCATGAAGCAGCCGTTTACAGCGGAAGATATCGCACATCGTAACGAAGCACTGACTTCGTATTCAAACAAATTTCATGCGTCAGTGATAGGCGGTCTTCTGTAAAATTTGGCCTATCAGAATTTTCAATAGGATCGCCATTTGTTTCAGTTTGTATAGCTTGAATTTCTTTCTTATGTTTGCGCCCTTAACACACGATAATATGAATTTCCAACTTTCCGAAGAGCAATTAATGATCCAACAAGCGGCTCGTGATTTTGCACAAAATGAGTTATTGCCAGGCGTCATCGAACGAGATGAACTGCAAAAGTTTCCTGCAGAACAGATGAAGAAGATGGGTGAGCTAGGATTTATGGGTCTGATGGTTGATCCTAAATACGGCGGGGCAGGCATGGATACGATTTCATATGTGTTAGCGATGGAAGAAATTTCTAAGGTAGATGCATCGGCTTCCGTTTGCATGAGCGTAAATAATTCGCTCGTTTGCTGGGGATTGGAGACCTTCGGATCTGAAGAGCAAAAACAAAAGTATCTCGTGCCTTTAGCTACAGGTGAAGTGATTGGAGCCTTCTTGTTAAGTGAACCTGAAGCGGGTAGCGATGCTACGTCACAGCGAACTACTGCCATCGATGAAGGTGATCATTACCTATTAAACGGAACTAAAAACTGGATTACGAATGGTAATTCTGCTTCACACTATTTGGTTATTGCACAAACGGATGTTGAGAAAAAACATAAAGGCATCAATGCATTCATAGTTGAAAAGGCATGGGCTGGCGTAACGGTTGGAGGTAAGGAAAATAAGATGGGAATTCGCGGAAGCGATACCCACTCTATCATGTTTCAGGATGTGAAGGTGCCCAAAGAAAATAGAATAGGTGAGGATGGTTTTGGATTTACATTTGCGATGAAAGTATTAAGCGGCGGCCGCATTGGTATCGCAGCGCAGGCCCTGGGAATTGCGAGCGGTGCGTACGAACTAGCAGTTAAATATGCCAAGGAACGTAAGGCATTCGGAACCGAAATTATGAATCATCAGGCGATACAATTTAAGTTGGCTGATATGGCGACACAAATAGAAGGTGCTCGTTTACTTTGTTATAAGGCGGCTTGGTTGAAAGATCAACACCTGAATTATGATATGGCTTCTGCGATGGCAAAATTATATGCATCAGAAATTGCACAAAGTGTTACCACGGAAGCTGTGCAGGTGCACGGTGGCTATGGTTATGTGAAAGAATTTCACGTAGAGCGTTTGATGCGTGATGCGAAAATTACTCAGATTTATGAAGGTACCTCTGAAGTGCAGCGCATTGTTATTAGCCGCGGTGTCTTGAAAGGATAAATGAGTCTAGAGTTTATTTATTTTATTTAACGAGTCATCGAGATTAGGCGCAAGGAGCCTTTAATTGTAAGGCCTGAAAATAAATCTATTCTTGATTGTCAATTCCGTGATATGCTATTTGATGGTTTTTTCTTAATGCTTCAAAGAGTTGTGTGGTATTGCAAGCAATTAAAAAGTAATCTAGATTAGGGCGAACGATGTGTTTTTGCTTTATTGTTGTTGATAAAAAATATCCAATGTATGGTGCCTTTGCACTGCAATTAAAACTCCGGTAACGAATTAGATCATTACCGGAGCTCGTGTTATTTCATTCGCCCTTTGAAGGCTAGTATCCAAAAATATCCTTCAAACTCAATTTTGTAACGGGACCGAATTTAGTTAGTTCAGACCAATTCATTTTTGCATCATTGCCTACAATGGCCAGTACATATGATTTATGAGCGATTTGCTGTTTGTAGAAATTGGCCATATCATCGAAGCTTAATTTGTCGGTGGCGTTGTAAATTTTTTCATTGATATCATAATTGATTCCTTTTTTTTGTGCATTCAGATAGCTGAAAAGTATAGCAGCCTTTGTTGTTCGTGTTGTGGAAATGGTATTCTTTATACTTGTTTGTGCATTCAAAAATAATTTTTCTGATTTTGGTAAATTGGTTAGTAATTCCTGCATGCCACCCAAGGCATCCTTCATTTTATCAGCTTGACAACCCACATAGGCCGTCACAAAAAATGGTTCGTCTTTTTTGGTGGGTGTTCCATAGGCAGCATAAGTAGAATATGCGAGTGCTTTTGATTCACGGATTTCCTGAAATACGATGCCGCTCATATTGCCTCCAAAATACTCATTGAAGATTTTGATAACAGGAGATTTTTCAGGAGAATATGTATCACCATTTCTAAACCATTGTATTTCTGCTTGCACCATGTCATAATCCGTGAACAAAACCTGATTGCTGTTTTGTGACGTAAAAGTGAAAGGCTTGCTTGCCGGAACAGTCATAAAGGTTTTTGGTAGTTTATGGAGAGTAGATAGTTTAGTGCTTATAGCAGCAGCATTAGCAGGTCCATAATACAATACCTTGTGCTTGTAAGAAGTAAGCGTATGTAAAATAGTTACGAGCTCCTCAGCTGTTATTTGATCTAGCTGTTCATTGCTCAACTCATTGTTGAATGGGTTACGTGCACCGTATTTGGCATAATTGATTAAACCGCTGCGGATTAGATTTTTGTTCAGTTTGTTGTCACTTCTTTTTTTCTTAATGCCATCGATCATATTTTTTAGCGCATCTTGGTCGGGTTTACAATGGCTAAGAAGATGCTCAAATAGTTCGACACCATTATCGTAATTATCTTGTAAGCCATTCAAATAAACAGAACTTTCTTCCATACCTGCATTCACGCCGAAATCACAAGCGAGCGTGTAGAACTTCTTGCTGATATCATCCGCGCTGTATTTGTCAGTGCCGAGGTATTGCAGGTATTCCATGGCAATCGGGAACAAGTTGTTTTGCAATGAGCCTGCTTCGATATAATAGTATTGGGTAAAAAGAGAGTTGGTTTTATTCATTACACTTAATACGGGAACCGAATTGCTTGCTGTCTTTACCGTTGTACGTGTGATATCTTTATCATAATGTACAAAAACTGGTGCGATCGCAGTGGCCGGTATAGTGGCGATTGATTTTAAAAATGGGCTTTGCGCTTCACGATTCATTTCAACGGGGGTAATGCTTGGTTTGTCAACCTTCTGCACATTGTCATCTTTCCCGATTCGTTTGTAGATACAAACGTAATTTTGGTTAAGCCATTTTTTTGCAAATTCCTGAATGTCTTTCTTCGTGATTTTGCTCATTTCGGCTGTTTGAGCGACAATTTTATTCCAAGGGACTTCTGCGGTGAAGGCATCGAGTAATCCGAAAGCTCTTCCTCCATTGCTTTCATGCTGTTGGATGATTGACTTTTTGTAATTATTGACGATGGCAACAAGCATATCATTATCGAATTGCCCATTTTTAAGAAGCTCAATCTGAGCTAACATTTTTTGTTTTACTTCGTCAAGCTGCTGACCTTCTTTCGCTTTTCCTTCCATGAAAAGTACACTGTAATCTTGCAACTTATAAGCTCCTGCACTTGCCGACAAGACTTCTTGTTTTTTGATAAGATTCAGATCGATTAAACCGGCATTGCCATTTGATAAAACATTACTCATGAAATCTAAAAGCAATGCTTCGTTGCTATTGGCGCCTGGGAAACGGAAGGCTATATTTACATATTCTGCATCAGGTCCTTTGACTTCTGCGACAATAGGAGATGTGATTTCAGCCTCCTTTTCGAACGTGTAAGGTGCTACAGGTTTTGGTTGCATATAGGCAAATGCGCGGTCTACTTTTTTAATCACTGCATCAGGATCAAAATCACCTGACATAATAATACACATATTGTTGGGTACATAATTTTTATAAAAATATTCGCGTATCGCTTTCAATGATGGATTTTTCAGGTGTTCGATTGTTCCAATGGTGGTTTGTTGACCATAATTATGTTGTTGGAAAAGTTTATCAAATAAAAGCTCAATTACCTTGTCATCATCATTGTCTAGACTACGATTTTTTTCTTCATAGACGGCTTCCAGCTCTGTGTGAAAAATACGCAACACAGGATTGCGGTAACGTTCAGCCTCAATGGCAAGCCATCGGTCTATTTGGTTTGAAGGGATATCGTTGATATAGGCTGTGCGCTCAAAGTCAGTAAAGGCATTTGTTCCTTGAGCGCCTATCATGCCCATCATCTTATCGTACTCATTGGCAATGGCGAATGTGGCAGCAATGCCTGATACTGAATCAATGGCGTGATAAATCTCTTTTCGTTTATTTTCATCTCGGGTTTGATTGTACGTTTCATACAATCCATCAATGACATCGAGTTGTTTTTTTTCTTGTTCCCAATTTAAGGAACCATATTTATCGGTGCCTTTAAATAACATGTGCTCAAGATAATGCGCTAAGCCTGTGTGATCCTTTGGGTCTGTCTTACTGCCTGCTTTAGTGGCTATGATAGTTTGAAGACGAGGTGCTTCCTTGTTCACCGTTAGTATGACACTTAGACCGTTTTTAAGCGTGTAGAAACGAGCTTTCATTGGGTCGTTATTAACGAACTTGTATTCGTAGCCTGCACTGTTTGCTTTTGACCAATTGAAATTTTGAGCGTAGGCCGGCATCAAACTGATCACACAGCAGATAAAAAGGAAATACTTCTTCATGTTTATATTAGGTTTAATAATTAAAAAAAAATCCACTTGAGTAAGTGGATTTTGTATGATTGTAATGTTGAAATTAATTGTAAATCCCGTCTTTTAATTCCGGGTCTTTGGTGAGGATTAGATATTCATCCGCATCTTTGATTCGGAGAAATTTTCTATACTGATCATCATCCAATACCTCGCGCAGGCGTTTGTCACGCATCATATAGCAAGTTTTAAGCTCGTAGTTTTTTTCGAGGCTACTCATATTCTTATTGGTAATAATAATATCCACATCATTTGATGATTCATTGCATATTCCTTTGAAAACAGGGCGTTGGATTTTAGCTAAATCAAGATCATCACAAAAAACATCGAGATTGGTATATCTTCTTTTAACAACAGTTGTTCTGTATTCATGCTCGTTATCAGTCATTTTGATTTCGACCTCGTTTCTAGGCTTTTGTTTTTTGACATGACGCTCTTTACGAGTTACTACCTCTTCGCCTTCTGAATCACTTACTTTTTTTTCGCCACGATATTTCGTGTCATCTTCTTTACGGCTAACTTTTACATCATATTCAGCTTCAACAGGCTTTTTTTCAACCTCGTTTTTTTCATTATCAATAAAAAAACCTTTTACATCAAATTCAGGCTGAGGCTCACTGTTTTGATAATATTTGACTTTCTTTTCTTTTTTTGATTGTGCATTCACACTAGAAAAACTTCCTATGAGAAGAAAAGCCAGCGTGAGTGTAATAAATTGCTTTGTCATCGTTACTGTTTAAATTTGAATTCGAAAAAATAGTGTTCTAAAAGATTTTTAACGGGTAAATATACTACAATGTTGTAAAAATACACCAGGCTTTTCAAAATAATAATTTTCAACTAGCGGTAAACGTAAACAGCTACAATATTGAAAAATTTATTGGGAAAAAGTAAAGGAAAAGAAACTTTAAACCGAAAATCTTGGGACTCACATATTTTTTTTATTTTAGTATGAAATTTAATTGTAATTTTCAGATGATTGTTTTATACTTGTACTTTCTTTGTATAACAATAAAATAAAAAGTACATTTGCTCGTACATAAAAAGATAATAACTAATATGAACAGATTATTTGGATTCAACGGATTTTTGCTACTTGCCTTGATTGTAGTCTTATCGTCATGCGGAGGTAAAAAATCGAGTAATTTGGTATCATCCAAAACGGGGTGGAATTTTAATGATTCAAAAATGGGTGGTTTCGATGTTCCTCGTTATGAAGGCCAGTATATTGGACCTGGATTAGCGTTTATCGAAGGAGGTCGATTTACCATGGGACAAACTGAAGAAGATTTGACGTACGAGAATAACAATTCACCCAAAACTGTATCCGTTTCATCTTTCTTTATGGACGAAACCGAAGTTGCCAATATTCATTATCGTGAATATATGCATTGGTTGACAAGAACCTATGGTTCAGATTATCCTGAATTAGTTGGTAAGGCATTACCTGACACACAATGTTGGAGAAAAGCCCTTCAGTTCAATGAACCGATGGTAGAATTTTATTTCAGACACGCAGCGTACAATAATTATCCTGTTGTTGGTGTAACTTGGGATCAAGCTAATATGTATTGTAAATGGAGAACTGATCGTGTGAATGAATTAATTTTAATCCAGCGCGGTTACCTTAAGAAAAATCCTTTTCAAGTTTCTGAGGATAACTTCAACACACGCACTTATGTTGCAGGTCAATACGAAGGTTTAGCAGGAATCAAGAAAAAAGATATCGATCCTACTGGAACAAAAAAGCGTAATATCCGTTACGAAGATGGGATACTGACGGCTGATTATCGTTTACCAACAGAGGCAGAATGGGAATATGCGGCCTTAGCGTACAAAGGAAGAAATCCAGAACCAGATAGCAAACGTCGTCGTGGCGAGGAGGTTGTAACAGATCGTCAGGTCTATCCTTGGGGTGATAATCTCTCAACAAGAGAAGGTATGAGAAATGCCTATCAAGGTATGCAATTAGCCAACTTCAAACGTGGATTAGGAGATCAAATGGGTGTTGCAGGAGGCTTAAATGATAATGCTGACCGACCAAGCGAAATATATTCGTACAAACCAAATGCGTTTGGCCTTTATAACATGGCAGGTAATGTGAGTGAGTGGGTAATGGATGTATATCGTCCTAATACGCCGCAAGACGCAGAAGATTTCAATCCTTACCGTGGTAATGTATTCGAAGAATACAGAACTTTGGATGATGGTACATTGGATGAGAAGGATAGTTTAGGTAGACTTCCAAAAAGAGAAGTTTCTAATGAAGCCTTAGCTGAAAAGCATATCAGTTACAGAAACTCAAATGCGGTAAGCTACTTGGATGGTGATTCTATCAGCAACGCCACATACGATTATGCTAAAACAACATTGATTAGCGACAACGCGCACGTCATCAAAGGAGGTAGTTGGAATGACCGCGCATATTGGTTAAGCCCTGGAACGCGTCGTTTTATGCAATCCAATCACACAAGTTCAACTGTTGGATTCCGTTGCTGTATGGACAGATTAGGAAGCCCTTCGTTGAAAGGACCATCTGGTAATCAATTTTACGGGTCTCAGAAGAAAGCACGATAAGTAGGAATCAATTTCCAATTAGAATGTATAAAAAATGTAAGCTGTCTCAAACGAGGCAGCTTTTTTTAGTACTATTAAGATACCAACTGTTTTTTTCTATCCTCATTTATTTTATTAACCTTTGATTCAATTTGACTAAACATATTTGCTTTAGAATATTAATAAACCGATGGCAATTCTGTTTTAGGATAAATGAAGCGCCTCAAAATTGCGTCACTACAATCAGTCATTTGAAATGAACGTGTGCAATGTTTCGTCAGAAAGCTTGCATTCAAAATTTTCATTGTACCTATCTATAATATCATAGCTGCAGATTGAACTAGCTATGAATAAAGTAAGGGCTTCAGTCTTCTAATTGATTCACATTCCTGATAAATAAATGGTGAAAAGCATCATCAAAAAATCCAATCTTTAAATAGATAGGCGTTTGTTTAAGGTATCATTGGTACAAAAAATTTCTATGGATAACGGGATCAGCTGTGTCAAGGTGTTGAGATCATCCACCTTTTATTTTGATTAACGTTGCTAGATGATACTTTATTAGCGTTATTAAGAATCTTTGGCCGACAACATATTGGAATGTCAATGGTTGGATATTGGTACGTTTTCATAGTGTAATAGTTGAGAATTGATTATAACAAGGCGTCTTATTCTTCTAATTATGAGCTTGGCATAGGCGCGTATCCATTCTTGGCCGAGAAGCTAAAGGAGCTATTGAGTTTGGTAGTTTTATTCAGTTACAAGCAGTAAGAAGCGAAATAATATGACAGAATTGATAATTAAGTGGGTACTTATTAATGTTCCTTATGCTTACTCTATTTCTTAATTCTACGCACTTGTATGTTAAGATAGATCGATGCGTTATTGATGCTACGCATTAACATAATTTTCGTTTAGGCAGCATCGTTTGAGATGAGATAAATATTCGTTCTATAACCTTGTAGCTCTAGTTTTTTATGGGTGAATTGAGAAAATAAAACCATCAACATTTAATTCAACTGGAGCAGAATCAGCTGAATTGACAGTTCCACTTCCATTAATATCGCTACGTTGATAGCCTGTAAAGGCATTTTCATTACCGAGTATATTCATATCAACAACGTCAATATTACCATCACCGTTCAAATCACCTGAATAGAATGCCCATTTGCCTGTATCCACCAAAATCATGTTGTTACCATAGGCCTTGTTTGCATTTGTCGTAAAATCATAACTGCCTATGGAACCGGATACAGGTAACGCACTCCAGGTTTCTAATGCATTTCTATGTTTAACTACAATATAGTAACTGCCTGTAAGAATTGGAAGGATTGCAACAGCTGTGCCGTTTGTATTCAAGGCTACGCGTTTCGTCGCAGCAATCGCATAAGGTGATGTTGAATTGCGCAAAATCACATCAATGGAATCTGTTAAACTTGAATTGGAACCAATTCCCTGATTACTTAATACAGGTGACATTAGTCCGGCACTTGCGTAATAACCTTGAATATAAACCTTAAGATTCAACGTGGTGGTGCAAGCAATAACTTGGATAGTAGCCGACGATGTTCTTGTGCAACCATTTGCATCTGTGCCTGTTACAGTATAAACAGTAGTGGCGGAAGGTGTTGCATTCACTGTTGTTCCACTTGTAGGGGATAATGAACTTGTTGGGTTATACGAATAGGTTAATGCACTGCTTGAACTAGCCGTCAATGTAACAGGTCCGCTGTTAGCGGCGCAATATGTACTCGAACTAGCTGTAAGGGTCACATTGCCAATCGAAGACTTTACAATTGAAAGTGGGGTGGAAGATGCTGTGTTTATCCCGCAACTCACAGCACAATAATAGGTAGTCGTTGCAAAGATTTTAGGCGTGGCATAGGTATTATTGGTAGCACCCGCTATAGCGACTCCATTCTTATACCATTGATAGGAGTAATTGGTAAAAAGGCATTTGTTTTGTAGGGTTAATATCACATTTGTACTATCACAGAAGAAAGTACTGGTGGACTCCGTATTGCCTGGTAATGGCACAGGATTGCTGCATACAGTCGGAAGTACTAAATTAATAAGATAGTCCTCTGTTTCGCCAAATCCGTAAGTAAGACAAGGAGTGATAGAAGTTCCTGACAAACCTTCAGCTGCTGTTACACGTAATCTTGTTTGGCCTGTTAACGCTGTGCAAGGGATTGTAAAACTGCCATAAATAGTTCTTGGCGAAAGGGCTGATGTTGATTCAATGAAAACTTGTTCACCGGCGTCATTGAATGAGCCGTTATGGTTGAAGTCAACCCAGATTGATCCGCCAAAGGAGTAATAAGGTGCAGCAGGAATATCGCAGTCATCGACTGTCATGAAAAATGATATGGTT
>Ga0114958_10000776_pt1 | contig 26707 bp, 24 predicted proteins | sample C_130208_EF_Meta_FD_89577 | JGI IMG/M metagenome (GOLD analysis project Ga0114958, IMG submission 89577) | Freshwater microbial communities from Lake Croche, Canada to study carbon cycling - C_130208_EF_MetaG | ecosystem: Environmental > Aquatic > Freshwater > Lake | place: Lake Croche, Canada... | reverse complement strand
CATATTTACTATAATATCATATATAACATTATACAACCAATATAAAATAACACCACCGATTTTCTAACCAGTTATCAGTTTGAATACACCAGTTTCCCAAGATTCTTTATATATCATATTTACGATAATATCATATATAACATTATACAACCAATATAAAATAACACCACCGATTTTCTAACCAGTTATCAGTTTGAATACACCAGTTTCCCAAGATTTCCTACAATATTTACACCTCATAATTTGTAATTATAATCTGTAAATATTTACTCGTATATCGTGTGCGACATAATATATGTAGGAATAATATTATACAAATAGTATATAATATTATTCGCATGGCGGCATACCAAAGTCCGATTTGCTTGAATAAAAGTAACATACGGATGCGTAAACAATATTTCTCTATACACGGTAAAAACATGGGAGCAAAATACAATGAAGAGTCCAAGATATTTGAAATCCAAGACGAGATTATTCTCAAAATAGACCATGTAAAATATAAAATGTTGGAATATCATTTTCATATACCGGGCGAGCATCAGATTCACAGTCGCGATTATCAATCGGAAGTTCATTATGTATTTGTTGAATTAGATTGCGACGATTCCCAAGATTCAGTTGCTCTAAATTGCGAAGATTCCCAAGATTGTAAAGAATCCAAAGAATCCCAAAAGTTCAAATGTCCCGATGTATGTGGCGGTAAATTCCATTTTGGCGATATTTCGGGAAACATCTTGGTAATTGGTCGCGTGATAAAACCCACTGAGCGAAAAACGGATATACATCACATACAAGTCGCCATTCCTGAACGATATTTTGAATATGATGGAACTTTAACAACTGGTAAATTCTCTCCCGTTAGATGGATTGTTGGCTGCAACTCAATACATATGAATATTTGTGAAATTGAACCCTACCATAAACCCGCAAGACCATTGCAACAACTGGACGGACGGATTATTTTACACGTAGACTAGTGTGCGAATATCTATTATAGAAACTATATAATATAATCACTATATTATATATTATTATTCATGCCGCATATTATGTTCAAAACAGTTCTAGCAACGGCTTTCGGGTCATTTATTATGTATAGACATGTATTATATTATGCCCAAGTATATGAAATAAAAACCTATCAAAAATTTATCACACATAAAAATATGTATGATGAATACAGACAATTTTACATATCAGAATGCAACCAATTCAAAAAATAGCACTTTTTACCCATTCTTTTCCCAAGATTTACCAGAAAGTAAGAAGCAAAATGGGCAAAAGATTATTGAAATATGGCTCATCTTCATAATAATAATAGTGATAATAGTATTTGGAATGTCTGTGACTATGATGGCTCGACCTGGATGACCCCGATGAACTGGACGAACCTGACGAACTGGACGAACTGGATGAGTGTGATGACTTTGACGAGTGGGACGATTTTGACGACTTTGAACCTTTCGGCATTATATATTATAATACACCACAATAAAAAACCAAAATATTATGATTCTTCTAAAACTATGACGATACACGAGTTGGTAAATTACAACACTAATTAGAAAAACCAAAAACGCGGGTTACAATATTCTACGATTACAACTGTAAAATCACAAATCACAAATATTGAATCTGTAATTTATTTGTAAAATTACAACCGTAAATTTGTAATTACAGTTGTAAATTGAATCTTTGTAATTACACTACTATTATTGTATTTGCAAATCGGGTTATCATAAATGCTGTGCAAAATTTAGCCATTTAATTTTATAATATAACACTATATAGAGCAATATGAGTGAAGACTGTAGTGCGAACTCATGCACAATATGTAGTAAATTAATAGTTGGACTCGGGACAAATGATGCATACTGCACATGTTCTTACCGATATAATGGTATTACGGGACCGAGCGACTCATTTCAAGGACCTAATGGATATGTATGGACGATTGGACCGACGGGACCCCCCGGTATAATGGGACCTATCGGTATATTAGGTAGCAAAGGCATTGATGGACATACCGGACACACTGGCCACACGGGTCATACCGGACATACGGGTCAAGTCGGCCCTACCGGGCCGACTCATAACATGACTGAAACATTCATTAATACATATAGTATTACAGAACAACAACTTTCCCAAAATCAACCCGTCATATTTGATATCAATAATTCAATCTTGGGAAATTGCATACATCAACCCAATACACCCGATATATGGATTTGGCGTCCCGGTTATTATCATGTTTATACCAGTATATATCACTTGGAAGCCAGTCAGTTTTCACTCGTCAAAAATAAAGTGCAGATTGTTGGCGGTAGCACTGTTGGGTCTTTATCGGGGTCAAGCCAAAATACAACTGTATGTATCATGCAAATTACTGAAGCAGATATGATTGTGCAATCTTCGCCTTATTTTACGGGGCGAGCATGCAATTTGCAACTCGTGAATAATACCCATTTCCTACCTTTTATAACATTATACGGTTCTACTAGTGCCGGAAATCCATTACCACAAATAACTGCTACTATTACCATTATATTGTTGAAATAAAATATTGGTAATTTACAAAATCTTGGTTGATTTTGTAAATTTGTTTTTTATAGTTTTTCCAATTGTTGATGCGGACTAGACATAGTGATTTTTTATTCATCTCTACCCCGTGTGCCGGTAGGGCCTACAGGCCCTGTGGGGCCGATTTGGCCATTAAACCCAGGGTCACCTGACGAACCGCGAAGACCTTGCGAACCTGTATATCCTTTATCTCCTTGACTACCTGTAGAACCAGTATCTCCATCTCGTCCATTATTACCCGCAAAACCTTGAATACCTTGATTACCAGTTGAACCAATAATGCCTGTATCTCCAATGCTTCCAGTATTACCAGTAGGGCCTGCATCACCGCGAAGCCCCGGTGGTCCAGTCGGACCAACTAACTGGATTGGGTGTTTGCGATGATGTTTGCTATGCTTGGACTGTTTTGAACTATCAGAATCCGAATCAGATGAACTAGAGTATTCTTGGCGTTTTACACTTTTTTTGTGTTTTTTACGCAAAAATTTATCTTGTATAGGATTCTGTATAGACTTATCATGTTTAGATTTCTCTAACAAAGTATGTTCTTGTAAAGATTTCTTTAATAATGGTTCTGGTTTATGCTTTACAGTTAATCCTTTTTGTTTTTCTGGGTCAGATAAATTGCGTCGTCTAACAGTATTTCTTCGTTTTCTATCTGATTCTGTATCGTTTGAAGACGAAGAAGACGAAGAAGACGAAGAAGACGAAGACGATGAAGAATATGAGCAAGAATCCGAATCAGACCCGGATGAAGATGAAGAGCTTTCGCCAGTTAAATCACTTTGCTGTCCTTCCGCCCGTCATCGTCTTCGGCCATCACCACGGTCACCTCCTCTGCGACCTCCAAACCCGCCAAGAGCACCAATCTCCATTAACTTGAACAAATTGGTTTCCTCTTTCGACACGGTAAGGTTGTCGCGGAGTCTGTCGCGGTCAACATTATCTATCTTCTCTTTGACCTCGCAACAGCATTCGCTCATTTTATCGGTCAAATATTGCTGGCTCTTGAGTGCCTCATATTTGGCCTCGGCGAGTTGCATAGACAAGCTTTCTTTCACTTTCTGTTGCTCTAATTGGTTGATAGCAAAGTGAGTAGATGCCTGTTGAGCCAACCCTTCCTTGATTTTCTGTGACTCCAATTGACCAACCGAATAGTTGTATGCCGCCTGAGTAGCCAAACCTTCTTTTACTTTCTGCATCTCTATCTGAGTTGATGCAAATTGGCCATCCATACGGCCAATAAGACAGTTATTTAATGACTGTTGGTTCGCAATCACGTGTGCAGTATCTTGAGCCCCTTGTAAAGCCAATACTCCAGCCGACTTGAGTTGCTCTACCATGGCTTGGTTGAATCCCGCCGCCATGGCCGTGCGATTTTCCCATGCACCAGAGTGCACTGCCGTAGCCAAGTCTTGGCTATTCGCACGCAGAGTGTTTAATAAATCCGCAGTTCCTTTATTAACCTCAGATAGAATTGAATGGCGAGTATCAGTCAAACGCGAATCGGTTTGACCGGCAGACGAAATAGTAGCCAGGCGGCTCTCGCCCGCATTTCGCTCAATTGACGCCAATAATCCAGTGTAAGTATCTTTTACTAAGCCAACGGTATTAACCTCAACACGGTCAATCGCTTTCAACGTATCGCGAGCCGAATCATTTGAATATTGGCGAGATGCCGCATCGGTTACTACGGTAGTCATCCGACTCTCACCGGCAACTCTCTCAATTGCGGCATAATTATTTGCACCATTTCGTTCAACTGCCGAAGCGAGTTGATTATTTACACGTTCAGTAGTATTCATGCCCATTGACCCGTTTCTCTCAATTGCCGAAGAAAGTTGGGCGGCAGTTCGCTCAGTGGTAGTCATGTTGCTTTGAGCATTTTGGTCAATGGCCCTCAAAGTATCACGGCCAATATCATTCGCAAACTGTTGCCTGGTCGCTTCAGCATTACCCGTAACGGCGGCATATATCTGCTCGTGAAGAGGGTCAGCACCATAAGGATAAGACCCAGCGGAAGAAGGGAAGAATTGCTGCCACTGTTGAAATGGCGGAGGAACGGAAGCCTGTGAAGACATTTTATATATTACATAAACAGATTTTATTTTGCGAAAAAAATACGTTTGCTAAATATTTTTGACTGCATTTACCATGTGCCGGATTGTAATTTACGACTGACGATTTGTGATTCACAGATTTTACAAATCCACTGCAGTAATTACATTTGTAAAATCTGTGAAAATCGTGACTGCAGTTATGCTTTTGGTTCTGTTTATTTAGACAAAATTTAGAATCTTCGCATTTTTTATTGTGAGTATTCATTATATATAACATGAGAAAACGAACTGTGCATCCACCTATGGGTCATTTTGCCCAAGAAAATCAAACATTGAAATCTCAATATAACGATTTATATAATAATTTCACATGTTTGCAAAATGAGATGGAAATCTTGCAAAAAGAGGTGAAAGAATTACAAAAAGTGCATGGTGATAAGGATGCTACCCATGCAAAAGTCGTCCATTTTTTACAGAGTAAAAATGCCGATTTGAATCGCGAACTTGTGCACAAAACGATGCAACAAAATCATGCGACTGATGATCCTATGGGTCCTCATCCTATTGAATCCAGTGGTATCCATCCTATACCCATTAAAAAATCCACGGATGAAGGCCAGACAGAACATCCCGATGAAGCCAAATGTTTATATCCTTATGGACCCTATCCTTATAGACCCTATCCTTATGGACCCTATCCTTATGGACCCTATCATTATGGACCCTATCCTTATGAACCATATGACCATTATCCATCCATTGATTCACCACTATATAATCCATTGTATGAATCGTTAAAATAATAACTCTGTAAAAAGTGCGTTACACTAAACAATATAATATATATATATAAACAATACTTACTATAAAATACATATATGCAAAAGCTAGAACTAGTAAACCCTCGCATATGTGCCTTTTACAAGGCCAATCCCAGCATCAATTTTGAAGCAGTCAATATTATTTTCGTTGATTTATTGGAGAAAATCCTGTGCAATATGAATAATACCATGACTAGCACGATAAATTCTCAAATGCTTATAACACTCAATGATAATAGTCATCATATCAACAATCTCGGCCAATCCATCGCTTCATTAAAAGACTCTATATCCGCAATGAATAATGATAATATTGCGAATATCTTGGCGAAAATCGGAGACGCCAAGAACGAATACGTTGAAGATGTGCGTGCGATAATACATACAAATACCCACGACAAACTCGGCCCACTTCTTGAGAAAAATAACAGCACTCTAATAGACAAAACCGCACTTATTATCAACGATATTATTCCCCGAAATCAAATCCAATATCACGCCCAAATCCAAGATTCATTGAGAGGATTCAACAAATCAATACATGATGATACCGTCGCCCTACTGAAATCGGTGGATAGTCAATCCATCAAAGAATTCTTGACGAATTTTGAAATCAAATCGTCGCTCATGCTTCAGAATGTCCAACAACCCATATTATCATTTATATCAAGCAGCGAAGACCGCATACATACAAATATCAACACTATAAAAGATACAAATTCATCTATACAAAACAAATTCGCGAATGATTTGGGCGAAGTCTTGGGCAAATTCCGCAATACGGCGGCAACCCAACAGCACAGCGATACCCAATTATCTAGTATTTTGACGAAAATGTTCAGCAGTGCCGAAATCGCCGCCCAACATTCTGTATCAAATATCGGCCTCGTTTTATTAAAACGCATTCGCAAACAGAATGTGCTTATCGGACATATGGATACTGCGGAAAATGTGGGGACGGATGAGACGGCATCATTCATGCAACTGATTGATGACCAACATAGCAACGGTATTTTCATATCACAACATAGCGGGATTTCAACGAAGAAAAACTATCAAATTGAAATACATAATAATAATATAATTGTATATGTCCATAATGCCGAATATTCAGCCACCAAAATAGAACTCGCCGTTAATATTATAGATAATTTGGCCATGAAATTACAACAATTGAAAGGTCATTCGGAAGAAGATTTGACTATTCCCAAAGATATCTTAGACAGTATCAATAATGAATATCAACAATTTATTAACCAGAAGAATGCAGTGATTGAAGTATTCAAAGAAAGCCAGAAAAAAGTCATTGCCCAAATAGACGATATTCGGTTTCCTTCACTTGATAAATATTTATCGGGAAAATACTCGGCACCGATTCAAAAGACGGGTCTTAAATGCGATTTATGCAAGGCTTGGTCGGGAAATAATTTGAAAGCTTTGGCGGCACATAAACGTGGCTGCATTAGAAAAAATTCTAATCCTATTATTACTATTGCGGCAAAACCGCCAACTGCACCTAAAATGCCTACGAATACAGTGATTCGTTCACATGTAGTCACATTAAACACAAATTGATTTTCATCAATACCCATTTTTACGGATACCCCCTTTTTGGTTTAAAGGGGGTAATCTGATTATCACATTGTATGTGTTACTCGGTCAAATTACCCCCCCCCATACCCACAAGTCAATAAAGTTATTTTGTATAGTTTTGTTTCTTTTTATTTTGTATAGTTTTGTTTCTTTTTATTTTGTATAGTTTTGTTTCTTTTTATTTTGTATAGTTTTGTTTCTTTTTATTTTGTATAGTTTATCACCATTATATTATAATGTTGATAAATCGTCTGGTGAGACAACGACAGAGACATCGGCAGTTGATATTTCGGTTTCAATCAATTTACTTTTAGCAGGGTCGACCATATATTTTACAATACCTTGAATAATTGAATTTTTATCTTCTTCATCTATAGAAATACGCATTAATTGAATCACCATAATCTGTATCAGTGTAATAGTAGATGCATACAATAATTCACGTAATTGTTCAAATGATGATTGATGTATTTGTTGCAATAATGGGTTTGCACTAACTTGTGGCTTATATTCATCAAATGCATCAACTTCATTTATTGCTGGCCATCCCATTTTTTCGCGAATCACGCAAAGTAATGGAATAATACGAGGTAATTGATGCATATTTCCGCTAGCTTCCTTGGACTGAAAGATATACTCTGAAATCAATGGATTGTTAATCATATATAGTAAAGTCGAATCAGACAATGAAGTCGCCGCTTCTTCTTCTTCTTTGTTCAATTCCTTGTCTGATTCTTGGACCAACCCTAGGTCCACTTCATTTGATAATGATGAGTTTGACGACATGATAAATAATAAGTATATGGATTATGCAAATATATAAATCAATATATATCAAGTCAATTTTACAATTGTGGTTTTGTAATAATACACTGTATTATGCAGTAAGACTATGCCGATATTTTAGTGTAAATATAATATATAATGTGTGATAATAATACAGATAAAAAAGAATCGTGTGCATATAATTGCACATATTCAGAAACCGATATTTTACAAAATGCCCATAAATCGTATCGTGAAAATTATGGACATTTTTTACAACCATTATCGCCTACCGAAAAATCCATGAAAGATAGCACCATAATAGAATTGAATGATTTTGCCGAATCTATTGCCGACGAAGAAATTGTAAAATCTGCTGATATATTATATCATAAATATCGCATGATTAGTTTGGTTAGCTTAGTCGGATGTCTTACCCTATGTGCGATTGGATGCATTGCTAGCTGTAACCGACCATCTACAAATCTACCATAGTATTTATAATATTCACATTATTATAAATACGGTTACAAAATCGGCCATGCATATATGCAGTCATTTAGACAAATTATTTTCTTTGAGATAATTGTTATATATTTATTACATATAGATGAGTTCACCGAATGGTTCAGGGCAAGAAGAGTCTAACTCGCCAAGTAATTCCACCACCCAGTTTTTCGACAATGGGTCGCCCGACGCTAGCGGAAACAATGATGCGAATCAATCTTCAGGTGGCTCTTCTGAACAATCAGGGCACTCAGACCAATCAGATGCTTCTAACAACCATGTACCCACAAGTTCTTCTACCCATGTATCCGATGATGCTTCCGCAAATATTCTAGACCCCGATTGTATTTTTCCCAATGTAATAATTGCCCAAGTAAACAATACAGTTATTGTTGATGGTTCTGGATATGAGATTGTTCAAAAAACGGGCACAGATGCATCTGGTGCCGCAATAATTCAATTAACATTTGATACTACCCAACCAAATAAATATGACCCTCAAATCCATGAGAAATTGAGTGAAGTTATACGGACATACGATGATGAATCTGACCCAAGTGGGCAAACCGAGCTATTACTCGTCCAAATTCAAGGTTATGCTGCCCAAATAAAATGTTCCGAATTTCACGGCAAAGGCTCTATTGATGATTATACAGCATTATTCCAAGCCGCTAGTCAAATCGCCACCGAATCCGCCCAAATGGAATTGAATGTGGATATAGCCGGATTCAATGAATTCGCCCAAGCCGCAGATGATTTATCCACCCTATTTTCGGGTTTTATAACCAAATTGCAAAATGTGAATATTATTACCGATGTTACATTTTTGACTTCTATAGCATCTGCACTACAAAAAATAGTCAATTTATCCCAAATATTTGGGAGATTTAAAGAGACTATCTTGGCTACAACTACAATACAAATTCCCAAAACGGCACATGATACCGCCGTTATCATTGAAGGAGTCATGGGTGAAATCCATTGTGCTATGAATTATATCAATTATTTTGTATCACCAACTGATGTGTCTTTGAATGGTGCACAATTATCTGCCGATGAATTAAATATTATAGATAAATCTGTGCGAACAATTGAAACCTGGAATATATTATGTGAACAAGGTGTTAGTATTGCGATGGCGACTGACCCCGATGTCGTATATATACAACAAGCCAGTGCCGATTTACATCAAACTACTCTTAGTTTAAAAACGGCCACCAATAAATTAAAAGCCAAACTGGCTGCATTCAATTTCACATGTTAGATTCCGTCTACATATGGTTTTGATACGAATGGATAAATGATTTGATAAAACTTTTATCAAACTCAGTCATACAATCTTTTTTTTGTTTTCTGTCTATACAAATTTTACATAGTTGTTTTTTACAGATTGTGCATAATTAGTATTCAAATGTGTAATCGCCAATTTTACCAATTTCCTCAATTCTGTTTTAGTCATAATAATATAATATAATAAATATTTTTATATTTATTATATCCGAAGTTGAAAAAACAACGATTTGGGTACATTTGTTTTATTGTTTCATTTTTCCAACCAGTTTCCAATAAAAAACAACGATTTGGGTACATTTATTTTATTGTTTCATTTTTCCAACCAGTTTCCAATAAAAAACAACGATTTGGGTACATTTGTTTTATTGTTTCATTTTTCCAACCAGTTTCTAATAAAAAACAACGATTTGGGTACATTTGTTTTATTGTTTCATTTTTCCAACCAGTTTCCAATAAAAAACAACGATTTGGGTACATTTGTTTTATTGTTTCATAAATAATTCTGGTTATTGGCGTAAATACCACATTTTATATGCATTTTCGCCCTCTTTCGCGATGAATCGCATCACTCTCATAGTAAGTCTCAAATTATAATAATCATATTTCCAATCAATTGAATTGTCTCGGTTTAATATATCCATTCGGCACTGAATATCATACGTTTCATTGCGGGTAACTTCCAAATATGACCCAACAAATGTAGCCATAAATGCCCAATTATTCGTATCACTTATAGCTTTATGTGCCTGCACATACTTTTTGCGTGTAAATTCATCTGTAATATATGCAAACTCGCCATTCCCCACATCAGTCGGTTCCAAACTAGTCATAATTTCAGGTATATAGTAATAATATTATGCATAATATGTATTTCAATTTTACAGAAGAAATTGAAATCCTTTTACGGGATATTTCTGCAAAATCCAGTCTGGAAACGGCACATGATGAATGCCCTTATTCCCCGAAATATGATGTTCTTTACATAATACTATCATATTGTATGGCGAATCTACGAAAATATCGGGATGTTTTGCGACTTCGGTCCAATCAAATGTATGACCGATATTTTCCCCCGTTTGAATATTATAGCAAGTCTGTGCGAACTTCCCGAATTCGGCCCAATCTATCGCATTTTGTGCCGCTTTCTCGCAATAGAAATGATGTGTTTCCAATGAAATGCCGTTCTTTGCATGGGTTTTCCCGCAAATAAAACACGGGAAATCGCGAACAATACACAGCTCATGATGGGTTTTCCTGTATATTGCCGATTCGGTTCGCTTAGCATGGTCGGGATAATTCACCGTATAATGATTAGATAGTTTTAATGAATGTGATGGTATATTTACATCTTCAATGGCTAATGCAACAGTAGAATCCGCAGGTTCTAGTGCTGAACTACCTGATAAACCGAATAAAGATAAACATGAACCCATGATGATAGTAATAGTATAAAGTATAAGTATAATAATAGTTATAATATAGTCAATTGATGCAATCAATTTTATCTAAAAAATATAAAATTGATATAAAAATAGCATGATAAACGCCATATATAAAACTGATATACAATGACTGCACCAGAATCAACCATACAATTTAAATTAGGGAATTGTTTGCATAAATTAGACGACATAGACCAAGAATCTATGGATGCGATATATTTAGACCCACCATTTGATAGTGACCGCAATTATGCGGTATCTGTAGATAATGCCGTCGGATTCAAAGACAAATGGACGAGCGATGAATATGCGACATTTATTAGCAAAGTGGTAAATAAATGCTATGATAAGCTCAAGAAAAAAGGCACACTCTTCTTCCACATTTCATCCGACCGTATGTTTATTCCCGAGCAAATATTACGCGAAAAGTTCAAGATAGTGCAACCCATATTCTGGAAGCGATGTCGGTCTAAAAACAATGTAAAGTCCAAGCTAGGTGCTACAATAGATATTATATTTAAATGTAACCGTGAAATCGGTGCAAAGTTCAATCTGGTTTTACAAGATAAAGACGAGAAATACTTGGCGAATTCATTCAAAAATAGCGATGAACGGGGAAACTACTCTTTAGGTCATTTGGTGACTGAATCTACCAAGAAAGGATATATGTACGAGTTTGAGTTTCAAGGTAAAACCCATAATCCGGCCGCAGGATGGCGAATAAAAAAGGATGAATTGGACGTATTGGCTGCAGACAATCGTCTGCATATTCCCAAGACGGCAAAATCCAAATTATATAAAAAGATATACTTGATAGAAAATCCCGGTAAACCTTGCACCGATTTATGGGATGATATACATTCTATTGGACAAGGTAATGAATTGCGTAAATATCCGACGGCAAAACCATATAAATTATTGGAACGTATTATACAAATATCTACAAATGTGGGGGATTCGGTGCTTGACCCAATGTGCGGGTCAGGAACAACCGGCGATGTTTGTTTAAAATTAGGGCGAAAATGTATTTTAATGGATTCTAATCAGGATGTGATACCGATTATTCAAGCCCGAATTGCCGGACTTGTGATAGAATCGTCTAATTCAGAGCCGCCATTAGTAGCAGCAACAGGCAAGTAATGCTGATGCACGGGATGCGTAATGTCGCGAATAAATCCAGCAACATTATCCTGTTGGATTTTGATACAAGGCACCGAACAACTATTGCTAGAAGAAAGCCCCAAGAGTGCAGTCACTCCGTTGTTGAGCACTAAGCGAATACGCAGATGTGTATTGGTCTCATCTTGACTCTCAATATTTTTTCGCCAAATTTGGGCACTCGTCTTGGCTCGGGGTGTCGGCTTCAAGAAATACGCACATTCGGTAAAAGTCGCCAATTCAGCCAGGTTTCCCTCTTTCAAGAAACATACCAAATCGCTGTTTTTTACGTCGTGAATCATAATCGCATCGCTATATTGTGCATGGATATTCTGCAAAATTGTGCGTATAAATTCACTTTGGAAAGAGCGTAAATGGATGTTCAATGTATCGGCGACGCGACTGCGAATTGCGGCGAGAGATGCCGAACCCGCCGCATGTTCAATCTTCATTGCCGCCAATTCAGTTTTGATGCAGTTGTGTATATCAGTAGGCAATGCACTGGTTGAGTTGAGCCAATCAAATGTGCCTAGCTTGTGGTTTTTTATAGAAATCGTTTTTTCTGGGTCGGTGCCGTTTATACAGACGGCATCGGTCTTGGTCTGTGTCCCGCCGCGATGTTCAAATCGCAAGCCAACAGTATCTCCTCCGAATAATGCACATACTGGACTGGTAGGATTCGCATTGAGAAACGCGACAATCCCCTTTTCGTTGTTGATACCTCCTCGGTGAGCACTTCCGTCGGTTGTAAAGGGCATTTTGATTATATAAGGGGTTAAATAACGGATTACCTTTAATGGATGAAACATAAATTGGGGGGCGAAGAATACATACAATTTATAATAAAATAAGTATATCAATTTTATGGGTGATTTTTTCTGGTTTTTTTATTTTTTCCACCATATCTGGGATCAATATACCGTTTATTTTTATCTTCTAACAGTTTCACTTCTTCAACGAATACATCCTCTTCTTCTTCAGTTGGCTTATATGATATACCTTCTTTAGTCCAATTGTGAAAAGAATAATATCGGCATGATAAATCAACTATATTAATAACTTCAAAACCATAAAATTTATATAATGTATCAACTATTTTTGTTAAAGTAATCGCTCGTAATGGTAATTCTGTAAACTCTTGTTCTATATTCTCTCGTGTTTGTTCCGTTAATACTTGTTCTAAATCTTCTTCATCATCTTCATCTTCAAAACGTAGAGATTTAGCTAGTAATCTTTGATAAAATTCATCAAATGTTGTTATATTTTTTGCTTTAACTTCATCAGCCATTTTTTGTCTGTTTTTATCTCTAATGCCCGTAATTTTTTTTAACCATAATAAAACTAAATCTGAAAATTCATCATTTTGTTCAAAATATTTTCTAGTAGCTATATTTAATTTATTTAATATTTTTTGATCAAATTGAACATTCAACCTATGTTTTTCTAGAAGAGTTGCGTCATTTATGGCTGCTTTTATAAATATATTACGATTAAAACTATACTTAATATCAGTTTGTTTAAAAAATTCTATTAATTGGTCAACAGTAGTTATTGAATTTTCATCTAATATAGTTTCCCATATGCCCGAATCAATTACTACATGATCAATTGGTTCAGATTGGATTTTAAATACAGTTAGTGGCGTTGGCGTTGGTGTTATATCATCTATCCATTTTCTAAATATTGTAAAAAATGTAAATTTTTGGCGACCATTTAATAAAACTGTTTCCAGAAATGGACTGTCTGAAAAATTACGCACATTTAATACAAATATTCCGCCAGTTGCTTGTAATGCACTATTATGATCTACAAATGAATACAAATGATCAAATATTGGCGTAAAAAATGAGAAATTTTCAAAATTTTCAGAAGTTTCAACAGTACGTTTATATGAGTTTTTATGTAAATTATTTGCTTTTTCAAATTCAACAATTGTTGCTGGAGTTTGACCTTGAACTATAGATGTCGCATATTTATAACGTATAGGATTCATTATATATTGATTTATTAACTCAAATGTTGGTATTGTATCTTTAGACAGTTTAAAAATTCTACTTATATTATTAGCTACTGATACTGTTTTATTGCCTTTTGCAAAATCGGTTACTCCTAATGAACAAGTATTGCCTGCTAAATTTAAAATTCTTACGTCAGCTTTAATATCTTTATTTGGGTATAATCTATGATAGACTGTAGATTCTGTTAATAAGTCCGCACCATGAGCATTTATTAATATAGTTATAGTTTTTTTTGGAATAATATCTTGATGTTTATAAATATCGGATTCATAAAGTTCATCATTTACCCAAATACCTTTTTGTAAAACTTTTTCTTCTACAGAAAATAGTATACCGCGGCCATTTCTTTTATCATCTTTCCATTTACCAATATATGTGCTAATATCCTTAAAATATAACATTTTTCCATTACCACTTCTTTTTCCATCAACTATATTTCCATAATAAATGCCTACGCCTAGATATCGTTTTGATTCAGTTTTTCCACCTTTTTGTTCCTTTTTGTTCCTTTTTGTTCTTTTTATTCTCATAATATATTATAAATATATTTATTTATTTATAGCTTATCGTGTGGCGATGATGATAATACGAATTATTATACAATGCAAATATAAAATAGTGCGATAGCAATTGCATACCATACACATTGAACATACAACAATTTCAATTTTTTACCACCCCCGGCAATTATGCTCAGGTATTGAATGTGATATTATTTGAATATTATTATTATTGATATGTTTGTTGTATGTTTGTTTGTTTTTGGACTTTTTCCGTTAGTGTCTATTTACTATAGGTGATTAGTTTTTTACGGGTGTAATTATATTATAATACAGTATAAATGTATTATGATACATGGTAATACAATTATCAAAAATTATATCATATATTTGGCTTTGAATTCTTCGGGCGTCATAATCGCAATGCCTTTATCCATCGCTTTTTTCACTTTCCCGCTGATATCTGCCTTTGATTTCACAATCAAAATAAACGTATCGGCCGTAATAGCATCAGCCAAATGACCCCCTACCTTGGCTAAATATTGTATAATTTCGGCATCACGAACTTTCGTCATGACTACTTTTTTATTATACAACGAATTAGATGTATCAAATAATGGCTCATCCAGAACAGCCGCATTACTCAAATTTAATTTATTTTCTAAATCGCATTCTCGCAAAAACGTCATAAATGCACTAATATTTTGCACAAATGTTAATGCATTGATTTTCCCAATTCCTTTTATCTTGACTAATCGTGCGACTTTCGCATCATCGGTCTCTGCACTCGTCAATATATCAGGTTCTGCAAGCATGATAAGTTCCACCGTTTTCCCGCTAATCCCCCGTCCAAATTTATTTGATGCCGACATGATAGTCGTCAAAGATGCCGCGGCCAACTTCGCCTGAATTCCCGATACGAATTTATCAGCCAATGTTTTAAATCCCACTTTTTCAAAATCGGTTTTGGTCATATGAATAATCTTGGGAATAGTATCATATCCCGCATCGGCGATTCGTTTAATATTACCCTTGGCTAATCCATCAACTCCGATTTCCGCGAAAAATGCTGTAATATTCTTCGCCCTGACCCCCATATCCGTCTCCGCATCATCTATCACAATATCTACATGGGTTTCGGTCCAATGATGCGGCACCGTGGGCATCTTGGCGTGTTCGGCGGGCATAGTTACCAATTTTATATAAGGTATAACATCCCCACTTCGTATGATTTGTATGAGAGCCCCAATACCAATTTTATTTTCTTCTATGAATTTCCCATTAAATCCAGTGGCGAATTCTATCGTAACTCCACCCAAGCGAATCGGCTCAATTTGCACGCGGGGTTTCAAATACCCGTTTTTACTCGCCGTCCATATAACATCTACGACTTTGGCTTCCGCCATTTGGTCTGATATCACCATTTTGAATGCAAATGCATGTTCCGGATTACCTGATTGGCGTTCATATATTTGGTCATTTGCTACAATCACACCATCAATCTCATATTGTTGGTTTTGTCGCCAATCCAATAGGGTCGCCGATAATAGCTCATTCGTCAAAGATTCGGCCGTTTCTTTGCGGTTCAATACAGAATTAAACCCCATTTCCTTCAATTTCGCCATTTGTTCACTCGGCTTCATTACGGGATTCACCACTTCATATACAACAAATTCCAAATCATGGACCCGCTCATCATATGATTGTTTATTGATGAGACCGGCGACCATATTGCGTGGGTTAGCGAATTTATCTTTGTATTTTTCGTCAAATACGCGTTTTGGTATAATAAATTCCCCGCGAACGGCAACCGGACCTATTAACGATTTATCGGGTAATTTCAAATACTTAATTAAATGGGTTATATCTTGACCTATTTTCCCATCACCGCGTGTATATAAATGGGACTTGTTGCCTTCCGTAGAATATAGACCACTTACCCCATCCAATTTGCATGATAATACATAAGGTCCCGTATATTTGGATTTCCATTGTATCAAAGCATTGGAATCGGGTTTGATTTTGTCCATAGACGCCATTTCATATGGTAATATGGCCTTATTACGTTCAACTGGTGCACCGACGACATTCACTTGCTGATTCTTGGGAAATCGGCGATTAATATATTCCTTCAAGATATCATATTCATTATCGGTCATAATGGGTGTATCATTCGTATAAACATACCCGGCGACTTCAACCATATGAGTCAATTCAGGCTCGGATAAATGTTCCAAGACGGAGATACCTTGTGTCTTGAATTCATCAATCTTGGCTATAGTTGATGACTCATTTTTGATGTCGACAAGTGGCTTGATATCAATTTTATTATTATCCATAGTTTCTGTTACGATATTTATAGGAGATTGTTTTAAACCATTTTGTCCTTTATTTTTCTCGGTTTTTACCTTGGCTACTTTCACCTTTATTTTCTTGGTTGGTCCCAGTTTTATCTCGGGATTTGGTCCAAGATTTACTATATTATTTACGACAGCAATCGGCCCATTCAATATAATCACATCTTTTCCAGTCACACGTTCCCAAGGTTTCTTATATTCCATATGTAAAAATGCGAAAATATCGCGTTCTTGGTCAAAATCATGGTCTACTATTAATTCTTGTTTTTTTTTATCAACCATCTTGGATAATCCATGTTCATTTAATGAATATCCTAGTCGTAAAGCATGTCCACGCATAGCAGTATTAAACCATTTACTACCGGTAAAATACAATACCGAAAAGGGATATTCGCGATGAGTTGTATATAGGAAATCCACACGTCGGGCATATTCTTTACCAAGAATCTTGGTAATTACCAAACATTTATGTTTACCTCGCACCAATATTTCCAAGATTATGTTTTGTTTTACTAATTCGTCTACAAACCGTGTAAATACTTCTGGATTATCCGATGTTATTATAACATCAATATCACCCGATTCGCGTGCATGTCGGCGATAACTGCCCACAATTTCATATTTGGAATCGGCTTCTTTGACTATATCAAATGTTTGTTTAAAAATGTAATTATATTCATCTATTTCACTTCTTGGGATTCTGCGTAAAATATCTTCATAATATTTCAACCCTTTTATTTGCACGGCATTCAACTTATCTTGGTTTTCACGTAATTGTTCTATAGTAGTAATACCGGATTCCACGAGTTGTTTGGCTTTGACTGCCCCAATACCATGTATGTTTGCTAGCAAATTTACGGGATTTGCTTTCTCGCGTTCTAATAAATCCAATGTTCCTGTTTTCATATATTCGTCGAGTTTTTCCAAGATTGTCGGACCAATGCCTCGCAGACTCTTTAATTGTTCAGGACTATATATATCATCGGTGAATAACATGATGTTTTCTTGAGCCTTGGCGTATGCACGAGAACGAATGTGGTCACCACGTTTAATCATTAGTTGACTGAGTTTTTCCAAGACTTCTATAAATTCCTCATTACGCCTAGTTTGCTTATGTTCTTCCGCAAGTTCTTTCACAATAAGTGGCGGCATACTTGATATAACTATTTTACGCTTATGAGTTTTATTATTAGATTCTTTTTGGATAGGTCCGGCAACATTAGGTAGAAGATTTCCCAAGATTTGTTTTTTATTAGTTTTATTTTTGGGTTCTTTTATTTTTTGGACATTCTTTCTTAAATCTTTGATATTCTCAATATGTAATTTATGAATATCCGGTGTATCCATGATATTATATATATATATTATATTGTAAAATTGATTACATTTCACATTTATATATAGTATAATATCAAATACTAATTTGCTATATCAAGCACCATGCAAACCCGTAGTCAAACAAAGGCCTATGCAATCCTGGGTATTCGGTCCAATCCTATAACAGAAGTTAATATAAATGAAGGCATTAACCCTGCGATAAATATAGATAACACAACACAATATAGCACAATACACGCCAAAATCTACCCCGAACTACCCGAGTTTAAGTTTGATTTTGACGAATCAAGTGCAGCATGGCGTGCGAACAAACGTAGCATAGGACATGGGTCATTCGTATATATTTGCGAATACTTTTCAATCATGGGTAAAAAATGCACAGCAAAAGTTGCACCAACCGGTGATATATTCTGCCGAAAACATATACCAAAACATAAATAATAATAACAATCAATATAAAAATTTCACAATAATAAACACAACGTAAATGGACAGTTTTTACAACATAGCAAATCAATCAATCAAATTGTCCATTTTTTCCATATTCAAAACGAATAATCCATTATTAGATGCATTAATATCAACTGCTATATTAACCGCGATTTCATATATAATAAAAGTCGCATATGAGAATGAGTTAGGGTTAAACCTAAATATGCTTTATAATATCCAAGATTGTATAAAACCCCTTTTTTATAAGAAAAATACCATCATTATAGAAGGTAAAAAATGTTATTCAGTCAGTATATATTCAGCGTCAACTAGCACGTCATGTATATTCAGCGATAGATTTAAAGCGACTTGGGCGAAAATACTATCAAATATAGATAGCAATCCATCTATATATGAAATAAAAGAGTTTTATAGTAATGCCGATGTAGCCAGTCAAATAACGAATAGAAATAATGATACAAAAACAGATACAGATACAGAGAAAACCGACATATTTATTGTATCACAAAAAACTAAATTTTTATTTTCAAACGAATTGAAAATTTATGCTATTGCTATTGCTAATCGGGAAAATGGCGGAAATGAAAAAGATAAACCAACTACAAAAACCGATAATTTAACAATCACATTATACTCATACCAGACATCTATATCAGATATGAAAAACTATGTTGATAAAATAACCAATGAATATCTAGAATCAATAGAAAACGCCCGGAAAAGTAAGAAATTCATCTATACACTATATAAAACCAAATATGAAGATAATGCTTACGAATGTTGGAATGAAACCCAGTTTGAAAGTGCACGAACTTTTGAAAATATGTTCTTTGATGGTAAAGACAAAATAATAGAACATGTCGATTTTTGGTTAAATAATAAACAATGGTATCATGATATGGGTATTCCATATACACTGGGAATCGGTCTGAAAGGACCGCCGGGAACCGGAAAAACGTCTTTTGCAAAAGCATTGGCGAATCATACGGGTCGGCATATCGTAGTATTACCAATGAAACTCATAAAAAACAGACAACAATTATACGACTTTTTCTTTGAAGACCGATATAGCGAAAACAATAAAAAACATTCAGTCGGATTCAATGAAAAAATCATATTAGTGGATGATATAGATTGTATTGGTGATATTGTGAAAAAACGCATTAATAAAACACATGTAAATCAAGTAGCAACGCCGACGTCGGCAATTGACTTGGAAAATGTAATACAAACAATTATTGATAAAAAAAGCGATAGTAAAAATGATTCAAGCAAATTAATGACTACTATATTACATCCGGCATTAGAAGATGTGCTAACATTAGATGATTGGTTAGGAATATTTGATGGTATAAGAGAAACCCCAAATCGCATACTAATATTCGCATCTAATTATTGGGAAGAATTGGATGAAGCCCTAGTCCGACCGGGACGAATAGACTATTTGCTTGAAATGGGGAATGTGTCGCATCACGCATTGAGACAAATATATGCAAAATATTATGGTAAAGATATAGATGAATCCCTTTTACTGCAAATTAAAGAGCGGTTTTATTCGCCGGCCGAAATCGTGAATATTTATATAAAGTTTCAGAAAAATTCCGATGAATTTATGTCCCAATTATTGATGAATAAAAAAATGTAATTATTATACATCAAATTAATGATAGTTGTATTGTTTGTATTATGATTATGTAAATGATTTTTTATTTTAGTATTAGCAAGTAGCTTTAGGCATGCCTTCAAATATTTCATGACCATAAATGGTCATGAAATATTCGTAGTAACCCCGAGAAAATCTGTAAGATTTTCTGGGGTTATGAAGGTTAACGGTTAGTTATCCACGGTATTGGCGGACCGACGAATCTTTCGTGTGCATTTGATTGGCTCACTATCCGAGTCATTATCAGAATCTACTATATGATTTGCACTATGTATGTTCAAACCAATCCCGTTTGCTTCAGGAAAACGAATACTAGTATCCAAATCAGCCAGAGTCAATGGTTCATCATCCCGATGCACGGCCGAGTTAACTAATTCAACCTCGCGAATCAAGCTGATTACATGTCGTTCCAGTGCTTCAATTCGTGACTGTTGTTCAGCAATCGTTTTCTCAGCAATACTCAAGCATTCAGCCAACTGGTGCACATTGCGTGTCGTCTCTGGAATGGGACTCTCATTGCGAATAAACCGCATAAATGCACGGCGTCCATGGTTATCCGTAAAACTGTGTGTGAAATTGAACTCAGTATTGTAACCATATACGTCGCATGCTCCATGGGTCGCAATCTCGTGACGCAGAAACTCGGTATCTTTGGTCTTATACCATTTGTTGAAATGAACAAATGCTAGAAATCGCGTGCCGCCCGAGTCAGTCGTCTTACTAACAATGTCGACCCGCTTCACTTCGCCGATGCAAAGCTGGTCTTGAATCAAACTCGTAATTGCGACTTCTGTGCGAAAATTGAAGTTCAAATTGGGGATATACAAACTATTCCAGTCAGACGGAATATATTCCATGAGACTACACATAGAAATATCGTAGTGTCCCATATAATATGATACTGGCTGCATGGATTGCTGCTGGATAGATGCTGAATTATTGAAATAAGCCATTATTATTATGAAAATTAGTGGATTAGTGGATTAGTTATAATTGGTCATGTGAAAATACAATCCAAATATTTATTTAAAAGTATTTCAATTTTACAAGATACAAATATTGATTATCTGATATCATCATCGTATAGTATTCGCAATAAATTCGGTATCAGTTAATGCAACCGTTTTACCATATTTGCCCTTCAAAAGTGCAACTATGATAGTATCCAATTCATCTTTACTCGCATCTAATAGTAATGATTCTCCAGTTTTTATATTTAATAATATGAATCGTTTCAACATTTTAAGTGCATCATCGGCAAAGATAGTCCGCCATATCCAAGCATAGATGACTACTTGTAACAAATTGTCGGTAGATAATTTGCGTGTGCATTTCAGTTCCCAAATACTTTTCATAGTAGTCACATCCGTGCGGGCACTGAACCGAAATGTCGCATCGGGGCCATATTTCGCACTTAATAGAGCATCTATTTTCACATGTTCGGACTCCATATTATAATGAATAATTGTTTGTTCAATCGCGGGCATTTCGTCCACACATTCTACACCGACCGTCGCATCTAATAATCGTTTGCTATTTTCAATCATCGCATCAGTTAGCCATGTATATTCATGCCGCCCAATCTGTTTCAATTTATAATATAACCGTTCTTGGATAGAAACATACATATTCGCCATGCGTAAATAATCGGCGGGTGTAATGCAAATCGGCGACAAATCGGCAAACAATGTTTTCAAATATCGGTGTTCATTCGGTTTCATATCGCGAATCCTACCTGCGATCAATTCATATAACATATTCGGTTCTTCAGACTTTATGATATAATCATAATAAATATTCGGTATCGCAATACCATTCAAATCACTCACATCTTCGTGGAATCCCTGTTCTGTTTGAATAATACTGGGTATAATGAGGGGATTTGGTTCAATATCTTGAGTACTATATTGGTGCCTATCGTAGTCTAATCCATTATTCAAACTAGCATCATAAATAAACCCTGATTCTATTCCATAATTTTGGCGGATAAATATCTTATCCAATAAAGGCGAAATTTCTTCAATTACAGATTCGGGAATGAATTTAATCAGGGATGTCGGCGTAAGATGATGAGTTGGTATAGTGACTATACCGCGATTTTCCGCATCAGTTTTTGACTCATAAAAAACGGTTTGTGCAGGGCCTTTAAAATCAATATAATCTGCACATGATTGTTTCATTTGATGATGGGTTTTATGCAAAAAGTCGAGTGGTCTATCCGTCGCTCTCTGATTATTTTCTAATAAAAACAATTCATCCGTTGCTCGTGTCGTCGCTACATACAATGTATTAGGGCATACAGTCGGGTCCAGATTTTTCGCACAAAATGCAAAATAACTATTATCAAATCCCACAATAAACACGTATTTCCTCTGCCGACCTTTGACTGAATGGAACGACGAGAATACGACTTTACCGCGGATAACCCGGTCATCCATTTTATCAGCGAGTTCTATCATCGGAACATGAGTTGGTATACCCGATTCTACCAAGATATTCTCCATTTTGCGAATATTACTATTAGGACCATTCACTGAACCGCCCAAGATGAAAATATCACTCGGTTTCGCCCCCGCGGCTAATAATTCGCGGATTCTATATACCACAATTCGCTCAATAACATATGGCGAATTCCGGATATACGTTACTTTTGGTCCATCTTTACACGCCAACATACGCGTTTCACCTAACATCACATTATTCACGAAATCGGCCATTTGTTTAGTAATGCGATACGACATACGTAATGTGCATTTGTGGAATGTGTTATTACATAATCGGGAATTTTGCGACCAGATTTTATCAGCCAATGTTAAAAACCGAATATCGGCACCTTTGAATTCATACAATCCTTGCATCCAATCTCCCAAGATGAGTAATTGAAATGGATTTATAATGAGATTTGTATAGTAGACAATTAATAAATAGAACAAAAAAGTGATATCTTGGGCTTCATCCAAAACCACCGTTTTAAATGCGGGAATAAGTGTGGTAGGCGGCATTTTATCTCGCAAAATAATGCGAATACCAGTATCCGTATGTGCACTTGGAAGAAAGTATTTGACTGCTAAACTGTGATATGTATGCACTTCTAAATTGGATAATTTCAATTCCTTAATCTTGGCCATCATTTCTAGACGCAGAGCCGAATTATACGTTAGAATCAAGAATTGTTTATGTGGGGTAGATTTCGCACATGATAATATTGTCGTGGATTTGCCCGACCCGGCACATGCATCAACGACCACATTATCGCCGTTTTTTATATGATTTATAATGATTTGTTGTTCTTCACTGGGTTCATTCATTACACCTTGAAAAAATATAAATATACAAAATTGGTGTATATTTACATGTGCGATATATTTAATTCATTTCTATTATGTATTATGGAGCCTATTTCCAATATGTTTTCGCAGGACTTGGTGTTTTATCATTTTCTGGAGTTATGAAAGTTAAAAAAGGAGTTAAAGATGAAGATTCAATATCGGGCGATTCATGCATAGAACCATTACCTTGTGGATAGATTTTTATCGCATTTTTGGGACTATCTGTAAATTGAGTAGGTAATACTTCAGCAATAATTTTGCGAGTTGTTGTATTATTTGGTTCACCGGCCATTCTGGAAACGCGATATACATATTTTGGTTTAACCAAAAAAGCACGCACTCGTTTAGATGTAGTTGGTATTTCCGTTTGTTCAATATTATAATGTTTTTTTCCAAATAATACCTGTAATTCGGAGAATATACCCGGATTTGATTTGAGTTTTGTATTAATAAATGTTTGGAATTCTTGGTCTTTTTTACTATATTTCTTTAACTTTTTAAGAATATCTTTAATATTACGTGTTTTTCTCATTTTGACGCTTGATTTTAGAGTTTGACCATGCATGGTATTTGCTATATAATGATTATATTTTTTTTATTCAAAAAAAAATACAAATTTTAGTTATATTTTTACAAAACAATCAGCAAAACAAGCAGCAAAACAAGCAGCAAAGCAAACCAAACAAATATTTTTATTCATCAATTATATCATCAATAGATGCACCAGTCGGGCCTACAATGGGCGTTAATGCAGGCAAACAATATTCGCCCGTCATTTCTTGGAAAAACTCGACATTTCGGAAAGTCAATGTTTTTACTAAAACGCGGCAAAGAGCACAACATGGCGATTTTTTTGTTGGTCTTATTGTGACTAAGTAATTCGTCAAACATGTTTTGCAAAATTCGTGTGAACAATTCAATGTAATCATATCACTTGTCGGCACTGCATCATAGCAAATAGAACAATCCTGCAATTCAGCAAGCTCTTCCACAGTTTCAGTGCAAAGCATCGCACTCGTAATCGCGAATTTACGTGGCGGGGGAGGTAACAACAATCTATTCACTTCTTGAAACTCTATAATATTATCTAAAATTACTCTAGCATTGTACATATAATTACGTGCAGACGAGAAAGCACGTTCTGATATACGAACCCGCCTCTCGGCTGCTTTGCGACGAATACGATATAGTCGTATTAAATCATCTCGTTCTAACTGACGTTCACGGTCATTCGTCGGCTCAAATTGACGAAATGTATTTGCAAATATATACGACATATGTTCATCAATCCGTATCAATGCACCATCACTCGCATTAATTGCAGCTAATGCACGCAAATTGAGTGGAACCGCTGCCGCCGTCCCATCTTCTAAATGCGCATGAGTAGTGTATAGAATTTCAATAAGTGCCGTTTGTATAATCTGTTTTTGTTGAACTGTAGTTCCGCGTCGGCCTCTAATACCAAACTTGGAGGCAATGGCGTTAAGATGTGTATTAGATTCTGATTGTATCCATGCATTCAAATATTGACTGCTTGGCTGAAAAGCCAGACTGTAATTCGCCGCATCATATGCTTTCTGCACAAGTTTAAGCATTGTATCGGCAGAGCATGCATTTATAGTATGCCCTATTTGTCTGCAATGGCCGCACTTGCGGATGATTGGCGTGCTGGCCACTACTTGTTGCACCAGTAATTCAGTCATTGTTATTAGTTGATTTATAAATTGGTCGGCTGGTTGAATATTATATATTATTTTATTAATAAAGTATTTCAATTTTACATGTTATATGGGCTGAATGATTTATTATATTGTAATGCTTTCAATAATCTCAACTGTTTCTTGGCTTTTGCTTTAGAAGTGCATTTCGCAAATACTTTTTTGGTTTTACGATTAGATACTCGGTAACAATTACGTTTTGTGACTTTGCGTAAAGTATACGGCATCTGTATTTACATGATAATGATAAAATAATAATATTGGTTTATAGACCAAAAGAACTAATATTTGTGAATACATATTGTGGTGTAGGACCGCTGGTATAAATAATCGCCAATTGTTGACTAATCGCCATAGAACTGGTTACATTTATATTACCACTTCCGCCATTATAATAATAATTACCGATATTTCCAGAAACCCCATTAACCTTAACACCGGTTGCATATGTATTACCACTAGTTTGAGTATTTATGATTAAACTTACTACATAAGTGCTATTTGCTGAACCAGGCACACCGGTAATATTTGCTATAAATCCCCCCGAGTTTCCTGTCCCGCTAGGAACGACGTTTAGACCAGTTCCATTTACGTAATAAATGGCTCCTCCATTTGAATATGTGATAGGAACTGTATTGCTTGTATAATTGCCTACATTTACTGTAATCGCCTCACTTATTCTTGATAATTGAGATATTCCAGTATTTATTATATTCGCACCGACAATTAAATTAGAATTCATAGATACATCACGAGTAATAAACAACTGACCATTGATGTTTACATTACCTGAGATATCAAGAATTACATTTGCATTATTTGCGGGGTTTCCTATGGCTACATTTCCAGTAGTAAAATACATATTATTTGCACTTATTGTCCATAAACTGGTTCCTGTTGGTCCCGTATTACCAGTATTTCCCGTGTTACCAGTATTTCCCGTGTTACCAGTATTTCCAGTATTCCCCGTAGGCCCAGTATTCCCCGTGTTACCAGTTGGTCCAGTATTTCCAGTATTCCCAGTAGGCCCAGTATTTCCAGTATTTCCCGTGTTACCAGTTGGCCCAGTATTTCCCGTGTTACCAGTATTTCCCGTGTTACCAGTT
>Ga0114958_10000775_pt1 | contig 26813 bp, 23 predicted proteins | sample C_130208_EF_Meta_FD_89577 | JGI IMG/M metagenome (GOLD analysis project Ga0114958, IMG submission 89577) | Freshwater microbial communities from Lake Croche, Canada to study carbon cycling - C_130208_EF_MetaG | ecosystem: Environmental > Aquatic > Freshwater > Lake | place: Lake Croche, Canada... | reverse complement strand
CGAACAGCCGTTCCACCTCGTCAGCGGGCAGGCTGGCGGTGGGTTCATCCAGCACCAGAAAATCGCTCTCCGCCGCAAGGGCGCGGGCAATCGCCACCAGTGATTTTTCGGTGCGCGTCAGGCTGGACACCCGCGCTGTGGCGGCAAAATCGGCATCCACCAAGCGCAGGGCGGCATCGGCGCGCGCTTCGGTGGCGCGCCAGTCGATGCGGCCCCCCTTGCGCACATAGCCCAATGCCAAAGCGATGTTTTCGGCAACACTCATCCATTCGATCAGGCCCAAATCTTGGTGGATAAAGGCAACCTTTTGCCCACCGGATACCGAGGCCACATGGGCATAGGGCTGCCCGTCAATCAGCACGCCACCTTCATCGGCGCGGTGAATACCGCCCAAAACCTTGATCAAGGTCGACTTGCCCGCCCCGTTTTCGCCCAACAGGGCGACGATCTCGCCGCGCGCGACATGAAGCGACACACCCTTCAAAGCCAGAGTTCCGCCAAAGGATTTGACGACGCGATCGAAGTACAGGCCTTCGGTCGGCGCAAGCATGGCGAATCCTCTCTTAGCGTGGGGGAATGGTCGAGCTAACGCCAGCTACACCGGAAATATACGTTGAAAATACGCGGGAGCAGATCAAAGTCAACAAAGAAGTTATCGATAACATAATTTGATCACCCAGCGTTGAGCCCCGCAGTTTGCACCAAAATCGCCAGCTGATCGGCTGGCTTCACCTCTGCGCAAAGCGCAGGCTTTGGCGGCAATCTCCCCCGTGGCAGGCAAGCCGTGGGTTCGCGCTTATGGCTTGGTCACGGCCACTGCACACCGTTGCGGTTCAACACCACCGAATACAGGCTGGTTGTGGCGGTGATAAACAGCCGATGCTTGGCCCGCCCGCCAAAGCAGATGTTGGACACGGTTTCAGGGATCAGAATCTTGCCCATCAAATGGCCGTCGGGGGCTATGCAATGCACCCCATCGCCAGCAGAGGACCACAGGTTGCCGTCCGCATCCACACGCATCCCATCGGCGCAGCCTTGGTCGATCTTGTGAAACAAGCGGCCATTGGTCGGGCGGCCCTTGACCATGTCATACACGCGGATGTGTTGCGGGTCGGCGCTGTGCATGCGGCCGGTATCGGCCACATACAGGCGGCTTTCGTCGGGGCTAAAGGCCAAGCCATTGGGGCATTGCATGTCTGAAATCACCGCCTCGACCGTGCCGTTCGGATCGATGCGGTAGACATGGCAGGGCAGCTCTTGCGGGGCGCGAAAGCCTTCGTAATCGGTCATGATGCCGTAATGCGGGTCACTGAACCACAGGCTGCCATCGCGGGCAGCGATCACGTCATTGGGGCTGTTGAGCGGTTTTCCGGTATAGCTGTCAGCCAGCACGGTAATGCCGCCATCCCATTCCGTGCGCGTCACCCGCCGCGTGCCGTGTTCGCAACTGACCAAGCGCCCTTGCCTGTCGCGGGTATGGCCATTGGCAAAGTTTGACGGCTGGCGGAAGGTGGTAAGCCCGTCCTCGCTCCACCGCAGGATGCGGTTGTTGGGGATATCGGAAAAAAGCAAACAGCCCATATCGCCAAACCAGACCGGCCCTTCGACCCAGTCAAAGCCCGTGGCCAAGCGCTTGGGCGGGGCATTGCCCAAGACGTAAGAGGCAAAGAGAGGGTCATAGATTTCGTAAAAAGACATGGCGATCTTTCCCTTGTGGCGCGGGTATGGGTGCTGCGTGATCTAAGCTGACAGGTGCAACGGGCGCGATCAACCCGTGCGGGGTCAATCGGCAAAGACGATCTGGGCCTTCATCGCTTGGCTGCGGTCGCTGGCAAGGCGGAAGGCGGTTTCGGCTTGGCCCAGTGCTACGGTGTGGGTGATGAGCGGCTTGACGTTTATCAACCCGCTTTGCATTAGCGCCACGCCTGTGGCGAATTCGGCGTGGAACCGGAACGACCCGCGCAGGTCCAACTCTTTGGCGGTAATCGCCATCATCGGCAAAGACATGTCGCCGCCCAAGCCCAGTTGCAAGATGATCCCGCGCGGGCGCAGGGCCGCGATGCCGCCCGCCAGTGCCGCCGCAACCCCTGTGCATTCGTAGAGCACGTCAAAATAGCCCTTGTCGGCACTATAGGCCGCCAAGGCTTCGGGGTGGGTTCCCGTATTGATCACGCGGTCAGCCCCGACTTGACGCGCCAGCGACAGGGTAAAGTCCGACAGATCGGTCGCCACAATCTCGACCGCGCCCGCCCTGCGGGCCGCAAGGATGCACAAAGCCCCGATCGGGCCGCAGCCTGTGACCAGCACCCGTTTGCCCAGAAGACTGCCCGCCCGCGATGTGGCATGCAAGGTCACGGCCAAAGGCTCTGCCATCGCCGCCTCGCCTGCGTTCAGACCGGCGGCATCGACGCATTGGGACGCATCGGCCACCAAGACCTCGCGGAAAGCCCCTTGGATATGCGGAAAGGGCATGGCGCTGCCGTAAAAGCGCATGTTCAGGCATTGGTTCGGCGCGCCTTCCAGACAGAACTTGCAAGCCGCACAGGGGCGCGAGGGGGAGACTGCCACCAACTGGCCGACCGTAAAGCCGCTGACCCCAGCCCCCAGCGTTTCAACCCGGGCTGAGACTTCGTGGCCCAAAATCATCGGCTCTTTCAGCCGCACCGCGCCAAAACCGCCGTGGTTGTAGTAATGCAGATCCGATCCGCAAACCCCGCCGGTGGCCAAGCGCAGACCGATCTGGCCGGGGCCCGGTGCCTCGTCAGGGCGCTCTTCGGTGCGCAGGTCGCGGGCGGCGTGGATGACAAGGGCGCGCATCAATGCACCTGTGTCGGCAAAAGATGCACGCCGCGCATCGGTTTTGCCAAAGTGCGGCGGGCGTCATAGCGCGCATCGGGCAGGAGAAGCGGTTTTGTCATGGTCGTTCCTTAACGGGACTTGCCTTAACGGGACTTGCCTTAACGGGACTTGACGGAAGTGTTATCGATAACATACTCAAAGCACACAGACTTTGTCGAGGGTATTTCGTAAAAGGAGGGCTGTCTTGGGGCTGCAGATATTTGACCTATCGGGCAAGCGGGCGCTGGTGACAGGCTCGTCACAGGGCATCGGCTTTGCGCTGGCGCAGGGCTTGGCGGCCGCCGGAGCAGAGGTGGTTTTGAACGGGCGCGACGCGGGCAAACTGGCGCTGGCCGCAGAGCGGATTTTGGGCGCGAAGACGCTGGCCTTTGACGCCACAGATCATGCAGCGGTGCGCGCCGCTGTTGACGGGTTCGAGGCGGCGGTTGGCCCGATTGATATCCTTGTGAACAATGCCGGCATGCAGCACCGCGGCCCGTTGGAGGATTTCCCTGCTGACGCTTTTGAACGCCTGCTGCAAACCAACATTGCCACCGTGTTCCACGTCGGCCAAGCCTGCGCGCGCCATATGATTGCGCGCAAGATGGGCAAGATCATCAACATCGCTTCGGTGCAAACCGCACTCGCCCGACCGGGGATCGCGCCCTATACGGCCACCAAAGGGGCGGTGGGGAATTTGACCAAGGGCATGGCGACCGATTGGGCGAAATACGGGCTGCAATGCAACGCGATTGCGCCGGGCTATTTTGACACGCCGCTCAATGCCGCTTTGGTCGCCGACCCGACCTTTTCGGCATGGCTGGAAAAGCGCACCCCCGCCGGACGTTGGGGCAAGGTGGAAGAACTGGTCGGGGCGTGCATCTTTCTGTCCTCTGACGCTTCGAGCTTTGTCAACGGCCATATCCTGTATGTCGACGGCGGCATTACGGCGTCGCTGTGACGCTGCGTTTGGTTCTGATGGGGGTGGCGGGCTGCGGGAAATCCAGCGTAGGGGCGGCGCTGTCTGCGGCTTTGGCTGTGCCCTATGTCGACGGCGATGATCTGCATCCGGTGGCAAATGTGGAAAAGATGCGGCGCGGCGAACCCTTGACAGACGCCGACCGCTGGCCGTGGCTGGATCAGGTGGCAGACTGCCTTCACGCCAAAGCCCCCGTGATCATCGGCTGCTCGGCGCTGAAACGCGCCTACCGTGAGCGCATTCGGGGTGGCGCGCAGGGCAAGGTGGCCTTCGTGCATCTGTCGGGCAGCCGCGATGTGATCGCCGCCCGCATGGCCGCGCGCACAGGGCATTATATGCCGCTGTCGCTGCTGGACAGCCAGTTTGCCGCGTTAGAACCCCCAAGCCCTGACGAGGCGATGCGTGTCAATATCGACCAGCCCCTGCCCCAGATCGTGGCGCAAATCGAACACTGGCTGAAAGGGGATGCCCCGTAAAGCCGCCCTGCCGCCCGACCGTGGCAAAGGCACCCTGCACCGCCCACCCTTCGGATTGCCCCCCAGATATCGAGCCCCCCCTGCCCCCTGCCCCGCGCAAATCCCCGACCCTGGCCGATGTCGCCCGCCTTGCGGGGGTGTCGCCCATGACCGTCAGCCGCGCGTTCAAGGCGGAAAGCTCGGTGGGCGAGGCCACACGACAGGCGATTTTGACGGCGGCAGAGGAACTGGGCTATGTCTTTGACAGCACCGCGTCAAACCTGCGCTCGCAAAAGACCAATTTCGTGGCCGTTACGATCCCGTCGATCAACAATGCCAACTTCGCCCAAACCGTGCGCGGTCTGGCCGAGCGGCTAAAACCAAGCGGGCTGCAAATTCTGCTCGGCTATACCGACTATGACATGGCCGAAGAAGAACGCCTGATCGAACAATTCCTGCGCCGCCGCCCCGAGGCGATCGTTGTCACGGGCGGGCGGCACACCGAACGTGCGCGCCGCTTGCTGGAAAATGCCGCTATTCCGGTGGTGGAAACATGGGACTTACCCGCCCACCCCATCGGGCATGTCGTGGGCTTTTCCAATGCCCAAGCGGTGCGCGGCATGGTTGATCATTTCATCACCCTCGGCCTGCGGCGGATCGCCTTTATCGGCGGCGATGCCTCACGCGATACCCGCGGGGCGGATCGGCGTGCGGGGTTTATTGCAGCGATGCAGGCGCAAGGCTGTGATGCAACACGGCTGATCGCGGCAGGAACACCGCCCATTTCCATGCGCGAAGGCGCCGAAGCGATGGGGCACTTGCTGGAAACCTTTCCTGACACGCAGGCGGTGATCTGTGTGTCGGACCTCTCCGCCTTTGGGGCCTTAAGCGAATGCCAAAGGCGCGGTGTGGATGTGCCGGCACGGCTGTCGATTGCGGGGTTTGGCGATTATGAAATCGCAGGCATCTCGGTGCCAACGCTGACCACGGTCAATCCCTTCCCCGGCAAAATCGGCACCTTGACTGGGGATGTGATCCTTGCCGCCCTATCTGGCCAGATCGAGGGGGCCCAAACCATCCGCATCGCACCCCAGTTGCTTTTGCGTCAGTCATCGCGTTAGGGATGTGGCTTTCAACCCAACTGAGATGCCCGTGATCGCTGCTGCGCTTTTACACCCCACGCTTGATCTGCTGACAGCGGTCCAAAGCACGCCGCGTCCGGCCGATGCTGTCACCTCGGCGTGGTTTCGCGCCCACCGCGCCTTTGATGACAGCCAGCGCGGGGCGATGCTGGAGTTGCTTTACGCGCTGCTGCGCCACCGCGCGCGGCTTGGCTGGTGGCTGGAAAGACTGGGCAGCGCAGACAGCCCGCGCAATCGGCTTCTGGCATGGCTCACGCTGGCCGAAGGCAAAACGCCGGCGCAGATCACGCAGCTTTTCAACAGCACAAAACCCGCGCCTTTAGCCCTAACCAACCGCGACAAGGCGCTTTTAATGGCCTTGCGCGGCGGCACGATCGCGCATCCCGACATGCCCGCAGACGTAGCACTGGAATGCCCGCCTTGGGCCCTTGCCCCGCTGCAGCAGCGCTTTGGTCTGGCCTTTGAGGCCGAGATGGCGGCGACTTTGGTGGCTCCGCCACTGGATTTGCGCGTCAATCCGATGAAATCCACCCGAGAAAGCGTGCTGCGTGACCTGCAAGGCATGGGGCTACAGGCAGAGGCCACCAAGCTTTCCCCCTTTGGCATCCGCTTACACCAACGCCTGTCGCTAACGCGGCTTTCGGGGCTGAAAACCGGCGAGATCGAGATTCAAGACGAAGGCTCGCAGCTGGTCGCACTTTTGGTCGATGCCAAGCCCGGTGCGCGCGTGGTGGATTTTTGTGCCGGCGCAGGGGGCAAGACGCTGGCGATTGCAGCACAGATGCAAAACAAGGGCCACATCATCGCCTGTGACATCAACCCAGCCCGCTTAAAGCGCTGCGCCGAACGGCTTAAACGCGCGGGGCTGCACAATGTCGAAACCCGTGTGATCGCCAGCGAAACCGACCCTTGGATCAAGCGCCACAAGGGCAGGTTCGATCATGTCCTGATTGACGCGCCCTGCAGCGGCACGGGCACTTGGCGGCGCAACCCCGATGCGCGCGGGCGTGCGCCTGATTTGGGGCTAGAGGCGTTGGTGGCCCTACAGGGGCGCATTCTGGCCAGTGCGGCGCGGCTTGTGAAGCCGGGCGGGCGGCTGGTCTATGCGACATGCTCGGTCTTGAGCGAGGAGAACGAGGCGCAGGTGGCCGCCTTCCTGACCGCGCATCCGGCCTTTCAGATCGTGCCGGTGCAGGTCGCGGCACCCCATTTGGCGGAAGCTGTTCAATCTGGTCACCTTTCTTTAACGCCCGCCCGCCATCAAACCGACGGCTTTTTTGCAGCCATCTTGCAACGCGACGCTGTGAGCGCGACCTATCGCAGTGAAAGCGCCGTCTTGGCCTAAGGTCGGCGGGGCCAACGATATCTTGCGGGCGAAAGACTGCTCGGCGCAGAGCCCGAAAAGCAAAGGTCGGCGCACCCAAATTCTGGGTTGATCGGCAAGGCAAAATGCGAAAGAGTTAACGCCAGACGGCAAAGTGCCAAAGCTGATCTGATGCAGAAACCATAAAAAACGGCACTCTGGGGAGATGTTCATGGCCGATGGGGCCGCGCCCGTGCTGGATGTTCGGGGGCTAACGACTGTTTTTCACACCCGACTGGGTGAGATTCACGCGGTCAACGCGGTCAGCTTTCATGTCAAGCGCGGCGAAGTGCTGGGGGTTGTGGGCGAAAGCGGGTCGGGCAAATCGGTGACGATGATGTCTTTGGTGGGGCTGCTGCCCTCTCCTCCGGCCGAAGTGCGGGCGGGCACTGTGTGGATGGACGGGCGCGATGTGCTGCAAATGTCGGCGCAAGAGCTCTCAGCGCTGCGCGGGGCCAAGGTGGGCTTTGTCTTTCAAGACCCGATGACCAGCCTGAACCCCGTCTTTACCGTGCAAAACCAGATCTGCGAACCGCTGATCCGCCATCTGGGCCTGACCAAAGCCCAAGCCCGTGCAAGGGCCGTGGAATTGCTGGAAATGGTGGGCATTCCGGATGCGGCAAAGCGGGTGAAATTCTATCCGCACCAATTCTCGGGCGGGATGCGGCAAAGGGTGATGATCGCCATCGCTTTGGCCTGCGAGCCGGATCTGTTGATTGCCGATGAACCCACCACCGCGCTGGATGTGACCATTCAGGCGCAGATTATCGACCTGATGAAGGATTTGCAGAAAAAGCTTGGCATGGCCATCCTCTGGATCACCCATGATCTGGGCGTGATTGCCGGAATTGCTGACCGTGTGATGGTGATGTACGGCGGGCAAGTGGTGGAACATGCACCGGTCGATCAGATTTTCAGCGCCCCCCAACACCCCTACACCCGCGCCTTGTTGCGCACGATTCCCACGATCACCGGCCAACGCGCAGCGCGCCTGTCGGTGATCGAAGGCCAACCGCCCATTATGACGGCAGCCCTCACCGCCTGCCCCTTTCGCGCCCGCTGTGCGCACCAGTTTGACCGCTGTGAGGCCGAAAACCCCCAAAGGCGCGCATTGGATGGGCAGCCCGTTGGACAAGGCCATGACGTGGCCTGCCATTGGTCAGCCGAGGTGCGCCATGCGTGAGCCTGTGTCAGATCTGGTGCAAGTGGACGGGTTAAAGATGTATTTCCCCGTCTATTCCGGCATCCTGCGGCGGCACAGCGGCGATATCAAAGCGGTGGATGATGTCAGCTTCACCATCCGCGCAGGTGAGACTTTGGGGCTGGTCGGCGAATCTGGCTGCGGCAAATCAACGCTGGGGCGGGCGGTGTTGCGCCTGTACGAACCCACGGCGGGCCGCGTGGTGATTGACGGGGAAGATATTGCCCTGCTGCGGGCAGAGGCGCTGCGCAAAAAGCGGCCCGCGATGCAGATGGTGTTTCAAGACCCGCAGGCCAGCCTTAATCCGCGTATGTCGTTGTCGTCGATCATCGGCGAACCCTTGGTGGAACACACGGCCCTAAGCGCCGCCCAACGCCAAGAGCGTATCTATGACCTGATGGACCAAGTCGGCCTGAACCGCCGCTTTGCCAACCGCTTCCCGCATGAATTCTCGGGCGGGCAACGCCAGCGCATCGGCATCGCCCGCGCCTTGGCGCTGAACCCGAAATTCATCGTCTGCGATGAACCGATTGCGGCCTTGGATGTGTCGATCCAAGCGCAGGTGGTGAATTTGCTGGAAGATTTGCAAGACAAGCTTGGCCTGACCTATCTGTTTATCAGCCACGATCTGTCGATGGTGCGCCATATCGCTGACCGTGTGGCGGTGATGTATCTGGGGCGGATCGTGGAACTTTCCCCCCGCGATGACCTTTACGCCCGCCCGCTGCATCCCTATGCCGAAGCGCTGCTGTCGGCGGTGAACGAACCCGACCCTGCGCGTGCGCGCACCCGCCAGCGCATTTTGCTCAAAGGCGATCTGCCCTCGCCCGCCAATCCGCCCAAGGGGTGCAATTTTTGCACCCGCTGCCCCAAGGTGTTTGCGCGGTGCCTGACCGAAAAACCTTCGCTTCTTCAGGTAGAGGCCGGCCGCCAAGTCGCCTGTCACCTGTTTGACCCCGCCAAACCGCCCGCCGGATCAACCGGCGGTTTCCCAGACCAAAAGCACCTTCAACAAGGAGTATCTTAATGAACTTGAAATCTGCCCTACTTGGGGCCGTCTGCGCCTTTGCCATGGCGCCGGCCGCCTATGCCGAGCGCGGCACCGACGGCGAGGTCAAGCTGACCTTCCCGCAGGCCGTGTCGATCATGAACCCCTACCTGTCGTCGGGAACCAAAGACATTTACGCCTCGTCGATGGTGATCGAACCTTTGGCAGGCTATGACGACACCGGCGCACTGGTCGCCAAACTGGTCAGCGAAATTCCCAGCGTCGCAAATGGCGGGATTTCCGAAGACCTGACCTCGATCACGTGGAAACTGCTGCCCGGCCTGCTGTGGGCGGATGGTTCGCCAGTAACGGCGGCAGATGTGGTCTTCACCGGCCAGTATTGCATGGACCCGGCCGGTGGCTGCGCGCAGTTGTCGAAATTTGACGGCATCAAGTCGATTGAAGCCGTCGATGATATGAGCGTCAAGATCACCTTCAACGGGCCAAAGCCGAACCCCTTCACGGCCTTTGTCGGATCGACCTCTCCCATCCTGCAAAAGGCGCAGTTCGAGGCCTGCCTTGGCGCTGCGGCACCGACCTGCACCGATCAAAACTCGATGCCGCTTGGCACGGGGCCGTTCAAGGTTACGGGCTTTACCGTCAATGACACCGTGTCGATGGAAGCCAACGCCAACTACCGCGACCCAGCCAAGCCTGCCTTTGCTTCCGCTGTGATCAAAGGCGGCGGCGATGCCGAAGGCTCCGCCCGCGCGGTGATGTCGACCGGCGAGTTCGACTACGCGTGGAACACCCAGATCCCCCCCGACAGCCAAGCCGCCATGGCCGCTGAGGGCAAGGGTGTGTTCGTTGTGGCCTTCGGCACCCTTGTCGAGCGTCTGGAAATGAACATGACCGACCCGTCGGCAGACCTGCCCGAAGGCGAGCGGTCCACCGCCAAGCACCCCCACCCCTTCCTGTCTGACATCAACGTCCGCAAAGCCCTGTCGATGGCGATTGACCGCCAGACGCTGACCGAAGTGGGCTACGGGGCTGGCGGCGCGCCGACCTGCAACATCGTGCCCGCCCCTGCGCTTTATGCCTCCGACAACACCGGCTGCCTGACGCAAGACATCGAAGGTGCAAAGGCGCTGCTGGAAGCGGCAGGCTGGGTGGATACCAACGGTGACGGCATCCGCGAAAAAGACGGCAAGAACCTGTCGATCCTGTATCAATCGACCGTGAACCCGATCCGTCAAGACTTCCAAGCGCTGATCAAGGATTGGTGGACAGAGATTGGCGTTGAAACTGAACTGAAGGCGATTGACCCTTCGGTGTTCTTTGGCGGCGATGCGGGGTCACCCGACACGTTCCAGAAGTTTTACGCCGATGTCGAAATGTATGCCAACAACTTCGACGGCACCGATCCGGAAGCCTATTTGACGCAATATAAGTGCGACAAAGCGCCTTCGCCAGAAAACCAGTGGCAGGGTGAAAACATGAACCGGTTCTGCGACCCGGCTTATGATGCGATGGTCACGGAATTGTCGAGCACACGCGATGCGGCAAAGCGCGCCGAATTGGCCAAGAAGCTGAATGACATGGTCACCAAAGACAGCTTCGTCGTGGTGCCCTTGGTGCACCGCGGCACGCTGTCGGCCCATTCCAACGCGCTTGGCGGCGTTAAAATCAACGCTTGGGACAGCGAATTGTGGAACGTGGCAGATTGGTTCCGCGTGAAGTGATCTAAACCCTTGGGCGGGCCCCTTATGCGGGGCCCGCCTTTCCATTCCGCTTATCAACAAAGGCGTCGCAGGCCATGCTGACCTTTACCCTTCGCAGGCTGCTTTTGGCGATACCAACACTTTTGGTCATCAGCTTGATCATTTTTCTGCTGGTCGATCTGGCCCCCGGTTCGCCCATGTCAGAAATTCCCCTGACCGTGCCACCCGAAGTGCGCCTGAAGATGATCGCGGCATTGGGCGCGGATCAGCCTGTCTATGTGCGCTATATTTTATGGCTGCGCCAGTTTTTCTGGGTGGAACCGGCCAATATGCTGGATGGCTGGTTTGGAACGAATTTTGTTGGCGGTGAACAGCGTATCTTATCTTGGCAATCGCGCAGCCCGGTTTTTACCGTGATCGGCCAGCGCATTCCCCAAACCCTGACGGTGATAGGCACGGCCTATTTGGTAGGGATTGCCATTGCGATGCCGATCGGGATTTATTCGGCCTATCGGCAATATTCGGTGTTTGACCAGTTGGGCACCTTGGTTGCGATGATTGGGTTTTCGGTGCCGACATTTTTCTCGGGCACCTTGTTCATCATCATTTTTGCCGTCTGGCTGCACTGGTTTCCCACCAAATATGACACAACCCTTGCCGTGACCGATTGGGCGAGTTTTATCTTGCAGATCAAGCAAATGGCCATGCCCGTGATGGTGCTGGCCTTGGCCAATGCGGCGGCGATCAGTCGGTATATGCGATCTTCCATGCTGGAAAACATGGGGCAAGATTATGTGCGCACGGCGCGTGCCAAGGGCATGACAGAGCGGGTCGTGGTGCTAAAGCATGTGCTGCGCAATTCACTGATTCCGGTTGTCACGGTGATTGCGCTTGGCATCCCTTCGATTTTTGGCGGGGCTATTATTACCGAAAACCTGTTTGGCGTGAACGGCATTGGCGCGGCCCTGATTGGGGCGATCAGTGCCAATGACCTGCCCATGGTGCAAACCCTTGCCTTCATCTTCGCCGTGCTGATCGTTGTTTTTAACCTGATTGCCGATATCGCGTACGGCCTTCTTGACCCCAGGATCCGTTATGAGTGACCAAAGCATCCCCAAGGCCCAAAGCCAGTTTGGCGCTGTCTGGCGGCAATTTCGGGTGCATCGCGGTGCGGTATTCGGGCTGATCGTGCTGGGAACCCTCGCAGCCTTTGTCGTCTTTGGCCCGTTTTTCTGGCCTGAAGTCAAATTAAAAGTGGTCGAGGCGTTAAAGGTCAAAAACCAAGGCCCCTCGCTGCGCTTTCCCTTTGGCACCGACCAGTTGGGCCGCGATATGCTGGTGCGGATGATGGCGGCGGGCAAAGTGTCTTTGGCCGTGGGATTTGTGGCGATGATCATCGCTATCTTTGTCGGCACCGGCATTGGTATTCTGGCAGGTTATTTCAAACGCCTCGACGGGCCGCTGATGCGGCTAACCGATTTGTTCCTGTCTCTGCCGCTGATCCCGCTGCTTTTGGTGCTGGTGATGCTGTTTCGCGATAAAATCGCCTCGATTATGGGGCCGGAACTGGGGGCGTTTTTGCTGATCGTTTATGCGATTGGCATCACCTCTTGGATGCAGGCGGCACGCATTGTGCGGGGTGAGGTTTTGGCGCTGAAAGAGCGCGAATATGTCTTGGCCGCCAAATCCATCGGCGTTCCCGCCCGCCGCGTGATTTTGCGCCATATCCTGCCCAATATCATCTCTCCGGTCATGGTGGCAGCAACTTTGGGCGTGGCCGAGGCGATTATCACAGAATCGGTCCTGTCGTTTTTAGGCCTTGGCTTTCCGCCAGATTTCCCCACTTGGGGCAGATTATTGTTCGACGGTTTGCAGTATATCCAACTTTACCCCGAGCGGGTGATTTGGCCCGGCCTTGCCATTTCGCTCACCGTCTTGTCAGTCAATTACATCGGCGACGGCCTGCGCGACGCGCTAGACCCCCGGATCAGGGGCCGTTGATAGGCTTTGGTTTGATCCAAGTTTAGATACAAAGAAAGCCTTGCCCGACGGTTTTGGAATTACATAGACCCAGTTCAGCACGAAAATGTTTTGCCACACGGCGCGATAAAATTAGCGCTGGCAATTTGCCACGCTTGATGGGCTGCCAAAGGCTGATGCCCCGCGTTTGGTCACGCAGGGAACCGTTACTGCCAATTCCGAAAAGTTGCATGGTACCGATCCCCGCCTTTGCGGATATTCACCAGCTTCAGGCGCTTAACGACGGCATATATGTACCAGCGGCGATGATTGACACCAAGCCTTGCAAGCACGCGAAAGCCTATTTGGATAACAACCGTGTAAGAGCGGGAGTCGCGCAGCACAGCCACTGTAATGCCCAAGCTGGCCGATAAAAGACAAAGCCATTAGCCGCACGACGAACAAAAAGTCGCCTGACCGCGAATGACCCTCCTGCCTGCGACAAGAACGCCGATCACCAGATTGCGAAACCTTTCTGCGGGAAAACAACGGTCAAAGGTGACAGCGGGCGAACCTAGATCACAAGGCTGGGCGCACCAACACGGCGGGATGCTTTTCGCTGGGCTGGCGTAAAGCGGCTAAAACTTAGTTGAATTCTGCTAATATCGCAGATCAAGAACCATAGTGCGCTCGTTCGGAAATTATATGCACAAAAGAGAGTTCTACGATCGATAATTTTTGCTTAGACTTAAAATTAAATACATTTTAATCAATTACTTAGATTTTTATCTAATTACAAGAAAGTTTAAAACTTATCAGTCAGAACAATATCTTTCAGAAGAACAGATACACTCCTGACGATGAAAAAGCTGTGTTTCTATCCTTTCTTATAGATAAGTCGATTGCGAACCTAAGAGTTTTTCCTTCAGCATAGACCAAAATACCCCTAAGAAACCCTAAGGTTGAGTTTGTCTTTGCCGAGGGAAATCGTATGATCGGGTCATGGCGGACTGTGGCTAGAAGGGATGACCCAAAATTTCCGCCCGATCATATCCACAAGGTGCCAAGCACGTCTGGACAGCTTGTATGAGGCAATTTTTGCGAAAAAAAGCCGTTGTTACAGGTCGGATGGCCGAACCGCTGAACAAAAGATTGAGGACATGAAACGAATGTGTTGCTTGACCCGAATCTATCCCTTTGTGCGCACGAATTTGCAGTCTTTCAACACAGCGCAAAGAACACGGCTGCGGACGCATCTATCAAAGGTGACCCTATGAGTGACGTCATGCGGCTTACACTGTTGATCTGCGAAAGCTTCGCCATTTCGCTGGCGATGATTTTGATCAACACGCGCCTGCCGACGCGGTCAGATGACGTGCATGCGGTTCAGACCATGCATCTTAATAGAACGTCACGCTTTGGGGGTGTGGCGATTTTGATCAGCCTTGCAACCGGACTGCTGGTCGATTTTGGATGGTCAAATTTAATTGTTCTGCAAACCGTTGCCTGCGCGTTTCCGCTTTTCCTTGTCGGAATTTCCGAGGATTTTGGGTGGAATATTTCGCCCAGATGGCGGTTGTTGGCGGCAGCACTTAGCGCGGTTCTGGCGATTTACCTTTGTGGCGCTGTCATTGACCGCGCGGGTTTTTCGAACTTGGACTTTCTTTTCAAGCAACCCGCAATTGCCGTAGCCTTTACGGTTATCGCTCTGACCGGCGTATCGCAATCTTTCAACCTGCTGGATGGGTTGCATGGTTTGTGCGCGTTTACGGCCCTGATCGTGGCGCTTTGTTTGGCGCTGATTGCGGACAAGGGCGGACAGGTGGATTTGGTTCGCGCTTTGGGCTGGCTTGCAGCCGCGCTGATCGGGTTTTTGATTTTAAACTTTCCGCATGGACGCGTGTTTTTGGGTGATGCGGGCGCGACATGTCTTGGATTTATCCTGTCTGGCATCGCGGTTGAAATTCTGTGGAGTCAACCTCTTGTGTCGCCTTGGGCCTTGGTTTTGGTGTTCTTTTGGCCAATTGCCGATACGCTTTTTGCGATCGTGCGCCGCACCTTTTGTCACCATGCCGCGATGCGCCCAGACCGGATGCACTTTCACCATGTCGTGATGCGCGGCCTTAAAATTTTGGTCATGCCCAAGGCAAGTCGTGCCGTTACAAACCCAACAGCGACAGCGATTCTTCTTCCGTTGATCGCGGCACCAAGCGGTCTGGGCGTTGTTTTCTGGAACCGCAGCACTCTGGCGCTCTGCGCCATTGTCCTTTTTGCGGCGCTTTTTTTTCTAGGCTACAGCGCGATTATTCGAGCGGCCCACCATCGTCGGACGATCGGTATATCAGCGCGGCACAGGGTGGCGGCGAGTTTGGACCAAGCGGGACAGTCAGCCGAATGAAACCAAATCTTCCAGGCGATTTCGTTCAAGGGCGAGATTATGGCGCGTCGCCCTGCGCATGGTATGCGGCCCAGTTGCGCCCCAATGGGGACAGTTTGGCGCTTGCGAATTTAGAGCGGCAAGGGTTTAACGCCTTTCGGCCGCTGCTTTGGGAAACCAAGTCAACCGCAAAAGGCCTGCAACGGATTTTGCGCCCGATGTTCCCCGGCTATATTTTTGTTGAGTTTGACATAACACGGTCGGAATGGCCCAAGATCCGCAGCACACGCGGTATTTCGCGGCTGGTGGGAAATAATACCGGGCCCAGTCAATTGCCCGTCGGACTGGTTGACCTGCTCAAGCAGCGCTGCGCGGGAAATTTCGCCGATCATGGGGCAAACACCCTTAAGCCTGGCGATAAGGTCCATGTTTCTAGCGGGCCATTTGCAGCGTTCTTGGCAACGGTCGAGGGGATGGAGGCCAAAAGCCGTGTCTGGCTTTTGATTGACTTTATGGGTCGCGCGGCGCGGTTCACGGTCGACATGGATCAACTGGTTCCGCAACGGTTTGACCTGTAGACGCACCGCTCTAAATCGAGGCGGTCGTCTAATTTTGACGCTTACGGGGTCGATAGGCTTTTTAGTCCAAGCGATTTTTATCTAAAGTTTCCGACTGACCGACACTGGCCCCCTTTGGGCGCCAGTGCGGTAGCCTGCGCGGTTCATTCGACCAGAGTCTTTTTGCATTTTGAGCAAACATCGCTTAGGTCGTTTGGCGGGAATGGATCATATGTCGAAGCCTTGTGTTAAACAGCCGTCGATACTGCTTTTAGCGGCCAGCGCTTTGGCGGCGAAAGTCGCCTATGCGGATCTGGCGGTCACTGGGCCGGGTTTGAATAGCTATGGCCTGCCCGGATTGATCGAAATGCCAAATGCTCTTTCCTTGCCCGATGCGCAGATGGCGATGACCTATTCCACCTCGTCCAGCAATCGGTTCGGCACTTTTGTCTTTCAAGCAACGCCGCGCCTGACGGGGGCCTTTCGCTATGGAAGATATCAGGGACTGAAAGAGGGCATATTATACGACCGCAGTTTTGATTTGCAGTATCGGCTAAGGACTGAATCCGGGCCTTGGCCTGCGCTCGCAATTGGTCTGCGCGACCTGGTGGGAACTGGCGTCAACAGTTCAGAATATCTGGTGGCCACCAAAACCATGGGCGCGGGTATTACCGCAACGGCGGGTCTTGGGTGGGGGCGGATGGGTTCACAGGGCGGGGTTGCCAATCCTTTCGGCTGGGATGAACGCAATCTGGACGTGGGCTTAGGCGGCACGCCTGAAACCGGGGTTTGGTTTCACGGACCCATGGCGCCTTTTGGCGGGATTGACTGGCAGGCAAATGCCAAGACGCAGGTTTCGGTGGAATATTCCTCTGACGCGCATGACACAGAGGTGGCCAACGGTGTTTTAGATTACCGCACGCCGGTCAATCTGGGTGTGCGCTATGCCGCTGCGCCCGGCGTGATTTTGGGTGCGCAGGTCTTGCATGGGTCGATGCTCGCGGCATCCGTCACGCTGACGTTCAACCCCAAAAACCCGCCCGCCGGTGGCGATAAAAGTGCCGCTCCACCGCCTTTTGCCGACGGGGGCGCGGCCTCTGTCGACCTTGCCGCCCTGCGCCAAAGTATTGCGCGCGACCTGAAGACCAAAGGGATCACCTTGGTGGGCTTGAGCGTTTCTGGCGAAACGGCATCGGTGCAAGTGGAAAACACCCGCTACGCTCTGGCGGCCCAGATGATCGGGCGGGCGGCGCGGGTTCTTTCGGCCGATCTGCCCGCCTCCATCCGGATATTTGCGATCGAACCCACCGTAAACGGCATGCCCGCTGCCCGCGTGACGCTGCAAAAAGACAGCCTTACCGCGATCCAGTATGATGCTGACCAAACAGAACTTGGGCTGGCGGCGGCTGGTTTTGCCCCCGCATCGCTCGGCGATGATCTGTTTTTGGGCGACGCACGGCCCTTCGGCTGGGGGGTAACACCCTATATCAGCCTAAGCTTGTTTGACCCTGAAAGCCCGTTGCGCGGCGATCTTGGGCTGCAAACCAATGTCAAATATGCCTTTTCGCCCGGTCTTTCTGTTTCGGGATCGTTTCGGGTGAAGGTTGCGGGCAATGCGGGATCTTCGGATCGTGTGTCAGACTCGGTCTTGCCGCATGTGCGCTCAGACGCGCTGCTTTACGCGCAGCAGGGCGAAAATGGGTTGGAAACGCTTACAATCGATCAGTTTGGCAAGATCGGGCCAGAGCTTTTCACCCATATCTCGCTTGGCTATCTGGAACCGATGTTTGCCGGTGTCGCGGCAGAGCTTCTTTGGCAACCCCACGCCAGCCGCCTGTCTTTGGGGGCAGAGGTTGACCATGTCGTCCAGCGCGATCCCGATAAGCTGTTTGGCGTGCAGGACTATGAGTATCAGGTGACGATGGGCCATCTATCGGCCTATTATAACCTGACCCATGGCTATCAGGTGCAGGTTGATGCGGGCCGGTATCTGGCGGGGGACTGGGGCTCGACCCTGACGCTGAGCCGCGCTTTTGACAACGGTTGGAAGATCGGTGTCTTTGCCACCAACACGACCGTCTCTTACGAAGATTTCGGCGAGGGCTCGTTTGACAAGGGATTTGTCATCACCGCCCCGCTTTCTTGGTTCACGGGCCAACCTTCGACCACGGCAGCGCAGGTCACTGTGCGGCCGATCCTGCGCGATGGCGGCGCGCAATTGGATCTGCGCAACCGCTTGCATGATCTGCTGCAGGGCTATGGGCAGGGAACGATGGCAAACACGTGGGGGAGTTTCTGGCGATGACCCCGATGGTATCTGTGAAAACACCCCGGCGCCGGACGTGGCACGCGGCTTTGGTCTGCGTGGTTCTGGCTGGATGTGGCGGGTCTGGGGGCCTGCCGGGCAAAGTATTGGCTGGATTTTCGCCAACCGTTGCCGGAGTGCCGGTGACCGTGGACACCAAAGCGCCGATGATCGACGTAAGCATCGCGTCACGCGGTGTTTCGGGGCGGATGGCGCGCATCTCGCAGCGCGGCGATGTCAGCGAATGGCGCAGCGCCGACGGTATCGGGCTGACGCTGAAGGGCGACCAGATCATTGCAACGCGCGGTTTGGGGGCGGATCTTTTGATTGCAACGGCGCAGGGGTCGGCCCGCGCCTTACAGCAAGGTGAGGGCACCTTTAGCCGGACGATGCATTGGCTTGACGGTGAAAACCACGATCGGGCCGAGGTATTTGCCTGCACCTTAAGCAGAGCACAAAGCCAGCCCGAACCATCCGAGCACGCGCTGACCGAAACCTGCGCAGGGCCGCAGACGCGATTTACCAACACTTACTTTGTCGCCAAGGGCAAAGTGATCCGATCCGTGCAATGGGTCAGCGTCGGGCTTGGCACCATCGCATTCGAACGGCGCTGACCGCGCAACACTTCATCTGCTGAACATAAGGACATCATGAAACTTACAGAATTGGCCCTGATCGGCATGATCACCAGCACCCCAGCCCCTGCCCAGACCGTCGCACCTTTCGGGTCCGACGGTTGCGTTCCCGGCTTTAATGCGCAAGGACAGTTTCTAGATGAAAAGGGATATGTGCTCGACAGCGCCGGATGGGTCGCCACTGCCGACAACAAGGTTCTAACCGCGGCCGGTGAGCAGGTTTTTTTGAAAAAACCTGTCTCGGACGGCTTGCCGGGCTTAAAGGCGGCATCGGTGCTGGGGCGGGGGCGGGGGCCGGGATGGGCCTTGCCCTTGGGCTTGGGGTGTTGGTCGCGGCGGTGGCCGCAGGCGGCACATCCTCGACAAACGGCACAAACTGAATTGACACTGTATTTGGCCTGTCGCATCTGTAGCGACTGTTTCCCAGACTTGGAGTAATCTTGTGCGCATGACGTTCACCGGTGTTTTGGCGCTTTGCCTGCTTTTGGGCTGCACGGATGGCGCTATCACATTTCCAACGACACAACCGTCGCAAGACCGCGTTGCTGCCCAAACCCATGTGACCATCGTGCGCATCACCCAAGACAATATCGCAAGCTTCTCCAAGCCCCATGGCGGCCCTGCGCAGACCCAGCTCAGCTCGGCCAAATCTGGAGAGTATAAGATAGGTCCGGGCGACGTCTTATCGATCTACGTCTTTGATCACCCCGAACTGACCGTTCCCTCGCTTCAGCCGGGGGCGGGGTTTGTGGTCAAAACCGACGGAACTTTGGCTTACCCGTTTTTGAACACCATCCCCGCCGCCGGAAAGACCGTCGAAGAGCTGCGGGCTGATATGACGACGGGCCTGACGAAATACTTCCCCGCGCCGCAGGTCGACATTCGCGTGCTGACCTTTAACGCGCATCAGGTTGTGGTGATTGGCGAGGTTGGCCATCCGGGGACATTATCGCTCGACACCAAGCCCATGACGCTGCTTGATGCAATCAACGCAGCCGGCGGCATGGCAGCCGACGCGGATGCCCGCGCCGTGACCGTGCGGCGCGCGGGCAAGCTTTACACCGTCGATCTGGCAGCCTTTATGAGCGGCGCGTTGGCGCAAAATAACCCGACACTCGCCGCCGGTGACATGGTGAGCGTGCCGCGCCAGAAAGTGGCCGAGGCCTATGTCTTAGGCGAAATCCACGCGGCGGCGATTGACCTTTCCAAGGATACAATCAGCCTGACCCAAGCCATCACCCGTCAGGGCGGGTTAACCCAAAACCGCGCCGACGCGCGGGGCGTGTTTGTCTTTCGTGCCAACGGCGATGCCATGACAGTCTATCAATTGGATGTAAGTGCGCCCACCGGATTGCTTTTAGGCACCCAGTTTGAGCTTGAAGTGCGCGATGTTGTCTACATTACAACCTCACCGCTGCAACGCTGGAATGACACGATCACGCGCATTCTGCCGACCGTGGGCGCCTATAACACCGCCCAATCGCTGAATAAGTGAGGTCGGGGTGCCCGCCATTGTGATCGTCTGCGTCGGCAATATCTGCCGGTCTCCGCTGGGCGAGGCGCTGCTGCGGCGCGATCTGGCCGGGCAGATGGTGACCTCGGCAGGCTTAGACGCCGTGGTCGGGCATGGGGCGCAAAGCGAAATGGCGGCGCTGGCCTTGGGCATCGGGCTTGACCTGTCACAGCACCGTGCGCGGCAATTCACCCCTGCCATCGGCGCTCAGCACGACCTGATCTTGGTGATGCAACCTGCTCACCGCGATCACATCACCCGCATGGCGCCGCACCTGACAGCGCGCACGATGCTGTTTGACCACTGGTCGGGCGCACAAGGCATCGACGACCCCTATCAAAACGGGCAAGCCGCCTATCTTAAGGCTTTTACGCGCTTGATTGACGCCGCAAAACCCTGGGCAGAGCGTCTTGCCTCTTGGAGTACCTGATCCCTTGAAGACCCCAAATCCCGCCCAGCCGGACTTAGAAAAAGACGACATCGACTTTGGCGCTGTGTCGATCATTTTGTGGGGGGCAAATGGTGGATCGCCTTAAGCTGCGCTGTGGCTTTGGCCTTGAGCGGGGTGTGGCTTTATAACACCCCGCCAACCTATCAAGCCAATGCCCTGATCCAGATCGAAAACAAAACGCCAACCCTCGCCCTGCCCGCCGGCCTTTCATCGCTTTTGACGGACAACTCCGTCTCCGGGGCCGAATTGGAACTGCTGCATTCGCGTTTGACCCTTGGCAGCCCTGTGGCAAAGGCCCATCTGGATTGGGTGGCCGAACCCGTCAAGGCGCCGCTGATTGGCTACGCCGTGGCGGGTCAGGGCCTGCCCTTGCCGGACCTGCTTGGCTTAAGGCGTTACGCCCGCCCCGAAGACGCCATAAAACTTGACTACCTTAAAGTCCCGCCCGCGTGGTTGGGGCAAATGATGGAGCTGGTTGCGCAAGGTGGGGACGATTATAGGCTCACTCTGCCCGATGGCAATTCTCTGCAGGGAAAGGTCGGACGCTTGACAAGCACCCCGGCGCAAGACTTCGGGGTGACTGTCGCAAGCCTAAAGGCCGCGCCCGGGCGTGCTTTTCGGGTGGGACAGATTCCCGAACTGCAGGCGATCGGATTGTTGAACGCTCATCTGTCGCAAGACGAGAAGGGCAAGGGCACAAGTGTCATCGAAGTTACCTTCACAGGGGTCGACAGAGCCGCGACCACCAGCACGCTTGACGCCATCCTCAACGCCTTTCACGAACAAAACTTGGCCCGCAGCGCGGCCGAGGCGCAAAAAAGCCTGGAGTTCGTGCAGGGCCAAATTCCAGACGTCAAATCAAGATTAAAGGCGGCCGAGACAGCGCTTAATGACTTTAAGGCGCAGCAGCACTCGGTCGACCTGAATTTCGAGACGCAAAGCCTGTTGACGCAAACCCAAGCGACCGAGGACAAGCTGCGCGACCTTGCCCAAAGCGAGCAGGACATCAAGCGCAAATACGCACCCGAACACCCGATCTATAAGCAGCTTTTAGACAATCGTCGCGTTCTTGAAACCCACCTTGACGCGTTGAATGCACAGATCGGCGCCCTGCCCGAGACGCAAAAACAAGTCTTGAACATGACGCGCGACCTTGCCACAGCGCAGGCGGTCGATGACGGTCTGACGCTGCGCGCACAAGAGTTGGGCGTGCTCAAAGCCGCGACCATCGGCAATGTGCGCATTGTTGACTTTTCGGCCACCCCGACCACACCGATCGCCCCAAAAGTAAATTTGACGCTGACCCTAGCGCTGATCCTGGGGGCCCTATCGGGCGCGGCTTTGGTTTTGGTGCGCGAAAAACTGCGGCGGGGCATTGAGGGTGTGGAAGACATTGAACAATTGGGCGTGCCGGTCTTTGCGACAATCAGCCTGCTGAAAGACCCGCGCAAGGCCAGCAGCAAAGACAGCGTCGATCGCTCTTTGGTGGATATTATCTCGCGTGACTTGCCAGAGTCGATCCTTGTTGAAGAATTCAAGTCGCTGCGCACCAGCTTGCACTTTGGCATGCTCGACGCCAAGACGAAATCCATGGCCGTCACCAGCGGTGCGCCCGAGGCTGGCAAGTCCTTTGTCTCCGCCAATATCGCAGCCGTCACTGCAGCCTCTGGCGCGCAGGTCTGTTTGATTGACGCCGACATGCGGCGTGGTCGGCAGCGTTTGCGCTTTGGCATAAAGCGTTCGGTGGCGGGCTTGTCAGAATATCTCTCGCAAGACATCCGCCTAGAGGATGTGCTGCACGTCACAGACATTCCTGGCCTGACCTTTATGAACAGCGGCGTCTTTCCACCCAACCCGTCAGAACTGCTCACCCGCGCCAAGTTTTCGGATTTGATTGCACAGTTAACCCAAAGGTTTGACTTGGTGGTGATAGACTGCCCCCCCGTCTTGGCCGTAACTGACGCCGCAGTGGTGGGCCGCATTGCCGGGGCAACCTTTTTTGTCGCACGCCACCAGGTGACAGAAGTCGGGGAATTCGCCGCTTCCCTTCGCACGCTTGAAACGGCAGGTGTAAAGATCAAGGGCGCAATCTTGAACGCCTTTGACCGACGCAAGCTGAAATCCTACGGCACCTACGGTTACAAGTATAAATACACCTACAGCTATGGCTACAAGACGCTTCAGCAAGACAGGGACTAGCCCCGCATTTCCCCGACGCGCCGCAGTTTAAGTTTCTGCGGGTTGTCGAAGACCTCTGTGTCATCGCGCAGGTCTTTTCGGCCTTCTTGCCGGTTTTTATCGTCAGCGCCTGATCTGCTCGCATGCGGGCACGTTGAAGAAACTTTCCACGACCGCCTTATCCCAACAGTTCGCGCCGCGGCGGCACGAGTCGTCCTGTGACGCGCCGGAAAGCGACAGCACTTCGCCCCATCCCCCCCCCGATCGCCTGTGGCGCATTTAGAGAAGAACCACGACCTTGCAGCTGATGATGACGGCCAATACCGCTTGGAACATCTGGAACTTTCGCCGTTCCCTGGTGGCGGGTCTTCTGTCTGACGGCCACGCCATCACTGTGCTCGCCCCGCCCGATGAGAGCGTGGCAGATATCGAGCGACTTGGGTGCCGGTTTTTGCCTTTGGAAATGCGCGTGAAGGGCGTGAACCCGCTTGAGGATCTCAAGCTTGTCGAACGGTTCAAGGCCTGCTTTCGGGCCGAACGGCCGGATGTGGTGCTGAGCTACACCATCAAGAACAACATCTTTGGCGCACTTGCGGCCGATGTGGTCAGCGTGCCGTTCTTGCCGAATGTGACCGGGCTGGGCACCGCCTTTCTGTCCGGTCGTCTGATGCAGACCGTTGCCGAAGGGCTCTATCGCCGCGCATTTCGCCAGCGCCAGATCATTTTCTTTCAAAACGAAGATGACCAAGCCCTGTTCGTGGCGCGGCGTCTTGCCACCACCCGGCAATCCCGCCTGCTGCCCGGCTCCGGCATTGACCTGACGCGGTTTGCGCCAACGCATCTGCCCACCGCCAACAAGCCACCGGTGTTCTTGATGATCGCTCGCCTGCTGCGCGACAAGGGCGTCGTGGAATTTGTCGAGGCGGCACACCAGATACGGGCAACGCAGCCCACGGTGCGCTTTCAATTGCTGGGCGCGGTCGGGGCCGCGAACCGCAGCGCCATAGATGCGGCGACCTTGCAGGGTTGGGTTGACAAAGGAGATGTCGAGTACCTCGGCACCACCTCAGACGTTCGTCCGGCCATCGCCGCTGCGACCTGTGTCGTGCTGCCGTCGTACCGCGAGGGCGCGGCACGCACCTTGATTGAGGCGGCAGCCATGGCGCGGCCGCTGATTGCCACCGACGTTCCGGGCTGCCGCGATGTGGTCGATCCGGGTGTGAGCGGGTACTTATGCAAAGTGCGCAGCGCCGACAGTCTGACAGCCGCAATTGCCGCGTTTTTGGATTTGCCGGATGCGGCGCGCCGCGAGATGGGCCGGTCAGGCAGGGCGAAGATGGAACAGACTTTCGATGAGGCCCTGATCTTGCGGGCCTACCGGCAAGCCATCGTGTCCGTAGCGCAGGCTGCGTAACTTCGCGAAGGTGCGCGTTTGTTTGGGTTAGAAAATTGTTTGGGTCAGACGATTGTTTGATGCGGGCAAACTGGCCTTCGCCCGGATCGCCACCGATCCTTGGATGGTCATCGCCCTAGCGCTGATCGAGCCAACCGACACGCTGTCGCTTCTGGCCCCAGTGCGGGTCGGCACCATCGTCGCCTCGGACAAGGTTGGGCTGCTGGATATCGTCGATGCGATCAATCTGTGTCTGGGCAAGACCGCGCGGCGCAATCACTTGCCGATGCACATCGGCGATGTGCCCACCACCCGCGCAGAGGCGTCGGTGCTGTCACGGCTGACGCAGTATCCGCCACAAACCGACTTCCGCCACGCAATTGCGAAGTTCATCGCTTTGTTCAGAGAGTGTTACCGGAAATGATTGAACTGACCGAAAACCTTCCAACGATTGCGGTCATCGGGCTGGGCTATGTCGGTCTTCCCCTTGCTGTCGAATTCGGCAAGCAGCGGCCTGTCATCGGCTTTGACATCAATCCGAGCCGGATTTGTGAACTGAAAGCAGGACGCGATCATACGCGCGAAACGTCACCCGAAGAACTCGCCCTCGCAGTTGGATTGACAGTCACGTCTGACGCCTCAGCGCTTCAGGCGGCGACCATCTTCATCGTGACGGTTCCGACACCGATTGATGCGCACAAGCGCCCCGACTTGACGCCGCTGCTGAAAGCTTCCGAGACCGTCGGGAGGGCGCTGAAAAAGGGCGACATTGTGATCTATGAGTCCACGGTTTACCCCGGTGCGACGGAAGAAGACTGCGTCCCGGTTCTTGAGCGCGTCTCGGGCCTGACCTTTAATGTCGACTTCTTTTGTGGCTACAGCCCGGAGCGGATCAATCCCGGAGATAAAGCGCACCGGCTGACGACGATCCGGAAGGTGACCTCTGGATCAACCCCGCAGGTGGCGGATGTGGTTGACGCGCTTTACAGCAGCATCGTCACCGCGGGAACCTACAAGGCCCAAAGCATCCGTGTGGCCGAGGCAGCGAAGGTGATCGAGAACACGCAGCGCGATCTGAATATCGCGCTGGTCAATGAATTAGCGATTATCTTCAATAAGATGGGCATCGATACAGACGCCCTTTTGAAAGCAGCCGAAACCAAGTGGAATTTTTTGGCCTTCCGACCGGGGCTGGTGGGCGGCCACTGCATAAGCGTGGACCCCTATTACCTCACCCACAAGGCCGAGGCGATAGGCTACCACCCGCAAGTGATCCTCGCAGGGCGGCGGATCAATGACGCGATGGGCTGCTATGTGGCAAGCCAACTGGTCAAGGCGATGCTAAAACGGCGCATTCAGGTGCAAGGCGCGCGGGTGCTGGTTCTGGGGCTGAGCTTTAAGGAAAACTGCCCCGATCTGCGCAACACCCGCGTGGTTGATGTCTTGGCTGAACTGCGCGATTACGGTGTACAGGTGGACGTGCATGATCAATGGGTGAACCCCGAAGAGGCGCTGCATGCCTATGGGCTGAAACTGGTCACGATACCGGATGCCGGCGCTTATGATGCGGTGATTTTGGCAGTCGCGCATGACACCTACCGCGACGCGGGGGCATCCGTCCTTCGAGGCTACGCGCGGCAAGACCATGTGTTCTTCGATCTGAAGAGTGTTTTTGCCTGCCACGAGAGCGATCTTAGATTGTGACCTCGTTGCCGAAGAGTCCGTTGAAAAAAGCCTTCCTGCACGCGGTGTTGGGCGGCAGCTTCATCCATGTGTTCGGAACTGTGATGGTGTTTTTGGTTGGCATCCAACTTGCACGAGGATTGGGTGTGGCGGGGTATGGTGCCTATGGATCGGCGATGGCTGCCGCCGGCTTGGGGGCCACCGTTGCCTCTGGCGGAATACAGCTTCACGCCACGCGCGGCATCGCCAGTGCCTTAGCACGCGGCGATAGCGGCCGTGCAAGCGGTCTGCTTGTATGGTCGGCGCGAACAGCCGTGATGAATTGTCTGGCAGCCGCAGTTTGTGTCGGCGCTTATGTCTTTTGGGGACAAGGAGCCTCGCTTGCGCTGGCTTTCGTGACGATGGCACTCACTGTTGCGACGTCCTTGATGGCATTGACCGGGGCAGTCTTACGTGGCGCGGGTGCGCTTGTTCTGGGACAGGCCTTGGCGACAGCGCTTCGCCCGATGGTTCAATCGGCTTTGCTCTGCGGTGCCATCCTGAGCCTTGCCGATTTCACCACGACTGCGGCCCTGTCTGTCGCGTGCATTTCAGCCTTGGCGATTGTACCTGCCGGTTTGGGCAGAATAGCCCCCCTGTGGAGGCGTGGCGAACCGCAGCCCGTTCAAGGCGGTGATGAGCGGCGCGTCTGGCGTCGTTCCTGCGCGGTGATGAGCTTGACGACGATCGTGCGCACAGCCGAAGCGGCTTTGCCGCTGCTTTTTATTGGCGCTCTGTCGTCGATGAAAGAGGCTGGCCTTTACAGGGTGGCGTCATCGGCGATGGTTATCACAAACATGGCCGAAACGATGATGACAATCATGGTCCCCGCAATGACAGTTCGATTTTATGAGGGCGCAAACATGGCCCGGCTGCAGAAGCTAGCAGCCGCGTCCTGTGTCGTCATGGTCCTACCAACGATGTCAATCACCCTGCTTTTATGGAGTTTTGGCGGGCCGCTTTTGGGATTTGCTTTTGGGGCCGATTTTGCCCCGGCCTCAATGGCGCTGACGGTGCTGGCGACAGGGGCGTTGGT
>Ga0114958_10000774_pt1 | contig 26852 bp, 20 predicted proteins | sample C_130208_EF_Meta_FD_89577 | JGI IMG/M metagenome (GOLD analysis project Ga0114958, IMG submission 89577) | Freshwater microbial communities from Lake Croche, Canada to study carbon cycling - C_130208_EF_MetaG | ecosystem: Environmental > Aquatic > Freshwater > Lake | place: Lake Croche, Canada... | reverse complement strand
CGCGACGATGTCTTCGTAGTGGCTGCGGTTGAAGATGACGAGTTGCCCGCGGTGGGGCACCTTCTGATGGACGCGCCACAGGAAGTCATAGGACAATTCCTCCTTGGTGGGCTTTTTGAACGAACACACGTGGACGCCCTGCGGGTCGATGCGCGAGAAAACGTGTTTGATGCAGCCGTCCTTGCCGCCGGTGTCCATCGCCTGCATCACCACCAAAATCCGGTGGTGGTTCTGGGCGTAGAGGATTTTTTGCAGTTCCTGGAGTTGGTTCTGGAGTTGCTGGAACTGCGGCTCGAACTCCAATTTCCAGGAATGCTGGAACAATGAGCGCTCGTTGCTATCGATCTTGGCGAACGCAACCTGAGTCCCGGGTTTCACCCAATATCTTTCCAACGCTCCACTGACTGGCATTCCGGGGTTATCGGCACATGACGCTCCGATGACAAGCCCCGTTGCGTGACGAATCACTCCAGCCAACATTCAGCATTGAATCTCAGGCCATCCCGCGTTGTGCTGTGCCGGTGCCCCTAGCCCGCAAATCCGCCAAACCCCCGCCCGCCGTCGAATCGCTCGCCACGGCGCTGCACATCGGCGCAAGCTCGGTTTCGATGATGGTGGCGGAGCGCGCCGCCGACGGGTCGCTCACCCCCATTGATTTCCTCGAACAACCCGCCCCGGTCGCCCGCGACATTTTCCGCCAGGGCAGCGTCAGCCTGTCCACCACCGAACGGGTGGTGGCGATCATCAAGGGCTATCAGAAATCCCTGGCTGAGCTCGGGCTCGACCCGCACAACGTCACCCGCGCCGTGACGACCAACATCCTCAGCGAGGCGAAAAACCACGAGCCATTCATGAACCGCATCCGCATTGCCTGCGGCTTGCGTGTGGGCACCATCGACGATGGGGAAATGACCCGCCTGATCTATTTGAAAACCCGCCGCCGGCTGCAACACCTGCCAGCCATGCGCAACGAGGTCACGCTGGTGGTTCACGTGGGCCCCGGCAACACCCGCGCCCTGCTGTTCCAGAACGGGCGCATCACGCGCTACACCAGCTATCGCATGGGCACCCACCGCACCCGCGAGGCGGTCGAGGGGTCGCACGCCGAGGGTGCGGCTCTGCTGCGCGTGATCCGCGAACACGCCTTCGGCAATCTTGCCCAAATCCGTTTTGATTATTCGGATGTCACCATCCAGGGCATGGTCATCATCGGCTACGAAGTCCAATCCGTCGCCAAGTCGCTCACCAAGGGCGGCACCGCGTGCCCACTCAAAAAACTCCGGCAATTCACCGCCGATGCCGCCGGGATGAGCGATGTGGAACTCGTCAAGCACTTCCATCTCGACTATCAGACCGCTGAGGCCCTGCTGCCTGCGCTGGAAATCAACCTCGCCATCGCCGAAACCCTCAAACTCAGCGGGGTCCACATCCCAGCCAGCGAATACGAGCAGGGCCTGCTCCACGACCTGCTGGTATCGCGCGAACTCACCGGCGCATTCGCCGGGGAGGTGCTCCGCTCGGCGCGCATCCTCGCCGAGCGCTATCAATCCGACGCCAGCCATGGCGAGCACGTCGGCCATATGTGCGTACGGCTCTTCGACGAGCTCATGGATCTGCACGTGCTCACGCGCCATGACGCGCTGCTGCTGCAAGTGGCAGCCATCCTGCACGAGGTCGGCACCTATGTCAGCCCGCGCGCCCACCACAAGCACTCTGAATACATCATCCTCAACTCGGAAGTCTTCGGACTCGACCGGATGGACGTGACCATCGTCGCGCTCGTCGCCCGCTACCACCGCCATTCCGGGCCGATGCTCGACCACCCGAGCTACGCCGCCCTAAGCACCGACGACCGGATTCGGGTGTCCAAGCTCGCCGCGATCCTGCGGGTGGCCGACGCCCTTGAGCGCACCCACGCGCAGCGCGTTTCTCAGATGGAAATCCGCCGCGATGCCGGCAAGCTGCGCCTGCGTCTCCCCGGCTTGGGCGACGCCGCCGTCGAGCGCCTCGCCATGACTTCCAAAGCCGCTCTGTTTGAACAAGTCTTCGGCCTCGCCGTCGTGATTGATGCAGATAATTGAAGAGATACGACGTGAAGACCCAAGACCCAAGACCCAAGACCTAAGACCAGACCCATGATGCCATTCTTCTGCTGATCTCTGACTACTCCCTCTCCCCATGCCCGCTCCCTATCTCAACCGTGAAATCTCCTGGCTGGAGTTCAACCAGCGCGTGCTCAACGAAGCGTCGCGTGATGACCTGCCGCTGCTGGAACGCGTCAAGTTCCTGGCCATCACCGCGGCCAACCTCGACGAGTTTTTCCAGGTCCGGGTAGGCGGGCTGATGGCGATGCGCCGCAGCGGGTTGAAGACCGCCGACGCATCCGGATTGACCCCGGCGCGCAATCTCACTGCCTTGCGCCAGCGCATTCTGAGGATGAGCGCCGACCAATACGCGTTGTTCAACACCACGCTGGTCCCGGCACTGCTCAAGGCGGGCATCCAGCCGCTGCAGGTCCGGGAACTCACCGTGGAACAAGCGGCACAGGTGGCTGCCACCTTCGAGGATCTCATCTATCCGCTGCTCACCCCTCTTGCCGTCATCGAGGGCGAAGCACCGCCGGTGGTGCCGGCGCTGCAAGTCATCGTCGCCTGCCGGCTGCGCGATCCCGAAACCCAGGTCTCGCGCCACGCCCTGATTCCCATCCCCGAGACCCTGGGCCGCCGGGTGGCCGTGACCACCGCCGGCGACGAGCATGCGTTTCTGCTCATCGAGGACCTGGTGGCCGCCCACGCCGCGCGCTTCTTCCCGGGTGAATCCGTCAGCTCCACCACCGCCTTCCGCGTGACTCGCAACGGCGACATCGCGGTGCAGGAGGAGGACGCCATCGACCTGGCCGGCGAAATGGAAGAGGTTCTAACCGCCCGCCGCTTCGCTGATACCGTGCGGCTGGAACTGCGCGCCGATGCGCCCCGCGACCTCGCCCGCATGATCCAGGGGGTCACCACCGCGGGAAGCCAGGAAATCTATCAGGTTGACGGCCCGCCCGGGCTGGCCTCGTTCATGGAAATGGCGTTGCTGCCCGATTTCGACCACCTGCGCGACGCGGATTGGCCGGGGCAGACCTCGCCGGCCATTGCCCCGGGTGCCTCGATGTTTGAAACCATCGCCGCGGGGGATGTGATGCTCTTTCACCCCTACGAATCCTTCGAGCCGGTGCTCCACCTGCTCGAAGAAGCCGCCGCCGATGCGGACGTGGTGGCCATCAAGCAGGTGCTCTATCGGACCGCCAAAAAATCCCGGATCATCGACGCGCTGATCACCGCCGCAGAAAACGGCAAGCACGTCACCGTGCTCATCGAGTTGAAGGCCCGCTTCGACGAGGCCCGCAACCTCGACCGCGCCGACGAACTCCAGCGGGCCGGCGCCCAGATCGTTTACGGGGTCAAGGGCCTCAAAACCCATGCCAAGATCTGCATGATCATCCGCCGCGAGTCCGGCCACTTGCGCCGCTACGTCCACCTGGCCACCGGCAATTACAACGAGACGACCTCGCGGCTCTACACCGACTTGTCCTACCTGACCTGCAAGCCCGAGTATGGCAATGACGCGTCGCTGTTTTTCAACGCGGTGTCCGGCCGCTCGAAATTGCTGCGCTTCCAACGGCTCATTCCGGCGCCCACCACGATGAAGTCCACTTTGCTAGACCTGATCACCGGCGAGGCCGAGCGCGCCAAGCAAGGGCTGCCCGCCCGCATCCTCGCCAAGGTCAATTCGTTGCAGGACCCCGACATCATCAAGGCGCTCTATCATGCGTCCATGGCTGGCGTGGAGATCAAACTCAACGTCCGGGGCATCTGCTGCCTCAAGCCCGGCGATCCGAAATACTCGAAGCATATCGAGGTCGTCTCGATCATCGACCGCTTCCTCGAACACGCCCGCATCTTTTATTTCCATCAGGGAGGGGATTCCAAAGTCTATATCGCCTCGGCAGACTGGATGACGCGCAACCTCGAAAAGCGCGTCGAACTTATGATTCCCATCGAGGAGGCGCCGCTGAAACGCCGGGTGGTGCGCATCCTCGAAGCCTGCTTCCAGGACAACTGCCAGGCGTCCCGGCTGCTGCCCGATGGCAGCTCGCAACGGATGGTTAAAACCAAGGGCCAGAAATCATTCCGCGCCCAGGAGCATTTCTATCACCAGGCGCGCAAGGCCGCCAAAGCCCGCGAGCACGAACGCGCCATGACCTTTGAGCCGCACGTGCCTGCCGAATGAGCGGTTCCAGGTTCTCTAGCGGTGAAGCGCCATGAACTCCTTGAAAAACGGTGGGCCCGCAGGGATTTGAACCCTGGACCAAGGGATTATGAGTCCCCTGCTCTAACCGCTGAGCTACAGGCCCCAGTAGGAAAGACGGTGGCTTGACATGTTAGTGCATGCCTCCAGTGCATCCCGCCCCGGCTTCAGCGCGCCACGCCATGCAAAGCACAGCGCAATTCGCCAAATCCTTGGCACAATGTCTCGTCCGTCATCGGGGTGGCAATGACTACGCCACGCGCAACCGGTCTGGCAAGCATGTTCGACAGCCCGCTCACCGAACCCGGTAGGGCGCGGCGGCCCTGCCGCGCCGTGATGCCGCGCCACACCTCGCCACACCGCCCTCTGCCGCAGGCCAGTCACCCCGAATCCAACAGATTCTGCTCATTTCCAGCGTTTTTGCTTCCGCTGTGTGCCGCCATTTGGCGTCATGTCGCTGGGATTCAGCGCAACCATTGGATTCCCTCCCCCGGTCAATGAACAAGAAGGCCCTCACAGAGGCAGACATCCGCACCAAATTCATCACGCCCGCCCTCACCGGGCCGGACGGGATGAAGTGGAATGTGATGACCCAGATCCGCGAGGAGGTCTATTTCACCAATGGCCGGGTTCTCGTCCGCGGCAAGACTGTGAAACGGGGGGTGGCGAAAAAGGCCGATTACATCCTGGTCTATCGGCCCAATCTCCCGCTCGCAGTCCTTGAAGCGAAGGACAACAACCAGTCGGTCGGCGCCGGCATGCAGCAGGCCCTCGAATACGCCGAGATCCTGGACATCCCGTTTGCCTACAGTTCCAACGGCGACGCCTTCCTCGAACACGACCGCACCGCCACCAGCGGCACCGTGACGCGGGAGATCCCGCTCGACCAGTTCCCGACGCCCTAGGAACTCTGGCAGCGCTACCGGGCCGCCAAGGGCTACACGGCCGCCCAGGAGTGGGTCGTGGTGCAGGATTATTATTACGACGACGGCAGCGGCAAGACGCCCCGTTATTAGCAGATCATCGCCATCAACCGCAGCGTGGAGGCCATCGCCCGCCACCTGAGAAGCGCATTCGGAATTCCAGTGGATGACCGCGTCGTCGAACTCTAAACCCATTTCACCATGCCCATTCAACACGCCATCTGGAAAGTCGGGTCCAAGCCCGAGCCGTTAACCGTCTCCAAACTCGCCACCGAGAAGATGCTGGAGGACATGATCGTCGATTGTCCGTCGATCCTCTCCGGTGAGTGGATGCTGATCGGGCGGCAGGAGAAAACGAGCTTTGGCGGATTCATCGACCTGCTGGCCATCGCGCCGGACGGCTCGCTGGTGCTCATCGAGCTCAAGCGGGACAAGACGCCCCGCGAGATCGTCGCCCAATCGCTCGACTACGCCTCATGGGTGGAAGGGCTGGCCACCGAGAAAATCGCCCAAATTTACGAGCGCTTTTCAAATGGCGGCAACCTCGATGAAGCTTTCAAAGCCCGCTTTGGCAGCCCCCTCGACGAGGACTCCCTCAACCAGTCCCATCAGATCATCATCGTCGCCGCGGAGTTGGACCCTTCCACCGAGCGGATCATCGGCTACCTCAACGCCCGGGACCTCGCGATCAACGCGATCTTCTTCCAAGTCTTCCAACAAGGCGGCGAGCAACTCCTCAGCCGTGCGTGGCTCATCGACCCCGGCGAAACCCAAGCCAACGCCGCCTCCACCACCAAGACCAAGGGAGAGAAGGAGCCGTGGAACAGCGAATACTACGTCTCCTTCGGCGATCCCGCCTCCCGCTCTTGGGACGACGCCGTGAAATACGGCTTCATCAGCGCCGGTGGTGGCACCTGGTATAGCCAGACTCTCAAGATGCTCTCACCCGGCGACCGCGTCTGGGTCAAGATCCCCGGCACCGGCTACGTCGGCGTCGGCACAGTAAAGGAATCCGTCCAGAGCGTGAACGACTTCACCGTGACCACCCCGGATGGCGAGCGCCCCGCCATCGAAGTTCTCCAACATGGCGACAAGTATCATCTCAGCGCCGCCGATCCCGACAAAGCCGAGTATTTCGTCAGGGTTGAATGGCTCGAAACCATCCCGCAATCCAAGGCGGTCAATGAAGTCGGCCTCTTCGGCAACCAGAACACCGTTTGCCAGCCCACCGCCCAGAAATGGCGTCATACCGTCGAGCGCCTCAAGACCCGCTTCCCGAAGTGGAACAATAAGTCGCAGGCATCCTAGAATGACCAGTGTTCACAACATGCTGTAGTTAAGTGGATTGCGACTTATTCCTGCATAAGGTAAAAGTTTTTACATTATAATTTCCGCAATGACAGATCCTGCCTCCACCTAGGCCTTTTATGGCCGCCGCGCCGAGCTGGCCCAGTTGCGGGCGATTCTGGACCGGAGGCGCTGGTTTTTCCTTCAAATCTCAGGCCGCCGCCGTATTGGCAAGACGACCCTGATTCAATAGGCGTTGGGGAAAGAGAATATTGCCCGCACGCTCTACATTCAAATTCCTGATTCCGATCCGGTGGGCGTGATTGCGGCGTGCAACGGGTATTTGGAAACCTTCGGAATGCAGGAGCGGGTTTCAAATCTGGCGGAGTTGGCGAAACTCTTGGGGAAACTCGCGGAAGGCGGCATGATCGTGGCGCTCGATGAGTTCCAATATTTTCACCGCAAACAATTGGGTGATTTCTGCTCACTGCTACAGGCGGAAGTGGACCGGCTGGCGGCGCGATCCTCGGAGGTGAAAGGTGGCTTGATCGTGCTGGGTTCCCTGCATGCCGAGATGTCGGCGCTGCTCGAAGACCGGGATGCTCCGCTTTTCAACCGGACCACCGACCGATTGGAACTGGGGCACCTCGACATCGCCTCCATCCTGGAAATCCTCCGGGCGCACGCGGATGAAGACCCGAACCGTTTGCTTTTCCTCTGGAATCTCTTCGAGGGCGTGCCCAAATTTTACCGGGATGCATTCGAGCAGGGGGTGCTGGGGGCGGATCGCGCCGACCTCCTGCGGCGAATGTTCTTTTCGAGCTCCTCACCGCTGCGGGGCGAGGCCGACAACTGGTTCCTGAGAGAGCTGCGAGGGCGCTACGACATGATTCTCCAGCAGCTGTCACGTCATCCCGGCTGTTCCAACGCCGACATCGAAGCGGCCATCGCCCAGGTCACGCGTGCGGGTGAGGCGAAGCAGGTGGGTGGCTATCTCAAGATCCTCACCGAGCGATACCGCATGATCGAGCGGCGGCTTCCGATTTTCGCCCCGGCCAAAGCACGCAGCGGGCGTTATTACATCCGCGACAATTTCCTCCGGGCCTGGCTATCCGCGCTGCAACGTCCGGTTTCAGCCACCGCCTTCCGTCCGCTCGACGAGCTCATCGCCCAAGCGGATGAACGCCTCGCCAACGTGGAAGGTTACGCATTGGAAGGTCTGGCCGGTCAGCTCTATGAAGAACGGAGCCGTCTGGGTTTGGGGGATTTCCCCTTGAGTGAGCGGATCCAAGGATACTGGGACCGGGGCGATGTGGAGATCGACCTGGTCGCCATCAACGAGTCTGAGAAACGCATCCGATTCGGCACCTGCAAACGCAATCCCGAGAGACTGACGCCGTCCATCACGGCTTTGAAAGTCGGTGCCCAATCCTTCCTTCGGGCGCATGGCCGGTTTCAAAGCTGGAAAACCGAGTTTGTGGCCATCGCGCCAACCATTCCTTCCGGAATCCGGGCCACCTTGGCCGATAGCCAGGTGCACGCGCAGGACGTCCGGGACCTGACCGCGGGCATGTAACCCGCGTCCCGGGGCGCTCCCTACGGTCGGGGGAGGAAGTGTCCCTTGCTCCAACAGCGTTTTTGGCTGTCAGGTCAGGCGTTTGGCGGTTTCCCAGGACGCCTCCATTTGGGTGGAGGAGGCGGCGGCGAGGGTGAGGTGTTGGTGGTGGAGGTCGAGCTCCATGGCGGCGAAGCGTGCTTCAAATTTTCGGTTGGCGGCGGCCATGATGACTTCCGGGTCGGCCTTGCGGAAGCGCGCCAGGTTGACCGCGGAAAACAGCAGATCGCCGAGCTCCTCGTTAATGGCGGCGGCATCGCCGGCGGCCAGGGCGACTTCCAATTCGTCGAGTTCCTCGCGGATTTTGGCCAGCACGCCCGCTTCATCGGGCCAATCGAAGCCAACCTTGGCGGCTTTTTTCTGGAGTTTGGCGGCGCGCAGCAGGGCGGGCAAGCCACTGCCGATGCCATGCAGGAAGGGATGGTCCTGGTGGCCCTTGTCGGCGCGTTTGATCTCATCCCATTGCTGGAGCACGGCGGCGGCTGTCGCGACCTGGCTTTGGGCGAAGACATGCGGATGGCGGTGCACCAGCTTGTCGCTGATGCCGCGGGCGACATCGTCGAGATTGAAATGGCCGGCTTCTTCGGCCAGTTCGCTGTGGAAAATCACTTGCAGCAGCACGTCGCCCAACTCCTCCTTGAGGTGTTGGAGGTCGCCGCGCTGGATGGTATCAACGGTTTCATAGGCTTCCTCGATCAGGTTGGGCACGAGCGACGCGTGGGTTTGTTCGGCGTCCCATGGGCAACCGCCAGGCGAGCGCAGCCGGTGCATGAGGGCGCGCAGCCGCGCGAGTTGGAGTCCGTCCTGCGGGGTGTCGATCAATTGGGCGTCGGTCATGGGTGGGGGTGTTGGCGTTGGGATGCTTGGCGCAGGGTGTCGCGTTGGGCTTGGGTGAGGCTTTGGAAGCCGTCGCGCGAAACCTTGTCGAGAATCAGGTCCACGGCGGATTCCTCCTCGAGGGGCAGCACCGTGCGCGGCCGCAATTTGGGCGCGGGGCGGGGCGGGAAATCCAGCGGGTGACGGGTGGCGGCGGAAGACCCGTTGCCCAGTAGCCACGGATAGCGCATCAGGATGAAGCCGAGGATAGCCCCGCCGAGGTGGCCGGCCTCGCCGCCCTCGTTGCCGCCGAGGTTGAGCAGGATGGCGCCCACCGAAATGGCCATCAGGCAGATGGCGAGCTGGCGCATCGAGAGCTCGATGGGCGGAAAGAGCAGCGCGACGCGCAGGTGCGGGGCGATGACGGCCACGCCGATGAAGATGCCGTAGATGCCGGCGGAAGCGCCGATCAAGGGTGATTCATAGCCGCCGGGCACCAGCCTGAGCACCACGAGCCAGGTGAAGAAGGCGGCACCCGCCGCCCCGCAGAGCAGATAAAACAGCAGGAATTTTTTGGAGCCCCACCATCGTTCCATCCACGGTCCGAAGAAGAAGATGCCGATGGAATTGAACAACACGTGCCCGAGGCTGCCATGCAGGAACTGGAAGGTGACAAATTCCCACAGATGCAGGTGCGCCAATGCCGAATCGATGGTAAAGGCGCCCCATTGCACCAGCCGTGGCGGGTGTTGGTGGTCTGCAGGCAGATTGAGCAGTAACGGCAAAATCAGGTAGTCGAGGAGGAAGATTCCCACGTTGGCCATGAGCAAGCCCCTCACCACCGGTGGCAGCTGCGACAAGACGCCGCCGCCGCCACAGGTTTGCTGCCGGTGATAATCTCGATCTGCGATGCCCATCGGCCCCGTGAGTAACACGGCAACGGCCGCCCTGCAAGGCAGGCACGCAAATTAGCGCAACCAATTGGCGGCGGCACGTCCGGCGCGGGTGCCGGTGGCGAAACATCCCTGCAGCAGATAGCCACCGGTGGGCGCCTCCCAATCGATCATTTCGCCCGCCATGAACACCCCTGGACACGCCCGCACCATGAGCGTGTCGTCCAACCCGCCCCAGCAGACGCCACCGGCCGAGGAAATCGCCTCGGCGAGCGGGCGCGGCCTATCTAACGGAATGACGCAATGTTTGGCCTCACGGGCGAGCGCGGCGGCGTCGGGCCACGCGCGGCGGCCCAGGATCGCGTGGGCGGCAGCGCCGAGCCGCCAGCGGGTGCGCGCGGCGTCGTGAAACCCGTGACGCACCGACTCCATTTTGGCGACCAGCCGGGCGTGGCTGAAGGTGGGTTTGAAATCGATGGCGATGGCAGGGGCGGGCATTGCGCGGAGGGCGGGGCCAAGCTGATAGATGGCGCCGCCCTCGAGGCCATAGCGGGTGAGCATGAGTTCGCCGGTGGCGGTGGTGGTGCCGGCGCTGGCCTGGATGTTTTTGAGCGGTTGGCCTTCCGCGGCGGCGAGCACGTCGGGCGGCCACGGGTGGGTCCAGCCGCCGTTGGCCGCGACCAGCGGGTGGCAGGCCACGCCGAGGCCGGCCATGACCGGTAGCCACGCGCCGTCCGAGCCGGTCTGCGGCCACGAGCCGCCACCCAGCGCGAACACCACCGCCTGCGCCGCCGCCACCTGTCCATTAGAGAACTCAAGTTGGTGGGGCGCGCCCGGCACCAGCCCGGTCCACCGGTGGTTCATGACGAAGCGCACGCCCAGGCCGCGCAAGCGCTCGATCCAGCGGCGCAGCAAGGGTGCGGCCTTGAGCGTGACCGGATAGACCCTGCCGTTGGCAGCTTGGAAGGTGGTCACGCCAAGGCCGGCGGCCCATGCCCGCATGGCCGTGGCATCGAAATCAGCGAGCAGGTCATGCCAGGTCGCGGCGGGTTGCTCCGGGCCGCTGTAGCGCGCCGCGAAGCGCTCGCGTGGGTCCGAGTGGGTCAGGTTGAGTCCGCCGGTGCCGGCGACGAGGAATTTGCGCCCGACCGAGGGTTTGGCATCGAAGACGGTGACGTGCACGCCGGCCAGGGCGGCGACCTCCGCGGCGCGGAGGCCCGCCGGCCCGCCGCCGATGACGGCGAGTTGGATGGGTGGGAGCAAAGAGTGAGTGATGGCGGCAGCTTAGCCCGTCGGGGGTGGCTGGGCAACCCTGGATCCGGCGGGGAGGGGACCGATGGGTTCACCGCCGAGACGCCAAGGCCACCCATGTGAAATTCAAAATCCGACATCCGAAATTCCAAAATGCAAACGCCTCTCTGCATGGGTGCTCTCGGCGTCTGGTATGTAAACCGCGTCTTGGGGGTGAATTCAACAACGTGCGGCAGGCGGGTTGACAGGTCCGCCTGCCGGTGCCCATGCTGCGCGCCCCGCTGCTCAGTCCAGAAGTATTCATCATGATTTTCAAAAGCCTCTGTCGCCACGCCGGAATCGGTGCCAATTCCTATTTGCTCGAAACCCGCAGCGCGCGGGTGGTTCTGGACGCGGGGATGCACCCGAAGCACGAAGGTTACGCGGCGGTGCCGCATTTCGAGTTTCTGGAGGCGGGGTCGGTGGATTCCATCGTGATCACCCACTCACACCTCGACCATGTGGGGACGCTGCCGGTGTTCCTTGAAGCACAGGCGCAGGCGCGGGTTTTTCTCACACCCGAGACCGCCGAACTCGCGTCCGCCTTGCTGCACAACTCGGTGAACGTGATGCAGTCCAAGCGCATCGAGCACGGCATCACCGAGTATCCGTTGTTTGAACATCGCGAGCTCGACCGGATCGTGGAAACCTTTGAGCCGCGCGACATCGACTGCCCGTTCAAGCTCGATCGCGAGGGCACGATGCGCGCCACCTTCCATGACGCCGGCCACATTCTGGGCTCGGTGGGGCTGACCATCGAGGCTTCCGGCAAGCGCGTGATGTACACCGGCGATGTGAACTTCGAGCACAGCACGATCCAAAAGGGCGCGCAGTTTCCCGAGGAAACCGTGGATGCCTTGATCGTGGAAACCACCCGCGGCGAACAGGCCCGCGATCCGGGATACGAGCGCAGGGCGGTGGAGGACGACTTTGCCGAAGCCATCGAGCGGGTGCTCGCCCGCCGCGGATCGGTCCTGGTGCCCGTTTTTGCGATGGGCAAGACCCAGGAGATCCTCGCCATGCTGCACCGCTTCAAGACCGAAGGCCGCATCCCGAAACACACCCCGGTTTACATCGGTGGCCTCAGCACCAAGATGACCCACATCTATGACCGGTTCTGCGACTCATCGCGCCGCCATCTGCCGGGCTTCCGCTTCCTCAAGGACATGGAGATCCAAGGCAGCGAGCGCAAACGCAAGGGCCCGATTCCGTTCAACCCCGGCTGCATCTACGCGCTCTCCAGCGGCATGATGTCGGAAAAGACCGTGTCGAACAACTTTGCCCGGCAGGGTCTTCTTGAAAACAAGCGCCACGGGCTGTTTTTCGTTGGCTATGCCGACCCCGAAACTCCCGGCGGGCGCATCCGGCTCGCCCAACCCGGAGACCCGGTGCTGCTCGATCCGGCCTACCCGCCGGTGCCGCTCAACTGCGAGATGCGGGTCTTTGACTTCAGCGGCCACTCGACGCGCGACGCGATCGCCGACTACATCGTGAAAGTGCGGCCCAAGAAGGCATTCCTGGTCCATGGGGACGACGGGGCCGTCGAGTGGTTCCGTGGCGAGATCCACCGCCGACTGCCCGACACCCAGGTCATCGTCCCGCTGCCCGGCGAGGAGCATCCGATTTGATCTCAAGTAGGTCTGATCGAGGTGCTTGGAAGCCACCGCCAGTCATACTGTGGCAGGTCCGCGTGGCGCTCAATCCTCCTCGAACTTGCGGGCGATGAGGTCGCCGATGGCGGCAATCGCAGCGTCCGCGTCGGGTCCCTCAGAGCTGACGTAAATCACGGACCCGTGGCCTGCGGCGAGCATCATCAAGCCCATGATGCTCTTGCCGTCCACTTCCTCGCCGTCTTTCTCCACGAACACATCCGCCTGGAAGCGATTGGCCGTCTTGACGAATTGCGCGGCAGGACGGGCGTGGATGCCGAGTTTATTGAGGATGGTGAATTCTTTCTTGGCCATGGATATGGGCTCTCGCCGGGGAGACCGTAGAAACTCCTCCGCCCATCTCCAAGGTAAAAATGACCGTGGCAGGACCGCCCGAGAGAAAAACCCGCGAAATGATCGCGCGTCATTGATTCCGGCTTGAATCCTTGCATGATGCGCCACGTTCCGCCACCCGCATGCTCACCCTGCTCAAAATCCGCAACCTGGCCCTGGTCGATGAACTCGTCTGGGAACTCGGCCCTGGCCTGATCGGCGTCACCGGGGAAACCGGTGCCGGCAAGTCGATCATCGTCGGCGCCCTCAAGCTCGTCTTGGGCGAGCGCGCCGACAAGGGGCTGATCCGCACCGGCGAGGACGCCTGCTCGGTCGAGGCCGTCTTCGAGTTAAGTGACCCGGGAGAAATCAACGCCATCCTCGAGGACGGGGGCTTGCCGCCCTGCGATGACACCCAACTCATCGTGCGCCGGGTCATTGGCCAGACCGCCAACCGCCAGTTTGTCAACGATTCTCCCGTCACCCTGGCCCTGCTCAAGCGCCTCGGCGAAAACCTCGTGGACCTGCACGGCCCGCACGACCACCAATCGCTGCTCTCCACCGAGCGGCAGTTGGCCATGCTCGACGCCTATGCCGGTGCCGAAGCCGCCCATGCCGCCTACCGCGACCACCACCGGACCTGGCGGACCAAGTCCGGCGAACTCGAGGATCTCCGCCACGCGGAAAACGCCAGCGAACAGGAACTCGAATTGCTGCGCTATCAACTCGAGGAAATCACCGCCGCCAACCTCACCCCTGCCGACGAGCACGACCTCGAGGACCGCTGGCGCCGCGCGTCGAACGCCACGCGGTTGTTAGAAGCTGCGGCCGGCGCCTCCGCCGCGCTCACCGGCGAGGCCGGCATCCTCGAGCGCCTCGCCGAAGTGCAACGGCTGGTGCGCGAACTTGAAAAACTCGATCCGTCGGTGCGCGAGTACACCGCATCGCTCGAATCCGCCGTGCTCGAACTCCAGGACCTCGAACGCAACCTGGCCGACTACGCGGAAGAACTCGACATCGATCCGGCGGAAGCGGCGGCACTCGAGGAACGCGTCAATCTGCTCGAATCGCTCAAGCGCAAATACGGTGCCACACTCGGCGATGTGCTGGCACGGCGCGACGCCGCAGCGGCGCGCCTCGACACCATTGAAAACCGTGGCGAGAAGCTCGCCGCCCTGGCGCTTGAGCTCACCGCCTGCCGCGCCGCCCTCGATGCGGCCGGGAAATCCCTAACATCCACGCGCCGCAAAGCCGCGCCCAAGCTGGCCCGGGAAATCTCCAGCCAACTCAAGGACCTCGGGTTCCAGCAAGCGTCGTTCGAGGCACCGCTGCTCGCTCTAACTGACCCGGGGCCGCAGGGCATGGAGTCCATTGAATTCCAATTCGGCCCGAATCCCGGCGAGCCCCTGCTGCCGCTGCGCCAAATCGCCTCGTCGGGCGAAATCAGCCGCGTCATGCTGGCCGTCAAGTCCGCCCTCGCCGACCAGGACGCCACGCCGCTGATGGTCTTCGATGAAATCGACGCCAATGTCGGCGGCGAAATTGCGCGGGCCGTCGGGCGCAAAATGGCCGCGCTGGGCACCCGCCATCAAGTCGTGGCCATCACCCACTTCCCGCAGGTGGCCGCCACGGCCACCCATCACTTCGTGGTGGAAAAAGAAGTCAGCGGCGGCCGCACCCGCTCGCGCCTCTTTGCCGTGAGCGGCGAATCGCGCATCCAGGAACTCGTGCGCATGTTAGGCGGCGGCGGCCAGCAAGCCCGCGCCATGGCCGCCTCCCTGCTCAGCCCGCTGGAGCCGTAAGTCTCCCGACTCACTTGACTACGGAGCGCGGGCTTCAGCCCACCCAGACCTGCCGGGCTGAAGCCCGCGCTCCATGGTGCAGCCCAAGTGACTCATCGGGGCATCATGGCCACCACCGCGGTGCCATGTGAGTGAGTTCCACCCCCTGCGCGGTTCCTCCCGTTGCCGCGTTCGTGAGAAGGCGTCCCAGCGTGCTGTGACCCGCACGCCGACTTTCCGCAGTGCCAGAGGAGTTGCCAGTAGCGCGGGTCGGTCAGTTAGAGATCGACGGTGGCGTCGGGCGGCAGGTTGGCCGGGAGGATGCCGAAGCGTTGAATCTACGGTCACGGCGGCGGCTTCTTTCACGCGGGTGGAGTGCCATGATTCATGGGCCCGGCAAATCCAGCGTGTCGCAGTGGTGCCCTTGCAATCCTGGGGAAGCATGCTTTGCTTGGCCGCGTCAGCCGCGGATTCGCGTGCCTGACATCATGCACTCCCTTTTCATCCCATGTCCGACCCATTATTTCAACCCCTGCAAGCCGGAGCATTTTTGCTCCCCAACCGCATTGTCATGGCCCCACTCACGCGCTGCCGCGCCTCGGCCGGGCGCGTGCCCAACGCGATGATGGCGGCCTATTACGCCCAGCGTGCGTCCTTCGGACTGATCCTCGCGGAGGCCACCGCGGTCTGTCCGATGGGTGTCGGATACCCGGACACTCCCGGCATTTGGTCGGCTGAGCAGGTCGCGGGCTGGCAGGGGGTCACGCGCGCCGTGCATGAGGCGGGCGGACAAATCGTGCTGCAACTCTGGCACGTCGGGCGCATTTCGGACCCGGTCTATCTGAATGGCGAGTTGCCAGTGGCCCCCAGTGCGATCCGGCCTGCCGGTCATGTCAGTCTGATTCGCCCGACCCAGGCGTTTGTCACGCCGCGGGCGCTGGCCACCGGGGAGATCCCAGCGATGGTCGAGGCATACCGCACGGGCGCGGCCAACGCCCAAGCTGCGGGCTTCGATGGGGTTGAGATCCACGGGGCGAATGGCTATCTCATCGACCAATTCCTGCAGGACTCGACCAATCACCGCGATGATGGTTATGGCGGTTCGGTGGAAAACCGCGCGCGCTTCATGTTGGAAGTGACCGACGCGGTCATCTCGGTCTGGGGCGCGGAGCGGGTGGGAATGCATCTTGCGCCCCGCGGCGATGCCCATGACATGGGGGATTCCAATCCGGAGGGAACATTCGGCTATGTCGCCCGCGAGCTCGGACAACGCAAACTCGCCTTCCTCTGCGCCCGCGAATCGCATGACCCTGGTGCGCTGGGGCCGAAGTTGAAGGGAATTTTTGGCGGGGTCTTCATTGCCAACGAAGGGTTCACCGGTGTGAGCGCGCGCGAAGCCATCGCCTCGGGCAAGGCGGACGCCGTGGCCTTCGGCAAATCCGCCATTGCCAATCCGGACCTGGTCGAGCGCCTGCGCGTGGACGCCGCATGGAATGCGCCCGATTCGGCCACGTTTTACGGTGACGGGCCGCGGGGTTACGACGATTACCCTTTACTGGGGGCGACTCCAGCCAGTCGGCCCGGCTGATTGGTCCGCCGCGATGGATGCCGTAAGCCGTGGTCGCTGAGCAAGCATCCACCGATGAATCACGGCCCCAGCCACCGCCAGACCATCGGCTAGCCGGAGGAGTGCGATTTTCATCCGCGCAGGGATTGCATCCTGCCCTGGATACACTAAAATTCTCCCAATGGGTGTGACCAAAACGTTGCAGGCGGCTAGCGGATGGCTGGAGCTCGGGATTGCCGATGAGGCGTTGAGTGAATTGGAACGGCTGCCCAGAGAGGTCAGGACGCAGCGCGAGGCGTTGGAGTTGCAACTGGCCGCCCAAATGGTCAATCAATCGTGGAACTCTGCCTCAGACACGGCCCGCCTGCTGTGCCTGAAAGTGGCGAGCGAGCCGGTGTTTTTCCTGCGTGCTGCCTATTGCCTCCATGAAACGGGCGACACGCTGGCGGCCTGCCACTGGTTGCTGCGCGGCCCCAAGACCCTCTTTGAGATGGCGATTTTCCACTACAATCTCGCCTGCTATCTGTGGACGCTCGGCGAGTCCAATCGCGCCCGCAGCCACCTCCAACAAGCTATCACCCTGGATGAGTCGTTTCTCGCTGCGGCCCGCAACGACCGCGATCTGGCCGGCATTGGCGTGCCAGGGTGAGTATCCTCCGGTTGGGCGCCGCCCGATAAATTAAAAGCGCGCGTTGGATTTCCCCCCGGATTTCACAACGCGCGCCTTTTTTTTGGCTCAGTGGCACTTGCCTTGTCCGGTTGACTTCCCCCCGGAGATCAACCGAATCAAATAATGGCAGGCTTGCTGAACTGTTAAAAAAGTGTAATTCGATCACCCACACGGCAAGTTAAAAATTACCGCCCCGGTAGATTTTTTTGGGTTTTCCTTCCGTCCTTTCCAGATGGTGCGCTCAATTTCTGGCAGGTGACCCTTTCGTGGTGTCTATTTTCCTTTTCAGGATTATGGGTTGGCATGGTGCGGCATGAGGGGTGATGCTGCTGGCGTCCGCCGTGTCCGATCTTTTCACCACTCCCGCGGCCTTGTCGCACAAGCCCAATGCGTCTGAGCCGCTCGCGGCGCGGATGCGCCCGCGCACGCTCGACGAGGTGGCCGGCCAGCAACACCTCCTCGCCGCGGGCAAATTGTTGCGCCGCGCCATCGAGTCGGATTGCTTCACCTCATTGATTTTCTACGGTCCGCCGGGCACCGGCAAGACAACCTTGGCCAGCGTGATCGCCCGCACCACCGGCTCGCGCTTTGAATCTCTCAACGGCGTGGAGTCCAACGTGGCCGATATCCGCGCCAAGATCGATCAGGCGCGCACCTGGCGCGAGTTGCGCGGCGAGACCACCATTTTGTTCATCGACGAGATCCACCGCTTCAACAAGGCGCAACAGGACGTGTTGCTGCCGCACATCGAGCGCGCGGTGGTCCGCTTCATCGGGGCCACCACCCACAACCCGTATTTCCACGTCAACTCGCCGCTGGTTTCGCGGTCGCAGATTTTCCAGTTGGAGCCGGTGCCGGTGGACGCGGTGATCGGCGTGTTGGAGCGGGCACTCGCGGATGCCGACCACGGCCTGGGCCGCATCAACGTGCAGGCCGCACCCGAGGCCCTGCGCCACCTGGCCGAGAAATCCGACGGCGACGTGCGCAAGGCTCTCACCGCGCTGGAGCTCGCCGCACTCACCACTCCACCCGGCGCGGACGGGGTGGTGCGCTTCACGTTGGCGGTCGCGGAGGAATCCATCCAGCGCAAGGCGGTGGTTTACGATGCTGATGGCGACGGGCACTACGACACGGTCTCGGCCTTTATCAAATCGATCCGCGGGTCGGATCCGGATGCGGCGCTGTACTGGCTGGCCAAGATGTTGCATGCCGGCGAGGACCCGCGCTTCATCTCGCGCCGCTTGGTCATCGCCGCCTCCGAAGACATCGGCCTGGCCGATTCCAACGCGCTGCGGGTGGCCTTGGATGCCCACCACGCGCTGGAGTTTGTCGGCCTGCCCGAAGGGCGCATCCCGCTGGCCCACGCCACGGTCTATCTGGCCACCGCCCCGAAATCCAACACCGCCTACGCCGCGCTGGCCCGGGCGATGGACGACGTGGAAACCGGCCGCACCCTGGCCGTGCCGCCCCACCTGCGCACCGCCACGCGCAAACAACTCGCCGCCGCCTCCGGCCAATCCGACGAGTCGATGCGCTATCTCTACTCCCACGATTTCGAGGGCGCCTATGTGCCGCAGGCCTACTTGCCCGAAGGGCGCGTTTACTATCAACCTGGCGACCAGGGCCTGGAAAAACGCATCAAGGAACGCTTGGAATTCTGGCGCGCGCAATTGGGCCAGTCGGAAGGGTCTATCTAACAAAGTGGCTGCGGCGTCTCGCCGCCACCACGGCCTGCCGCGGGACGCGCCAGCCACGCTTCAACGTCATCCCTGTCCGGCGAGCAGCGCGGCGAGGCCGGCCTCGTCGAGGATCGGCACGCCGAGTTTTTCCGCGGCGCTGCGTTTCGAGCCGCCGCCCTCGCCGGCTAACAGCCAGGAGGTTTTGGCCGAGACCGAGCCGCTAACCTTGCCGCCGTGGCCCTCGATGAGCTCCTTGATGGCGTCGCGCTCCTGGCTGAGGGTGCCGGTGATCACGATGGTTTTTCCGGCAAGGGGCAGCGATGACTCGGGCGCCTGTGGATGGTAGGTGGTGGATTGGGGATGGATATCCAATGCACCAAGCCGTTCCAGCAACTGCCGGCCTGCCTCCGACTTGAAGAAGGCGGTCACGGATTCCGCCACCGCCGGACCGACGTCGCCGGTGATGGCGTATTTGGCCAGGAAGTCGTTTTGTTTTTTGGCGGTGGCGCGGGTGTCGCGCAATAGTTCTGCCAGAACCGGCGACTCGGCCAGATCCGCGAGATCGCGGTGCAGGCGGGCGAGTTCCTTGGCGGCGGCTTCGCCGAGCTGGCGGAGGCCCATGGCATACAGCCAGCGCTGGAGCGGTTTGGTTTTGGCGGCCTGCAGGGCAGCGAGGATTTTGGCGGCGTTTTTTTCCCCGAAGCGGCGCGGGGACTCCTCGCTGCCGAGGTTGAGGTTGGCGAGGGTTGCTTCGGTTAGAGAGAACAGGTCCAGCGGGGTGGTGCAATGGCCGTGGCGCACGAGCGCCTCCGCGACGGTTTCGCCGATGCCCTCAAGGTCGAGAGCCTTGCGCGAGGCGAAGTGGGTGATGTGGGTGACGGCCTGCGCCGGGCATTGGAAATTCGTGCAGCGCCAGGCGACAAATCCTTCCTCGCGGGCGATCGGCGCGCCGCACGACGGGCAATGGCCGCCGACGTGCTCGAAGATTGAAAACACCGGGGCACCGGGCACGGCGCGCGTGATCTTGACGATGGCCGGGATGATCTCGCCGGCTTTTTCCACCAGCACGGTGGCACCGAGGTGGATGTGTTTGCGGTCGATCTCGTCCTGGTTGTGGAGGGTGGCACGGGCCACGGTGGAGCCGGAGATGAGCACCGGGGTGAGCTCGGCCACGGGCGTTAGAACGCCGGTGCGCCCGACCTGGATGGTGATGGCGTTGAGGGTGGTTTCTTTTTGTTCGGGCAGAAACTTGTAGGCGGCCGCCCAGCGCGGCGCGCGCGCGGTGCAGCCGAGTTGCTCGCGCTCGGCCCGGTCCAGCACCTTGACGACCGCCCCATCGGTGTCGTAGTCGAGCTGGTGGCGGTGGGTGCTGAGGGTGGCGACGGCCTCCAGCAGTTCGTCGAGGTTGCGGACGGTGAGCAGCGGCTGGTTGCGCGGGATGCGCAGTTGCTCTAACAACTCGTGAAACTCGTGCTCGGTGGCCAGTGGCGGGCCGTCGTAGGCACCGAGGCCGTGGGCCAGGAAGGCGAGCGGGCGCTTGGCGACGATTTTCGGGTCGAGTTGTTTGAGGGTGCCGGCGGCGGCGTTGCGCGGGTTGGCAAACGTCGGCAGGCCGGCCTCGTCGCGCTCGGCGTTGAGGGCGGCGAAGGAGGCGCGGGGCATGAAGATCTCGCCGCGGATTTCCAAGAGAGCAGGGATTGTGGATTTCGAGAGCAGGGTCAGCGGGATGCTTCGGATGGTGCGCACGTTGTGGGTGACGTCGTCGCCGGTTTGGCCGTCGCCGCGGGTGGCGGCGTAGGCGAGCTTGCCGTTGCGATAGAGCAGGGTCACCGCCACGCCGTCGATCTTGGGCTCGACGGTGACAGTGACGGCGTCGCGTTTGAGGCTTTTTTGCAGGCGCTGGTAGAACGTGACCAGTTCCTGTTCGGGGCGGGTGGGATCGGCTTTGGCCTTGGCCTCGGGGCGGGCGTCGTCGGCTTTTTGGCAGGCATCGGCACTCAGTTCGAAGACGTCGTCGATGGAGAGCATCGGCACGGCGTGGCGGATCTGCTGGAAGCCCGCGATGGGCGCGCCGCCGACGCGCCGGGTGGGGGAGTCCGGGTCGATGCACTCGGGATGCTTGGCCTCGAGGTTTTCGAGCTCGCGGAACAGCGCGTCGTAATCCGCGTCGGCAATTTCAGGGGCGGCCTGGATGTAGTAGAGACGGTTGTGATGCTCTAACAACTTCCGCAGCTCGCGGATGCGCCCTGCGGGCGAGTTGGACGCGGCAAAGGAAAATAGATCGGGCTCAGCCATGGTCCGAGTGTCCGCCATTAGCGGGGGGTTTCAAGACCGGAGTCAGCGGCTTTGAGCGGCACGCGCCACTGGCTGCCGGCATTTTTCTGCACACGCTCCAGCCACTTGGGTTGGATTTCCTCGGGGGTTGCGGCAGGCCGCGGCGTGTAATAATCGCGCTGGTTGAGGGTGAACACCGCCTCGTCTGCGCTGAGTTTGACCAGCACGTAGCCGATGTCACCCCAGTGCCCCGTGGAGGGCAGGCTGAGAGTATGGACGTCTTGTTGCCGCTGCTGTTTCCAGGCGTGGACATGCCCGAACACATACCCCTTGCAGCAGGCATTGGCGGCTAGCAGATCCGCGATTGCGGTTTCCTTGAGCGGATGGTGCGCGCCAACAAAAACCGGCTTGGTGGCATGGCTCAGGGTGGTTTGCAGCCACGCCCGCTGCGCGTCGTCGATGGCACCGTTGACGGGTCCTTCGAGGCATGAGTCGAGCAGGATGAAATCGGCATGCGGCGTGGTGACGATAGTGATCAGGCGGTCGGTAACCGGCGGGCTGGCTTGCTGGCGTTCCGGGAACACGCTGAAAAATGCTGCGCGCCGGTCGTGGTTGCCGAAGCAAGCATGCCAGTGAATGCCCGCGTCCTCGAGCGGCTTGACGAGTGCCTTGAGCAACCGGTAGTCGTCGGGATCGCCGATCTGAAACGCGAGGTCGCCGAAGAAGAGGGCGTTGGCTGGGCGCGGGTTGCAGGCGATCACTGCGTTCACGCACTGTGAGAACCCCTCGCGCTGGTGCGGATTGCCCGCCTGGGTCGTGACATGCAAGTCCGAGAACAGCGCCACGAGATTGTCGTCCAGCGGCACCGTGTCGGCAAATCCCGACGCCGCGAGCACCAGCGAGAGCAGGGTGATTTGGGTCAGGATCCATTTCATGCGTTCGATTGGAGGAGGCAATTCACTTGGCCTAGGGCAGAAACGCCTGCACCAGCTCGTCGATGACCGCGTCGTCCATCGGCCGGACCTCGCCCAGCGCGCGGCTCAGAATCACCGCCTCGGCGGTGGACTCGAGCACTTCAAGCCGGTCGAACGCGTCGAGGATGCTCGTGCCGAGCACCAGCGCGCAGTCGTTTTCAATCAGGGCGATGGGAAACTCCGGGGTCATGGCCGCGGCGATCTTCTCCGGCGCCTGATAAACCCAGGCCAACGGCAGCACCGCCACGTCGCGCAGGAAGATATAACTCTCGGGAATGGTCCGGGTGTCCAGGCGGCTTGTGGAAGCGGAAAACGCCGTGGCGTTCACCGGGGTGGCGTTGACGATGGCGCGGATCCGCGGGTGACGCTGATAGATCAACTGGTGGAGCTGCCACGCGCGGCTCGGGCGCGTGCCGAGTTGGCGGCGGCCGTCGCGCATCAGTGCGAGTTGGTCGGGAGTAATGGTGGCGCGGTCCACCAGCTGGCTGCTGATGAGAAATGATTGCTCGTCCACCCGCACCGAAAAACTCCCGGCATTGGCGGTGAGCAACCGCTGGTGGTAACCGCGCCGGATGAAGTCGCACAGCTCGCGGCGCAGCGCCCGCTCGGCGCTCGTCGCCGGGCCGGGGTCGTATTCCTCGGCCAGCGCGCCGGGCTGGCTGCCGATGGCGAGTTGCGAGTCGCTCAGGTAGCGGACCTGGCCCAGGGCGCGGGCCTTGACCACGGTCTTGGCGACAAATTCGAGCGTCTCGAAGCGGCGGAAGGCCGCGGCGAAATCCACCCCGGCTACTACCACGCCGTGGTTTTCCAGCATCACGCAGTCGTGCCCGGCGGCGAACACCGCCGCGATCCGCTCGCCTAACAACTCGCTGCCAGGCAGCGCGTAGGGCGCGAAGCCGACCTCACCGCACACCGTGCGCGCCTTGCAAAACAACCGCGTGTCGGGCGTCTGGCCGCAGATGCTGAAGGCCACCAGCGCCACTGGGTGGGCGTGGACGATGGCCCGCAAATCCGGCCGTTGTTGATAGATCCGCTGGTGGAACGGCAACTCGGACGACGGCTTGTGCCGACCCTCGGTGCGACCATCGGGCCACACGCGCACGATGTCCTCAACGCGCAAGGCACCCTTGTCCACCCGTGCCGGGGTGATCCAGATCGAGCCGTCGTCGTCCCGGATCGAGAGATTGCCGCCGGAGGTGGTGGTCATCCGGTATTGATAGATCCGTGCCATCGCCTGGACGAGGCGCTCGGCGGGGTGGGTGATGTCGCGCATTTCGGCACTCAAGCTGTCCGCTCGCCGCCGCCGGGTCAAGCCGCGCCTGCGGGGCTGGAGGTTGGGCGATCCGGTCCCACCTCTTCACCTCCCGACTGAACCTGGCCGTTTGGCTAAGGAGCGCGGGCTTCAGCCCGCTCAGACTCGCCGGGCTGAAGCCCGCGCGACGCTGGGGTGTCGAAAACAGAGTGACTTGGGTTCAAGTGATTCAGAAGTCTTAAGTCCCACGCGCTGACCTGTCGTGCTATACTGGATACTGTTCTGGTGTCTTCCCGGCGTCGCGCGAGACCATTCCTTGTCTGTGTCGCCACGGTAGCAGAGGACTCGCGCGGAGCATTAGCAGGCTGTTGGCCAATCTATCACGGGACGGCATCACTATGGGCAAGCCTTGCGCCACCAGCCAATGCGGGGATGAATCCCGCGCGCCATCGCGTCTTGGCATTTGCTAGAGCGGGTCCGACGCCGGCCCGGCGCGCGCAAAAAAAAGCCGCTGCCCCGGGGCGGGGCAGCGGCTGGGTCATAGGAATCGGGCGATTCCGGCGTGGACTCAGGGAGTCGGCACGCTCGAGATGGTCTTGAGAATCCGCGAGGCGATCTGATAGGGGTCGCCCTGTGAGTTGGGGCGGCGGTCTTCGAGGTAGCCCTTGTAATCGTTGTTCATGAAGGCGTGCGGAATGCGCACCGACGAGCCGCGGTCGGCCAGGCCATAGGTGAACTTGTCAATCGACTGGGTTTCGTGCAGGCCAGTGAGACGCAGGTGGTTGTCCGGGCCGTACACGGCGATATGTTCCTCAACGTTTTCGGCGAACGCGGCCATGAGCGCTTCGAAGTAGGCCTTGCCGCCCTTTTCGCGCATGTAGTCGGTGGAGAAGTTCGCGTGCATGCCCGAGCCGTTCCAGTCGCCCTTGATCGGCTTGCAGTGGTATTCCACATCCACCCCGTATTTTTCACACAGGCGGTTGAGGATGTAACGGGCGACCCAGACTTCGTCGGCGGCGAGTTTGGAACCCTTGCCGAAAATCTGGAATTCCCACTGGCCTTTGGCGACCTCGGCATTGATGCCTTCGTGGTTGATGCCGGCGTCCAGGCAGAGGTCGAGGTGCTCATCGACGATCTGGCGGGCGATGTCGCCGACGGCTTTGAAGCCGGCGCCGCAGTAGTACGGGCCCTGCGGGGCGGGGAATCCTTCGGCTGGGAAGCCGAGCGGACGGCCGTCCTGATAGAGGAAGTATTCCTGTTCGAAGCCGAACCAGGCGCCGGGGTCATCGAGGACCGTGGAGCGGGCGTTGGACGGGTGCGGGGTGGTGCCGTCGGGCATCATCACTTCGCACATCACCAGTGCGCCATTGCGCCGCGTGCTATCCGGGAAAACCGCCACCGGCTTGAGCATGCAATCCGAGCTGCGGCCTTCGGCCTGTTGGGTCGAGCTGCCGTCAAAGCCCCACATCGGAAGCTGATCGAGGGTCGGAAAAGCCCCGAATTCCTTGATTTGGGTTTTGCCGCGGAGGTTAGGCACCGGCGTGTAACCGTCGAGCCAGAGGTATTCCAGTTTGTATTTAGCCATGTTGTGTTCGTTGGTTTAGGATGAGAGTGGTTGCGTTGCTCGAGTGTGGGCAGGGCGCAATGTCGCGCCATTGATGAGCATGATGCGTGCCAACGGCAAGGCGTTTTTTTGCTATTCGGGTAGGGCCGGGGTGAGGGGAGTGACGTGAATGACGATGAGGGTTGTATCGTCGATTCCCGAGTTGTCGATAGCGCGTTTCATGAGGGTTTGCGCGACCTCGGTGGGGGTTGCGGGTGAGGAGAGGGCGTTGCAGATATGGCGCTCCCAGAGGCCGTCGATCAGGCCGTCCGAGCAGACCAGGAAGCGGTCGCCCGGTTGATAGGGAATGGCAGCCAGGTGCGGGCAAACATTGAGGTGACCGCCGCCGATGACTTCGTAGAGGGCGGAGCGGCGGGGGTGGGAACGGTATTCAATTTCAGAGATTTCGCCGCGTTTCCACTGGCCCCAGGCGGCGGTATGGTCGCGGGTGAGTTGTTCGAGGTTGCCGTCGCGCGACCGATAGACCCGGGAATCGCCGGCGTTGGCGAGGTAGAGGTTCTCGGGGGTGAACCAGGCGAGGGCGACGGTGGCGGCCATGCCGCGGGTGTGATCACAGGCGGCAGTGGCGTTGATGTGATCGTGGACCGAGCGCAGGGCGTCGGAGAGATGGTCGAGGCAATCGGGGAAAAACCCGGAAGCGGCCATTTTGAAGGTTTCGGGGATGATTTCGGTCATGCGCTGGAGCAGCAGCGCGGAGGCGAGATCGCCGGCATTGCCGCCGCCCATGCCATCGGACACGGCGAACACGAGGTCATGGCGCTCCAGCGAGCGGGAGCCGGCTTGTTCCAGGGTTTCGGCGCCGTCGGGGCCGGAGGCAAATGAGATCAGCGCATCGTCGTTGCGGAGTTTGCGGGAGCCGCTGTGGGTGAGCGCTGCCCAGTGAAGGATCGAGGCGTCGGACACGGGAAATCAAGTGGCGGTTGGAGGCTTGGGTGGCATCAGCAAGTCCGGCGGCGGTGGCAGGATTTCGGCGAGTTCGAAGTCGATGACGCAGAAACAGCCGAGTTTGTCTGAGTAGGTGATGTTACGTGGTTCGGCGTCGAGATGGCGCACGCCGTATTCCTGTTCCAACTTGGCGAACAGCTTGTCAGCCTTTTCCTTGGAGATTTGGGTGGCGAGTTTGCCGCAATTGGTGGAGACGAAGTAGAGCTCGTCCGGGTGTTCTTCGAGCAAGCGCGGGACATACGGGCAGCCGCGCTCGGCGAGCGCTTTGAGCACGGCCACTTCGGTGGCGTAGCGTTGTTCGGCATTGCTGCCGCGCAGGCGTTTGTGGACGTGACCGTAGAAATCGATCCGCACATGAGAACGAATGCCGTCTTTGAGTGGATCAATGGCCATGGCTTACGGGACAGTCACTCACCAAACCCCTAGCAGCGGCTCCTGTCACGCTTTTATCGTGCCTGGATGCGGGTTCATGAGTGGTTTTCTGATAGCGGTTGGAAAATTTTCTGAAAAGTCCGTTGCCATTGGCCAATTGCGAGGGTATGGACCGCGCATGTCCATTATTGCCGAAGACTCCGCCATCATCGTGAAAACCCAGGAGCTGTGCCTGCATATCGCCAGCGACCCGTTGTTTCTCAAGCTCCAGGAGAGCGTCGAACGCTTCCTGAGCGACGATGCCGCCCGCCTCGAATATCAAAGTGTTCATGAACGCGGCGAGGATCTGCATCAAAAACAGCACGCCGGAATTCAGCTCGGCGCGCCCGAAATCCGCGACTTTGAGTCTGCCCGCGAGGCGTTGCTGGAAAATAAGGTCGTCCAGGATTTCCTCTGGGCGCAGCAGGAGATGGAAACCCTTCAAAAGGAAATCCGCAAATACGTCAGCCTCACGCTCGAACTCGGCCGCGTGCCCAGCGCCAGTGACCTCGCTGAAGCCAACGGTGGCGGTGGATGCTGTGGTGGCGGTGGTGGCGGTGGTGGTGGTGGTGGTGG
>Ga0114958_10000773_pt1 | contig 26860 bp, 44 predicted proteins | sample C_130208_EF_Meta_FD_89577 | JGI IMG/M metagenome (GOLD analysis project Ga0114958, IMG submission 89577) | Freshwater microbial communities from Lake Croche, Canada to study carbon cycling - C_130208_EF_MetaG | ecosystem: Environmental > Aquatic > Freshwater > Lake | place: Lake Croche, Canada... | reverse complement strand
CCTTTAAGTTCTAAATCTTGCCAATGAATAACTCCTTTTCCTGTGCCTAAAGTATTAATATCTTGAGAAGTTAAGTAGTTTAATGCAGAACGTAGTTCACAAATAACTTTTACTAACTCAATAACTACTTCAGATGAATAATACTTGTCATTCTTAACAGTTAATCCTGAAGTATTAATTACATCATAAAGACCGCAAGCTTGATTAATGTTATCAAAAGTTGTTTTATTTAATCCTACTCTAGTATCAAGACTAGTTAAGTTATCATCAAATAATGTGATAATTTCGTTTAAGTAAGGATCACAGTAATCTTGTTTTGCAATCAATCCTCCAGTAGTAGGAGTTCCTGTGTATTTTACACAAGCAGATGGAGTGATATCTACACAAGTATTAGTTTTACAACAATTAGCCATTTTAGAGTTTTATTTTTAAATTTTGAGTGGTATCACAATCTAAACATTGTGCATATTTTAATAAACGTATTAAGTGTTTAGACTTTTTATAATAGGGTTTAGTTAAGTATTTAATATGCTGTAACTCCTTATAGGAAGCTAGAGCAAGTTTTTTCTTAACAGTCAGATTCAAGTCTTCTAAGTAAGTCATCTGCTTTACGATAAAGTTCAGTTGCTTTTGCTACATTACAAAGTTCAGCGTTAGCTTCTGCACCTTTCAGTAAGAATTCTATTTTGTCTAAGTAATAAGCGATTTTTTCGTCCTCACAGCATTCTGGGTATTTAGCCCATTGAACAGCTAAGCGACAATTAATGTTACATGTTCTTAAGTGAAACTTTTGAGAGCTTCCTGTATCTGGACATGTGGTTATATTGAATTCGTAAACACCATCAGGAATAGCTGAAAAATCTCCTGTACTAGAAGTAGTAAACCCAAAAGAATATGAATTATAAATATTCACTTCTCCTAAGTTAAAAACAAACTGAAAAGGATTATCATACCCTGGTACTCCTATTGAGATAGTAGCACTATCTACAGGCACAGGATAGAAGGATGTGTCTAAGATAGACAAAAATCCACAGTCTGTTGCTGTTAAAACTTCTTGATTACGTTGTACGTTCATTGATATAATTGATACAAAAATAGGTTTTTAAAAAATTAACACAAGAGATAAACCTATAATCTTTTATGTTAAGAGGTTAATAATAAAAGTTAAAAAGGGGAGAATTAACTCCCCTAATTATTAAAGAACTACAAAAGAAATAGTAACAGTACCGTCTAAAGTACCTGATCCACCATTTCCTACAATTAGGTTAAAAGAACCTGCTGCAATAGAGTTTACGTATACCTGAGGCAAATCACCTGTTAAGGTAGCTCCAGAATATCCAACAATACTTGCAACAACTACTGAATCTGCTTTTACAAAACTATTAGTTACAGTAAATGCTGACTCTACAGCGTTAGCTGCTGTAGTTAAAGCTACAGTAGTAATCTTACCTGCAGGAGCATTTAAAGTAACACCAGTTGTAATTGACGTTGCTTGGGTAACTGTTCCTTTAGAAAGAACTAATGCTTTAGTACAACAAGTGTTGTTTTTAAGCAAATTCACAATATAATCTTCCAAAGATTGTCCTGGAATTTGTTTAGTATGACTGTTCTTCTTATCTAATAAGAATGTACCTGGTTTTAATATGATATCTTTCATTTTTTTTCTAAATTAAAGGGTTAATAAAAGGGAGAGAGTTACTCCCCCATTATGATTAAGAGAAAGACAAACCAGTGAAGTTAGTCAACAAGTTTTCTACTGAAGTAATTAAAGAACTCGCAGTAGAATCTACTAAGAATACTACTGACAAATTGTCAACACTTTTCTTTTCAAAACCAGCTGGACTAGAGTCACGGTAAGTGATTTCATACATGTTGTATGATTTAGTTTTATCTACAAACAAGAATACATCAGAGTCATTGTTATAGATAGGATTCCAATAACGTCTAGCATCTGCAGTTGCAGGCAAGTTGTTACCAAAGAAATGTCTTTCCATTTCAGCAATAGCAGCACCAACACCAATAGGGTATTTAATGTCTTGAGTTTTAGTGAAAGCCCAAGGACCACACCAGTCTTCAATATCAAAATCTTGAGTGTTGTAAGGACCTTCATGAACAGAAGCCTTGAAACGTACTAAGTTGAATACATAAGGAACTGCATCAGGAACACAAGTGTTACCGAATTCATCCAAAGCATTACCAGTTAATTTAACACCAGCAGCAGTTACACTAGCAGTAGTTTTTAAAACTGATTCCCAAGCAATACCGTTATAAACAGGCATATCTGCAACATTAGTCAATACTGGAGTAAGAATTTCAAAAGTACTATTATTTAAAGCATCTGTATCTGGATCACCATCAGTATCTGTACTAAAAGTAATTGCACCATAAGTTGCAGAAGGATAGTAAGCTTTTAAAGCATTTAACAAAGTACCTTCTGGACCAGTAGTAGCAGTTACTACAAGAGTAATAGCACCACCTGAACCCACACTAGCAGAAGCAATAGTCAAACTGTCTCCGATAGTGTAACCAGTACCTGCAGCAACAGGAGTAACAGAAGTTACAACACCACCTGCAATAACTACAGTAAATGTAGCAGAACTACCTGTTCCACCTGTAACAGCAACAGCAGTGTAAGTTCCGTTTGTAGTACTAGTACCTGAGTAAGTAATAGTAGAAACACCACCTACACTTGTTCCTGGATCAGGAAGAGTTAAAGTATATTTGTAAGCAGCAGGAGTACCTTTGTAAACTACAGAAGCAGTTACATATTTACTCAACAATGGATTAGCATTAATCTTAGTAGAAATGTCACTCATTACTTGGTAAGCATCAGTAGCATCACATCCACCTGCACAATCAGAACAACAAGGAGTCTTAACTCTTACAGAGTCTTGAATCATTGGCTGATAAATACCTTTAGACCAGTACTCGTCAATTTTCAAAGTAACAACATACTCTTCGTCACAAGAGAAAGAAGGAGTTTTAGAATCGTTAACTTCATCAAATCCCAAGTAAGTGATTTGTTGTTTAACTGAAGTATCAGGAGTAGTCTTAGTAATTTTAAGTACATTAGACTTTCCGATTAAACCAGATTTGAAAGAACCATATTTAGTACTTCCTGTTCCAATTACTGCATAACCTTCTGCTGCACTTGGAGTAGCACCTAAATTGGTAGTTAATTTACCGTCATAAAACGCTAAAGCTTGAGAAGCCAAAGCATCAGTTGTAGCACTAGTACTAACACTAGTAGGTACAAACACTTGTGTGATTTTGTGATTCATAATTTTTTATATTATTCTGTGTTTTTGTTTAAACGATCTTCAGCATAGGCTGTTTGAGATTGATTGTCATTTGACATTGCTGCAAATTTAGTAGCTAAGTCGACTATGTCTGATTTAGCATACTCTGGGAGTTCTGAGTCTTGATTAATAGAATCTGTTCCGTCAAACTTTGTGTAGCCCTTAATATCTATTTCTTTGGGATAACGCAAGTACGTAAGATAAACATGATCAATCTCAAAAGTACCATCAGTATATGTTTCCAAATTATCGTTCCCTAACGTGATTAACGTATATCTCCACTCAAAGGAAGGGCCATAATTTGTATTAATATACTTGGTAGTCAACTCTCCATTTCTAATTAAGTCTGTTTGTAGTGTTTGAAAACAGTTGTTTTTCTTAGCAGTAACATAAGAACTTAAATAGAACATGTAATTTGGAGCATCTGATAACGGACACTCATAACCTATATGTAACAGATCGTTTGTTTTTTTTGGGGTAAGTTTGACGTTTGCCATCTTCAAAACTTGAAGATCGTCAATCCTTTTTCTAATAGAATCAAAACCAGCTTTGTAAATATTATTTTGATTTACTTTAGTTTTAATCCAGCTTAACTGAGCTTTATTTAAATAAACAACAATATCCTCTACAGGAATGTCAACATTATCTTGTCTGTTGACCTTATTCATGTTTAGTTTAAACTCATAGATAAGTTCTTGTACGGATATCATTGTTTATTCTTATTTATTAAAGTGAATTAATTCTAAGTCTATTTCTTAATTTGTCTTGGAAAGCATCATACTCTTCGTTGTGTTTAGGATCAGCTAAAAGCAATTCAAACTCTTCTACAGTTTTTGCCCATAAGTGTTCTCCTTCATATACGATAGAGCCTTTTACTCTCACAATGTTTTGATCGATTAAATCTTTTACTAAAGTTTTTACTGCAAGTAAATCTACAGAATAAGAATTAATACGGTTAAACATTTCAATTGGATCATTTCCTAATACATTAGCAGGTGTGCGAAGATATTCGTCTATAGCATTATAAACTTCTTCTTCTCCTGAATCTGCAGGAAGACCTAATCCTATTAACTTTTGAATTTGCTTACGCTTCATAGCAGACATTGTGTCTAATTCAGCGATTGCACTATTGATGCGTTTTTTACGTTCAAAAGTTGTTTTAGTATCAACTTCACCATTAAAGACAAAGAACTTAACAATGTTTGGATCCATCTTACCTGACTCAATATGATCTACTGTAGGAGCAATCATCTCAGTTTCAAGTAACCAATAGAAGTTTACTGCTTCTCTTGGATTATCCATATTAAATATGTTGTCTCCGTCTTCAAGACTAAAGCCCATTTCTTTTATTTCGTCATAGAACGTAGATGTTGGGATAAGAGATTCGTCTAAGATAGACTCATAATACTCACGGAGTTTTAACACTCTTTGGTATTCTTGTTCTCTTACACTTTCATCTTCGATTGTACGAATCCTAATTGAGGTTTCGTCTAATCCTGTGCGAATTACTCCTCTAGAATCTACTCTAGGGAAAAATTTTCTAACTGTACCTGGGACAAAATTATATCCTTCTTTGTACAATGTTCCTTCTAACGTACGTAAATTCGATGGTTCCTTTTTGTAAGGGCGAATAATGCGTACTCCTTTGGTTGATAGTTTACTCATTTTTTTGGTTTGTTTTTTAAGATTTTATTTAAGTATTTTGGGGGAGTTTTTATGCTCCCCCTTATACTAACGTTTTATTACAAACGTGGAAATTCTTTAATAATTACTGATTTGGTAGGATCTTCCAAGAAGATACCAGCGAAATCTTTCATCATGTAAGTTGAATATGGATCTTTGTTAGCAATAACTGTTTGCTGACTTCCGAATCCTACTGAACCTGGAATATACTGATAGTACATGTTAGGACGAGTAGACAATTTAACTTCTCTGATACCAGAACCTTCTGAACCACTAAGATCCAAGATGATGTAGATAGGAGGAGTTTTCTTGTTAGGACCTAATTCCAAGAAAGTAGCATGCATGTTCAATTGTTCTAGTTCGATGAATTGTACTTCACCAGTTTCAACTGTCATAAAGTGATCAAATTGTAATGCATAACCTTGCTTCAAACGATCTTTACCGTCCATGAATTTGTCTGCACCTACCATGAAGTTTTGACCATTGAAGTCTTTACGGATAGCTGTAGAAGCCAATTCCATACCTGCACGGTTAGTGTAGATTTTAACTTTACGATCTTCAATCTTCACACGGTTGTAGAACAAATCTCCAACTGCAGAACGAATCAAGTTCAAAGAGAACTGACCTTTATCATAATAGATAACGTTACCTAAGTGAAGTTGTTGCCACAAACCAGCTTTTAAACGAGTTGGACGACCTTTTTCATCTTTAGTGTTACCTTGACGACCCCACATAAGAGTGTTAGCTTTCATGCGTAACATTTCCATACGAAGCAATCTAGATACAGTTGGTTCCCAACCTACAATTTTAGTTTTCTCACCTTCAGCCATAGGATCAGTTACAGAGTAGTAGCTAATATCCAAAGGATTACCTGAAGCATCAGTTTGCATACCTAGTTTAGTAGCATCAGCCCAGTCAGTGATTGTGTGTTCAACACCATATTGGTTAAGAACGTCAGCCATAACTTCTAAGTTACCGTCGAACAATCCTAAACCAGAAAGTGAAGTTGTGTACTCACCCAATACATTACCAATCTTGAAGTACTCAACCCCAATAGCTAAGAAACGTTGGTTAACGTAATCTGTAGCATTAGCGTTTGCAGCACGAGCACGATATTTGAATGCATTTTGGTATCTTTCACCTTCAGATACGATCTGAATTTGAGTTTCTTGCTCATAACGATGAGCAGTAATGATATCGTTAACTGCAAAAGCTTGTTTATCGAATACGATTTCAAACTCCTGGCCATCGATACCTGGTTTAGCAATAGCACTAGCTAAGTTAACTACAACTTTAGGCAATTCAGCACGTTTTTTAATTTTGTACGTGAATACACCGTTAGGATCGTTAACCATGAAAGGCTTTTCAGACTTCATAACTGTATCTAACAAATCGTTAGAATACAATTTGGTGTCAGTAAAAAGTCTAATCATTAGCTTGTCATACTGTTCTGGCTTTGTACGTAACATAGTTTCGACAAAGTTCTTGTCTGTGAATTTGTTCAAACCATTTTTTGCATAGTATGAACTGGTGGAGTGTGCGTTTGCGAGCACCCTACCGTTAACTCTTGGAATACTTTGATTAGGCATAGTAATTTATTTTTTTGTTTATTTGTTTAGATTAAGAGAAATACTTAGCAAAGGTCTTATCATTCTTTTGACTTCCTTTACCACTCGTTTTTGCTTTTGTTTGTAACCCTTTAAATAATGAGTTAGTTTCCTCTGATACCGCTTTCTTTTTAACAGGCGTTAAATCCAAGTCGTTCTGAACTAATCTAGCTACTGCTAAGAACTTCTTAGGATCGTTCTGACGCATTTGAGCTAACTTATATTCAAAGTCTGTGATTCTTTGTCCGTTAGGTAATTGATGAGGTTTATCTAAAACAAATGAAAATAAGTCATTAGCGGCTTTATCATTAATTGGATAACCTTCAATCTCTCCCGTCTTAATAGCCTCTTTCAAAGTTGAAGCATAAAGATTTTCTCTTTCTTCTTCTCTTCTTTGCATATCTTGGATTCTTGCTTCACTTTGTGCTGAAAGAACTGCTCTTTCTTGTTGCATTTTTTCAAGCAATTTACCATGATATTTTTCTGCATAAGCAGCTAAACGGTCATTATCTCTAGCATAATTTAATTGATCTTGAATTTCATCATCGTCTAATCCTGTTTTTGCAAGGTAGGCTCTGAATACTCTTTCTTGATTATCTTCATTATCTAGATCTACGTTTTCTACAACTTGCTCATTATTAAACATTTGCAAGTATTCAGAAACTGGAACCTTATTAATAAAAATATCTTCTACTAATTTAACTCCTGCTTCACCGTAGGTTTCTAATGCTAACTCCTCTAATTGTGTCCATGCTTTGTTGTTGATGGTTTCTTCCATAGCTGCTAAGAAAGATTCTTCTGTCCATTCTATTTCATCAGGATTTTCTACATCAAGCATTCCTGCTTGTGTTAATCCTTTTGCAAAAATGGCAAAATCATTATCATCGCTAGGTTCGTTGTTATCATTATCTACATCATCAGCTGGTTCATCATCATCGTCATCTAAAGGATCTTCTATGATCTCTTTAGGTTTAGGAAGGTCTAAATCATCATCTGAATCATCATCTGCAGGTTCGTCTAATGGATTAAATTTGGCTCCACTTAAAATGTCTGGTGCAAGATTCTGATTAGGATCTGCATTGATAGGATCACTGTCTAGGGGATCGGTATCTAAAAAACTGTCAAAGAACTCTAAATTGTCGAGTTTGTCGTCGTTACTCATATTGGTTGGTTGTTGGGTTTAATTCAAAAGTACTAAATTTAAAAAATAACACAAGATGTTAAACTAAAGCGGTTATTATTATAGCTAAAAGCAACATCTTGTGTGTTTATGTTATTTTTTTGAGTATTTATTTCGGTTTACGGTTGCAATTTTTAGCTTGGTGTCTATGTCTTTATTCTTAAGCATTAATTCTTTTTCCTTAAGAGAAAGTTCTTTATGTTTCATAGCTTGCTCGAAATTCTTAGAAGAAGCATCTTGAGACAACTTAGTTTGTTGGATTAACTTATCGGTTAAGTCTAACTCTGGATTAAATGATCCTTCATTAGCAATACCTTTAAGCTTTTCAACTTCTAAGCGATTCTGACGATCCAACTCTTTGTTCATGTCTTCTCGGGCAGCATCTTGTTGCCTACGTTGGTCATCAATTTGAATCTTCATTTCAAACTGTTTTTGATTTTGCTCCATCTCTTGTTGCTTCATAGCATTTTGTTGTTCCATGATAGCTTGTTTACGTTTTTGAACGTCAGACAAAGTCTTTCTTAAACTTCTCTCAGAGTCTGCTGTAAATAGGTCTAACATCTCAGACATCTCTGCACCATTCTGCATAGCAGGTTGAGCTAACTGTTTTAACTGGTCTAGAGTTTGTTTATCTTCTGCGTATGAAGAAACGAATACAAATAACTCATGTAGTAATTCGTTCTTGGTTACTTTTAAGAATACGTTCTCTAATTCAGTGTTCAAGTAGTTAAGCGTAGAAGTTGGTTTCTGAATCTCGATGTATTGAGCCATCTCCAAGATAGTCTGATAGACTTTTTGAAGAACTGATTCATGCCACGCAAACCAAGTTTCTGTCTGAGCAAAAGACTGTTGTAATGCGTTGTTGTTTACTGTAGCAGCTTCAGACGCTTGAGCAGCTCCTAAACGCTGTGGAGTAATACCTATAAGTTGGTAAGCTTCAGCTCTTAATTGTTGAGCTAATTGAATACGTACTTGAATCTCTGCTGAACGAGAAAGATCTAATCTAGAGAACTGATTGAATTGGACTGCTCCTCCTGTATTCTCGATAGACGTATCAATTAATAATGTTCCTCTATTACGAGCATTCCAAAGCATAGTTTCGATAGGATCTTGAGAGTCTTTCTTTGGAACTACTTTCAAATCACCTAAAAATACAACACCTATCTCTTTCTCTAAAAGCTCCCATAATTGATTCATACAGATGTTGTACATTACCTGATATGGCTTTAATAGGTCTAGGAGTGATTTTCCTTGAGTATTTCTTGCTGTGTTAACTATTCCTATGATTGGAGCTTTATCAGTGAATTCTAGAGGCTCTACGTCAATATAGATATCTGCACCTACTTTGATACCTCTCCACCATTCGTTAATCCAAATCTCTTCAAGCGAAATATCACCTAGAGTTTTATCCATTTTATATTCTTCGCTTACAAACATTTCTTGTTGGAAACCTTCTTCATCAACGTAAGTACGTTTGAAGATTTGTTTTTTAGACTGCCAATAACAAGTAACTGTAGTGTATGCGTGTTGAGAGTTAAAAGAAAATACGTTATGGTCAATACCTCCATTTGCAAAGTCACCTACGTTCTCAAATGTTAACTGCCATAAAGGATCGTTAGGATTTGGAAGAGCAGGAGCTAAAGGAGAGTATTCATTATTACGTAAGTTTTGAATAGCTTTAATTCTTAAATGTTCTACTTCTTCGCCTGTTAGGTTATAACGATCTACAATTTCACTCATAGAAAGAACTTCAATAGTTCCTATAGCCCAACAATCAGAAGTTAATTGTGCATTACGATTTCCTAAGTACCATACGTTAGAAGGGTTTACTACTTTATAATCAAATCCTATGCGAGAATTGTCAGGATAGAAATGGTGATACTCTTGTCCACTAATCAAAAAATCTAAGAAAGCTTGTTGAGACTTATCCTTAAAATTGAATTGATATTTAAGTGCATTGAGTAATTTGTTTCCCCACTCCTCAGCTGTTGAAGTATAGTCTAAGATTTTGTTTTGAATCTCTTGCTCCATTTGAGCTCTTTGTTCAGGATCAACTTCTTGTCCCTCTAAAGATGCATTTAAATTTTGAAGAAAGTATTCTTTGATTAGGTTTGTACGGAAGTCAATAGTTTCGTTTACTGCCTCATCATCTACAGCCTTCACTTTAAATTTGTGAGGACGGTTAATTAATTCTCCCTTTAACTGGTTAACAGGAGCAGTTACTATTGAATAGTGTTTTACATGTTGTGGTACTTCTGGTTGTTGATCAGGTGCATCTGACAAGTAGTCAACTAGTTCTGTAATCTGAGGGTTATTAGTATAGTCAGAAAAGTTAAACTCTCCGTTCATTAAACGGTAGTTTTTTCTTAACGTTAGATTTTGTCTGTACTGAGCAAAAGCAATGTTTGTAAAATAATCAAGAGTTCCCTTGATCCATTGTTCTTTGTTTTTCTCTGTACGGGCTACAAATTGTTCTGGGTAGAAGTACGCATGATTTAGTGGATCTTGGTACTCTTTTAATGCTTCTATAATCATTTTTTATGTTCTAAAGGGTGATGATGTTGTTCTAAATAAAGAGCCTTTTTTATGTGCTCGGAAGTATTCTTTCATTCTAGTGTCTGCGTCTGAGTTTCCTATAATGACCTTTGTATTGAGAGATTTTGCCATAGAAAGGGCTAATCCAAAAGAAACTACTCTATCGACGTTTAACTTAGGGGTAAACTTTAAAAGCTCCTTAAGTAACAGTGGGTCAAGAATTCTAGTAACTCCTAACTTCTCAGAAATTACATTTCCATCCTTATCTCTGTCTATCTCAATTACCTCCGTAAGATACTCAATTATATTAGAAAGTAAATAGTTCTTTATATCTTTTGTCATGTGTATTCCAAAGTCCCTGTTTACAGTAGAGTTTGGATGGATGTCTGTTAGGAATGTAGGCGTTCTCTCAAGTAGTCTACTTCCTTCATTTTTATCTACGCAATGTTGGATAAAACCATAATCCATATTCTCACACAATGTCTTTGCGTTATAATACTTTAGGAGGTTTTTTGTAGTCTCATACCATTGTTCGATCTTTTTAGGACGACCTGTGTAAGCTGCTACTATTATATTTTGCCAACCTTCTCCACTTAAATCATGAACCCTCTTATAAATATAAGTAGATCCAAGAGAAGTAGAGTAGTGTGCTTGTGATTGTTTATAAGGATCCGTTCCTCCGGTATAAAGTCCGTAAGGTGCATCACTCAAAGGGTATTCCCAAATCTGTACACAACCTTCTAAATCATCACTTGGTTTAGTTGGAAAGTTAGAAACTGCTTTCTTCTCTGTAAATTTATGTTTTACTTTTCCATCCGATGCTTGATAAAGTTCTACTACGTCTGGTTGGATATCTTGAGCAGTTATTTTTTGAAGTTGTTCTTGTAAGATGTCAACTGGAAAGATGTTTTGAGAAAGTTCTAAGAAACATTCTTCATGGTTTAGAGGATAGTACATTACCTCTTTAAGATAAGCTTCTAATCCACTTGATTTTTTAGTCTGCTCACGAGACTTTAGAATCATTTCTCTACCCTTTTCCTTATCTGATACCCAAATAGTAATATCATCTAATTCTGAGGGCTTTGAGGCCTCTAAATAAAGACCTAGAGGTTGTGGATCCTTTGGAACTTTTAAAGAACTAGTTCCTGGAACAAACAAACCATATGATTTACCTGTCTCGTTTGCTTCAACAGCTAAGAAATTATAAGCTTCAGGATTACTAAAAAGTTCTTCTAAGTCTCCTGCTTTTGTCATATCTCCTGATGTACCAATTACAATTGGAGAACAACGCCATCCATAAGGACTATCAAAACATGGAACTGTTGCTGCTAGTGCGTTTAGCATGTTTCCTTTTCCCGCTTCTTCTAACATAAAAGAAGAGAGAGTAAGACCTGCAGCTGCCTCTGTATTGTTTCCTTCGTCAAAGTTTCTTACGTGAATCTTTGAGTACTCGTTTCTTGCATTCGTCTTTTTGTCCTTGAATCCTAAGGTTACTTGTCTTTTCCAATCATCTTCAATTCTAGGAAATCTAAAGTATTCAGGTAAGTTTCTTAAGATAAGATCTACTGCTTGAGTTGTGTTGTTTAAATCGGGTTGATTCAAAGCAGAGATTAGATTGTCAGAACTTGGCTGAGTGATTGCCTTATGAGCAATATAAGAAGAAGTTAAAACGGTCTTAGATATACGTCTAGAACCTACTAATACTACTCCTTTCTTTCCTTCTTCATGATTCTCAGCTCTTTGAAATACGTTATCTACTTCTAGATAAGTGTCCCAGAATTGAGGTCTATCTAGCTTTCTGATTGTACGCTTACCTACTAAAGTATCTACGTAAATAGAAGAGTAGTTTAAATGCCAGTAAATAAAAGGCGAAAAATAGATTCCGTTAATAGTTACGCCTTCAGTGATTTTCTTGTCTTCATTTTCCCAAAACGCAGTATATTCCTCTGACGTAATGTCAGGGAGTTCTTTAACGTTAATTAGGAATTCTGGACTAGTAATCATTTAGACAAATTGTTTCATTTTACCGTTGATATCTTGAGAACCTCTAGCTACAGCTTTTTGCTCTTCTTTTTCACGAAGCTTATCTACTACCTCTAATAAAGCGAGATATTCTTTCATGGTATCTCTTAACGACTTAACTTGGGATTCGATTGATGCTATTACCATAGGTATAGCTCCTCCGTTAGCTGTTTGTTTTAACTGAACTCTGTCTTGTAGAGAAGCAATTGGATTAGCATCTATATACTGCCTCCATTCAGCTAATTTTTCTTCAGCCCACTCTAATTCGTCTGTAATGTAAGAGTTTTTCTTAACTGCCATATTTCTCTAGGAATTCTTCTGTAGGTAAGTTCATAACATCCTCAAGCAATCTTGCATAGAAGTGTTCGTCTTTACCATCGTGTTTATATTGATATCCTGCTTTCCAAAATATCTTCCATATCTCAAATACGGTATCTTGGTAAGTAGGTTTATGTTTCTTGGAGGTTGGTTGGTTTTCCATGTACTTATTTTTTAGAAGCCTGTGTGGCTTTAGAAGTCACTTTCAAGTTAGAAAGTGAAGAAGGCATTACGTAGAGTTCTACATAACACTTAGTTCCCGCTTTTCCTCCACAACCGTTTGTGATAGGAGTTGATTTTACATTTGAGTTTTTCATTTTATTGCTTGCCATTTTAATGGTAATTTTTTGTGTGGGTTATTGTTGTTCCATTCTTCTATACCACAATCTGAAGAAAGGGAAGCGACTTTATAGGTTGTAATGCAGCCACATAACGAACAGTGTAACTCTGGTCTGGAAGAGCTGTACTGGTTACCTGTGAGTTGTCTGTACTCCTCAGATGATTGAGCATTGATGGAGTTGTAAGGACAGTCGAGACAAATGTCCATTCTGGTGGAGATAGTTTCTTTTTTCTCATCAGATAAAGTTTTAAATTTGTTGGCTGTTTCATTCTTTACTCCTTCTAATACTTTATCCAAATTCTTCAGTCCTTTCAGACTCAATTGTACATATTCTTTGAACGGGTTCATATAGGTTGGTGATTTTTTCTTTTAAAACTTTTAGTTTTTCAGTTTGTTTGTTGAAGACATGATCATGCATTCCTCCTAGTTCTCTTACTTTATAAAAACGTCTTTCATAACTAGAGACTGCATTTTGTAACTTTTCGTATTTCTTTTTAACGTAGCTCTTATAAATAAAACCTTCGTTTTTTGGTTTTTTTTCTAAATGTGTTAAATCAGAGTAAACTTGCTCGACATAACCTTGTAAGTATCTCATTCCGTTACCAGGATGAAACTTCATTTTTCCTAATCCCTTTAAATTAACTTGAACAGTATCTTTATTGATTATGTCATCAAACGTTTTTTTAAGATACCAGTCATACACAGTACCTACTTGGTCTACTGTATAACCAGTATCTTTTGCAACGTCTGAGTATAATCCGTAAGACCGATACTCAAGTTCTTTAAATTTTATCATCTTAACATTTAAAGTTAAACAGAAGGTTGGTTTTCCTGTTTGCTCTTTTCTTTTACTATGCCTAATACTAAAGTCAAAGAGATTTCATCTGTGTTTGGTGGTAAAATTTTGGGGTTTACTTTATTCTTCTCCAGTACTTTTAGTTTTCTTAAACGGGTAATACCATTAGAGATTACTTGTACTGAAGTATTATTTTTACGAGCTATCTCGTCTTTTACTTCTTTTGATAAGTCACCGTAATAAGAACTGTACGCTAAGATACTTGTGTAAAGATCAGATAAACGATAACCTGCAAATCTTAAGATAATATCTATATATGCTTGGTGGAATTCTACACCTGACTCATACTTACGTGCAATTTTCATAGGGAAATTTTAAAGGATTTTAGGTTGATTTTAAACAAATATAATATTCTAATAAAAAAAGTCAAGTTTAAAGTTAAGTAAATTAATTTTTTTTATTATACGCATATACAGATTAACATTTAAAGTTACACTATAAGTGGATAAATTAAATAGACTTTTTTTTAAATAAGTCTATATTTGTATCAACAGCCACTCTTAATTAATTATGACTATGGAAATTCCTACTAAAGAAGAAGTACTAGAAGCCCTAATAGATGAACTGGCTTACGAAGAAATTAAAATAGGAGGAGACATTAGTTCTTTTCAAGACATACTGTATAAAGCATTTCTTAAATTTATTAAAAGAAAAAAATACAGAGAAGAACTTCTTTACGACTTTATAGAAAGTGTAGCAGATGAAATGTTAGAAGATGAAGAACCTCATCAAATTACAGACATTGCCCACTTAACACAAAAAGGAGTTTCATAACTTATCTATGACTTATCCACAAAATATTAACATCTAGCACCTAGTACTTGACTTCTGACTAATCAGATAGTATATTTGCCGTCGACACCCTTCCTCAAGGATCAGCTGTGAGGGTTTTATTGTAGCAGCTTAGAAGTCGGTTTGTGAGAGTAGCACTAGATGCGAAATTGGTTTTCACCGATAGTGTCAAAAATGACGTTCTTATATCGAAATTAACAGTGCTATGACCTACAAGTATTTGACCGTAGGCAATGAGTGGACAAAACATAGATTTAGCCGTAAAAGACTATCTGGTAAGTTATCAATTAACCTTGATTTCAAGACTACTGTTCTATAAGATATACGTTAAAGAAGATACTGACTTAAGCTTTACTCGCTTATAGGATTAGCAGTCTCCTTCACCCCTCTCGATACAATATGTACGAGAAGAGGGCTATCTCCTGTTTTCTACTAATTACGCTTAGATTTTATCTTTTTTCTTTTTAACAAAAAATACCTAGTAAACTAAGTGTTTTTAAAGAGTTATTAAGAGTCTCCTAACTATGTAGAAGAATCATTCTTCTTTTTGAGAATCTGTGCAACTCCATCAACTACTGTAGCTCCTCCTAAAAGATAAATAAGCGACACTAAGGCATCAATAAACAGTTTTGAAGTAGAAAGGTTATCCGAAGTAAATGAGTGTCTTAAAAAGGCTATACTAAAGCAAATAATTAAGAAAGCCATTAACTGACGTTTAGAAGATGCTTCTCCAGTAGCTCCACTAAAAGTAGACTTAATCCATTTTACTAATCCGTTTTTCATTTGATTTTTTTAAATATTTAAACAAGTCTTTTACTGCCCATATAGTAGGCATCAATCCAAATACACAGTATATAACAATGAATGACACCTCAAAAGAATTTATGAGGCTGGTTTAATACAAATATACAAATTAACTTAAAAAAGTAAAGACTTGTATTTCTCAACTATTCTTCATATATTTGTGCTTATAAATATATCTATAATGAAAACCAATGTAACACTACAATCTGCCGATAGAGAAATCTTCGGCATTAAAGTAAGACAAGAAACCAAGAATCAATTTATGTCTGTAACAGACCTTCAACAAGCTTATGAAGCAGCCAGATGGCAACATGGATGGTCTGAAAGAAGTATTCATACTGTTCTTCAGGCTTCTGGAACGCAAGAAAAAGTGTATCATTTACTTAATGAAAGAAATTTCATAAACTTAGGAATTCCTCAGTTTACCGAACTTGTTGAGAATCAAGGTCTTATAAACGTAATGAAAAACTTAGGAGTTTGGAAAACTACAGGTAGAGGAGAAAATAGAAATGTAATGTGTGATCCTTACATATGGACATTACTTGCTATGGAACTAAATCCTATGCTTTACGCTAAAGTAATTATCTGGTTAACCGACACCCTTATCTTTGACCGTATGGATGCAGGATCTAAATTCCTTCCTATGAACTCAGCCATCTCTCGGAACATAGAAAATCCTGATTACCCTAAGTATGCTCGTGAGATAAACATTAAAGTATTCGGGGAACATATAACAGGAATGAGAAATCTCGCTTCATCAAAAGAACTACGTCTAATAAGCGACATAGAAAACACAGTAACAAAAGCACTAGAGCATAAATGGGTAAAGGTAGAAGAAGAAATCCTTAACCTAATAAAAACCTATTAATACAGTTTAGAATTTTTTCCAACTAGAAAAAGTTTTTTTTCAGCAAGGGGTAAGGCCAAAAGCTTTATCCCTTTTTTTATTTTTTTTCTAACCCCCCTACCCTATTTCTGAAAATTTTTTTTATTTATGGGAGGGTTGTTATTACCACTTTCAGTCACCCCTACGGCCTTTGGGCCTTGGACCTACCCCCTGATTGTGGAAAAACCATTATAAACTATACAGATATGACAAAAGAAACAAACACAGCAGAAAGCATTCAAGAGAATGTTGCTGGCGCAACCCCAACTTTCGTAGTAGACAAAGAGTATGTATTCTCAATGCGTTCATTCAGAATGCGAAACGGATTCACCTTTGCTACTGTATCTTCTCAAGGTAATAAGTTCGAAATCTTGATAGGCAGTTCTTCTGACTACAAGTTTGGCGAACTTATCCAAGCGAAGGCTATGCAGGCTAACTTATACGCTACTTACAAGAACAGCGTAAACGTTAACGGTGTAGACTATCCTCGCTTCTGGGATGTCGGAATCGGTTAATCGAGAGCACCTTCGGGTGCTTTCTTTTTCTTCGATTACTTCTCGGACTCTTCTCGGAGTTATTGGGTGACAAACTTATAAATAAGTTATGTCATAAGTCGCCTATGCGACTATAAACAGCCATTTAGGCATAGGGCGTTACTATTAAGTAGGTATGGAAAAGATAATAAAGAAATATTACTTAGTTGAAGGAAGTAAGCTAGTAAAGTATGAGATAGGTACTAATGGTGTTGATTGTTGGTTTGACACCAATGATGTTAGACAACACAGGTGCTTATCTATTGAAGATTTTGAACTTATTAAGGGGGCTTAATCGCCTCCTTTAAACTTTAATAAAAAGAGTATGGAAACAATAAATACAAAAACAGATTACCAAGTGTTAATTCCTACTGGAAATAACAAATACCCATTTCTTATCAAAACACAAGATGATAGAGGGGTTAATTGTTATTGGTTAGTTGACACAGAAGGTAAATTCACAGGAGATGGATTCGATGATTCTGAAAAAGAAAAAAGGTATCCGCAATTTCTGTCTAACATTTAAGGGGATTAAGTTCCCCTTTCTTATACCTTTATATATAAGGTATACCTTTAAAAAATTAAAAGGGATTTAACGCACTGTCTTTTATTCCCTTAAGCACCTAACCAGTGTATCAAAAGACAACCTTAGACTCTGAGGAACATACTGTGGTGGTATGTCAGTATAGTGAGTTAATGGCTACAAGTGCAGTCACCTAAGCATGTGATTATGAAACTGCTTTCTTTTCTACCTCTTCAAGTACTCTCTCTATTCCATTTAAGAAGGTGTGATAACGAGTAGAATTTCTTAAAGAGTTTCCATTAGAATATTCAAACATTTCTGCAAGTACATTTGCATTTAGTTTGTATTTCTTAATTAATGGACGTGAATTTGTCTTTTTTAATGCGATTTTCTTCATAACTTTGTCTTATATCAGCGATAACTGATACAAAGATACATTTATTAAGGAAAAAATGCAACTGAAGGATGGAAATTCAACCCCATAACCTCTTAACTATGGGTTAAAAGTAGGTAATTAAGGGTAAAAAATCGGGAAATATATAGCTAAAGACTAGGACTGACTTAAAAACACTCTATCCTTATCCTTGTTATTGTTCTTCTCTATTACTCTTATCCTTCTCTCTTTGTATTTTACAGTAAAAAAGGTTATGCGAAATATTCAAAAAAATTTAAATAGATATATGAAAACAGTAACAACTGCTCCGAATCAAGTCTTTGTAAATAAGTATTGTCTATACTTAAATACATTTGACAACACAATGGTTATCCTAACTGAAGACTTCTCTGATTTGTTTGAAAGAACTCTTACAAGTATGGGATCAGCTCCTAAGCTTATTGCACAATCTCACATATTAAGCGATTTGCAATTTAAGGCTGTAGAGGTTGGAATTAATCCTTATTTAATAACTGATCTCAATGTTTAATCTTGAGTACTGTGTCTTCTGTTCTATTGTAGGAATAGGAGACACTTTCATGGTTATGCGAATTATCTAAAAAAATTTAACAAATGAAATATATATTATTAGCAACATTGTTATGCGGAATGTTTAGCAGTTGCACAGAAAACTTGAGTGGTCAAAGAAAGCCTAATGTAGATTCAGAAATTAATACATGGATTATAAAACGATTTATGTTTGAAGGTCATCAGTACTTACGTTATACTAATGGAGGTCTTATTCATAGTGAGTCTTGTAAATGTAAAACAAGTAAGCTATGATTATATCTAGAAATTTAATCGGTGAATTTATTCCCTACGTTAAAGGAGATTCGTTTCAAGAAACAGTTAAAAATGCTGAAGCTTGTGCGTTTATTGCTCTTGATTATTTAATAAGAGAGGCAGAGGATGTAGCAAAAGCTAATGAGTATATGGAAATTGCTAAAAAAATTGCCAATAATAAATTATGAAACCATTTGATTTAGATAAAGCATTAGCTGGTGAACCACTAGTTTGTAGAAATGGAAAACCAGTTACTCAGTTTGTAGAATTTAAAAATACAGAAGCTATTCATTGTTTGGTTGGGGTATGCGATGATATGATAATGCATTGGACTATTAATGGGTTTTGTCATACTGCTGATGGTCTTAAACCAAGTGAATGGGATTTATTTATAGCATCTGAAAAAAAATCTATTTGGATAAATGTTTATGAAGGTAACTTTAGCAAACAACTTTGTGTAGTAGCACATTGTAGTTTAGAACAAGCTATTGAACACAAATCTCCACAGAATGGATTTGATTACATTAAAACAGTAGAAATAACTAACGAGCCATGATTACGTTAATAACAATTTTAGTTTTATTATGCTTAAGGTTAGTGTATAATTGCTACAAAGATGAATTTAATCCAGGTGCTAAAATTGTCCACGATATTTTTATATGGGTTCATGTTATGTGCGTAGCAATTTTAGTTGTAACTGGACTTTTAATTTGTCTCTTTTTAGTATGCTTACTTATAAAATCTATTGTTATTTATTTACCTTAATTAACAGACTATGAAAAAATATACATTCCCTCATTTTATGCGAGTTTACGCTTTGGTAACTTGCTTAGCATTGATTCCTGTCTTAATTGACAGACTTCCTGAAGTAGATTTTGGTACTCAAGTGTGTATGACTCTTATATGGAGTATGACTCTTGTTACTTTTGTTCTTATGCATCGTATCATTAATCTAAAAGAATCGTGAATAAAGATTTAGAAGTGTTTCAACTTAGATTTCGTATAACTGGTCTTTTAGTTATGCTAGAAGTTTTTGATGCAAGGCATAAAACCGCTTACAATGACAATAAAATGTCTATTGAAGAATTTACAGAAGCTATGTTACAAACTTCTCAATGTAGAAGTAACATGACTGAAGTATTTGATCACCTTCACTTATTATCTCTAGAACAGATAATAAGTCTTTCAAAAGAGTTAGATATTTTATTCTAACTCTCTAAATGGCCCTTTCGTCTAAGGTTAGGAATGTAATTCAGCATGACAATTAGCACAAACTAGAATACATTTATCGAGTTCTTGTGTAACTTTTTCTGACAATATAAAACTTTTATATTTTGATATTGCAAAAGATTTTTGTTTTGGATCTAAATGATGAAAATGTAAAGCACGGTTACATTTATTGTATCCACACTTAGCACAACAATTTCCTTTATATGTTAAGCACAATTCTTTAAATTTTCTTTTTCTGTCTATACATAAGTTAGTAGTACAAATTTTACAGTAAATCATTTTACCTTTACTTATATAAAATTCTGAAAAAGGTTTATAAATCTTACAATGAGGACAACACTTTTCTGTTTTATTCGTTTTAATATTTTTAAAGTATATACCTTGTTTTATACATCTACTTTTAAGAGTAGTTACAGGCAAATTAAGTTTTTCTGCAATTTCGATATAAGAATACCCTTTTTTAATACATTCAATCACTAAATCAAAATTCATCGTCTATTTATTAATATTACAAATATAATACAATTAGACGAAATTGTCAACTAATCTTTAATTGGCCCGTTCGTATAGTGGTTAGTACGTCAGATCTTCTATCTGAAAACAGAAGTTCGAATCTTCTACGGGTTACCAAACAATTAATATACAAATAGATATGAAAATTTTAAAACTATTAAAAACGTTTGTAAAGGTAGGAATTATTATATTCTTGCCTTTGGTGTTCTCAGTGATTATTTCACTTTTATGTTTTCTTAGTATTTCACTTGTTATGTGGATAGAAGGAAACAACTTTTATGCGAGTTTTTTGCTAGTTAGTCAAGAAACAGGTGTGTATATAATGTGGTTCGGAATAGGACTCTTTATTATGTTTTGGAATTTTGTAGTAAATATAAAATAATGGAAGAGTTATTATTAGAATTTCTAACTGAAGAGATATTTCAAGCAGAACAAGAGTTGTTAATGTTTGATAAATCTAACTTAGACTCAGGCGATGCAAACTGGGTAAAGGACCAAGAAAGATACATCAAGAGTTTAAAAGAAAAAATTTCTAAACTACAAGAGGGTTTTAATTAACCCTCTTTAACTTAAAATTATGAACATTAGAGAAATTAAATTAGAAACAGTCTCTTTAGAAAACAAAAGAAAATTCTGTAAAGAACTTGTTATGAGTTACTTAACAGAGAAAGAATGGGAAGAAGTTAAAACTGAATTCCAAAAAGATTTAAATAATTCTACTAACGAATCAATCAATTTACTACTACGAGCTAAAAATGTTTTTGGTGTTCTTGTGTGTATGGGAGGTTATAACTTGGATCGTTCTGAAAAGTATAGGTTTATGCTTACTAGGTTTAAAGATGATGGCTTTGAAGAAGCGGATTATTTGGCTAAAAAATACTTAAATTATGAAAGATAGAATTATAGACTGTATATGCGAAATTATTAAAGCATATTCTCTAGAATCTGAATGGACTCCTGAAATAGAAACAGAAATAAGAAAAATAAGTAGATTTTCTGTAGATGGACTTTTAGTAATGTTAGATACTTATAGTTTTCCTTCTCATCTTTTGTTTCGATTAAACATAAATATTACAGATGAATATAGTCAAAATCTTTACGATAGATTTAGTACAAACATTTATATTAGGAAAGATATTATAAAAAAATATAACTTATGAGAGTAATATTAAATTTTCCCGACACAGAATCTCCTACAGAAGCTTTAGAGTTTATAACAAACTTAACCAAACAATACTGTTTAAAGGCTGAATGGAAGAAACTAGAGCCATTGTTTACTAAATGTTATAATATAGAACGTGTGAAGCATAGATTACAAGATATGTCTAACACCTATCAAGAATGTGCTCTTGTGATAAAAATACTAAATGACATTTATATGAACTATCATTGGGGAACTGAAGGGTTAGCAAGAGACATAGCTATTAGAATAGCTGATAGATGCGGTTGTATGTCTTCTTATACGTTTTAGTGATACTAATCTCGTTGAATTTATAAACTTATGAACAAATTAGAACAAAAAGAAATAGAATTAATACAATCCTACTTAACTCAAGAAGAAGCGAAAACTATAATCCCTCAATACAAGGAAAACTTTAACTCAGATTTTAGAGAACATAATGCTTTCAAGTTTAATCCTTTTGATTGCTTAAATTTTGCCTTTCATTGGCAATATACTCCTCAAGGATTTGATTATTGGTTCAGAGTTCATCAACTTTTAAAAGAAAGGTATTACGACGGAATATGATAAGTAAAGAGCTATTAGAAAGACTTCAGTCTTATCTAACAAAGGAAGAAGCAGAATCTGCTATTCCTCAATTTAAAAAACAATATGATCCTGAATTTGGAGTCATAAAACAAGGCAGTAAAGCAAGCGATATATTGCTTGGTGGATTTGATTGGGACTTATCAGAAGAAGGAATAGAATATTGGGACAATTTATATTGTCTTGTAAAACAAAGAGAAAACAATTAAAATATGAAAGATAGATTTGAATCTAAAAAAATGGAAGTAAAAGTATTATCTATAGTATTAGGTATATCTTCCGCTTGTTTAATGGTATCTACAATAAATACTACTAGTGACCACACTAAAGGAGCAAGTATGATACTTGCTTTTATTGGAATTATGGGATTATTTGTTTCAGGGGTATATTATCTAACTAACAATGATTAAAGGCAGAATTCCACTCGACCTACATAGAGGATGTCCTATTAAGGGCAGAGTCTATCAAAATGACGTTTTAACAGCAGTATTAATTAAAGATGGATCTCAGATACGTAAAGTATCAGTTCGTCCCTTAAAATAGGCTTAAAATGCATTATTTCTAATTAAAATATTCAATCATTTAATTTAACAATTAACAATTTAAAAAACTAAAAGAAAATTAAAAAAAAATTATGAACAATCAAAATCAAGCGAAAGCAATTTATGCTTTCAGAAACAACGGAACAAAAGCACCTATTTCAGTAATGTTTGAAATGGAAACAACTCAATCAGGTAGTAGCGTACACAATCGTATGATTTCTAGAGCATTAGGTAATCCTAATAAGTCTAGATTGACTACTTTGTTGAGTTACACAGAAGAACAATTTGACCTAGACTTTAATGTTAAAGGCATTACTGCCGATGACATTAAAACAGGTTACAAAGGTATGGACGGTCAAGTTATTGCTATGCCATTAAACTTTACAACTGAAGATTTGTTTGGTGAAGCTATGGGTCTTCGTAGAATTGACACTACAGACACAGAAGCAGTTACTAATGAGAAAGGCAAATTAAAGCTTCAGTGGTCTGTTAAGAAAGTTAACGGTCAAGAATTAACGCATGAAGGTGCTTTGATCTATACTACTGTTGAGTTTTGTGAAGTAGGCGAAGAATCTATTCGCTTAAAACAAGACCAAGACTTATCTACAAGAAAAGTAGAAGAGAACATTCCTCAAGCTTCTAAAGTAACAGCACCATTTTAATAATTAGGGAGTAGAAATACTCCCTTTAATCAATTTAAAAAACTAAATCATGACAAAAACCAAGACCGCAAAAAAAATCGAAGAAATCAAAAAAGAACTAGAATTAACTGGTAGAGCAAGCCTTAAAAATATGAAATGGCTTAAAAAAAATGAAAGTATTAAAGTACTTGCAGGAATTAACAGAGGTATTATTCCAGCACATGTAATTAAAGTTTGTTTCTCTATTCGTAAATATGGAATGCTTAGACCTATTATTGCAGTTGAAACTGCTTTATTTTCAGGCAAAAAAGAACTTTATATAATAGATGGACAACACGCTTATCATGCCTGTTTAAGTTTAGGCAATGAAATTCCTTATGTTGTAATTAACAATTTAGATACTGTTGAAGAAATTATTGCTTGTATTGCTGCTTTCAATGCATCTTCTAAATCTTGGAGTACTTTTGATTATGTTTATGCTTGGGCTTCTATTAGAGAAGATTATCGTCAATTAAATCAATTGTATCAGCAATTTGATTTAGATTTTGATACTATTCTTACTGCAGCAACTGAAGCAGATGGTGGTACTTCTGTAAAGAAATTAAAAAGAGGCGAATTTGTACTTGAAAATTACGAAAAAGCACATTTAGTGTGTCAACGTATTGCAGATGTATTTGAAATTATTCCTCGTTTAGACAGATTTTCTAACAGAACATTGACTCGTGCTTGTGCAAGTATTTTTAAGAAAAATTCTTATACACAAGCTAAACATGTTAAATTATTAGCTTATATGGCTGAACACGCTGAACAACTTAAGTTTGTAACTTCAGATAGTAATACTATCAAAGAGTTTTTAAGCCAAGTTATCTAAATTTTTACTATCTTTGTAAACATATTAGTCAAATAGCTTAAAGTAAAGCCTCATCATTGTAGGTGAGAGATACAGGAACAGATCCTGTCCTAACTACTAAAAAATAAATAAATGATAAAGTGTACTGATAAAGGGAAATGGACTTGCATCAATAGATCAGGTGTACCAAAAAAGTCATATGGCAATTCTGATGCTGCAATTAGTACTGCAAAATTAGTTAATGAACACGACTCAAAAAAAACAACAAAATTAGTAGCATATAAATGTACACATTGTTACAAATACCACTTACTAACTGTTAATAAAAAATAAAATATAGTCAGGTGGTGTAATGGTAGCAGTTCCAACGTCCACAAAACTAGGAAGAGTACAGGTTCAAGTCCTGTCCTGACTACACTTACAGTGCTGTTGAATTTGATAGTATCGAATTTAAACTGTTGACAGCTTGGAAAGACAAGCAATAACAGAGAGTGGCGGAAGGTTAGGGATATCCCTGACGTGGTAGACGCTAAGAGATAAGGTAATTGTCATCGTGGGTGTGGAATGAAAAGAGCCCATACTTACCTTTCTTGGAAATCCACATTGAAGGTTCGAGTCCTTCCTCTCTGGCAACATGATAATACATTTTAAAACAATCGTACTCGTAATCCTAGCTTTGACTATTGCTGGATTCTTATTAGTGAAATTTGTAAAATTTGCTAAAAAAGCTAAAAAAGAAATGATGGATGAATTTATTGAAGATACAAAGGGGCAATAGTGTCCCTCTGTATACCAAATATCAGTTTAAACCTGACAAATGAACTATACAATAACAGTATTATATGGCAATTATGAGCTTACATATTTAGCACATAGATAAAAGAATACATTTTATTATGACTACAACAGTCCTGTAGGATGTTCTACAATAAACATTAGTAATAAAAACTTAATAAGATATTTAAAAAAGAAGTAGTGAAGCTGTATTAGTATTTAGTAGGTTAAAGCATGAAAAAGGGTTTAAAGTAATGCGATTGCAAGCCATTGATACTAACAGAAACCCTGCTCAAACTTAAAGAAGGAATTTACTTTAAGTCCCTGAAAGACCCGAAGCTTCTTTTTTAATTGGTACAGTGGCGGAATGGTAGACGCTAATGGGTTGCTCCCATCTGATAAGTGAGGAATTAATATACACTACGAAGAGGTATGAGGTGGTAACACCTTAAAGATGGGACTAACAAACAGCCCATACGAAAGGATTAATTTCCATATAAAGAAAACCCGTAGACAGTCCTTATTAATGAGTAACTTAATACAGGTTCGAATCCTGTCTGTACCGCAAAGGTTAACCAATATTAACCCGAACCATATAGGGGTTCAAACTATTAGTACATCGTTATGTTTATTATTCATTTTATACAAAAAAACAAGTATTGGATTGTTTTTTAACTACTAAGAGGATAGTCTCTTCTTAGTAGTGCGAGCCCTCGTACAAAGGGACGTTTTCATATCTGTTAGAATAAGAGGCTTGTACGGGCCTCTTTTTCGTTTAACAGACTAATTAAGCACAAATTAAACAGAATATATATGAGACCAAGAAAATTTACCAAAGTGGATTTTAGCCACACAAGAGCTTTCCGTATGGAAAGAGAATTACTTGCAAGAAATTATGAGCAGATTAAAAACAAAAAAGATGCTATGATTGCTTGGGAGGTAAGAAGAATGTTTGGTTCTTTAGGTGTTAATCCTATTGAACAAAAGATTCCAAAAGAGGCATTAGGCGTAAACTTTGCTCCAGTCAAAGACATTAAAATGACTGTAAAAAAGACAAAAGTATCGCCTACAACTAAAACTCTAGTAAAAAATGCAATGATGCCAGCTACCTTAATAGGTTCTGACTTTGTTAAAGAAACATTATTTATTAGAGAAACACATCAAGCAATCGACTGGGATAACTACGGAAGTAGAAAAAGACCAGAAGAAGTATTTGAGAGTCTAAGAGAATGTTACATTATCTAATTATGGGGGAGAAATCTCCCTTTAACTTAACAATTAAAAATTTATGAAAATAAAAAAAATAGGCGTAACTACAGGAGAACCTTTTGCTGAAACAGGATGTATTATTCTTAAAGGAGATACAAGTTTTTACAAAATGTACACAAAAAGAGGATACTGGAGTAATCAAGCAAGTAGCTATGAAAAAGGTTTACGTCAAGCTACTTTAGCAGAGATTGAATCTGATTGGACTGAAATCAAAGATCAATGGGATCCTCAACCAGGAGATTTAGTACGTATAACTTCATCAGCATATAAACATACAGATGATTTTGTTATTAAAGGACAAAGAGGTCTTCCTGTTGGTTATTGGAGTGTAAGTTATTTAGATGGAAATGCTTACACTAATTTTAATAAAAATCAAATGGTTCTTAGTCCTAATCATGGTTGGGAAGCGAATTCTACGCCTGAAGCTATTACAGAGCCTCAGCCTAGATGGAAAGTAGGCGATTACGTTACTTATAAAGCCGAAAAAGATTGTAAAGATCAACAGTATCACTTTGCAGGAATTTGTCAAGGAGGATATAAAGGAGAAATTACAGGTTATGGGATTTATAAAGAAGAATTTAATTGTTTTTCTTTACACGTAACGACTAGGATTGGATATGATTTTAATATGCTAGAATCTGAGTTTGAAGAATGGGATACTCGTAATTTTCAGAATAATGTT
>Ga0114958_10000771_pt1 | contig 26879 bp, 36 predicted proteins | sample C_130208_EF_Meta_FD_89577 | JGI IMG/M metagenome (GOLD analysis project Ga0114958, IMG submission 89577) | Freshwater microbial communities from Lake Croche, Canada to study carbon cycling - C_130208_EF_MetaG | ecosystem: Environmental > Aquatic > Freshwater > Lake | place: Lake Croche, Canada... | reverse complement strand
GCTTGCTTCTCGCGTCCCGCTTGCTTCTCGCGTCCCGCTTGAGGAACGCTTGAAAATTGAAAGGACCTTTTTCACTTTTTGAATATAAAGATGTCATACCCTGTTGGAACCATTATCCGTATAAAATCCGAACCCGAATCAACCATTATCGTACTCAGAGATGGAGATGTCCTTGAATTACGTCGTGGAAAGAGCACAACAGGATTTCAACCCAATACCTGGCAGTCTGTTGATGAATGGCGTTCTTCTATTTCTGAAGATGCTGTCCTCGAAATAGAATCACGATTTCTTTCCGAAATTGCCGAACCCGATACATTTACCAAACGTGTCTGTGAAACCTTTGGTAAACTCTATATCAAATCAACATGTCAAAACCAACCCACTCTTGCCGAACGAATTACTAAAAAGAAGCAGGAGATTGATAACTTCCTACATCATTACCCAACTTTGGTTCAACCCCATACTCCCGTAACTATCTCCACAGGACCTCTACAAACTCTCTCATGCCTTCAATCCGAACTTCACAGATACGAGAATGAACTCAATACCAATCCCTCAAAGGAGCATGAGCGAGAATACAAACCAAATCCTTCAAGTAACCTCTTTCTAATTTCTGAAGGGCAGAAACACGTTCTTCATTATCATGCCAGCCACAAGTATATTTCTGTCAGCGATGGGAAAGAGCCACTTTCAAACTTTATTGGGAAAACCCCACTCCTTGTTGAATATTCAAGAGGCACTTTCCCTATTCATGACCTATTTGCCGATATCATACCTTTTGAACCCGCCCAACCCTCCTCATACTTTTACCCACCCCCCTCCGTGCCTGTGCCAGAGCCTGTGCCAGAGCCTGTTCCAGAGCCTGTGCCAGAGCCTGTTCCAGAGTCTGTGCCAGAGTCCGTACCAGAAGCCAGTCCAGTGCCAGTTGCCCCAACAGTCATACGGAACGCAGAAAAGGCAGAAAAGGCAGAACCCGTTCCTATTATTGAACCATCACAGTATTCATGCTTTCTTTGCTAGAAACCAAATACCCAATAAATACCCTATAAGGATTTCAAACATCTTGAGCCCTGTGTGTTGAAGAGAATTCCCTTTTTCAATACGACCCTGAAACACAAAAAACCGGATATCCCAGAAATATTGTAAAAGTTGATAAGCGACCGCTAAAAAGAGAATAGCCGGATACTGTGATCCAATGAATCCCAGAAGAACATGTGTAACGGCATAAATCTGTGGACGTTCAAAGAGGGCCATTAGCTATTTAGTGCTCTATAAAAAACAATGAAATATATCAGCATCTCCTTCACGAACTGAAATAAACTCTGTATAGTCTTCATTAAAATGCAAATAATGGCTATAAATCGACCATGATGCTTTTACTAGATATGTATCTATAATTTCATACGTTCCACCCACCCATATTGTATATAGTTTACAATTATCTTCAAATCTAATGTTTCCTTTTCCCCATGTATAGGTTTTATTCACAATCTTTGAGTTATCTACATCTAGAGTATTCATTAAATTAATTGGATTGTCTACTATAGACTTATAGTTTTTCAGAATATCAGAAAGATATGTTTTCATACGACTGAATTTATTATAGAAGTTGCCAATTGGCCAAGAGAAATGGCATATACTCTGTGTCTCATATGTCGTCGGACTCGTTACAACACGCTCAGAACTGTTCAGATTATGAACATATGTAATTAACATCTTGTTATCGCAAAGATTTTTGGTAATTGCGTGATAATTAATAAAGGGTTGATCAGCACATGCTGGAACCGGTAAGCCTTGTTCTGTATATGTTGTTACATGGTCACGAATTTCTTGAAAAAGACCTTTGATGATGTGACACTTCTTAAAAAGAAGCACGCCACTATTCATCCCAGAAGTATTTGGATTCTTTGAATCCTTTGAATCCTTTGAATCCTTTTCTGTAAAGAATTGACTTCCAAAATTCGGCATACCAATGGTTCCTTCTTCAAGGGCATAGAGTTTCTCTTCCAGATTTTCTCGAAAAACATTTGCCAAATCCCCCTTCACAAGGATATCTGTATCCAGATACAGGATTTTTTCATATTGCTCAATCTCTGGATAATCGAAAATAAACAGACGCGCACACGCCGCTTGAAACAATGTCTTGAAATCAAAACAATGAATCTTTACATGAAATGGTAATTTCTTTGTAAAATTCTCTACCAATGGCTGAAATTCTGGATTCGTGAAAACAAGAAAGTCCATCTTCTTTGTTGAAAATACATTGATACTTGCGAAAAGTAGTTTCAAAAGTTCAATATAATCCTTGTTGTAAAATACACAACAATATACAAGATTCTTATTTGGTTGTGTTTGTTCTTTTTGTTCTATGAAACGACACGACATTTTTGAATATTCTGAAGAGGGATTTGTATAATAGATACGATTAATAGACCCCTTTGTGAAACAATCCAATGCCGATCCAGTATCTAGGTATGTATTTGATGGATTTGCTTTCATACATAGAGGAATCCAGACTTTACTCAGAGGGCCTGCCGAAAAACAGAATAATCCTTTCTTATCCTTGATAAAGTTTAAGAGGCGTTCCGTTTCCGCTGTACCCTCTGTATCCCATACATTCACGAGTGTAGGAGAAATAAGAAATCTATCAAGAATCTTCAACTCGGATTCATTTTTACCAGATGTAATCATATAGATACCTTTATCATACGACTTGATAAAGTTTGTAAAGAGAGCCCAATTCGAATTCATAAAGAGATTAGCATACGTACGCTGTGCCAAAGGAACTCCAAACGTATTTATATAATCATTGTATATAGTTTGCGTACAATTCCATTTTAGACTGCATGTGTTACAGGGTATACCAATGTAGAGATTTGTATCCACGGTTTGTACTGCCTCTAGAAGCTCTTTTTGAAGCTTGCCACCGCTTGTAAAAGTCCATTTATCACAATTCGTCAATGTCTCGCCTTTTAAAACCCTGTGCTCACCATCGCTCGGTCTTATAAGACCGAAAGGTGTTCCTTCTTGTATTTTTTCAAGAATTGTTTCCAGATGTTGTTGCATTGTTCCTGTCAAGCGTTGATTTTTCTTTTCAGGGTTCCTTTGTATATTCTGATTTTTCGAAAACTGACCCGTCTCATTGAGTGCGTAGGCGTTCTTACCCTCCTTCTCCCAGTGCTGTTTTCCAATATGAATACTATAAATAGAATTGAAAAAGGCTGTCTTGTAACCCGCGGCATTATACTTATTGGCATAATCTCGTTCAAAGAATGTATTAGTACTATCATAGTTTCCGAGTTCCAATATTTTTGAAACGCGGGTCATAGAAGGCTGTAGAGAATAGTGTGGCCAATAAGCGCAATTTCGCCCCACCTTTATCTCCTTCATTTCATGTTTGACGAGACCTGGTTCAAGAGTTGCGCCTCCCACAAGTTCCATCTGAGGATACAGAATTCCATAATTACGATTGAAAACGACTTGATGAATATTGTGTTCCTCATATTTATCCAAGGCTGCCTTTGCACGCTGTACATAATTTTCTGGACGAATATAGACCCAATCATCCTCCAAATGAATCCAGTATTTCGGCTTGACTTCTTGTAGTTTCTTCCAAATGATATTCATACTCTCACGATGCCCCTTTTCTTCCGGTGTTTTCATGTAATAGTCGAAAAAGGGATAACTCGTTTGCATAAGGGTGCGCTCCTCCTGACTCGAATTATCATCCACACAGAAAAAGTAATCCACGCTTTGAAGGTCCGTCCAATTTCTTAGAATCGAATTCATCGTCTGCTCAAACAAATCGAACCGTTTGCATGTTGTCACTGTAAACATTATTTGAGGGGTTCTACGTGTGAGTGTGGGCACCACGGATAGTGCGGTCAAACAAGGACGAAGTTTTGTAATAATATTCTCTATTGTTTTATAATGGTCTGTTGTAAACTGAAGTCCCTTTTCACGCAGAGCATCCACATAGGATAACAGATTCGAGAGAAGTTCGAGGTCCTGTGGAAATGCTTCTACAGCAAACTGGAGATTTGTGAAGAGATTTGTATACCACCACTGACCCGCGTGTAAATAACGTATTTTCGAAATCATTCGATACATCTGAATCATCGTATCCATTTTCTTACAACGTTCCGCGACAATAATCATATAATATGGAAAATAGAAGTCATATTCTTCTTTCTTCGTGAATAAGTGTTTGGATACTTCATCCTTGAGGTACTCATTTTCATAGTATTTCTGAACGAGCGTATAATACATATACGCTATATCCACCATATTGTTCACACAATAATACTTTACAAGACGATAAATACACTCAATACGAGTATTACAATACTTATAGGATTCCACGAGATATGAAAGTCCTAATTCTGCCTTACCTTGTTGCTCATACATACTATAAATCTCAAAGCAGGATACATACTTTTCTTGAATCCATGTATTTGTTGTGAGGGTTTTCTTATACCACTCAATGGCTTTATCAAAAATATTAGCACTATTGTAACTCTGAGCACAATAAAACACATAACGTCCATTGGGGTTCTTTTCTTCAACACTTTTCTCGTAGCCCTTCTCCAGAACAAGAGCATCATTCAAATACTTGTTCGGATCCTTATTACGCGCTCCTTTACGCCCTGAAACAAAGTAATAGTCTCCTCTCACATTTACAGGTGGCCCTACAGTTTCTGTGCACGCAGGATACTCATGAAGAACACCCACATACTTCCACTTTTTACGATTATTAAAGAGTTGGCATCGCGAATATCGAAATCCTGATTCATTGCCAAACGTAAACATGTAGGAATCTGCTATTAAAGGTTCTGGTGTTCGAAATGAACCCCGTATTTCATCATCGGCATCCCACACAAATACATAATCCGTCTTATTATAAGCTCGCTCAAATGCCACTGTCCGATTATAACCAAAATCCTTCCACGGTGTCTCGTCCAATTCACCCGGAATTCCATGCTCTTTGAAAAAATCCTTTATCAATTCTCTTGTATTATCTGTGGAACCTGTATCACTAATTACCCAATAATCAAATGTCATGTAGGATAAAAGATGTTTCAGAGTATCCACAATAATATGCGATTCATTCTTCACAATCATATTCAGACATATTGTCTTCTTTACTGCCTTTAAAGAATCTGACATCTACAATATTCCATGAGAACTCTTTACACGGGATTTCCGCATTTCTTTACCGCGTTTAAATGCGGATCTCGATATCCCGCCCTCCACCAGAATGGATTATACATACGCCTTGGAAGATTCTATTGAGGAACGTGTGAATGGTCGTATGAAATTAACAATCACACATCTGGACAATCAACTCACGTGGACCACCGGTGTGACAGCATTTGGTATTGTTGACCAAAATCCTGATCTCAAAGATAAAAAGATGAAGAAGGAAGAAGTACTTGAACTCTTTTCCGATCTTCTTTTCAAGGCCTTCACAGGTCACCGTGATGTATCTGTAACAATTGTAAACAGTGGTACGAGTTCCATCACTCTATCTATCAAACAGGTGAACCCGAATATAGTATTCTCTACCACCCTTATCTTTGCCACCTATACAAATATTACTGGAATCCTCGATGAGTTCCGTGATGTTCTTCGTACCCGTTTCGGAGCCATGGAGACAAAGGTTGAAGAACTCCTAAAGCGTTTAACGACCCTTGAGGAAATGAATTCAAAAATGATGAAAATTACAGATATTGTGAAGGATGTAAACAGTGATGTAGTATAAAATTGAAGTAACCGTGTGTCCAAATAAGGGCATACAAACATGGTATCTCAGATTGAAGGTGATAAACTATGTATTCTATTGTCAAAAGGTTCTTTCTCACTTTCTGAAGAATGTGAGAAAGAATATAGAAAACGTGCTGGAATTGATGCCAATGTTCAGGAACGTCTCTTGATTCCATTTCGGTTTGACCCAGATACTCCTCCAGGACCCGTGAACATTCGTATTGACCCCGTTCTCTTTACCTTATATCGCGAGAAAGGAAGTCAATGGTGTTCAGGATCAGATTCTGTAGTTGGAACACGCAAGTGTTCCAAAATATCGGGACCTGATACGAATACATCTATCGGCTCTGATAGATGTTCAGGAGGCAAACTCTTTCTCGCATGTGTTCCCTCGTATTTCTCTGAATATTTTGAGATTTCTGTCGAGGACAATATTGAAATAATTTCCATCGATTTACAGAATCTTCTTGAAAATATCCTTGAGGGGTTTATTTCTTCTACAAAAGAGTATACAACGGACGTTCGTGAGACTTCTGAAATTATACTTGCTAAACATATAAAATCGTTAGAAGAACATTATACCATTCTACGCCAATCAGAAAAAAATATCCTTCCCTATTCAGAATATGTAAATGTTCTTGAGAAGAAATGGAATGCTACGAGGGATGCTGTGATTGCGAAAACCACAGTTGAATCTGGTTGGTCGGTTGTAAAGAAACGAACATCAAATAATGATAAATATAAAAAAGAGTTAAATCCAATCATCCCTTGTAAACCCTCCATCAATCCATTCAGTTACTTGTATGACGACAACTAAAAATTGAATACAAGCACAACCTTTTTTACTAGTAACACTATGGAACCCCTCTCTATCGTAAATATCCTTCGAGACTTAGTTCATACAAAATCCTTTGAAAAATTTCAAGATAAACGTTACTTTGACTATATACATAGCGTCATCATTAAAAAAGAACAACGTGTCGTATGTACAGAAAAATTCACCTGGGTTCTAGAAGATGGCAAACGTGTTCTTCGAAAGACGTTTGGTGATACTACAAAAACATTCTATATAAAAGATAAACTTGCGAGCGCAGTACTTCGAGGAGAAATAGAGACTGCTTCTCGTAATGTTATTACAGAAATTGTTGAATCCCCCACTATTTGGACATATAAGAACGTGGTTGAAATATGGGAACGATTGTCTCTCACCTCTTCTTGGTTAGGCTTGAATTGTTCCTTACTTGATCGTCACATGACGGACGTCATGCCCACCGACGAAATACTTCTCCACGAATTTACCCAACAACTCATTTACCCCCTTCTTCAAACATTCCTACTTTCATGCCGACCTGATGACCTTGAACACTGGATTCGATTTATTAACAAACCCTTCTTTCACTGGAATGGTCGCTTTACAAAGGAGGTAGAACCACATCTCATGCCTATACTCGAAGATCTTTTATCATTACTCAAAAATTCCTCCAATATTTACCTAACCCATAGAGACTATTGTTACTGGAAAGATATTTCTAACATCATGCGACTAGAAGATACCAGGAATACCATTATGAAACGCGTCATCGAGAATCTCTGGGACAATGTCTTTCAAGACACATTCTCTGAAATATTATCACACTATCCTCTATTCGAAGATAGGAATGTTGTACATTCTCTCTTATTAACTTTACCCGTAAACCTCAAAGAGTGTTATACAAAACGTATCGAAGAAATTATTATCAAAAAGCAGAAACAGGAGGCCTCCATTGACAAAATTATTGAAAATTACCATATCTATTATCTGGATAATCATATACTTATCTTCCACGATGCCATTAAAAATGCTTACACGACTCTCTTGAGCGACAAAAAGATTCTTGATGATTACATACTCTACCTTGACAAGACATTGCGTGACCAGAAAATCAGTATGGGTCAGAAAATACATTTGTTGTACAATGCTGTAGGTCTTATTGTATACATAAAAGACAAGGATATATTTCTTAACTCTTACCAAAAGAAAATGGCGCAACGGCTTCTCGCATCGCCCTTTGAAACTGAGGCTGAATCCTTTGCAATCGAATTTCTGAAATCAGAGATTGGAATAAGCGCTGTAAATCGTATTCAAACCATGTACAAGGATTCTATAAAACCTGTAACGAATGTGTTTATCAATCACACATTGCGTACACTCAATTATATCTCTTGGTCCGAAAATCTCTTGTCGATTCCTGACTGGAAAATACCTGATGCCCTTGCTCCTATTGCTGACGTCTTTCTATCAAAGGAAAATGCGTCCAAGAAACTTACTTGGCTACCTGCCCACGATACTCTTACACTTCAAACGACTTTTGCTGGAAAACCCTATACACTTGTCATGACCAGTATTCAAGCCTCCGTACTTATGCTCTTTGATGACGGTGTTCAACTTTTGGAAGCCGATATACAAGAAAAGACGGGCATTCCTTCCTATGCCATGAAATCTGTGCTCCATTCCATCGTGTCGAGTCGTGTTCCCCTGCTCGATGTTACTGGGGGTGTCTATAAACTTGTGGAAAAACCGAGGACAAATCTCCTTTGTATTAAACTTCCTCGACCACAAGTTGTCCAAGCCCCTGACCGTCGTGTAGTGGCAGATGTACAAGTCGAGCGCGAATATTCCACCGATAGTGCCATTGTGCGAATTATGAAGAGCCGAAAACGCGCTGCCTATACCGATGTACAGATGGAAGTGGTGAAACAACTCTCCCATCTGTTTGTACCTGATGTGCCCTTGATCAAACGGCGCATCGAGAGCCTTATCGACCGCGACTATATCGAACGCGACGACGACGTTTCGTACTTGCTCTACGTGGCCTAGACTTTCTCTGTGTTCTGCTCCTTGAACCAGCAGATGTTATAATCTCAAAACCTGTAAATAATAATCGACTATCCCACGATTTCCATATTGGATCTTCCTTTTTCAATATATAGGTATGCATAGCTTCCTCATAATCCTCATCATGTTCTATATTCATAAATATACTATTAAATATTATTGACGACGGGTTAGTATAATAAGTATAGGTATTTTCAGATTCTAATGAAATCATTTTCATAATATCTGTTAAAGGTGTATCTGGTTCAAACGGTAAGGGTCGAGGTTCAAAGATTATAGACTTATTAATAGCATCTAATATAATTTGTTTCATATTGTCACCTAATGTCCCCCATGTTAATCCATTAATAACCCCCCTAACTATATCCATAGATTCAGAATGATATCCATATTTTTCATAAATTGCTGGTTTACCACGAAGAATATTGAATTTAGAAATTTCTATTCTACCTATCCTTGCTTTATCAATTAACGGTATAGAATCTATACCTGGAGACAAACAAAATGCTAATTTTGTCTTAAGAGTTTGAAGAATATCGGTTGAACTAACCCGTAAACCAGGTTTATTACGACGATCAGATACTAATCTTGGTTCAAAACATGATTCTTCTCCTCTATTAGAAGAAATTTCGGATCCTTCAAGGATATCAGGTCTTATATAAATTTTAAGACAATTATTCAATATTTTTATCTTAGGGCTATTAGGATAAATAAGTACTGAAAACATTGTTGTATATTCTTTTTTATCAAACGTAAACGATAATTTAAAACGTTCTGTCCTTGAATATTCCCTTTTAGGAACTTTTATATGTAAAAATTCCTGAAGCCTCTTACATATCTCTTGATCTGCCATTATCCCTATTATAGTATAAGAAATATTATAATGGGACTCTCATCTTTGCCCCAGGAACCATTGGTTTGAAATATTTTGTATAATTTTTTATCACATACTCGACCGACTTATCCTTCGCCTTTGGATATAAGTACACTTCATAAGAATCTTGTGACATATTACTCGACAGAATCGCAACGATATTTGAATCTTCTTCAAATTCCGTCATCATAGTTGTATATTTTGGTGTGCCCATCTTGGGTAACGTTACCGTTTTATTGGATTTATCTTTATAAATAAGAACTACCGTTTTCCCAGACGCCAAATTGCTCCAGAATTTTTCAAGTTCTGGATTTTTACCCCAAACACTTTCGGGATTATTATGCATTTCCAAAACTCGTTTTGACACCTTTTTTGTCTTTCGTGTCTTTCGTGCTTTTCGTGTTTTCTTATTACCTGGCATCCCTACTTTAAGGGCGTACAAGATTCAAGAAGATCATGAGGCCAATAATGTGCCAAAAGGACTTGGCGGGTTTGGCGAAAGAAAAGAGTTCGACAATCACATTATTCCACAGAAGTTTGCCTACGAACGCTAGTATAACAAAGGCAACGACGAACGATAAGAGAATAGCAACGGTGTCGGCGTACACTTCACGTTTGGTATTCGGGGCGGTATCAGCAAAACCCTCAACAGCTGCGCGACATGCGGAACTTAAGGCGGACATCTCGGGATTCTATTAGTCTTCCTTAAAAAATTCAACAATACCAGATTCTGGTAGGACTACATGGATCGGTTCCGATACATGTACGATTGGCATTCCTTCTGGATATTCCGCGTAAGGCGTCCCTGATTCAGTGGGTTTATCAAGTGCTAAGAGCGCCTCCAAGGCTTTTTCCCAGTTTCTATATTTTCTGCCGAATCGTTTCCAACGCCACTCGAATTTGAGAGCATCATTCCATGTTGGGAACCCCCCCACTAAACAAACACGCTTCCACACTTTGCCCTGTGTTGCTCTTGCTCCACCTTTGAGTTCCCCTTGATGCTGTCGTAAACGTCGTTCAGGATCCACGGTGGCTCCAATGTAGGTTTGCCGCTTATCCTCACGCTCCAAACAATAACAAAAGAATGACATCCTCTTGATATTGTTTGTAATTAAGGTTTAAACTAATCATATTTAGAACTCGGAATAGGAAATATCATTAAATATTGACTTTCTCCCCAAACCTTCCCATGCTTTAAATCTATATCACGACATTTTTCCAGTCGTTTGCTTCCCTCAGAGCGTCCACGCATTAATTTTATACGAATACTTTCTGTAGTCATATCATCTCTATACCACATCCATGCTTTCCCAGCCTTACATAGAAATTCAAACGGAGTTATTTTATTATAAAGATCTTCAGGAGAAACATTGATAATTGATGCTAAATATTTTAGACATCGATTCCAGTTCTTCTGTTTTCCATCTGGATCAAAGATTTTTACCATAGTAAGGCATGTTGAATATGACCACAAGAAACTGATCGTACATACATTTGCATAAACCATTTATTATTACTTTAATTATATGTATATACTTATTCAATTTTTTTAGAGTTTCTCATACGCCAACTTATCTTTTGTACTCGTCTCACGATTGTCCGTGACATACTTGACCGCCTCTGCCGCTTTTGTCTCATCCTTCAAATGGTCCGTCAAGAGTTTCTGAAGTGTCTTGATATTCAATGCCCCCTTGGACTGTTTCTGCTCATACAGGATTCGCCCCCCACTGCTCTTCAAATCTAACGCCCCCATCTTATGCTGCTTCATGATATTCAGTATGATTCCCTCGAGCACTTTTGCCCGCTTATTCTTCTCACTTACCTGTTGGCGATGCGTGGACAATTCATCTTGAATACGACGCCATTCGAGGACGATCGTGGCAAGATTTTGTGTGTCAACGGGCTGTGACTGCTGTGACTGCTGCTGAGGAGTGGACTCCATAGTATTACTATATATTCGCGGGATTTGTTTAGGTCTCGTTTTAGCTCGTAAAATTGATACCTGATATTTACATAGTTGATGTAACATGGACGTCACACAAGAAGAGGCGAAACGGTTTCTGGAGGGACTCTGGTACCGCTGGGCCGAGACACTTGTGAAACGGGCTGGGAAGATTTACTCGTTGAGTAAAGAACAACAAACGGCACTCGAATCCGTTCTTTTGAAACCGAATGACTGGGTTCTAGATGTGAAACCCGCACTTAATCCATGAGTGAAGTATATTGCGAAGAAATATATACAGCATTTTTATAACCGAGTTTGTGGAGTTTATCTGTTGCCATCCGGGCTCGGTGACCGGTATTACAGTATGCGAGAATTCGCGCATCCTTGTTTGGATACGTTGTGGGCATCTTTGCCTCTAAATCCGCACTTTGAATATGGACCGACCCAGGATAAAATCCGAGTGTTCCACGCTCCAAATCTGTGCGAACATCCAGAATCACATCAAATTGATTATTTTTCAGCATTTGTTTCGCCTTTTCTGACGAAATACGGTACGGTGAATCGACGGCATATTGGTATGCGTAATATACGAAAATACCGAAAAATACCAGAACGGTCAAAAGGATAAACATACGTGATTGTTTCATTCTATTAAGGGAAGTCTTTTTTCCCTATAGGCTTGCCATGCCCTCCCCCTCCACCCCCAACTCCCTGAGGAAATGCTATAAGCTGCTAGAAATAATACAAATAATATTGCAAAGATACTGAATGGTGACATCTATTAAGAGAAGTATATTTTAACTCTTTCTCGCACATATGCTCGACACACATGACAACTTGCGAGTTGACGCTGTGCGCAAGTTCCACACACCGTATGCCCACACGGTACAAACGTCATTGATACAGGTTCTGTAATACATATGGTACAAACAGGTTCTGTCGGCGAATTAATAAACAAGCGTATTGTCTTCATAGTATCCGTCAATACACACATTTTTTTCAAGGTTTTACAATAATCCTGAAATATTTCTTCAATCTTGTTTTCATTAAAGATTTGTTGGATATATGTATGTGTAGCATCCAACAGGGTTTCATAGGAATTATTGGTTGTTGAAGGAAGATCTAATAAAATTCTTGCGCGTTTATAAGCATCGTCGAAAATAAGACATTGTGCTTCTAGACGCTTTTCCACAGAACGCATTTCACCGATTGTGAGTTTCCATAAATCTAAAATTTTACGGGCTTGTAAAATCCACTGTGATAGTGAATCTCTTTCTATATTTGAACTTAAAGAATCCTGTATAGAATCTAGAACATCATTACATACAATGTTGAGGCAAAGATCACGAATACGAACGAGAGAAGGATTGTACCCTTTTCTACCAAATCTTTGAACGATTTTCACTGCTTTTGATACTGTTTTGTTTTGTTCGATGGGTCGGTCCAAAAAATCAAACGCGTGAACAGATTCTTCTATAAAGAAATCACGAAAAGCATTACGTGTCGATTGTAGACCACTCATGCGGGGTAGTAGAGAATCCGCAGAATCTTTGAGTTCCATCGTATATTTATTCAGATAATTCTTTGTAACTGCTGATACCGATGGTATAAGGGATGTATATTCGGAAGATTCCAGTAAAGGATTGGAAAAACAAAATATAGAATTCATTTCTTCGAGACGTTCTTCCCATGAATCTGGTACATTGGGTACATTTGGCAAATTAGATATCATCGATGTTGAAGTCATCGTCCTCCGTTCCTACTTGTTGTTTATTATCACGTGCTAATGCCCGTTTTTTCTCCTCTAGTTGGTGCGCAACATCTCGTGCCACTTTTGCGTCATCTTCCGATTCTTCGCTTGAAAGTTCATCTTCATCTGCCTCGAATTCAAATGCTTCTTCCAATGTATCCTTTATCTTCGTACGGTCCATTGCTTCCACTTGAAGAAAGAGATTTGCATTAATTCCTTCTACTTTTTTCAGTTGATTCCATACCTCGCGCGCATATTTTGCCAGAACATCCCCGCGGTCCTGTGATTTGTTTTCTGTTTTCAATTCTGTCGACCTAAGACTTATAAGAACAATATCCCCCACTTCAATCATTGCTTTCTTTTTTGATAAACCACCCCGAATGTGTGCAATCCGCTCCTTTCCGTCGTTACAATATATATGAACATTTCGATCACCTAAATGCTTCAACACACGTGCGGCCATCTGACCCTCATCGATTTCATGACACACTGGCTTCTGGTCTGAATGCTTTCCAGACTTATACTTTTTCCCGCCTTTTAAATTCGGCATCTTTCTTTAAAGATATCGAAAAAAATGTTTATACCCCCCTTAGTAGAATGGCTAAGTTACGAGGCATCCCGTATTTACTTATCGTGTTTTTATTTGTCGTCTTTTTATCACTCGTAGTGTATCGATTTTTCTTAAAGGAAACATTTGCTGATAACTACGATGCTAACTGTTGGAATGACAGGGAAGAACGGGCCGTAGGTTCGGAACTTATAAGAATTAATAAAGATAATATTCAAGCTATTAATAAAGAGTGTATGAATAAAGCAATAGAAAGAAAAGATACTGTATTTGCTATCCAAGATGGAAACGCTTGCTTTACAGGAAAGGGTGATACTTATAAGAAATATGGTCATGCGACCGGTTGTGGAGAGGGTGGAGGGTCTTGGAAACAAAGAGTCTATAAAATTGGGCGCAAATATATATCCACAAACTACGAAATACCTCTTACATCATAATTCTGCTCCCGCTTTTTCGACCTGTTCTCGCGCCTTCTCTACTGTCATTAATGTAGGGACCGCCATATAATCTCCCTCGAGTGGGCGGCGAAAAACTGTCGCCCCTGCGGGGATATCTTCAAATGCGCCTCCTCGCTGACGCCTTCGGCGTTGTGTTCGCCTTCGGCGTTGTGCTCTCTTACCACGTCTAGTTCGTTTAGAGTTTCGCCGCATCTGCCTTCCTATTCTTAGACTTTACTTTTGTCCAATCTGTAGGAATCCATTTCACCGGAATTTCTTGTTCATTCAAATATTTATGAACTTCTTTCTTATGTTTTTCTTCTATCTTACGTTTCTCCTCCTCTGTCATACCTTCTTTCATACGCAAAGAGGGCAATTTGTGCTTGAAGAGAAATGCGTGAAAACACCTCGGGTCGTCACGCATTTCGAAAATATCCTCATGTGGTTCTGGGCTTGGTGCTGCCACAGGTGTCTGTGGTTCTTCCGTTGGCATGCTTTTTGCTCCGCTGCTTGAGCAATCCTTCAAGAAATGTCCATACTTTGTACACTGCGCACAATATGCCGACTGTCTCAAAGGGCATGTCTGCTCATTCTTACAACGAGTTCGGTTTCCCAAAATGGGCTCGCAGAATTTACACATGGTTACCTTTTTTGACGAGTGGTGGGTGACGTCAATTTTTTCCATAGTGTATTGATTCTGATTATTATAGTTCTCCACTTACGGCATCCACAAACAGAGTCCCGAAAAACAAAAAGTAAAGGTTGAAAAGTATAAAGAGTATAATAACAGCAAAATTGGTTGTACAAAAATCTGGAGATGATAGGTTATCCTCTACTAAATCTGAAACATCCGAAAATTTGCGATTACGATACTTACTATCCGAACCCTCACTATCTGAACCCTCACTCTGCTCACTTTCGTCAGCATCCTCTGGACCATGTTCTTCCTGTTCTTCCTGTTCTTCCTGTTCTTCCTGCTCTTCGTGTTTGCCTTGCTCTTCTAGCACACTCTTTCCATAATTTTCAACAATTTCTTCCATTGTGCGTTCCCTATTCTATTCTTGTAATACTATTTTAAGTTCCCGAACAGTTTGACAGAAATAGAATGAGTGACCCCCTTAATATATGTTGGAGTAAGCTGGTTTCTCAAACAACGAGCACGATTCAATCCCTCACCTACGCTCAATATAAAGATAATTCAGATGCTTGGAATCAGTTTCGTAACGTCGAACTCTACAACAGCAATATAAGCACACAACGTGGACAGGGAGGATTAATCACATCTTACAGTGATTGTAGTCAAGGAATATATTATCAATTCCCAACATGTGAAGCAAAGATACAATATAGACAGGGTGCTTATCTCTATTTCTATTATCTCGGATATTCAAATACCGTTCAAAAAAATTAACCCAATGATAGAGAATGAGTCTACTGTTTGACCCACTCGTGAAAGTCAGTCCCCAAGTCACGAATCCCAGCATATCTACACCTACAGTTGCTGTTGATTCTTATCAAGTTATTACGCAAGCCCGAAATCAGACTCAATGGTATTATGTCAGCACTGTACAAGCAGCTACACCTGGGTTTACCTACCAATACAAAAGCCAGACAGAACGTATTCAAGCACTTCAAGGACGCATATCTCTTAACCAGTGCCGCTAGCCGCTTTGAGTATATCTTTCTTAAACTGATTCAAAACTTGTCGCCACGCATCTACTTCTTCATAAGACATTTTTAAATATCTTGTTGAAGGTCCTTTGGAGGTTTCAATTGTTTCCGCACTAGGAAGGCTGCGCGGGGGGCAGGGGCTTTCTTGGCCGTGGCTGTTGCTGCTGTCGCCACTCTTGAATGAGAGGAGCGAGTCGCTCTTTTGTATCTGCGTCAACGACTGCTCGCTTATTGACTGCGTCATAGGTACCAATACAGACGGCCGATGTTGGGTTGAGGCTCCATGTATAGAGTTTGTTGGACTTGTCAACGAGATACGGGACTCCATGAAGAATTTCTCGTTGCATTGTTTTATATCCATGAATGTGGAATTTGGAAGTCAATTTTTATTTACATCCAGACCTATAGATGGTAAGAAAGACACGGAAAAATAAACATAGAAAATCACCACCCGGTTCCGCAACAGAATCTCCAGAAGGAACCGTGGAATTTGGTAATGATAAAAAACGATGGGTTGTGAAAAAGGCGTCGACGGGTGTTCAAAGATGGGTTCCCTTTGCCCATACTGAATTATTTGGTTACAAACCTCTTACCGTAGATATTTTGAAACAATATATCGGAAAACCTCTTTCCATATATGAACGAAGTTTATCCTACATGTGGCCCAAAGGACCCAAAGATTTTGATGTGAAATACACCTTTACAGCATCTGGTAATGCTGAATTGCGTGGAAAACAGTTTGAAGGCTGGTTGAAGAATCAAATACCCGCTGTTAAAAAGAATGACCTCTTCATTATTGGTGGTACAATGAAAGGTGATTTAGATTCCACACTTCAAGTCGGATTAAAACCTGATGAACTTATCAGTACAAATTTAATGAATAGTGATGCCTTTGTAAAAGTTGGTACCTAAATGTTTTGAGATATATTCATATAAGAATGCCACGTTTTGATTTTTCAGATATCAATTTGATTCCACGAAAATCTATTGTCAGATCACGCAGTGAATGTGACACTACCTTTACCATGGGGGATTTTACCTTTTTTCTTCCTGTCGTACCTGCCAATATGGAATGCGTTATAGACACGGAGATTGCTATAAATCTTTCCAGAAAGGGGTATTTCTATATTTATCACCGATTCGGCAATACGGTAGCATTTGCCATGCGAATGAAAAAAGAGGGACTTCCTATTAGTATTTCCATCGGTGTAAATAAAGAAGCGTATGATATTATAAATTATCTTTATAAAAATGGTATTATTCCTGATTTTATCACTATTGATATTGCCCACGGACATTGTGTAAAAATGGAGGGTATTCTTGGTTGGCTTCATACAATTTATAATAACCGTCAAGGTATTCAACGCCCTTTTTTGATCGCGGGAAATGTATCCACTCCTGAAGCCGTGCGTGACCTTGAATCCTGGGGTGCCGACGCTATTAAAGTCGGTATCGGACCTGGTTCTGCTTGTACCACCTATAATGCCACCGGTTTTGGCAGTCGTGGTTGCCAAGCCTCTGTTGTTCAAGAATGTGCTGCCGCGCGTAAAAAGGATACCCGAATTATCGCCGACGGTGGAATTCAACATCACGGAGATATTGCGAAAGCACTCGTCCTCGGAGCCGACATGGTCATGGTCGGTGGAATGTTTTCTGGCCTCACAGATTCTCCTGGGTCGATTGTTAAAGGAACCGATGGCCACAATTACAAAGAATTCTGGGGCAGCGCCTCTGCCTTCCAATCCGGAAAAAATGGACGTATTGAAGGTAAGAAGAACCTTATACCACTCAAGGATCATAGCATTTTCGATGAACTTTCTGGTATGAGAGAATCTCTACAGAGCGCTATTTCTTACGGGGGCGGAAAGAATCTATCGTGTTTTAAAGATGTAAAATACTTCTAGAGAATGAGTACCGTGGGGGACTTCACACGCTCTATCTTTGATATCATGGATTTATACAAAGATGAAGATACCTTTATTGAATACATTTCCGTAAATAACATTACTGAAAATGTGAATCGACTTCGTGACCATATTGTGTATCTTACCGATTTCATAAATTATGGTACAACTTATTTATATGTAATCCGTTTACATGATACAGAATTAACGACCTATACATATAGGTTTACCAAACATCGAAATCCTATAAAAAATCATGATGTTCTGATTCGTCAGATTCTTTCACAATCTACCCATATTGTGGGAGGTTCTATCGGTTTTAGTGAAACCTATCGGAAATTCAAGGCACATCAAGCATGTTTGGCGATTAAGGATGAACTCCTTGGTCGTCCTCGTTAGAAATCCGCATCCATCGCAAATTTTTTATCTTCTGCCTTGGTTGTGGTATTGGCCTTCGAGTATTCAGGGTTGCGTGCTTCGAAGAAGTTTGTCTTTGTATTCAAGGAAATCAACTCCATCCAATCAAATGGATTTTGCGAATAATAAATCTTCGCATAACCCAACTGGACCGCTAGACGGTCCGCCACAAATTCAATATAATCACCCATCAACTTGGCGTTCATGCCAATGAGTTCACATGGCAGAGCCTTGGTAATGAAATGCTTCTCAATCTTCACCGCCTCCCTGATAATCTTGTGAGCCTCCTGCTTTGTCAACTTGTGCTGTAACTTACTATACAACAGACACGCAAACTCTGTGTGGAGCCCCTCATCACGCGAAATCAAAAGGTTCGACTGACAGAGTCCTGGCATTAAACCACGTTTCTTGAGCCAGAAGATTGAGCAGAACGCTCCACTAAAGAAGATTCCCTCCACCACTGCAAACGCCAGAAGACGTGTAGCGAAACTCGCCTCCTTGTTACTAATCCACTGAAGTGCCCACTCTGCCTTCTTCTGAATTGTGGGAATGGTTTGAATCGATCGCAAGGTATTTACCTTATCTTCCTTGTCGGTAATATAGGTATCAATCAAGAGGGCATAACTCTCAGAATGCACAGATTCCATCAAATTCTGGCATGCATAGAAGAACTTGGCCTCGGCGGCCCCCACATCATTTGTGAAACGGGTCGATAGATTTTCCATCACAATTCCATCACTACCCGCAAAGAAGCCCAGAATATGTTTGATGAAATGGCGCTCATTATCCGTGAGCCTGGTCCAATCCGTGAGATCCTTGCTCAAATCAATCTCCTCTGGAATCCAGAAAACCGACATATGCTGCTTATACTTGGCCCACAAGTCTGGATGCTCAATGGGGAAGATCACATGGCGATTCGGATTGTCCTTCAAGAGAGGTTCGTCCTGTTCATGAATCTTATGAAGAGGTAGTTGAGAAGCTTCTGGAACTTGCTCAAGGGGGGTATCTAAATCAAGGTGCGGGATCTCGGCAGCGGCTGTGATAGAAGTTTTGCGTTTGGGTGTTGCCTTCAACGTGGGGGACTTGGTGGTGACGGACATCTGTGAAGTGTCGATATTCTTTGATCGGGATAAGGACATTGAGGACATTGAGGACATTCCGGAGATTCGTATGCCGTATGCTGCGCGTATTCGTCACCAATTTTACTGCCTTGTTAGATGTGTGAGGCTATAGTGAAAAAATCAGAACGGGTATATTTTACGTTTGGCCGTTTTCAACCTCCCACCACCGGTCACGGACTCTTGATACAATCCATTGGAGAACGAGCCAGGGAAATTGGGGCCGATACCTATGTCTTTGTTTCCAGCCGTTGTAATGATTTGAGCAAATATGTGAAAAGTAAGAAATATAAGAATATGCAAAAAACGAGTACCTTTGAATCTTGTGATTCCAATGAAAATCCTTTACGAGTTGATCAGAAAATCCATTACTTACGAAAAATGTTCCCTTCCGCGACCTTTGTCGATACCACCGAATGTGCCTGTCCACAACTCTTTCAGATTGTTCATCTTTTGAAAGACACAGGATATACCGATATTCACATGCTTGTGGGTGCCGATCGTGTCGAGACATTTTCGAAAGTTTTGGCAAGTGAAGGGATTTTAGTGGAAGGAATCGATCGACCTCCTGGAGCCATGTCTGGAACAAAAATGCGCCTTGCCGCTGTGCGAGGAAATATCGAGACTTTAAAAGCTGGAACCATGATTGGTCAAATGACCGAGGCCGATGTGTTACAATTACAACAAGATATTATTGCGGGACTCGCCATGAAGGGTGGCAGTCGACGCTATCGTATCCGTAACAAAACGGCTCGTAACTGTCGCCGTTATCGCTTACGAAGCGATGAAAAGTGAATATAGAGTAGAATGAAAGGTGGATACCGTCCGACGCGCCGCAATAGAGAGATGTTACGTAAATACAAAGCGGGTAAAAAGATCGGTTTTACGGGGCGTGCCAGTTTGAAAGCCAAGGGAATGCTTCCTCGTGCCAATGGACGCTACATTCTCGGTCCTAAATATTCTGGAACCGGTAAGAATCGTGTAACACGACGTGTACGCTAACCCATAAGCAAATCCCAATCCACATGCCCCGCCATATGAACAACATACGATAAATCAAACAAATTACCCAAGGCATTTTTCAAAAGTTCTTTATGAACTAAAAATGGATAAAACAAAAATCGATACAAGACCCATACCATATTCCATCGTTCATCCAACCAATGAATCAAGCCCTCTTTTTGAATATGATAACTCAAAATATCTTGATCACCATCATTTCCAATACGGGTATTATTTAAAATACTATCTATATATTTGTTATACAAATTACTCAAAAATTCTGCGTGATATTTTGGTTGATATACCATAACACCACCATTTAATTGATTCTGAAATCCATCTGGATATCCATGTTTCAAATAATATTCTTCTCCTGTTTGAGGCAAATCCGGTCTCCAACGTGACCAAACTTTCTGCGAAAATTCCAATTTGAATAATTTACGCTCACACACTGCTCCGATTTTTCCCTCAGGAATCCCTTCGATTATATCAGGGGCTTGATTGATATTTATGAGAATATCTGAATCAAACATAACAATATAATCATATTGAGCACTCCACGGCTGAGAACAAATAAGAAGGCGCTGCATACAAATCCCTTTATGATTCGCATGATGTGATTTTGGATTTGTCATGCGCTCATCCTTATCGAAAGGTTCATTTATCTCTATATAATCATAATTGTGCTTTTTACAATAGGCTTTTATAGTTGGTAAAAAAAGCCTATCATATATCGGTTTATCAGGACCGAATGCCAATGTCACTACTGCCTTTTTAACCATATCTTTCTTTCATAGTTATTATTTAGACCCTTGCACGCGTTGGTCTAAGTTCTTCATACTATTTTAGATATGCTTAAAGTATTTAAAATCTTTAATAATTATGGATAAAAATAATAAAAAGATTCTAACTATTTTTGCTGGAAGAAAAAAATATTTAGAATGCGCAAAACCATATTATGTAAAACTGCTTGAAGATAAAACAATTGATGAAATACACCTATGGGACTATACAAGAAATATAGATGACAGTGAATATATTCAGAATTTATCTAGAGAAAACAGACAATTTCAATATATAAAACCTTATAAACAAATGGATGCTTGGGATGAATACTATCTATATTATTCCAATGCAAATTACCAAGATAAAGATATTATAATAAAATGTGACGATGATATTGTTTATTTTGATACCAATCAAATGTACAAATATATCTCAGAAATAAAAGATGGCGGACTCTATTATCCAAATATTGTGAATAATGATGTATGCGCGTGTATTCAAACAATGTGCCGTGTACATGATATTTTTAAGTATTCTGAAATTTATAGTAATTATCAAAATATCAATGACATAACACCTTTCACAGGATGGCAAGGGTGGTATACAAATATTGATAAGGCGAAAGAAATTCACAATGCTTTTTTAAAAGATATAGATAAATTTACTATACACGAACCGACAATTGAATGGAAGGGACGAATGAGTATCAATATGTTTGGTGGAACATGTAAGACAATAAAAGAGTATTATACTTCTTATATATATTCAAAAAAATTTAATGGTTATAATAATAATGATGAAGCATTCTTTTCAAAAGATGTATATTCATTACATGATGGAACAAATTATATTGTACCATTTATGACAGTTGTTCATTTTTCCTTTGGACCACAAAATAAAAATAATATGCTCGATGATGAATTCTTGGATAAATATAAAGAATTATCTATGAATGTATGGAAAGATTCTGATAAAACTCTACCACTTTCGGATGGGCTTTAAAGGCTGCTGGATCGAGGTCCCAGATATAGAGTGACTCCAGACTTTTTACACGGCTCAATGCTACATAGGCTTGACCTCGCTCAAAGGTTCGTGGCCCTACATCAATGAGGGCAGAATCCAGAGTTGCGCCCTGTGACTTGTGAATCGTAAGAGCCCACGCGCACATGAGCGGAATCTGTGTACGCTTCAGACCTTCAATATCTTCCGATTCCCATGATGCCGCAGGTACAGGAATTGAGGCACTACGACCTAGAAAGAGGACAAGCGGTCCTTTCGGTACACCCTCAGAAAATCCCGTCACAATTCCGCGTGAACCATTCACAAGACCATTCTCCACATCCATATTTGTTAAAAGCATCACTTGTGCTCCGATACGCAGTTCGAGTGATGGTTTATACGGCGCATTCAAATCCAGTTTCTCTACGGCTCGTTTCACACGTTCTGACTCTTTCGTGAGACCTTTTTCCAAGACAGCACTGAAATCTGTATGTGCGTGAAACGTCATTAATCCTTCTTTTGGCAGAGCGCGCATATTTTTATCATTAATCATCTCCACCTCTGCCCTACGTGAGAATAAGAGAGTCGGTTTGATTTCCAGAGTTTGCCAACCGTCGACTTTCCTTGCATTCAGAATATCCAAACTTCCTTGTGAAATTTTACCGAATCGAATCTCATTCAGAACCTGTTGGAAGATTGGATCTGATTGACGCACGATTTCTGTGAGAAGAATCACGGTGGGACTTATTCTTTGCCAGACGTTTGATTCGAATGAGAATTCAGGTCTCGGAACCTGTTCTTCTTGCTCTTCCCTCTCTTTTCTCACAGGTGGTAATTGGAAGAAATCACCCACAAAGACCATTTGAATACCACCAAACGGTTTTTCGGACCGACGAACAATACGACCGATTTCATCTAATTTATCTAGTAAAATCGGATCCATCATACTGATTTCATCAATAATCAATGTATCTGTCAAAAGCCAACGACGAAACGCACGATTATTATATTTCTTCATACCCATTGCCAAAACATGTGCCGTATCACGCCCTAGACCAATTCCTGCCCAAGAATGGATTGTCTTTGCCCTATTTCCTAGCAGTAAGGCTGCGCATCCCGTGAGAGCTGTCACCTCCACTTTCTTTAAAGATGATTTGAGTTCTTTTACAATATGCGAAATTAAATAACTTTTTCCTGTCCCTCCTGGACCACTGATAAAACAGGATTGACCTTCTTTCACCGCTTTTAAAGCATGTTCTTGACCTTCGTTTAGCATTCCTCTTGTTTACATCAAGGGATGAAAAAAGTTTATCAATTTTACTACCTAATTAATATGTCTTTATATTATAGGAATGGAAAAAAAGGCATATCTAATTAGAGCACATGGTGCGGAAGGAACGGGAGTTTGTGAAGTACCAGAGGGATGTTTTTTAGTTGTTAAAAAACAAGCGGGGGAAGGATCACTATTTCCAAGATGGGATGAATTTTTTAATTGTAGTAATGAGAATCTAAATATATACTTAAATCCGATAGAAAATATAGCAGAATTAGAAAATATGTTGAGAACTGATTTTGATGTTAACAAATCACTAGCTATATATAGACCCGGACAAAAGTGCCCTAACTTTACATATACATTAAACTTCTTAAGATATGAAGGTAAAGATAGTCACTATGTGATGGCGCTTTCTGGTATATATATGTCTCCATTTAGACTTGATGATACTTCTTTATTAAATTTTATTAACGTTCGTATGGACAGTACAGATTTTGAAAATGATTTTATTAAATATTATACAGGTAGTTTATACCCTACTCCAGATTAAGTAAGAACTATAATTAGAGAAAAAAATTTTAAAACACTAACAGATATTGGCAAGGATGCGTATAATAAACAAAGTTTTAATATATCACAGCAAGATATTTTTAATATGGTTAACAATGGTGAACTATCACCTGGTATTTTCTATAATTTAGCATGCAGAAGTGATCCAAGTGTTGAATATAGACCTATGTTGCTAGATAGTACATATAATTTAAAGGCAAAAATATCAAAGTTTAACTCACGTTATAGTCCAAGCAAGCGTTATGAAAACAATATACAAAGACTTACGTCAAAGAATAAGGGTTTACTACATCCTATTATTAAAGCAAGAATTTCAGAAGCAGAATTACAACGAAAATATCTACAAAAAATAAAAAATAATGCACGCGTCGGCGGTAAAATGAATCGGCGTACTCTACGTCATAAAACAGCTCGTAGAAGAACAGCTCGTCGTAGAACACATAGATAAAATATTAGAGGAAATTAATCAAACATAAGTACTGTATTTTTCAGAAGTTCCGAATATTTCACCGTACGATGTGATGGGTGAATATTGAATGCAAGACCGATCAAGGGTGACAGAATCACCTGAAAGTTATCTTCATTGATATAGTTATTATCTATCAAGTAATGATTCAGGTTTTTCAGAAAGAGACCCATTGTGACTGACTCATTGAGATCGAGAATTGTCAAGAGTTTTTTCACATAGATTCGCAATGGACCTTTTTTCGGTTTAATCGCCATTGTATCCAATTGAAAGGTACGCATATCCAATTCAGTCTCAACAATTTGAAGACGATTCTGTACTGCCTCCGTGACTTTTACCAAAGATTCTATCGCCCCATGAATATTTTGAAGCTCGGTTTCTACTACCTCCATTTTCCATAAAAGATGAATGAAGAACTGTGTGGTCAATTTTATTGAGAACCCAAATGTCCCACTAAACGACTTACAGGGTGATGGACTTCAATCCATACTGCCAGTGCTGCCGTAGGAGCTGGTGAATCCAGATTTTCCCAACAGACTTTCCAATGTGGCGGAACAAGGAGCAAGGAGCCAGGTCTTACCACAACATCAATATACTGTACTTTTTCTAAATGTGGTGTATCGTCCTTTGTTAGAGTCTTGAGACGTTTATTAAGCCATTGTTGTGGCAAATACTTATCACTCGCTTCTGTTAAAAGGCTTACACTCAGAGCACCTTCCGTACAGACAAGTCCCGTCGTATAAGCATAGGTTTGTCTGAGCCCTTGCGCACCAATGAGTGCCTCAACACGGGTTGTTAAAAGGGGTGAATACCAAAGGTGCTCCTTGAACGGTTTCAGAAATTCTTCTTTTATCCAGACATTCAGTCCTACTTGGTCCGCGAGCGTTCGCGAATCCTGGGATTTTGTTATAATACCCTCTTGTTTTAATTGGACTTCAAGGGGCTGACCCGCGTAAGGTGTGTTGAAAATCGTGGGGCGTTGTTGTAAATCCTGGCGTGACCAAAGTTTGAGATTGGATTCATACGGATATACCACGATCGGACACCGTTCTTGAATGAGCGGAATCACTTTCTCAATCGATTCCACTTGAAGAATATTGAATTCTTGTACTGCTTGTCTATAGAAAAATACGAGAATCACTCCTACTATCATCAATATAAGGATTGATTCTAAGAACATTTGCCCTTACTCTACTTGCGTTGACGGCGGGTTTTTCGCATATTTGGACGCTTGAAGCAATCCTTGAAAAGTCCTGGTACGAATTCATTGCGCTCAATACATTGAAGTTCTTTTGTTGTTAGGGCTTTTTTCTTATAATGTTTCCCTTTGTTATCATTAACTTCTACTGCCTTGAATCCTTTTCCATTCTTTATAGAAACTATATTTCGTCGGGTGGTTCCCTTCGTGCTATGTACTTGTTCGCTTTGATAGACAAACATCCTACTGTTCTACTGTTCCTTGATAATTACCGGAATGAATGAACGTTTATGGAGCGTAACAGAACGAAACTTATGCCCTTTTCGTCGCTTCAGAGGTGTTATGGCGCGATGGCCTCGTGTACGCCTCGTTAAATTTTTAGCCTTCATTGTAGGCATTATTACATCAAATGAAAGAACATCCCATAAGCGGTTCCATTGTTCTTCTGTAATCGGCTCTCCTGTTGCCAATTGGGTGAAAATCATGAGATCTGCTGGAACATAATTACGGAAAATATCCTCCGCGTCGGCATACATATGGTTCACGGTATCCGCAATAAACTCTTCTTGAAACATACAACAACGCAACAATTCATGAAGAGGTTGTTCTAGCCAATCTGTTGGCCATTCGAGAAATTTCGGGTCCGCGCGTTCTAGATATTCTTTTGGATCCAGTGGATCGTCGAGCATATCCGAAGAATCCAGACAATCCGCAATCCATGACAAAAATCCATAGACAAACCCTTGTAACTCCATTTGCATCCATCGCGGTTGATCCTTTAAAAAAGGTTCAAGGACGATATCCATTATTTCTTTTTAGTCTTTATGCCTTTATATTAGTAGTCTTACTATAAATTCTATCATAAGTACTCCGACAATTATAAATGATAAAACAATACCTTCGATAAATACATAAGGGGTCATTCTCCGCTTTCTGCCTTCTGCTTTAACGACGATTTCTTCTGGTTCTATTTTTTCTGCGTCTGTTATTTCGGGTCTTTCTGTTCTTTCTATTTTTCCTTGAAGCAGCAATACGGGGTTCTGGAATGGGTATCAGTGGTGGTGCATTAGGATCGTACTCGTTAGCCATACTCATTATTCCTGGCGGGGGAGGGGGAGGTGGTGGAGGTGGAGGTGGTGGTGACGGTGACTGTGGTTCCAAAAAATTCCCTGGCGGGGGAGGTGGAGGTGGTGGAGGTGGTGGAGGTGGTGGAGGTGGTGACGGTGACTGTGGTTCCAAAAAATTCCCTGGCGGGGGAGG